>QWCN01000600.1_pt1 | contig 62364 bp, 57 predicted proteins | sample 1972711 | NCBI WGS metagenome assembly QWCN01 (sample SAMN09866707, study PRJNA288562) | Human gut metagenome isolate term1_stool, whole genome shotgun sequencing... | isolation source: gut | host: Homo sapiens | place: USA: California
GGGAGAAAATCAAGTTTCATGAGGGATATTTTTATAAGTTATTGGATAAATTACAAAAAAAGACAAAAAAGAAAAAAGTTAGAGGGTATCCTTTTTGGATACCCTCTTTTATTATGTATCTTTGCAGCCTGAATGATAAGGTAAAAACAAGGTTATGGAGATAGAAAATAAAATCGTATCAGCCGTAGTTCTCGGCATCAAAACTTTATACGGACAGGACATAGCTCCCGAAACGGTGCAACTCCAAAAGACAAAAAAAGAATTTGCAGGGCATCTGACATTAGTCGTTTTCCCTTTTTTAAAAATATCTCGTAAGAAACCGGAAGACACAGCCCAGGAGCTTGGCCATTTCTTGAAAACGGAAATCCCTTCCGTCGTAGCCGATTTCAATGCCGTCAAAGGCTTTCTGAACCTTGTAATCGCTCCGGCCAGTTGGCTCGGTCTGCTCACCGATATCCATCAAGATGCACAGTTCGGCCTGACCGAAGCGACCGACCATTCGCCGTTGGTCATGATAGAATACTCTTCCCCCAACACCAACAAGCCTTTGCATTTGGGACACGTCCGCAACAATCTGTTAGGATGCGCCTTGGCCAACATCATGGCAGCCAATGGCAATCATGTGGTGAAAACCAATATCGTGAACGACCGCGGCATACATATCTGCAAAAGCATGTTGGCGTGGCTGAAATACGGGAACGGTGTCACTCCGGAAAGTACCGGCATTAAAGGCGACCACCTCATCGGAGACTACTATGTGGCTTTTGACAAACACTATAAAGAACAAATCAAGGAGCTTATGGAAGAGGGTATGAGCGAGGAGGAAGCCAAAAATGAAGCCCCGCTCATCAAGGAAGCCCGCGAAATGTTGGTAAAATGGGAAAACAATGATCCGGAAGTCCGTGCCCTTTGGCGTAAAATGAATGAATGGGTCTATGCCGGTTTCGATGTCACCTATAAAGCCCTTGGCGTAAGTTTCGACAAGATATATTATGAATCGGAGACTTACCTCGAAGGTAAAGAGAAAGTTTTGGAAGGGCTTGACAAAGGACTGTTTTTCCGCAAAGAAGACGGTTCCGTATGGGCCGACCTGACTCCGGAAGGATTGGACGAGAAACTTCTGCTCCGTTCCGACGGGACTTCCGTCTACATGACACAAGATATCGGTACGGCCAAACTGCGGTTTCGCGACTATCCCATAGACAAAATGATTTACGTGGTAGGTAACGAACAAAACTACCACTTCCAAGTGCTTTCCATCCTGTTGGACAAACTCGGTTTCGAGTGGGGCAAAGACCTTGTACATTTCTCATACGGCATGGTGGAATTGCCTAACGGTAAGATGAAAAGCCGCGAAGGTACGGTCGTGGATGCCGACGACCTGGTGGCAGAGATGATAGGCAGCGCACGCAAGATGTCGGAAGACAAAATCAACAAGCTTACGGATTTGAGCGAGGACGAAGCCAATGAGATTGCACGAATTGTCGGTTTGGGAGCCTTGAAATACTTCATATTAAAGGTGGACGCACGAAAGAACATGTTGTTCAATCCGGCTGAAAGCATCGATTTCAACGGAAATACCGGACCGTTCATCCAATATACGTACGCACGTATCCGTTCCATCCTGCGCAAAGCCTCCGAAGCGGGCATCTCCATCCCCGAAACGCTGTCAGCCCAAACGGATTTGAGCGAGAAAGAAATCAGCTTGATTCAAATGCTGGCCGACTTCCCGAACGTAGTAAAACAAGCAGGTTCCGACTATAATCCAAGCTGCATTGCCAACTATTGCTACGACTTGGTGAAAGAATACAACCAGTTCTATCACGATTTCAGCATCTTGCATGAAGAAGACGAAAACAAGAAAACGTTCCGTCTGGTACTGTCTGCCGAAATCAGCAAAATCATACGTACGGGCATGGGCTTGTTGGGCATAGAAGTGCCTGAACGCATGTAAAAAACCTCCTCTTGCGATGGGGAAAAAGAAATTCTATGTAGTTTGGCATGGAGTCAGTCCGGGCATTTACACGTCCTGGACTGACTGCAAACTGCAAATCAATGGCTTCGAAGGGGCCATTTATAAATCTTTCGACACCCAAGAGGAAGCCGAAAGGGCTTATAACACCTCTCCTTATCTTTATATCCAGAAAAAAAAGACTACCGCTCCGGCAGTTTCCGGAAACACACCGACAGACGTGCCGTCTTATCGGCACGACACCGTGTTACCCCTTCCGCCCGAAGTCCCGGCCGAAGCTTTGGCAGTCGACGCGGCATGCAGTGGCAACCCGGGTCCGATGGAATACCGAGGCGTTTATCTCCGTACAGGCGAAACCGTCTTCCATTTCGGACCGGTGTATGGCACCAATAATATCGGTGAATTTCTGGCCATTGTACATGCCTTGGCCCTGATGGAACAGAAAAATATCCGGATACCGGTTTTCTCAGACAGCCGAAACGCCATCGGTTGGGTCAAGCAAAAGCGTTGCAAGACCAAGTTGGAACGCAGCCCCCGTACAGAAGCTCTCTATCAAATGATAGAACGGGCTGAAACCTGGCTCAAGACCCACAAAACAGACATCCCCATCCTGAAATGGGAGACGGAACGATGGGGTGAAGTCCCAGCCGATTTCGGCAGAAAATAATCATCTCCACTTGTGTATCCTAAAAAAGAAAAGCGATGAAACAACGTATATCTTACCTTATTAATTTGTTTTTAGCCTTCCTGCTGTTCTTTGTGTTGCAGAAAATCGTATTCGTCTATTTGAACGAGCCTTTGCCGGCAGGCGATCTGTTCCAGGTCATCGTCCACGGGTTGGGGTTGGATGCTTCTACAACGGGATACTTGCTCATCTTTCCATTCCTCGTCGTATGGCTCAGCATTTGGATGCGTCGCATGAAGACCAAAGCCGTATTACGCCCTTATTTCATCCTTATTGCCATTCTGCTCTCGCTGATTTGTGTGGCAGACACATCACTCTACACATTCTGGAAATTCAAGCTCGACGCCACGATCTTCAATTACATGGACGCTCCCAAACAGGCTATGGCCAGTGTCTCCACCGGCTATGTCGTCATGCGCCTGCTTTGGATTACGGTCTTCTCCGTTCTCTTGTCATGGACTTGCATCCGTCTTACGCCCAAAACATTCCCTGTTTTGCCCATTAACCTGAAAATGCTGCTTCACAATTTCACATACGTACTATTAGGCGGCCTTATCTTTTTGGCCATACGAGGAGGGATAGGACGTTCCACCATGAATATCGGCAACGCTTATTTCAGTGAAAACACCTACATGAACCATGCCGCCGTAAACCCGGCTTTCAGCCTGATGTACTCTTGGAATAAATCCGAAAACTTCGCCGAGAAATACAATTACTTAGACGAACATAAACGGGCCGCCTGCTATGCACCGCTTTATCCGGCCTCGACAGAAGACTGTACCCGGCAATTGCTACGCGCCACACGTCCCAATATACTCATCATCATCCTTGAAGGATTCGGAGGAGAATATATAGAAGAACTGGGCGGAGCTAAAAACGTGTCACCGAATATAAGCCGACTCATTCGCGAAGGCATCTTTTTCGACAACGTATATGCCAACAGTTTCCGCACCGACCGCGGACTGGTCAGCACGTTAAGCGGGCATATCAGTTACCCCACCACCTCCATTATGAAACTCCCGGCCAAGTCACGCCTTTTGCCCGGTATAGCCCGTACGTTGCAACAAGCAGGATACCAGACGGACTTCCTCTACGGCGGCGACATTAACTTTACCAACATGAGAAGTTATTTCACAACTACGGGCTACCAACATCTGACCAGTGACACGGACTTCAGCCTACAGGAGCGCACTTCAAGTTCCTGGGGTGCGCACGACGAATACACATTCGACCGGCTGTATGAAATGCTCGAATCCCGACCGGCCGACCGACTGTGGCATACCGGATTCCTGACTCTCAGCAGCCACGAACCGTTCGAAGTCCCCTACAACCGGTTAAAAGACAAACGGCAAAACTCTTTTGCTTATACCGATCATTGCTTGGGTGAATTTATCGACCGTCTGAAACAACTTCCGGTGTGGAACAACCTGCTGGTCATCTGCCTGCCCGACCACGGCAGCTCACCCACGTTCAATGTCACGTCGCCCACCTTCTACCACATCCCCATGCTATGGTTAGGTGGAGCCATAAAAGCACCGGCCGTCATCCATACCTTAATGAACCAAAGCGACATGCCCGCCACATTGCTCGGACAACTTGGTTTGCCACATCAAGACTTCAAATACAGCCGCAATATCTTTTCGACATCCTACACCTATCCCTTCGCTTACTCCACGTTCAGCGACGGATTCATGTTCAAGGACAGTACCGGTGTGACCATTTTCGACAATGCAGCCCGAAAACCGGTCTACAACGAACCTGCCCCCGATGGTGCACGTGAAGAAAAAGGTATGGCTATCCTGCAAACCTCATACGACCAATTGGGGGAAAACTGACACGTTTCCCCCAATTGGCAATCCCGTATTTACAGCCATAAAGTCACGCTCCAATAGACAGCAGCAGCCAACAAAGCACTCACGGGAATCGTCAACACCCAAGCTGTCATCAAACTCCTTGTCACGCCCCACCGCACAGCAGAAAGCCTCTTAGTAGCTCCAACGCCGATGATGGCTCCCGTTATCGTATGAGTCGTACTTACCGGAATTTTCAGGTATTCCGTCAGATAAAGCGTAAAAGCACCGGCTGTTTCCGCAATAACCCCTTCAAAAGGTGTCACCTTGGTGATACGCGTTCCCATAGTCCGCACGATTTTCCATCCCCCGGACATAGTACCCAACGAGATGGCCGTGAAACAAGAAAAAGCTACCCAGTCGGGCAAATCTTCTATACTGCGTATTCCCATTCCCAACCCTTCGGAATGACCGGCAATCATGGCTGCCGCAATAATACCCATCACCTTTTGGGAATCGTTCAACCCATGTCCGATGCTGAACAAGGCCGAAGACACGAGTTGCAACTTCTTAAACCACACCTCGGCCGTATGCGGATGCGCTTTCCGACATGCGTGCAATACGAGAATCGTGAATCCCAATGCCACTATCATACCAATCAAAGGAGCCAGAAAAATAAAAGCCGCAATCTTCAATATAATATCCAACTGTATAGAGCCGAAACCACTGGCCATGATAGCCGCACCGGCAAAACCACCAATCAACGTATGGGAAGAGGAAGAAGGAATACCCTTCCACCATGTAAACAAATTCCATATAATAGCGGCAATCACACCAGACAGGATAATCGGCAAAGTGATATATTCCTCCATGACCGTCTTTGATACGGTATTGGCTATCCCGAAACCACCGATAACATATTTGGCAATGAAGAAAGCCACAAAATTGAAAGCGGCAGCCCACAACACAGCTTGAAAAGGAGTCAACACCTTAGTAGACACAATGGTAGCAATCGAATTGGCTGCATCATGAAACCCATTGATATAGTCGAACAAGAGAGACAGTACAATGATAATCAATAATAACTCCATGGTTCTTGCCTTTCATTTATACATACTTCACGATCAGATTCTTCAGAATCTTTCCCACATGCTCGGCCGCATCGGTTGTCCGCTCCAGTTCCTGCATGATTTCTTTTATCTTTATCAACTCTATACTGTCCTTCTCTTCTTCAAAAAGCCTTCGGATAAAAAACTCATAGACATCGTCTGCCTGATTCTCCAAATCATGAAGTTCGACACAAAGCCCCCGCAAACGAGCCGGATTCTTCCGGAACACATTCAATTCTTCCACCGCCTTGCAAATACAGGCTGCCTCTTGCTGTATGAAATGACATAATTCTCTTGCACTATCGCCCAAAACACGGGGATTATAAATATTGATACGCTTGGCACAACTGTTCACGCAGTCTATCACATCGTCTATACCAGAGGCCAGAGCATTGATGTCCTCGCGGTCAAGGGGAGTAATGAACGTCGTTTCCAGTTCGTCAAGCACCTGATGGGTCACCATATCCCCCTTACGTTCGACTTCTTTCACCCGTCTGTAATAAGTCTCCCGTTCTTCTGGTTTGCCCTGTTCCACACTCTCCGTCAGCACATCGGCTGCCTCAGACAGAATATCCGCAAGCTGTTTCAGCAAACAGAAAAAATTAGGTTGCTTCGGTACGAAGCTGTTAAAAAAGGAATTTTTCATAAAATCAAGTGTTTAAATTCTATTTCGTCTTTTTCATTTTCTCTCGCAACACCTCCACTACGGCCGGCAAAATCGAAATTACAATAATAGCCACAATGAGAATTTTCAGATTGTCTTGTACGAAAGGCAAGTCTCCGAAAAAGTAACCCGCATAGCAAAACGATGCCACCCAAAGCCCTCCTCCGACGACATTATACATCATGAAATAATAATAATGCATACGCCCCATTCCGGCCACAAAAGGAGCAAACGTACGGACAATAGGAACGAAACGGGCTATGATGATTGTTTTCCCTCCGTATTTTTTATAAAATTCATGAGTCTTGTCCAAATAACTTTGCTTGAATATTCTGGAATCCGGATTATGAAACAGTCGTTTTCCCAAAAAGCGCCCTATCATATAATTGCAGGAATCTCCTAAGACCGCAGCTACAAACAATATCAGGAACAATAAATTGACATCGAGCGGAACGGAGGGAACAGCGGCAATGGCGCCCCCCACAAAAAGCAAGGAATCGCCCGGCAAAAAGGGCGTGACCACCAGTCCCGTCTCACAAAAAATAACAGCAAACAATATGGCATAAGTCCACGTATGATACTGCTGCACCATCTCCACCATATAATGGTCGATGTGCAGGATAAAATCTATTATAAAATCCATTACTTTATATCCTTATTACTAATAAAATGAAAACCAGCAGCCGAAAAGCTGCCATAAAAAAAAGACTTTCTCTGCAATCTCTTACAGGAAAGTCTTAAATAAGGATACGCCTTAACGTATATACAAAATATAATTTGGCATTGCCGGAAAACGATGTATCCGGGAGTTTCTCTCCTCTCTCCGGCAGCCACAAGGCTGCAACCTGCCACACACCATTTTTCCATCCGGCAAAAGCTGTATGTCCTTTGAAAGAACGCGTAGCCTGAATCGAGTGCCCGGTTGGACACGAAAGAAGTGCATAACCGATATCACCCCATCCAAATCCTGCACGTATCTCCTTATCCTGTCCGCAGTATTTCGTATCTGTCTCTCCACCGTCTCCCGCCTCCATTATGGTAGTAGAAGGCATGCAAGCCATATCTCCCTCCGCTGTGGAAAAAGAAGAGTCCCACAGAAAGAGACACAAAGCAAATACCAAATAGGATAAACATTTTGCCATAACCGCTGCAAAGATAGGGATTATTTTTTCATCCGGCAAACGATATGAAGAAAAGGCACACTCAAAATCCGCAGACTGAAAAATCATTCTTCTGCCCCCCGACGATACTTCCTTTTCATGCCAAGAACTTTCGAATCAAACCTTCCGAAACCGATTCACCAAAGAACGGATTGCAAAATAAACATCCAACAGACCAAACAAACGATAGGTAATCAATATGGCCTGAAACTTCTTACTGAATGAAGAGTACTTGACCCGAAGCAGTTCCCTTCCATACAAAGAAGACAAGGCTTTAGCCAACAATCGCCCCCTCACCCTATGCCTTCTGACGATATATTCTTTCTTAATACAAGAAATGAAACGCAAAATAGGACTCGCAATACGGTCGTTGTAAAAGACCGAACGATCCACATTTCCTTTCACCTCTACATACAAATGGTACAGTTCATCGTCACTCCCTTGCCTTAAAATCCGTTCCAACGGATAATGCTCAATAAAATCAAAGATAAATGCAGGGCGCCAACAATGGAATTTATGAGCCAACCGCTCCAACCTGTCATCGACAAGCGCATAAATCTTTCTAATTTCGTCCGGCAAAAGCGCATATTTCTCCTGAATCATCTTTCCGGGAGGATCCATATAAAGATACAAGCACGAAGGCACCAACTTGATGCTGTTGCACTGTAGAACATAATCCAAATTGAACAACAAGTCCTCATACACGACCAAATCGGTGCGGAACATAATGCGGTGCTCCCTTAGAATCGAGGTTTTGTAGAATTTTCCCCAAACATACCCATTCCATAAATGCCGGGCGACGAAATCACCCATTGTATCGTCCTTAAAATCCCCCTCGAAATTATAATATATCTCCCCCTTCGGAAGAGTCTTGTATCCTCCTATCACCAAATCGTAACCGAGCCCCTCTTTCAAGACGTCGAAAAAGCCCTCGTCCACGGAGTCGTCCGCGTCGACAAAAGCAATCCACTCTCCGCACGCCACTTCAAGCCCCAAATTACGTGCCGTACTCACTCCACCATTTTCTTTATGCCACACCCGGACACGGGCATCCTTTGCAGCATAAGTGTCGCAAATTTCCCTGCAACGATCCGGGCTGCCGTCATCTATGAGCAACAACTCAAAATCACGGTTTGTCTGCTTCAAGATACTATCCATACAGTTTCTCAAAGTATCCTCGGCCTTATATACAGGAACAATTACAGATATTAATGGCGCCATTGATACTAATAGTTATTTTACACTGACAAAAGAATGAAATCTAAGTGCATAATCCAACACCACAGCCTTTTCTGTAACCCACCATAACTTTAAATACCATTTTTTAAATAATTTATGGCGTACACGATAGGTTTTTATATGTTTTATCAGCTTCTCGAACTCCGAGTAATCCGAAGACGAGATTCTCGACTGCATTTTCAGACTGAGAAGGCAGAAATTTACGGCTCCATCAACAAAATAAGCCTGATTCTTTCTCACATGCTTCCCCACGTTTTCCTCGTCCATCTTTTCAAACATAGCCTCTACCATGTGAACGATCTGCATCAGATTCTTTTTCTGGCTCTCCGTATCTACCGACTGCCCCTCCCTTCCCATACGGTAATGGTAAAGATACAAGTCATACACAATAAAGTCTTTCACACGAGAATAGGGCAGAAAACAATACAACGTATCCGTATAATTTATCCCTTCCAGCAAACGGAAATTCATTTCTTTAAGAAGGGATGTCTTATAAGCCATGCCATTCATGCCAAATTCAGCCTCATAGGCATGCGTACGGATATAAAATTCATCCGTCCGATAGACATGATCCTTAAACACGGAGCAGAAAGAATGCTTGATCTCATCCACCTTCTTGTCTTTGTCAAAGATCTCATCCACCCTTAACGTTATCACCAAATCGGTATCACAAGTCTCCAACTTCTGCAAAAACTCCACTAACGCCGAAGTATCGAACCAATCGTCAGCATCCAATATTTTGAAATACTTTCCGGTTGCAATTCCTAATCCGGCATTCACACAAGAGCCATAATGTCCGTTGGCCTTGTCTATGACTTTAATCAAATCAGGCCGTTTCTGTTCATATCGACGAATAATGTCCAAAGACCCGTCCGTACTGCCGTCATTCACCACTATGACTTCAAGCCTATCGCTGACAAGCTCATCGGTCACAGAATCCAGACAGGCAGGCAGATATTTTTCCATATTATAGGTTGGTATTACTATGGAAAGTATTTTCCCGCTCCCAGCCTCTTGAACCACCTTATCATTCACCATCTTTTTCACAATAAATTAAAATACAACCTCTTTTTATCCCGACCGCCGCCGCTCTCACGAGTTGGGCCGGATGTGTCAGAGACTTTGCATATCGTTTAGTTTCTTGTAATAGCCGTTCAAGGCTATGAGTTCTTCATGCGTCCCGCGCTCTACAATCTCTCCCTCGTAAAGCACACATATTTCATCCGCATTCTTAATCGTACTAAGCCGGTGCGCAATCGCAATGGTCGTACGCGATTTCATCAAGCGTTCCAAAGCCTCTTGTACCAACCGCTCCGACTCCGTATCCAATGCGGAAGTCGCCTCATCCAGTATCAATATCGGCGGATTCTTCAGGATGGCACGGGCTATGCTGACACGCTGCCGCTGCCCGCCCGACAAACGGCCTCCACGGTCGCCGATCATCGTATCATAACCTTTCTCGGATTCCATGATGAAATCGTGCGCGTTGGCTATTTTGGCAGCCTCGATGACCTGCTCCATCGTCGCATTCTCCACGCCGAACGTAATATTATTATAGAACGTATCGTTGAACAGGATGGCCTCTTGGTTCACATTACCGATCAGAGAACGTAAGGCCGAAATAGATACGTCCTTCACGTTCTTCCCGTCTATAAATAAAGCTCCTTCACCCACATCATGATAACGGGGCACCAAATCGACCATCGTAGATTTGCCTGAACCGGACTGCCCTACTAAAGCCACCGTCTTCCCTTTCTGCACCTTCAGGTTTACATGCTTCAAGACCTGCCGGCCTTCAATATAGCTAAAGGAAACGTCACGGAACTCCAACTCGTGCTCAAAGGCTGTCAAAGGCAAAGGCTTTTCCGGCTCCTTGATATGGTTTTCCGCCTTCAAAATCATATCAATACGCTCCATGCTGGCCAAACCCAAAGGAATATTATAAAAAGCCTTGGAAAACTCTTTCAGAGGATTGATGATCGTGTAAAGTATCGTCATGTAAAAAATGAACATGGCGGCATTGATAGGAGAATATTGATTCAGGATCAAAGCGCCACCAAACCATAATACGATGACGAGCACACAAGTTCCTAGAAATTCACTCATTGGATGGGCGGAACTCTGACGGATAACCATCGCATTCATGGCATCACGGAAATCATTGTTTGTTTTAGCAAAACGATCCGACATCTTACGCTCGGCAATAAAAGCTTTTATAATACGAAGCCCTCCCAAGGTCTCGTCTAATTGTGACATAATATCTCCCCATTGTGCCTGTGCCGCCACTGACTGGCTTTTCAATTTCCGACTCACCACTCCCATTATCCAACCGGCAAGCGGAAGAATCACGATTACAAACAACGTCAGTTGCCAACTTACGGTAAACAATGTAATAAAGCAAACCAACAACGCTATGGGGTTACGTATCAGCATGTCTATAGAACTTGTTATGGAATTTTCCACAACCGTCACATCGGCACTCATTCGGGCTATAATATCGCCCTTCCGCTCCTCTGAAAAAAAACTTAGAGGAAGCTTCAAAACCTTATTATATACTTCTATACGAATATCCCTTACGATTCCTGTACGTAAAGGTACCATGACAGCCGATGAAGCAAAATAACCCAAAGTTTTCAGCAAGGTCATGCATATAAGCACAATGCCCATTATCACCAACGTGAAGAAAGCACCATACTCTTCTATGATTTTACTCACAAAATAATATCCATTATTCACCAACACATCCTTATTCAAACTATGAATATCCATTGGCATATATTCATAAGTTGCTGTATTGACCTTGAACAAAATATCCAATATCGGCACTAACGCTAAAAACGAAAAAACGTTAAGCCATTGCGATAAAAAATTCAATATGACAGCCCAAGTCAGATATTTACGATAAGGTTTCATATACCGCTTGAGCAAGGAGAAAAATTCTTTAAGCATATATATTTCAAATGAATGGATTGGTGCAAAGGTAGGCATTTCTCTCCAAGTGACCAACCACGACGTTGTTTTTTATCATATTTTACTCACATTCATCCGGTCTGCATGGCCTATGCGCCACCACCGCCCCACAGCCGGACAACCTAATCCGTGCATCGAGTTTGCAAAATGTCAAAATGACAATCTCACTATCATGAGAATCGCTCATTTCCGTCCGTCGGTCGCCCTGACGGCAAATAACGCAGTCTCACGCGTCCGGCTTTTGACTTTTTGATGCCTTTCGGAAGGAAAACACCGCTTTGCGACATTGCCTCCAACCATTTGCCCGCACGCCTCCCGACTACGTGTCAGAAAATATGCAGCATAAGGTTACATCGTGCTTCCCGTTTTTGGAGCACTACCGCCTGTCAACCAGCATAAAAATCAGCTCCAGACCGTACGTGAACTCCCGTTTTACGCCCGAACATTTCACCATCAACAGACATCTTCGCCCCGATATGAGGAGAAAAAAAGTGTTTTCTGCGCCAAGTGATTTTTTTCTTTCATGAGATTAATCTTCTGTTATGCCCATTCTTGCATGAAAAAGTATAAAGAAAAATTAAAATATGTCATCACGGGGAGGCTCAAAAACATACAGATCACATCTTTTCATTCCGGCCTTGCTACTTTTCTTTGCCATTTTGCTACATTTCGGAATCTCATAAGTATTATCCGGAGCTTTAGAACTTACATTTCGCGCAATAAATACCATCACCTCATCGAGCAGAACCAATACACGACAAAAGCTATTGTTTCGATGACAAAAACAGCCAAAAGGCGGTTGAATCTCCGGATATATTTATGTGAGGTCTTGGAACTTCCTCCGTACAAAGGCGTACTTTCTTCCCTCACTTTCTTATAACAGGCTACCGTCCACCTCGTCTTGGCCAAACACTCCAAATAATATGCCGTGAAAGGATGATTGCAATCCCTTTTCCACGGTTTGCCCCCACCTGCAAAATGCACCACAACCGGATGCTCTTTCCATCGCTCCACTTCCTTGAATTTAGAGGCGTGCAACCTGATCCATTGATAATCTCGCGTATACCACAAATCTTGAAAATTATATCCGTATGGGAGGTATTTCACCGCTCCGTGCAGTACCACGTTCAAAGCATCCTGATCCGGAAAAAGGCATTTCTCCGGATGTTCCCGGATGAACTCCACCAACCGACATGCCACATTATGCTTCCGCCAATAGTCCATATTGACCAACAGTACCCCCGAGTTAAAATAAGGCGCACCATACACTCCAATCCTGTTTTGCAAAGTAATGTCATCAGCCTCCTGATCCTCCACCACCGCGCACGCATAGCCTTCAATGTCCGTCCTCCAAAGTTCCTGCAACGAATCGTTTACCAGAATATCGCAATCCATATAAAGCATCTTCTCCTCGTCCGGAAACAAATCCGGCAAAAGGAAACGGTAGTATATGGACTCTCTGAACCTATCGCTCACTTTCAGGCCTTGCAGAATCTCCGGATGAATAGTCTTGACCGTCAGACGTCCGCCATACCTGGCGGCAATCTGTTCCAACCCCTCTACATCTACTTGCGGCAACGATTTCGTTATCACGTAAATATGACAAGGCTGCTCACGGTGGTGCTCAAAAATCGAAACCACACAAGGACCACAGGCCATCATATAATAAGTATCCGTACACAAAGCTATCTTTATCATTCCACTATCTTTTTTGCTTTTATCTATTCCTTCATAATCCTTTCTGAAATACCTCCATCGTCTGCAATGAATACTTGTGGCACACTTTCTCCATCTTACGTTTCCGAAACGTAGCTACAAACTTTCGGTTCAATTCCATATACCTCCACAAACGTTTATAAACACAACGCCTTGCAATCAAATCCTTACCCCCGAGCTCCATATCTGAGACATAGTCGAATTCATGCAAGCACTCCAGCACTCCCCGACAAGCCTCCGAAACGTCGGCTGCTTGCCCTAATAGCCCAAACTCCCGCAAAAGCCTCAGCCCTTTCCTGATATAATAGAGGGCTATTCCGGTTTCCAATCTTTCCGTTCCCCTGATAGCCTTGTCTTTTAATATTTCCAGTTTATATCGGGCAAAAGCTTTATAAGGCGTATAATTGGTATGCATGAGAGACCCGTCGCGTTGGTAGTAATAATAAAGTGGGACACAACACAAAGCCACACTCTCCGCTTCCGGAATGTATTTGTATAACACGAAGGCGTCCTCGAACGGAAAAGTCTCCATCCTATGCCTTACGACGATTTCACGCCTACACAACTTGTTCCACAGTCCTTCATCCATTTGGTCATAGCTCTTCATCTTACGCATGGCTTCACAAGGCGACAGGCACACAATTTTATCATCATAAGCCCATGGCGTAGTCAAACGCTGGTGCGCCTCATCATAAAAGTAATGCTGGCAACACGCTACATCCGCCCCCGTCTTTATTATGAGTCCATAAAGCAGTGCTACAAAATCCACATCTACATAATCGTCTGCATCTACGAAACCGACGAATTCACCGGAGGACTTTTCTATAGCTGCCTGCCGCGCATCGCCAGCCCCAGAGTTCCGGGGCATACCGAAAACCTTAAAACGCATGTCTGACGCAGCCATCTTACTGGCTATATCCAGACTCCCGTCTATGGAACAGTCATCCATAATTATAACCTCTATGTTCCGATAAGTCTGCCTTTCCAATGAACGCAAACAACGCTCCAAATAGGGGGCTACGTTGTACATGGGTACAACCAATGTCACCAACGGCCCTTCCGTGACCGCAAACGAAGGTGTATTTTCCATCCTGATTCCAATAACAATAAATGATTATTTCTTTTTAAACTTCGCGAAGAATAAGGTGGCACCCTTATATAAATCAAAATGATGCAAGCAAAGGAAGCGGCGAAAAGCCAAATAAGGAGACTTCGTCAACAACGGAACGCCGCTTACATTCTTTCTCAAATACTCCATCAAAACCTTTCGCTTCTTGTCGCTCCCGTCTTCGCTTAAAGAACGATCCAGAATGCGTAAATACATGTTGGCCAGAAAGCGGTCGGAATCCTTCCAAAGCCCTAAAGCCTTGGCACGGCTGTGTTTGACATCCAACGCATATAAATAATCATCCCATTGGTTTTGTCGAAAAGCTTTGGTGACAATACTTTTGTGGCGCTCTACATAATGATAGGTTATATCTCCGGCCACATAAACCGTCTTCGCACGTCCGAACACCTCAGGCAACGTCAAAATATCCTCAAACGTCCTGCCCACAGAAAACGAAACTCCGTCGAAAAGCTTCCTCTTATAAAGTTTGTTCCATAAATAATTCTTGATGAGCCGGTCTTGGAATAAAAGTTCCAAAGCTTCCCGCGTACCCCAACATTCATTCTTTCCCACAGCACACTTCTGAATATTTCCACTCTGTAAATGCAAATAATAGCCGCACTGCACAATATCCGCCCCTGAAACAACATAAGCATCGTACAAAAGCGCATACATATCCTGCTCTATCCAATCGTCCGGATCCACAAAACCCAAGAGTTCTCCCGTTGCCACAGACAAACCCAGATTACGCGCCCCAGCAACTCCCTGATTGACAGGATGACGAATCAGCTTGAAACGCGGGTCCCCTCCTATTGCAGCCTTACACATGTCATAAGAACCGTCCGTAGAAGCATCGTCCACGAGAATAACTTCTATGTGGCCGTACGTCTGTCCTTGCAAAGAACGGATACATTTCTCTACATATCGTTCCACATTGTAAACCGGTACGACAATACTGATTAACGGAGCGGACCGAGTCTCACTTGGTTTTTCGCCCGAACTACAGTAACGTATATCTATATATTTCTCGCTTTTTATCCCCAAGGTATAAGGCAGGAAGTGGACAAAACGATGCAAACGCACCGCCCACCCGTCATTTTTCTTCTCCACACTGGGAAGCAGGCTCTCGTATTCGAAATACAACTGTCGCAAAGGATGCATGCAGTGGTACTGCCAAGGCTTGCGCCCGGAATAATGCAAAATGGCCGGACGGGTAATCGTTTCGACATGGGGAGGAACCCAACCGGCCGGCTTACCCTTTGGCCTACGGTAGGCACCCTCTTGGACATTCCATTTCATATCCAACAGCCTTTTACGTTCGTGAAGCAAACTGTTCAGCAAGTCTTGGTCATTATAGACAATCCTGTCCGAATACATGCGATAATGTTCCGCACACAGACGTTCCACCTCATGTGCTCTCCAATACTCCAGATTCAGCAACAAGACCCCTCCGTTGAAATAGTTATAAGACGGTGCATAATGCAAACGACGACAATGCACCGGATTGACGGTAAAGCTATCCGGAACTCCGGCCAAAGCAACTCCCGTAAGGTCTGTCTCCCATAAACCATACAATGAAGATAAAACCAACACATCACAATCCAAATACAAGACCTTGGACACGGACATCGGCAATATGGAAGATAATAGACAACGGAAAAACACGACTTTCGACAAGCGCTGCTTCTCCCATGTCACTTCATAAGCCTTCATCTTTTCTTCCGCCACTTCATAAAAGAACACTTTCGCACCATAAGAGTCGCACAACGCAGAGAAAAAAGCCACATCCTCTTGATGTAGATTCAATCCTATGACATGAAATACTATTTCATACGGGACATTGTTCCGCAAAACCGATACCATCGTTACCGCACAAGGACGAACGAACCGGTTGTCTATGGTAAATGCTATATGCATCATATTAAAAATCAGTTTATCGAATTGAAAACATCACGAATCGTCTCGTCCGCATAAATATATCCACATTTGCACAATTCCTCAAAATGCGGCTTCCCTATCACCCGGTCGTACTCTTCTTCCAGCAAACCTTCTTTATAAAGTCGGTAAAAATACCTCCAATGACGACCGCCATGTCTGCCCTTATGTTCTTCCAATTGTACACCGCCATTCACCATTTTATCCATAAACTGACGACGGCCGCGCACATTATAATGATAAACACGAATCGCCGAGGACTTTGCATATTGAGGCAACATCCTCACCTTATGGTTTCCCATGGATATTTGCAGGTAACCGTCGGTCCGGTGAATTACCTTACGGTTCTGGCGTTCGAACAAGGAATACAACGACAAATCATACGCTTCCAGATCGGTTACAGGCCGCACGGCCTTAGACCATTGCCAAAAAGGTTTGTCTTCTTCGGGATACATGCTTCTCACCTCGCAAGTCAGCACATTGGCACGAGACTTGCTTAACTCTTTTTTCAACGACCCGGAGGGAGCATACCAGAATTCATCCGCGTCTGCATTAATCACCCAATCCGCCCCGAAAGACGTCTTGGCCCTCCATATCATCCGGTCTACCCACTCTTTTTGTTCATAGCCCGTAGCAGTTTCCCTTATCACGTCCACCACCCATCCTTTCCGACGGTACTTTTCGATAATTCCGTAGGTTCCGTCTGACGAATTGTTATCTGTTACAATAAAAGCATCCACTCCCATAGCCTTATGGAACAACAGATTCTTTTCCAATAACTCTTCTTCATTTTTCACTAAAAGCGTCATTATCAACCGGGGAGTGGGAAGTCTCCGGAATGTCCTCGGCAAATCCCGGACGGCACAGACTATTTTATGAAAAATATATCGGTTCACTTTACTCGTCATTTCATTCACTTAACCAATCGAGACCTTCAACCAGCTTTCCGGCACCACGTCCGCACTATCTGTCGTCTGCGTCCAGCGTTCCGGGGCAATCACTATTTTGTCCAGCGACGGATTCAACCACGCTCCCCACCAACTGAAAGTACTATTGCATATAATATGGTGGCGGCAATGGCTCATCAGCATCATGTCCTGCCAACTGTCCTCCCCTTTGTTCCAATCAATGAATTCGGCTTTTGTCAATGGCAAATTCTGACGTACCCAATTCAGATCTTCCGAAAAAACATAATAGTGAGGATGTTTCACTCTCTTCTCCAATTCAGCCAACGCATTGAGATAATAAGAACTTTGACAAATACACCCTAACGCCTTCCTGTGTTTTTCCAAAAGATAATCTCCTCTCCTGACATGTATGGACACGGCATGCGGGTCGGCTTTAATCTCCTGCATCGCTCGAAGGCTCCTTCTGCTTGCCCTGCGAATATCGAATACAAAGGCTTCGCGCACTTCCTTTTCTATACCGGCAAAATATTTCTCAGACTGATAAAAGCCTTTAAAATAAATCCATGGCCAATGATACTTACGGGTGTAAGGCACAAGCGAACCACCCTGTTTCCGTTCCAATATAGTCTTAAACAACAAAAACTCTATGATTTTCTTTAAACTCCGGTTGATACAAAATTCCGTTCGGGGAAGATGAAATACTTCATTCATTTCATAACCATAATGAACTTGATAATGAATCATATCCGAAAGGTCTATCCTAACATCCGGAAAAATTGTCTTCATCTTCAAGTACATGGCATAAATGAACATTTGGTTTCCCAAACCACCTGTCATTTTTATCAACCTCATAACCACCTTTATTAAAACTTCATATACTAATAATCGCTCTCTTTTGAAGAGATAAACCGAATATCGTTATCCATTGTTAATCAAAAGATTGGTTTCATTTCGTAATATGTTTATCCTCAACAAAAGGCAAAAAAAGCTACCCTCGCATACTTTTTATCCTTTTACTTCTTTGTAATTATCAATTAATTATGTAATTTTGCCGATATTCGGTTTTTCTCTTCAAAAGAGATAAAACCGTAATTATACCATATTCAAGCAAATGCCTACTTAATGTATGGGAGACAGCATCATTTATAAACTAAAAAGCGGGAAGCCCAACAAATTCCTTAATTTCCTTTCCGGTTTTGCCGGATTAGCCATTCCGGACGCCTTTTTCCGGCAGCGGTTACGCGGACTTCTTGCCCAAGCGCCCAAACATCCCGATTACGACTATATTCGCAAACGCGTGGACTATTACATCAAAACGGACCAACCATTCCACGTCTCAGACACAAACAGGCTCACTCGTGAACGTAGTTGGATTTATTATACCGGACGAATAGGGGACTATACCCGTAAAATGTTCCATACAGCTTACTTTTTCGACCAACACGACGTAACCCGGTGGTTTCCCAAATGCTTCCGTTGGAATTTCTGTCCGGGAGATGTATATTTCACTCCAGACACACCCACGGTTGTCAAAAGTCGGTTGTTGACCGGCAACAATAGTAACTCCGTGATACTAAAGTTGGATAAACTACGCCATTTCATGTTCGTGCGTGACACCATACCCTTCCGGCAGAAGAAAGACATGGCAATCTTTCGGGGAAAAATCCGCCAAAGCCGGGTACGTACAAAATTCTTGGAGATGTTCTTCCACCATCCGATGTTCGACTGCGGCGTGGTAGGACGGAATGAAGGCTGTCCGAATGAATGGATGAGGGAAAAGAAAACCATCCGTGAACATTTGGATTATAAATTCATTATGGCCCTGGAAGGAAACGACGTGGCTTCAAACCTGAAATGGGTCATGTCGTCCAACTCACTGGCCGTCATGACACGTCCGACTTGCGAGACTTGGTTCATGGAAGGGACGCTCGTTGCCGGATACCATTATGTAGAAGTGAAGGAGGATTTCTCGGACTTACCGGAGAAACTGCAATATTATATCGAACATCCGGAACAAGCGGAAGACATTATCCGCCACGCCCATGAATACGTCAGGCAGTTCCAAGACAAGGAACGGGAAAACCTGATTTCGCTGATGGTACTGGACAAATACTTCCGGCTTTCGGGACAACAATAAAATATGAGGAGAGGATATGATGATTCACATAGCTTGCAATATAGACCACAATTATGTGCGACATTGTGCCGTTACTTTGGTCTCTTTATTTGAAAACAACCCGAAAGAGACTTTCACCGTACATATTATTGCACGGGAATTATCGGAAACAGACCGGAACATTTTAACAGCTTTGGCCGGAAAATATAATAATAAAGCCTGTTATTATACACCGGACGCACAAATGCTGGAGGGATTCACCATCCGGGCTACCCACAACCGCTTGTCGCTGGCTGCCTATTACAGATGTTTCCTGTCCGCCCTATTGCCTGAAGACATAGACCGCGTACTGTATTTGGACTGTGATATTGTAATATTAGGAGACATCACCCCACTATGGCGTACGCCTTTAGACACTCATACGGGAGTAGCCGTAGTGGAAGACACTGGGTGCAAGGAACTGCAGCGTTATGAAATCCTGCAATATCCGGCCGAGGACTCGTATTTCAATTCCGGTGTTCTTCTTATCAACCTCGTATATTGGCGAGAACACCATATCGCCCAAGCTTGCGTCGATTATTACCGCACATATCCGGAACGTATCATATTCAACGACCAAGATCTGTTGAACTGTGTGTTGCATCGACATAAAACATTAGTGGGCCTGCAATGGAACGTGCAAGACGGATTTTATCGCAACCACCCGGCCATAAGCCCGGAATGGCACAGAACTCATGCCGAAATATTAAGGCATCCGGTCATCCTGCATTACACCAACCGGAAGCCGTGGAACTACGACAGCCAACACCCTTTACGGAATGTTTATTTCCAATATCTGGATCTGACCCCGTGGAAAGGAGAACGCCCGTGGCATAGCGTGAAGAACAGATTCAAACGCTTTTTCCGTTTATTACCTTTTTATATTGGAATGAGAAAAGCCAAATATATCAGATTAGCATCCTTGTAAACCTGAAACCGTCATCCAAAAGACCACCATTATGGGGAAAATAAAAAGATTTTTCAAACATATCGAAAAGTTCTTCGTCAGGCGTAAGCAACAACTCATCATGCACCATCTGCTCTACCACGCAGGAGGTAAGGAATTGATTGCCCGATACACCCGGAATTACCAGCCCGTATACGAACCCATCACAGAAACTTCACCGATATGGACATGCTGGTGGCAGGGCGAAAACGCAATGCCGGATATCGTAAAAGCCTGCTACAACGCCATGCACCGGTTTTCCGACGGGCACCCGGTCATTCTCATTACGGAAAAGAATTATAAGGACTACGTGAACATGCCCGACTATATTATCCGAAAACAACAATCGGGCGAAATTGACCTTACCCACTTCTCGGATATCCTGCGCATGATGCTGTTGGCTCAACACGGAGGAATCTGGATGGACAGTACGCTATTGATACCGTCCAAACACCTCGGCACATTTATCCATCCAGAAGATAGATTCTGGAGTTGCCACCATCATACCCGTTACTACAACATCTCGCAAGGCGGATGGGTCAGTTTTTTCTTGGCTTGCGGAAAAGGTAATATTTTACCCTCATTTATTGCAGATATGCATCTCTGTTATTGGAAGAAACATAAAAAGTTGATTGATTATCTACTTTTAGATTATACATTCGCCATGGCTCGTAAATACATTCCGGCCGTACACGACATGATCGAAAAAGTGCCTATCACTGAAATGGGGCCGTTAGGCAAGTGCCTGAACGAAGAATTCTCGGAAGAAAAATGGAACGAATTCTGTACCCGATATGATTTCCATAAGGTAACTTATAAAATACCTCTTCGCAAAACCACAGCCGAAGGTAAGAAGACCTATTACGGACATATTCTCGAAACTTATCTCTCCCAACCTTAAAAACAATAAACATGAAAGTCAACTGCGTAATAGTCACATATAACCGCCTGGCCTTACTTAAAGAATGCCTGGCTGCCATAGAGAAGCAAACCTATCCGATACACAAGGTAATTGTGATAGACAATTGTTCTACAGACGGTACGGAAGAATACCTGAAAGCATATGCTGTACGCCCTCAATTCCAAGTCATCCGTACGGAACAGAATATCGGAGGAGCCGGTGGTTTCTCTTTAGGCGTAAAAACATCTGTTTTAGGTGGAGGAGATTACACATGGATGATGGATGATGACACAATCCCCTCTCCGAAGGCTTTGGAAGCTCTTATGCAAACTGCCACACAGTCCAATGACATCGGATTCGTTTGCAGCAAAGTACTTTGGACCGACAATACCCTTCATCCCCGCAATATGCCCGGAGGACTAAAAAAGGACACCATCGAAAACAACGGTATCACGGCCTGCCGCTGCGAAGTCTGTACTTTCGTCTCTGTTTTGGTCAGCAGTCGTGCGGTCTACAAGGTTGGCTTACCCATCAAAGAGTTCTTCATCTGGTTCGATGATATCGAATACACCCTCAGAATCACAAGAGCCGGATTCAAAAATTACTATACAGAACAAAGCATTGTCGTACACAAGACTCCGGACGTGTACGACCCGAATATCGAACAGGCACCGGTCAATATGGCCAAACGTTTTTACTATCAAACACGCAACACCTGCTACTTTAAGCACCGAGAACAACCGAACAAACTCCTGTTCAGACTGTCGATATGGAATAAGCTCCGTATCCTGAAACGAAGAATCAACCGCCGTAAAGACGGACACAAACAAGAATTCTTAGATGCCGTAAAGAAAGGATGCCATGACGGACTGACTTTCTACCCCAAAATAGAATATTTACCTCTATAAGTATACAAAATACAACATAAATGTCACAAGAGCCATATAAACTCCTCACATTGGTGATTCCGACCTACAACATGGAAAAGTATCTCACCAAATGTTTAGAATCCGTAACCGCCCCTTGTATACCTCCGACATTGGAGGTCATTGTTGTAAATGACGGTAGCAAAGACCGTTCCCTGGAAATTATGAAAGCCTTTCAGCAAAAAAGGCCGGATATAATCCGCATCATCGACAAAGAAAACGGTCACTACGGTTCGTGCATTAATGCAGGATTACAAATGGCAAAAGGGAAATATTTCAGACCCTTGGACGCAGACGACTGGATGGATACGGAGATTTTATCCAAACTTTTAAATGTATTAAAGAATTGCGATACGGACTTGTTTATTACACTCCGTACGGAATATAAGATCGATAAAAATAATCGTCATATCGTAACACATTTCCCCTTCCGCAATGTAGAATACAATAAGATTTATGATATTTCGTCTTTCAACATAAGCGAACATACCTATGGCGATGAATTCAACATGCATAGTATGACCTACAAAACAGAAATCCTAAGACAGGTAAATCTACGCCATATAGAAGGTATATGTTATACCGACTTCCAGTACTGTTTTCTGCCGATAGACCACATCAAGGACTTCATTATATTCGATTTATATCTCTATTATTATTTCATAGGAAGAGAAGAACAATCTACCAGTGTGCAGTCTATAAAGGGGAACTTATCGCACATTTGTAAAGTAATCAATTCCATGTTTCACCACTTGGACAGTCAAATTCATCAAAACCCGACCATATTGGCCAACCAAATACATTTTATCGACAAGGCTTTGAATATCTATGTCATCAGTCTCAGATGGCAAAGAAAAATCACAGAACAGTATTATCCGGAAATTTTCAACGTTATCGATGCCGTAGACCGATACCATATCCAAAACCGAATCCTGAACAAACCATATTTCAGCCTTTGGCGGAAGCTGAAAACCCGCAAGGTACTCAACCTAACCCTTACTTTGTACCGCTGGGCGCATATCAGGAAATTCAGAAAGATGGGAATGTAAAAACAAACATCCCTACAAACGTCCCAACCTTTCCCTTATGCCGTCAGTATATGCTTTCCAAAACATCGGAATATCAGTCCACCGATAAGCACTCAAGAAAGGTGCCGAGAAAAAAGCTATTAAAATATAACCGATGACTCCGTTAAAACCTCGAAGATATTTCACGGCCCAATTCTTCCCATAATGATGATTCAAATAAGAAGAATTACGTATCTGATAAAACCGTTTCCATTTTTTCTTCTTATTACGTTCTCCCCACGAGTCGTCCGAGAAAAACTTTTCTTTATCCATCAGAGCCGTAGGAACATACAATATCTTATAACCGGCTGCCACCGTACGCAGACAATAATCCGTATCATCACAGAAAATAAACAAATCTTTGTTGGGAAGCCCGACTAGCCTCACAACCTCACCGCGGACAAACAAACCTTCGAAAGCCGTACCACTGATTTCGACCGGACTATTCACTTCCATCTTGGACAATCGTCCTGAATACATGGATGAAAACGGACGAGTCAAGTTGAAAGATAGAAAATCATTCGTATAAATTCGGCCCTCCAACAGGCGGCGAGGTGCCAAAATCCCTACACCTTCATATCCGGCGTACGCCAATAGCTGCTCCAGACAATCCGGCCGCGGAAAAACATCGTCATCCATGCACCAGATCCAATCGGCATCGGCAAGGCGAGCATACTCCATTCCGGTATAAAAACCTCCGGCTCCCCCGACATTGGTCTGATGAATCGTTTTCACATCTTCCTGTTCGTCCAACCACGCTCCCGTCCCGTCCGTACTACCGTTGTCCACCACCACAAGGGTTGTAAGCGGTACGGTCTGCCGACGCAAACAAGAGAGATTCCGTTTGAGAAGCTCCAGACGATTATAAGTTACGACAACAGCAATCACATTCATGATACATACTAATATAAGTCGTTTATTTTTCCAGGCTGGGTACTCCGGAAAGCCTGCATCAACTTAAAGCATTCCTCCGCATCGAATCCACGTACAGCAGCATATTCTTCAGCCAACAAACGATGCATGTGCGGCGTAGCGGGAAGACGCTCGAAATTCTTGCATCCTTTTCTCATATCAATCGGACCGATATACATCCGGTTCAAGTCCACTATCTCAATCCGAACCCCTTTGTCTGTCTTTTGGAACAGAATGTTCCCACGTCCGTAATCCTTATGCGCATACCCATGTTCATGCAAAACGGCCGTCACTCTCCCTACCGTACGAACAACCTCGTCTGCATAATCAAAATGCTGATAGAATAAATCATTATAGACGTATGGACAAGTCGATGCCAACGTTACATAATAACTACGGTCGAAAAGCAGTCCTTTGCGTACATTAAGATAACCGACCGGAACGGGGGTCCCTACCCCGATTTCTTGATACATCCTCGCATGATCGTAAGAACGTTTGGCTTTTGAGGGCCGGAAAACACCATAAACGAAACGATTGACCAGATTGGGACGGTGAAAAGACTTCACCACCAAGTCAAGTCCTCCATATGTCATTTTCCTCAATTCATTGCGCCCCTTATAAACCACCGTACCTTCACCGGCTGCAAAACGTTCGGGAATGGAGTACATAAAATCCTCCATATTCTGATAATCCGGACGGAGCTCCAACGTCCGATGAGCCAATAAATGACAAAGACCATGCTTAACCCATTTCATCCTATTCAAATTTTATCCAGCCCTTTAGTAAATTTCAACCAATAATATTTCAACGGATTCTTATACTTTAACTGTTTCCACGGACGACTGCCGTGAGGACGATGCCACACCGGAAGGGTCGTAAAAAGGTAATTGCGAAAACCAGCTTTTAATGCCTCATGTGAGATGGTCACGTCATACCAGTTCTTTGTCGGGTCAAGCTGCCCAAAATCAAATTGTCCCAAAAACTTCGGTGTCAGCAAAGAACAACAAAAACTACAATGTTTCTTCTCCGGATAAACCTGATTCTCCCGACCCCGTGCATGAAGATAGGGATAATTGATCAAACCGTCCTCATCCGTAGTCACTGCTGCGGCAATGGCACAATCCGGACGTTGCACAGCCCCGTCAAACAACCCCTGTAAAGTATTACCCTTCACAACGACATCCGACTCTACAATCAACAGACCGGCATCTGCAGCTAAAGCCTCGCGTCGGGCTGTCTGCAACACCAATAAATAATTAGGAGACGAATGATTTGTCAAATCAGACAAGTTAACCAAATTAAAGCCAAGTTCCTTGGACACCTGTTCCAAACGTAGCGTATTCTCAACTGTACTGAAATCATTATAGACGGTATACGTAAAAGGAACGCTGATCTCCGAAGACAATACGGCCCTTATCGTTTCAAGCGTGAAATCGATGGAATCCTTTACCGGCGTAATAACTTGCAAACTTTTCATATCATGGTCTCCCGTAATTAACAAAACTGCTGCTTAGCTAATGCCAAAGCTGCAGCTACTGTATCATCCATATCCGCATAGGTGTACTGAGCCAAACGTCCGCCAAATAAAACATTCTCACGCGATACCGCCAGTTCACGATAGGATTTGAATATTTCAGAGTTACGGGCATCATTCACCGGATAATAAGGCTCTTTACCAGGCGCAAAAGTATCAGGATATTCGTATGTAATCACCGTAGTAGGCTGAGTTCCGTATTCAAAATGTTTATGCTCAATCACACGTGTATAAGGTACATTCCCGGCCGTATAGTTCACCACAGCATTACCTTGATAGTCCTCTATGTCCAAATGACGATGGTCAAAACGCAGGCTACGGTATTCCAAACGTCCGCATTGATAATTGAAAAATTCATCAATGCAACCGGTGAAAAGAATTTTATCGGCCATAGCGTCCCAAGCCTCACGGTTCTCAAAATAGTTCGTGTCCAACCTAACTTCTATACCTTCCAACAAGGCATCTATCAATACGTTATATCCACCTTTCGGTATCCCCTGATAAGCATCATTAAAATAGTTATTATCGAAAATAAAACGAAAAGGTACGCGCTTGATGATAAAGGCCGGAAGTTCTGTAGCCGGACGTCCCCACTGCTTCTCGGTATACCCCTTGATTAGACGGGTATATATATCTTTTCCACACAATTTCAGAGCTTGTTCTTCCAGATTCGCCGGTTCAGAGATAAATTCATACGCTTTACGCTGTTCAGCTATCTTAGCCTTAGCTTCAGCCGGTGTTTTCACTCCCCACAACTGATAAAAGGTATTCATATTGAAAGGCAAATTATACAATTTGCCTTCATAATATGCCAATGGAGAATTGATATAACGATTAAATTCCACCAAACGGTTCACATAGTCCCAAACATCTTTATTGTCCGTATGAAAGATATGAGCCCCATACTTATGTACACGAATACCTTCTATATCCTCACAATATATATTCCCACCACGATGGGCACGCTTGTCTATCACCAAACAACGTTTCCCTGCCAATTTGGCTTCATGGGCAAATACAGCACCGAATAATCCCGCGCCTACTATCAAATAATCATATCTTTCCATGTATGGTCATATTTTTAATCATTTTATTGTCGAATCTTGCTGGCGTCTCAGCCATTCTTCCTTGGTACGCTTCCATCGCTTATGCGTCCACAGCCAATATTGCGGAGCTCTCCTGATCATTTGTTCTAATTGTTCCATGAACATGGCTGTCATATCATATTCCGTACGACTTACCTCCGGTATCTCCATCCGTCTAAACGTACACTCATAATACCCCCTGCAGGGACGAATGATATCGGCAAAAAAATAGACCGCTTTTACTTGCCGCCCAATCTGCTCTGCCCCGGTAAAAACTGCGGTTTCACGATGCAGGAACGGAACAAAAAAATGCATGCTGTTCCACTTGGGAAGTTGGTCGGAAATAAACCCTATCACCGTAGGGCGCTTTTCCCGTTTCAGTTCTATCACACGCCTTAATGTCTGCTTCATCGGGATACATTCCCCGCCAAACTGGCTACGTAACCTCAAAAAGAACCTGTCCATCGCCTTGTCATACAAAGGGTGGTAGATTTGTGCGCAAAGCAAAGAACCGGGAAGGGAATAAGGCAGGGAAGCTATCCACTCCCAATTTCCATAATGCCCCAAATACACAAAAGCAAAGTTATGACCTTCATCCAAAAGCGCCTTTTCCAACATATCCACCCCGTGGAAAACCATCCGTTTTTTCATTGCTTTCCGCGAGATGGTGACCAACTTCATCGTCTCTACAAAGTAATCACAGAAAAAATGATAAAACTTCTTCTCTATCTTGATAATCTCACCTGAAGACTTTTCCGGAAAAGACTTCACCAAATTGTCCCTCACCACATTACGGCGGTACTTCACACAATAATACAACAATAGAAACAAGCCATCAGACAAAAGATACAAAAACCAAAAAGGAAGCAAGGATAGCAGATGGCCCAAGCCATACACTACATAATACACCATCTTGGTCCATTTGTCACCTTTCACCATACAAAATCCATATAACTGAACGGCACAATAAAAAAGTGCCTCTATTAAAGAATATTGCAAAGCTAAACAAACTTTTTTGAATCGGCAATAATTCTATAATAAAAACTCATTAACTTTGCATCATGAAAATAGTTGTTGACGACAAAGTCCCATTTATCCGAGAGGCTATCGCCCAAATCTCCACCGATGTGATTTACAAACCCGGAATAGCCATCAGCCCCGACGATATACATGATGCCGATGCCCTGATTATCAGAACCCGCACTCGTTGCGACGAAACCCTTCTGAAAGGGAGTAAAGTTTCTTTTATCGCTACCGCTACTATCGGATATGATCACCTTGACATTGAATACCTGAAACGCGCTCATATCACATGGACCAACTGTCCCGGTTGCAATGCCAATTCCGTAGGGCAATATATCCATTCATGCCTTTTGCTCTTGGAAAAAGAAAAAGGATACGACCTATCGAAGACTACGGTCGGATTAGTAGGAGTAGGACATGTGGGCCATGCCGTTATCGAAGCTATACGCCCTTTGGGGGTACAAATCCTCCTCAATGACCCACCACAAAAAGAAGCCTTGCGTAAAGCAGGAAAGCCTCATGAGTTTTTTCTGAAAATGGAAGAGCTACAGGAGAAGTGCGACATCATCTCGTTTCATACTCCATTAATCACAAAAGGTCCCTATCCGACTTTCCATTTAGCGAACAAAACATTCTTCAACGGGCTAAAAAAGCGACCCGTCATTATCAATACAAGCCGGGGAACTGTCGTGAATAATACGGATGTACTTCAAGCCTTAAAAGAGGGTATTATCCGCGATGCCATTATTGATACCTGGGAAAATGAGCCGAACATCAATCAGGAACTTCTTAACCTTATATATATAGGAACTCCGCATATCGCCGGTTACTCCACCGACGGAAAAGCCAATGCCACCCGTATGGCACTCACCGCATTGTGCAACCATTTCCACCTTCCGGCCACTTTTCAAATTCATGTCCCTCCACTTCCTGAAGAAGCCCTACCTAAACAATATCTCACGGAAAAAGAACGAGCATTGGCTTTATATAATCCACACACGGATAGTTTGAAGCTCAAGTCCCATCCCACCATGTTTGAAGAATTGAGAGGAAACTACCCGCTAAGAAGAGAATTCATAGAATAGGTCTCGTAAAAGAGTACAAATACTGCACATTACATATACTTTTGTGCAAAAAAGAGCAATTTATTTACTTAATTGCTTGCATAAGTGGGAAAAAAAAAGTTCCTTTGCACTTGAATTTACAGAATTACATTAATAATAATCAAAAAATTACAATTATGTCTGAAATTGAATCAAAAGTAAAAGCTATCATCGTTGATAAGTTGGGTGTTGACGAAGCAGAAGTAGTAGCCACAGCAAGTTTCACAAACGATTTAGGTGCTGATTCATTGGATACAGTAGAATTGATCATGGAATTTGAAAAGGAATTCGGTATCAATATTCCCGATGATCAAGCTGAGAAGATCACGACTGTAGGTGACGCTATTAGCTATATCGAAGCTAACGCAAAATAATATTTTCTCTAAACGAAGATAATGGAATTAAAAAGAGTTGTGGTAACAGGTATGGGTGCCGTTACTCCATTGGGAAATACGACCGAGGAAACTTGGAAGAATTTGATTGAGGGAGTAAGTGGTGCCGGATCTATTACACATTTCGATGCTTCCTTGTTCAAGACTCAATTTGCTTGCGAGGTGAAAGATTTCAATGTAGGCAACTACATTGACCGCAAAGAAGCACGCAGAATGGACTTGTACACCCAATATGCCTTGGCTGCAGCCAAAATGGCCGTAGACGATTCCGGCATGGATTTGGAAGCTGTGAACAAAGACCGTATAGGTGTAGTCTTCGGAGTGGGAATCGGTGGAATCCACACTTTTGAAGAAGAAGCCGGGGCGTATGCACTCACAGGAAAAGAATTGGGACCAAAATACAATCCTTTCTTCATCCCGAAAATGATTGCAGACATTGCAAGCGGTCATATTTCTATTATGTATGGTTTCCATGGGCCGAACTACACGACCACTTCGGCATGCGCATCTTCTACCAACGCTTTGGCTGACGCATTCAACCTTATCCGTTTGGGCAAGGCTGACATGATCCTCAGCGGCGGCGCGGAAGCAGCTATATGGCCGGCTGGCGTAGGTGGTTTTAATGCCATGAAAGCCCTTTCTACCCGGAATGACGACCCAGAACATGCTTCTCGCCCATTCAGCGCAAGTCGCGACGGTTTCGTTATGGGCGAGGGTGCCGGATGTCTGATTTTGGAAGAATTGGAACACGCCAAAGCACGTGGAGCTAAAATTTACGCTGAAATGGCCGGTGCAGGCATGTCTGCCGATGCCCACCACATTACGGCTTCCCATCCGGAAGGTTTAGGTGCCAAACTGGTTATGGAAAGAGCTCTCGAAGACGCAGAAATGAAACCGGAAGATATTGATTATATCAATGTACACGGTACTTCAACTCATGTCGGAGACATTTCGGAAGCCAAAGCCATCAAAGATGTTTTCGGCTCACACGCTTACGAATTGAATATCAGTTCCACTAAGTCTATGACGGGACATCTGCTCGGTGCTGCCGGTGCTGTAGAAGCAATGGCCAGTGTGATGGCAGTAAAAGAAGATATCATACCTCCCACTATCAACCATGAGGAAGATGACAAAGATGAAGAAATCGACTATGATCTGAACTTCACCTTTAACACTGCTCAGAAACGTACCGTACGTGCCGCTCTAAGCAACACCTTCGGTTTTGGTGGGCACAATGCATGTGTAATCTTTAAGAAATACGCTGAATAAGTTGTGTATCCCAAAGATATCATAGAAAGAATAAAGCTCCCTTTCAGAAAAGATAAGGAGCTTTATTCTTCTTTTTATAAGATATTAGGATTCTACCCGCACCATATCCAATATTACGAACAGGCTTTGCATCATAAGTCCTCATCCATAAAAAAGCAAGGAAGTTGGATTAATAACGAACGGTTGGAATTTTTGGGCGACGCCATTTTAGACGCCGTCGTGGGGGACATTGTCTTCCGCCACTTCAAAGGCAAACGTGAAGGTTTCCTCACCAATACCCGCAGTAAAATCGTACAACGTGAAACATTGAACAGATTGGCTGTGGAGATCGGTTTGGATAAACTTATCATTTCATCCACACATTCTTCCACTCACAACAGTTATATGTGCGGCAATGCTTTTGAGGCCATGGTCGGTGCGATTTACTTGGACCGGGGATATTCCTATTGCATGCGTTTTATTGGCAAACGTATCATGACCCAGTTAATCAATATCGACAAACTGGCCTATAAAGAAGTCAATTTCAAAAGCAAATTGATCGAATGGGGACAAAAGAGGCGAGTTGAAATCACCTTCGACCTGATAGACCAGGCACGGGAAGGAAGCAGTACGCCCGTCTTTACCACCCAAATCACAATCGAAGGAGTAGCATGCTGCAAAGGAAGAGGCTATTCTAAAAAAGAGAGCCAGCAATTGGCTGCAAAAGACACGCTGGCACTATTGAGGAAATCCCCCAAACTGGTCGACAGAATCCTGTCCAACAAAAGACAAAAAGAGGCTTTATCCGAAATGAGCATACAAGATAACAAACAGCAGACCATAACGGTAGTTGCTTCCCCGAAGCTTCAGGTCTCTGTCACGGAATCCCCTGAGTTCAGTATGGTTGGCCGAAGATAATGCAGGCTGAACATAAGGACATAGATAGCGACACACAGTCCATTAAAATCTGTATAAAGTTCGTTATTCTGATAACTTTAAATTATTTTTGCAGAAGAATAAAATGATTCCTGCGGAAATACGACATGAATAAGACGAAGTTAGTCAACTGCTTTCTTTCAGGCAGACGAAAAAGCATATCCAAATATGAAAACCAAACGGAAGAACTGCAATCAAAAGTTCTTCAAAAACTTATCCGTCAAACTATTCATACGGAATGGGGACAGACACATGGATTTGCACAAGTCAATGACTACAACTCATTTACGAAAACCTCTCCGATAAACACTTACGAAGAACTCAAAAGCTACATCGACCGTATGCGACGGGGAGAAAAAGATGTGTTATGGAGCGGAAAGGTTCGGTGGTATGCCAAATCATCCGGAACGACCAATGACAAAAGTAAATTTATTCCGGTCAGTAAGGAATGCCTGCAGGATACACATTACCGTGGCGGAACGGATGCCGTAACCTTATATCTGGGCCAGAATCCCCGGAGCAGGATGTTCGACGGCAAGGCATTAATACTTGGAGGCAGCCATTCGCCCAATTACAATCTCCCCCATAGCTTGGTGGGAGACCTAAGTGCCATATTAATCGAAAACGTCAGTCCGTTTGTCAACCATTTCCGTATTCCCTCCAAAGAAATCGCATTATTAGGAGACTTCGAAGAGAAACGTGAAAAGATAGCCCGGGCTGCCATCAGAGAAAACGTAACGAACCTGAGTGGTGTTCCGTCGTGGATGTTGTCCGTATTGACTCGCGTCATGGACATTTCCGGCAAAACCCATCTGGAGGACGTATGGCCGGGCATTGAAGTATTCTTTCATGGAGGTGTATCTTTCACGCCTTACCGTGAACAATACCGGCAACTCATCACGCAACCCGACATGCACTACATGGAAACCTACAATGCCAGCGAGGGATTCTTCGGACTGCAAACGGATTTACAGGACCGTGCCATGCTCTTGATGATTGATTACGGTATCTTCTATGAGTTCATCCCGATGGACGAAATCGACCGCGAAACTCCGAACGTTGTACCGTTATGGGGAGTTGAAACCGGCAAGAACTATGCCATGGTCATCAGCACTTCGGCCGGTCTATGGAGGTACATGATTGGCGATACCGTGAAATTCACGCAGAAGAACCCTTATAAGTTCATCATCACCGGACGTACAAAATTCTTTATCAACGCTTTCGGTGAAGAACTGATCGTAGACAATGCCGAAAATGGATTGAAAGCTGCTTGCGAAGCCACCAGTGCGCAAATACGGGAATATACGGCAGCCCCCGTTTATATGGATGCCCACGGTAAATGCCGACACCAATGGCTGATAGAATTTGCGAAAGAACCGGAATCGCTCACTGACTTTGCACACATTCTGGATTTGAAATTACAAGAAATCAACTCCGACTATGAGGCCAAACGTTACAAGGACATCACGCTACAGCATCTGGAAATTATCCCGGCGCGTAAGCATCTCTTCGATGACTGGCTGAAATCCAAAGGCAAATTGGGAGGACAGCATAAGATTCCGCGCCTGAGCAATACACGCACATACATCGACGAAATGTTATCCATGAATGATTCCGCAAAACCGGAAGATTTTTAAAAACTCAAAAGAAGCGTAATATGCAAAAAAGACTCACACCATACCCCCTCATCGCTCTCCTCTGCATCCTCATTCTGGCCGCTTGCGCCAGCATCGGAAGCCCGGACGGAGGCCCACGTGACTTCACCCCTCCCAAGGTTGTCAGGTGCCAACCGGCCAATATGTCGGTAAACAACCGGGATAAGAAACTGACGCTCACATTCGACGAGTTTATCGTGCTTGAGAATGCTTCGGAGAAGGTTGTGGTCTCTCCTCCCCAAAAAGAAATGCCGGAAATCAGGACTTCGGGAAAGAGGATACACATCACCCTGAACGACAGTCTGAAAAAGAACACGACTTATACGGTAGACTTCTCCGATGCCATCGTAGACAACAATGAGGGGAATCCCATGGGTAACTTTACATACGCTTTCTCCACCGGTGCGGAAATCGATACGATGGAAGTCTCCGGTACATTGTTGGAAGCCGAAAACCTTGAGCCTATCAAAGGCATGTTGGTGGGATTGTATGCCGATTTGTCCGACAGTGCTTTTACGACACAATCCTTCACTCGCGTGTCCCGCACCAACAGCCGCGGGCAATTCACCATCAAAGGCGTCGCACCGGGAAAATATCGTATCTACGGCCTGCAGGATATGGACGGAGATTTCCGTTTCAGCCAAAAGGCCGAAAAGATTGCTTTCGACTCCGTCATCATCGAACCGACATGTGCTCCCGATACGCGTCAGGACACGGTCTGGATAGATAGCACGCACATCGACACCATCAAGACCATACCTTACACTCACTTCTATCCGGACAATGTCATTCTCCGAGGATTCACGGAAGACTATCAGGATTTACATCTTTTAAAGACAGAACGTCCCATTCCGGATATGTTCACCATCTATTTTACCGGCCCTTCAGACACCCTGCCGACTTTGAAAGGATTGAATTTCGAAGGCACGGAAGAGATGATACTGGAACGTTCCTCAAACAATGACACATTGACCTATTGGATTACGGATACTTTGGTTTCCAATAAAGATACACTCACTTTTAGCCTGACCTATCTGGATACCGATACTTTGGGACAATTAACTTACCGCACGGATACGCTTGATTTGATACCCAAGGTTACCCGTACGCAACAGGTAAAAGAACGACAAAAGAAAATCGAGGAATGGGAAGACCAGCAAAAGAAGGCCAAACGTCGTCAGAAGGAGAAGTATGTTGCCAAACCCAATCCTTTCTTACATGAAGACCTCACTTACAAAATGCAGCCGACGGGCGGTATTGCACCCACACAAAACATCAAGTTCACATTTGCCGAACCGATTGCCGGGATAGACACCACCGCACTGCGTTTCTATAAACAAAAAGACAGTTTATGGCTTGAAGAGCCTTACCTCTTTCTTCCGGTGGAAGGAGACATGCGCAGCTATATGCTGTACGCAGAGTGGCACCCCGGAGACAAATACAAGTTCGAGGCGGACAGCAACGCAGTAACGAGTGTTTTGGGAAAAGTCAGCACAGCCATAAAAAAAGAAATCCCCGTTACTCCGGAGGACGAATTCAGCTCGCTGTTCATCCGTCTTATCCTGCCGGACACTGCCGCCGTCGTACAACTCATGGACAACGGCGACAAGGTAGTACGAAGCGCCAAAGCCGTAAATAACCGGGCAGACTTCTTCTATCTGAAACCGGGCGAATATTACCTGCGCCTTTTCATAGACCGAAACAACGACGGAAAATGGACCACCGGAGACTATACCGCAAACCGTCAGCCGGAAGAAGTTTTCTACTTCCCCAAGCCTTTGACGCTAAGAGCCCGTTGGGAAGTAGAACAAGACTGGGACGTGAGAGGCATTCCATTGAACAAACAGAAGCCGGAAGCCATCACCAAACAAAAACCGGATGCAGACAAGAAAATCAAACAACGTAACGCCGAAAGAGAGCGCAACAGATAAAATAGGAAACAATGAAAAAAACAACCATACTATGGCTACTATTCTCTTTAATGGGAATTATAGCAACTCCAGCCAACGCACAATGCACCGCAGAGAATAACGCATTCTCTGCGGGAGAGGATCTTTCATACAAATTATATTTCAACTGGAAATTCATTTGGGTGACTGTCGGAACAGCCAATATGAGCATTAAAAACACGAACTACCAAGGCCAAGAAGCTTATCGCTGCCATCTCATCACAAAAGGTAATAAAATGGCAGACAAACTCTTTGTACTACGCGACACCTTGGTCAGTATTGTCAATGACGAGTTGGTTCCTTTTTACTACCGTAAAGGAGCATTGGAAGGCGACCGCTACACAGTAGACGAAGCATGGTACAGTTACCCCGACGGCAAGAATCACATCAAGCAACGCTTCAAAACCCACAAAGACGAAATCCGTCTGAACGACCAGAAAAGCAACGTATGCGTCTACGACATGCTCAGCATGATGCTCCGGGCTCGCTCATTCGATGCCTCCGACTACAAAGTAGGACAGAAAATCAAATTCCCTATGGCCGACGGCGGCAAGGTGGAAGAACAAACACTCATCTACCGTGGGAAAAAGAATTTCAAAATGGAAGAGAGTAAAACCAAATACCGCTGCCTCGTATTCTCATTCGTGGAGTACGAAGACGGCAAGGAAAAGGAAGTGGTCACGTTCTACATCACCGACGACAAAAACCACTTGCCCGTACGCCTGGACATGTACTTACGTTTCGGAAGCGCCAAAGCTTTCCTCACGGAAGCCAAAGGAGTGCGCAATCCGCAAACGGCTATTATTAAATAAATTTCCTAAAGAGGATGCACCACAAATGAAGTGCATCCTCTTTTTTCTTTCCCTCCTTCACTTCATTCCGCCATCTACCTTCCACATAAGCCTAATTACAGTTAAATGTAACGAATGCTTTTCACTATGTCGCAAGCTTGTTACCGCCTGTTGTACAACTCACCAAAAAGAAATAGCTTTGCCTTTGTAAACCAATAAAAACAAAAGTTATGAATAAAACATTTAAAAAAAGCAGTCTTATCTTTATAGCATTAAATGCTTTGACTTTTACAGTTTTCTCTGCATGCTCACAAAATGATGATTTTGATGAAACTTGGTGTGAGAACGAAATTAACACACTCGCTAAAAGAAGTATGGGACAAGGAGGAGAGTCCACGGAACCAACAGAACCAACAGTAAGCAGTGGAGAAGTCGAAGTAACTTTATATGAAGAATATCCAAAGGATTATTTTAGTAGAAGGAGTTTTACCGCTACTGTACAATATACACTTACCCAATATGAAGATGAATCTATTGATATAAGCGTAGGCATGGTAACCACAGGTTCCATAGAATATAGTGTAAACGCCACAAGTATAAGTGCAGGAATCCTTCCAGGACACTATATCGTTTATTGTAGGGGCAATGATATAGACGGTAACACTTACTCTGGAAAAACTGAATTCATTCACTAAACACATCCATTATGATTCATAAACTCTTGTTACTTATACCGATATTTGTTTTTACATATATCCACAGCCATGCACAAGACGAAGCAAAGGAGTTAACCACAACCGACAGCCTCCTCACTTACATGGGACGCCTCATGTTGTCCGGAAAGGATTTAATGCAAGAGAAAGTTTACTTGCATTTCGACAACACCGGATATTTCTTAGGAGAAAAGATATGGTTCAAGGCATACGTGACAAGAGCTTATGACTGTAAACCAACGGATATCAGCAGGGTGCTTTACGTGGAATTGGTCAATCCGGGCGGAGACGTCATAAAAAAAAGGAAACTTAAAATCGACGACCACGGACAGACTCACGGAGACATCACACTTGACAGTATATACGGTTCGGGCTTTTATGAAGTACGAGCCTATACACGCTATATGACCAACTGGGGAAACTCCGGCATCTTTTCGCGCGTTTTTCCCATTTTCCGTAAACCCGACAGTCCGGGAAATTACAACCGGAAAATCATAGACTCAAGAAACTACCGGCATAGGCTGCCGGATTACAGAGAAACAAGCACACAGCCCACCGAAAAACTGAACGTAAGTTTCTACCCGGAGGGAGGAAAACTGGTCAAAGGATTAAAAAGCAAAGTGGCTTTCCTCGTAACAGACGAAAACGGGAAATATATCCGGACGGAAGGAAAAGTCACAGATAAAGATGGGAACACCTTGTGCCACATCCAAACGGACAATGAAGGACGGGGTGCCTTTGATATCTTGCCCGACGAATCTACTTTTCAACTCCATTTAACGGAACCCAATGGCCATGAACAAACATTCCCATTGCCCCAAGCGGAAAAGGAGGGGTGCGTCATGTCCCTCAATGGTATGGCAGGAGATGAAGTGACCGTGGACCTCCACGGCACGGAAAGCATAAAGAACCGGTTGTTGGGATATTCCCTCATACATTACGGAAAACTTTTCACATGCGACACACTGACCATAAGGGAAGGCTTCCAAATGAAGTTCCATCGCGACAGCCTGCCCGAAGGGGTAAACCAACTGACCGTCTTCGACAGCCAAGGGCAGATTCTCAGCGAACGGCTGTTTTTCATTTACCCCCATCCGCATGAAACAGACAGCATACGGATAACCACGGAAACTCCGTCATTGTCCCCATACGGGTTAATCAAACTTAAAGTACAAACACAACCACACGCCTCGTTCTCCTTTTCTGCCATGGACGCGGCCACCATGGGAAACGGAAACCAAGGCCACATAAAAAGTTACTTGTTATTGTCTTCAGAAGTCAAAGGATATATCCGCCATCCGGAATATTACTTCGAAAGCGACGACTCCATACACCGCAAGGCAGCCGACCTGTTGATGATGACACAAGGTTGGAGACGGTATGACTGGAAACTCATGACGTATCAGAAAGATTTTGGAAAAGAGATACAACCCATCGAGGACAAACTATACCTGTTCGGGAGAATCAAAGCCCTCGGCAAATCTTTGCCGACAAACCACATCCCCCTGAAAGCGGTATTATACGGAAACAACGGAATCCAATATGGAGAGACACAAACCGACAGCACAGGATTCTACGGCTTCGACCTCCCCGACCTTTACGGGGAATGGAACATGCACATTACAGCGGAAGTGGAAAAAAAGAAAAGAAAATATTTCATCGGTATCGACAGGCGGTTCAGCCCGGACAAGCGGCAGCTTTCCCCATACGAATGCGAAGCACTTCCCTTGCCAGCTCCTAACTTGCGTTTCCAAGCCACTTATGACTCCACCATCCATGTCCACGTTCCTATCACGGAGAAACTACATGCCTTGCCCACAGTCAAAGTAAAAGCCAGACGGCATTATTCCGAAGGAGCCAAGGCGGCATGGCAATCAGAAAAAAGAGGAATGTATTGGGCAGACATCTACTACGATTGCGACAAAGAAACAGACGACATATTGGACAAAGGAAAAGACATTCCGGGATTTGACGAGTGGCTACTTGAAAGGAACCCCTTCATAGAAGGGACTCCCGGATGGCTTGCTTCTCCGGGAGACCAGTCCGATTTAAGATATAAAAACAGAAACATCGTATGGATTCTGAACAATATGTTCTATAAAACAACCAACGACGATACCACAAATACGGATACCCTCAATCGTTCCACCATAGAACCGTTCCCGTATTTCCTGAATGAAGCCAAATCCGTGTACATCACCGAAAATGAAGAAGCCAGCCGTTCCTTTTATTTCCACTCGGACCTACGGAACCACGTTACCATCTTCGTCTACACACACAATACCCCCAAACGGAAGATGGAAAAGGGAACCAGATATACTTATTTCCAAGGGTACAACAAACCATCGACTTTCGAAATGAACAACTATGGCGAACTTCCCGCCACGGAGGATTTCCGGCGCACACTTTACTGGGCACCCAATGTAAAAACAGACGATAATGGTACTGCAACTATAGAATTTTACAACAATTTCTACTGCAAAGATATTTATATATCGGCAGAAGGTCTGACTCCCGACGGAAAATGTATCTTTGCAAAATAAAAAACAATATATCCCCACTATGCTCGGACTAGAAATTCAAATCAATAACGATACTCCCGTCACGGTCGCGGCAGAGAATTTTTCTTTTGTTCTGCTTGATACGGCGATGAGGCAGGACGACACGGGTTATATCTATGCACATGGACTTGATTACTCCAACAGTTACCATTGGCTCAGTGTCGTTCCGCGCCAAGGAGACAAAGTGAAAATCCAAATCGTGGAAAGCCCAAACCCATCTCCCCCTGTAAAAACCGAGAAACAGGACCGTAAAGAGATGTTGGCACGCTACGAACAACTTAAAAAGGAACTGGAAGAAAAAGGTTTAATCGCAAAGGAAGACTGAAATAATGAAAGGATTGATTGTAAAAAGCACCACTTGGAACGGTGAGACCTGTAAAATAGGTATGCCAGACGGTGGAGTCGGCATCGCGGTCAATGCCATGGAACGAGACAAATATTGCTTTTGGAGCATCGGAGGTTACAATCTTAAAGAAGAACGGCATTGGATTTGGAAAGGCGGTGAATTGCATGTGGGAGACAAAATAGAAATAGAGTTTGCGGAATTCGATGAAGCGACACCACCCGTACTCAAAAAGCCCCATTCCTGTCCGAATCCCCAAAAAAAGGATGACTCTCCTGAGAATTGGCAATTCAAGTTAAAGACTTACCAAAAACTTAAAAAAGTTTTGGAAGACGAAGGGTTGATATAAAGACTATTACTATGATAGGAGCAGAAATCATTTTTAACGAAAAAGAATCCGTCACTATCGGCACTTACAATTTCGCCTATATCTTCATATCATGCGGAAGTAAAACCGGTGATTGGATGTTAGCTGCCGGAAACAACTTCAAAGAAAGGTACACATGGATAGACCAACCCCTGCAAACAGGGGATAAAATCAAAATACGCATCGTAGAAACGGAGCAAACGTCACAACCACTTATCACCCAACAAAGTGACAGGAAAAAGATGAAAGCACGCTACGAGCAGCTTAAAGATGAGTTAAAAGAGAAAGGACTTATAAAATAAGGGAAAAATGAAAGGTTTTATCATAAAAAGCAGTACATGGGGCTATCAAACCCACAAAGTCGGTTTGCCTGAAGGATGTACCATTTCCTTTGAGTTTTCCCGTTGGTGGGGAGCGATATGGTGTCCGTCCGGATATACCAACGAAAGTGAGCATTGGAGTTGGCATGGAGGAGACATCCATGTAGGAGATGAAGTGGAAATCGAAGTCATAGAAATCACACCTGAAGAAGTTGATGCCCCATCGCACGTCATACGGGAAAAGGAGTGTGCTATCTCCCCTACGAATGAAAATGAAGATGACTCGGAGATTTGGAAACAGAAATTATATGATTATTTCCAATATAAGAAGATTTTGGAGGACGAAGGGCTGATAGAAAGAGAATAACACAACGTCTGTACACACAAGAATGAAATATAAAAATCATATTTGGTTATTAATGTGCATGGCGGCCTTATGTATTTTGGCCGCCTGCACAAAAACTCCGTTGGAACAAGCCTTGATACAAGCCGGAAAGAACCGTAAGGAACTTGAAAAAGTACTGGAATATTATCAAAATGACAGTTTAAAGCTACGGGCTGCCCAATTCTTGATAGAGAATATGCCCTATCATTATTCCTATCAAGGTAAAGAGTTAAAAAAGTATCATCAATACTTTGAACGCTTTTCCGTAAGCGCATGGAGAGGACCTGCTTTCTTACGGGATTCCATCATCCAACAAGATGGCATATTCCACTTCGACTCTTTACATACAATAACAGACATCAAAACCATAAAAGCCAATTATCTAATTCGTAACATTGATTTCGCTTTCAAAGTATGGCATGAACAACCATGGGGAAAATATGTCTCATTCCATAACTTTTTAGAATTCGTTTTACCTTATCGTGTCGGAACAGAAGCCATAACAGATTGGAGAGAAGAAATCTACAACCGTTATAACCCCATGTTGGATAGCATACGGAACACACCAAACGGAGACAACATAAAAACAGTAGCCCAAATCCTCATGGATTCCTTACACAAAGCCCCTATTTATTACACAGGCATATTTCCACAAGGCCCGAATGTAGGTCCGCAGTTAGTAAAATGGCGTTCCGGAAATTGCCGAGAATTGACCGATCTTGTAATTTACGTTTTCCGGGCTTTAGGTATCCCCTGCGGCTGCGATAAAATGTGGATTAGAGGAGATAATAATGTGGCACATTTTTGGAATTTCATTATCGATGAAAAAGACAGTACTTATTTCACGTCTATTGGAACCATAAAATTAGAAAAAGCCGAAACCTATTGGAATCCTAAAGGGAAAGTATACCGAGAAACATTTAGCCTGAATAAGAAAATAATAGAGGAGTTAAAAAGTAATGCTATAAATGTCCCTTACATATTCCGGATGCCAACGGTACAAGATGTCACACCGATATATGCTGGCAAAAACGACCGTTTTCTACAAATAAGTTTAGACAGTCTCGATGTCTTGCCATACAAAGGAGAAATAGTGTACCTTTGTGCCAGTTCCAAAATGAAATGGTTACCCATCGCGTATGGATATTTTGAAAGCGACACTATCCGTATCAATCATGTAGAAGGTGATGTTGTTTTCCGATTGGCAGTATGCCGTAACAAGAAACCAATATTCCTAGCCCCTCCTTTCTTATTAGATAGATACAACGGAAATATACGCTTCTTCAGACCTGCTCAACGTAAACAACAAATCACACTATTCCAAAAATTTAAAGAAGATTTCCAAAACGACATGGTCAATGGAGTTGTTGAAGCAAGTAACCATCCTGATTTTCAATGGAAAGACACTTTATTCCAAATAACAGAACGTCCCCTTCGGCTGTTGAATACAGCACACCTTCCGACAAAGAAAACTTACCGCTACATCCGCTACTACGGACCGGAAAAGTGTTATTGCCACATAGCCGAGTTGGCTTTGTACGAAACAACATACGACAGCTTGTCCTTGCAGGGCAGACTCATAAGCCCCAAGGGTATCATATCCTGCGATTTTGTCAATCAAATCCCAAACGTATTCGATGGCAATCCATATACCTCCATGAATTATTATGCTCCGTCAGGCGGTTGGGTCGGATTGGATTTCGGCCACCCTGTACAGATTCAGAAAATAACCTTTTCTCCACGCAACCGAGACAATTTTATCCGTAAAGGAGACCTATATGAATTATTCTACACCCAAACAAACGGTTGGGAATCTTTAGGAAAACAAACCGCAACATCGGACTCCTTATCTTATAATGCTCCCGAAGGAGCATTACTCTATCTTCGTAACCATTCACGTGGAAATGATGAACGAATCTTTGAAATGGTAAATGGAAAACAACGATTATGGTAAATTACAGACCGCTGTAGAAGGCATCCTCAACGGAAAACCTTCATGCGCTTGTCCACGTCTCCAAAATCCTTGTCTCCCGGTTCGCCGGTCGGGACCCCGAAAGGCATTTCCGCTATCAGCATCCAATCTTCAGGCAACTCCCATGTACGGCGGACTTCCTCGTCTATCAAAGGATTATAATGTTGAAGGGAAGCTCCCAATCCCCGTTCTTCCAACATCGCCCAAATGGCAAACTGGTGCATTGCAGAAGTATGTTGGGCCCACGTCGGAAAATTATCCTTGTAAGAAGGAAAAGCATCCTGCAACCCTCTTACCACAGACATGTCTTCAAAATATAACACCGTGCCATGGCCACTGGCAAAACAACCGTCAATCTTAGCCTCCGTCTTGACAAAAGCCTCGGCCGGAATACGCGCTTTCAAGGTATCTTTCACGATATCCCAAAGTTTTTTGTGCTCGTCGCCCAACAACAACACGATTCTCGTCGATTGTGAGTTGAATGCCGACGGAACGTGTTTCACAGCCTGATGGATCACACGTATGAGCTCTTCGTCCGACACGGGCGAACTGCTTCCTATGGAGTAATAACTACGGCGATGCTCCAACGCCTCTTCAAATGTTCTTTTCATTCTTCTTCTATTTTTTGAATATAACCCGATTTCTTCCCTGCCACATTCGACACCGCCGAACGTACCCGGCTCAACGACTCGGGAGTCATCAGCAGGTAAGACGCCATGTCGTTGACCGAGGCCCTGCCTGCCACCGTAGGGAATTCTCTCAAAAAGCGTTCGTAGCGTTCGCGAGCCGATTCGAAACGCCATGAATCGGCTTTCACCTGATGCAGAATCAGATTGTTTTCCAGAAAATGACGCAACCATTCGGCTATACCTTTATATAATAAGGAAAGCTCCACCAGACCGGCGTACGGTATGAGGCACAACTCGCTGTTTTCCAATGCTTCCATCATCAAGTGCGACGGTTTGTTCTTGAAAATGCTTTCTATACAATAGGCTATGTTGCCCTCGCAAGTGAAATGCTCCGTGATTTCACGCCCGTTTTTGAAATAGAACTGGCGCAACAATCCTTTGCACACATAAAACATGTAATGACATATCTGCCCGTCTTTCACTACCATCTGTTTCTTCCGGACTTTCTGCACGACCAGAATATCCGACAACGCCCGGCGTTCCTCGTCGGACAATGTCGCAAAAGACGGTATCTTGTCTGCGGTCAAACCCTTTTCCATATCCAGCTCTGCATCTTTACAATCCGTATGACGAAGATACGGTTTTTTCATTCAAGTACAAAACACCCGAAGCCTATAAATCTGATATAAATCAGAAAAACCGCTTTTCCCGTCCCGACACAAGATTTTTTTAACCTCCGGACGAACCGCCGACGGGAAAACTCACTTATATTTGCACCTATCAACAATACCGTAAAACAAAAACACATCTATTGTTATGTATTTGATAGGATATGACATAGGCAGTTCTTCGGTCAAGGCTTGTGTGGTGGACGCACAAACCGGAAAGACGTTGAGCACAGCCTTTTACCCCAAGCAAGAAGCTCCCATCCTGAGCCTGAAGGCCGGGTGGGCGGAACAAGAACCCGAATCGTGGTGGAACTACCTGAAAAGTGCCACGGCCGAAGCCATGGCCGCTGCCGCCGAAAAGGCCGGCCGGCCGGCATCCGCCCTGAAAGAAGGGTTGGCCGCCATCGGTATCAGTTACCAGATGCACGGCTTGGTATGTGTAGACCGCACACAGAAAGCCCTGCGCCCGGCCATCATCTGGTGCGACTCCCGGGCTGTCCCCTACGGGCAAAAAGCCATGGAAACGTTGGGCGCAGACTTTTGCCTGAGCCACCTGCTGAACTCACCGGGCAACTTCACCGCCAGCAAACTGGCATGGGTGAAGGAACACGAACCGGAGGTATATGAGAAAATAGACAAGGTCATGCTGCCCGGCGACTACATTGCCATGAGGCTGACGGGTACGGCGTGCACCACCGTCTCCGGACTCTCGGAAGGCATGTTCTGGGACTTCAAGCACAACTGCGTCTGCAAGGAGCTGATGGAATACTACGGCTTCAGCATGGACCTGATTCCCGAAATACGCCCCACCTTCAGCGAACAGGGACGGGTGACGGAGACCGTAGCCGAAGAGTTAGGCATCAAGGCCGGCATACCCGTGACTTACCGTGCGGGCGACCAACCGAACAATGCCCTTTCGCTCAACGTGTTCAATCCCGGTGAAATCGCTTCTACGGCCGGCACCTCGGGCGTAGTATATGGCGTGAACGGAACGGTGAATTACGACCCGCTCTCGCGTGTCAACACTTTCGCCCACGTCAACCACGCCGCAGGGACATACAACCGCGCGGCATTCCCCGCTACGGAACAGACGCGCCTCGGCGTATTGCTCTGCATCAACGGCACCGGTATTCTGAATTCATGGGTGCGCCGCAATGTCGTACCCGAAGGATGCAGCTACGAAGAGATGAACCGCATGGCCGAGAACGTGCCCGTGGGCAGCGAAGGCCTCAGCATCATTCCTTTCGGCAACGGAGCCGAACGTGTCATGCAAAACAAGGAAACGGGCTGCGCCGTGCATGGTATCAATTTCAATATCCATGGCCGCAACCACATCGTGCGCGCCGCCCAGGAAGGCATTGTCTTCTCTTTCCGCTACGGCATCGACGTGATGAAAGGCATGGGCATGGATGTGAACAAAATCCACGCCGGACAAGCCAACATGTTCCTCAGCCCCCTCTTCCGCAACACATTGGCAGGAGTGACGGGTGCCGTCATCGAGCTGTATGAGACAGACGGCTCCGTAGGCGCGGCCAAAGGAGCGGGCATAGGCGCAGGCATCTACAAAGACAACCGCGAAGCGTTCTCCTCGCTCGAACGGCTGAAGGTCATCGAGCCGGATACCGCCTTGCAACCAGCCTACGAAGAGGCTTACCAACGTTGGTTAAACGTACTCCGAAGCATCGAACAAATCCATTAAATTCAAAATTATTTTCATAAACCTTATTTTAAACGAAGAAAATTATGGCACAGAAAGAGTATTTTCCGGGTATCGGAAAGATTAAATTCGAAGGAAAAGAGAGCAAAAACCCATTGGCATACCGCTATTATGATGCCGAAAAGGTCATCATGGGTAAGAAGATGAAAGACTGGTTGAAATTTGCCATGGCTTGGTGGCACACCCTTTGCGCAGAAGGCGGCGACCAATTCGGTGGCGGCACGAAGACGTTCCCCTGGAACCAGGGCGCCGATGCCCTGACCGTTGCCAAACAGAAGGCTGACGCCGGTTTTGAAATCATGGAGAAACTGGGTATCGAATATTTCTGCTTCCACGACGTGGACCTCATCTCCGAAGGCAATTCCATCGAGGAATATGAAGCCAACATGAAGGCCATCGTGGCTTATATCAAGGAAAAAATGCAGGCTACGGGCATCAAGAACCTTTGGGGTACGGCCAACGTATTCGGACACGAACGCTATATGAACGGTGCGGCCACCAACCCGGATTTCAACGTGGTGGCACGCGCAGCCGTACAAATCAAGAACGCCATCGATGCCACCATCGAACTGGGCGGAAGCAACTACGTGTTCTGGGGCGGACGCGAAGGCTACATGAGCTTGCTGAACACCGACATGAAGCGTGAAAAGGAACATCTGGCACAGATGTTGAAGGCCGCCCGCGACTACGCCCGCGCCAAAGGCTTCAAAGGCACGTTCCTCATCGAGCCGAAACCGATGGAGCCGACCAAGCACCAGTACGATGTGGACACGGAAACGGTTATCGGTTTCTTGCGTGCACACGGCTTGGAGAAGGACTTCAAGGTGAACATCGAGGTGAACCATGCCACATTGGCCGGACACACGTTCGAACACGAACTGGCTTGTGCCGTAGACGCAGGCATGTTGGGTTCCATTGACGCCAACCGTGGTGACTACCAGAACGGATGGGATACCGACCAGTTCCCCATCGACAACTACGAACTCATCCAAGCCATGATGCAAATCATCCGCAACGGCGGCTTCGGTAACGGTGGTACGAACTTCGACGCCAAGACCCGTCGTAACTCTACCGACTTGGAAGATATCTTCATCGCCCATATCGCCGGTATGGATGCCATGGCACGTGCCTTGGAGAACGCCGCCGAACTGTTGGAGAAATCACCCATCAAACAAATGGTAGCCGACCGTTATGCCAGCTTCGATGCCGGCAAGGGCAAGGAGTTCGAAGAAGGTAAGCTTTCGCTCGAAGACGTAGTGGCATACGCCAAGACCCAAGGCGAACCGGCCCAGACCAGCGGTAAGCAGGAACTCTACGAGGCCATCGTGAATATGTATTGCTAATATAGATTCAGAATCGTACTTATCCATGTTCCCTGAAAGTCTCCCCGGCTTTCGGGGGATTTTTTTACGGACGGATTTATCAAACTGCCAAAATGTCAAACCAAGGGTCCCATGCTTCGCTTGTATGCCCCTTAGCCTGAGGTCCGTTACAAATACGCGAATCTCGTGCCATCTCAGGAAAGCAGGATGCCTACAGATAAAGGATTCCGCTATACAAAAGCTCGCCGGACAAAGGCTTCCTGCGCTTTCCGATGAACGCCCCGTAAGCACTTAGGAAGTTCCGCCCGACAAAAAGGCAGGCGGATATTGCATCCTTTTTTCCCCGAAATAGCGTAAAAGTGCCGTTTCACACCGTCCAAAACCACGTTATCAGTCGCATTTTTCATTAATATGAGGAATCCTATGACAAATGATGAAGAGAAAAAAGATGTTCCTTGCGTCAAACGAAAAATATTTCTCAGCCAAACGAAACGCATTTTCCCTTAAGAAGTATAAAAATCCATCCCAATCTCTTAAAAGATGTATTCAAAAACATCCCCATTTATTCCTTTCCCGCAAATTTAACGGAAGTCCGCGCACTCACAAAACGGCCTTTTCCTTTCAAAATACACTTGAAAGAGGGAAAAAAGCATCACTTTGTCAGACAAGAGAATGACATGCCCTTTACTTTATACAGAAACAAGATGATTGGGAGTACGCGACGAACAAGATTCAATATCCCCACATATGCCGATGGTCGCTCTCTTGGTAAGAGATGGACTGCTAAGCCAAATATTCCCATTAGCGTGGTAAATATATGTATTTACAACGGTATAAACAATAAACAGGAGGGTATTATCCTATACATTCCCACTATTGTCCTATATATTTTGGTTTTTCGGATAGAAAAACCTTCAATCCGATTTTTCTTTACTTGCATAATGTTTTTAAAAGTAAGGTTGGGGAATGCATAAAATATTATGTGTTAGTGGGATATAAAACCAAGTCCATCTCTTACCAAGAGACCGACCGAAAAACATGCCGGAAACAAAGTCCTTTAGGGTCTGAATAGAATACTTAAAGAGTTCAAAAAGCAATAATTAACTAATTTCTAAAACCAAAATGAAAAAACAAATTTCAAAGATTATGGCATTGGCTTGTGCCATGACAGGTTTTAATTTTCAGATGAAGGCCGACACCGAGATTCTGAAACCGGAAGACGGCTATGCGAAAATCACCAGCATGCCATCGAATTTGTCCGATTATTATTTTGTCTTCGTAGACAAAGACCAAGACTTAATGATGACCTTGGGGAGCGGTGCAAATCAAGGAAGTGAGTATAAGACTTGGTGGTACAGGGCTTCGACCAATCCGGCCGAAGATTTCAACAAGGTATGGATGATAGAGGAGAACAACAACCAAAACAACCACCCTATCGGCTATGCTTTCCGCAACCTCCAAGCTCCCGAGCTCTTAATGCAAACGGTATGGAACGCCCCATGGCATTTCCGCATGCACGAATTCAATAATGTCTGTTATTGGACCCATTTCTTATTCGCTTACAATGAAGCTGAAGGGTATTGGACGTTTGAAAATGGCCCGTATCCGGGAAATTATATCGGGGCATGGGCTCCACCGGTAGCAGACGGGGGTGAAACTGCGGGGAACAAAAACGATGCCGAAAAAGGTAAATTTGTCATCTACTCCATTACAAAAACGGATTTTGACAAACTTTCCATCTTTGGAGTAAAAGATGAAAACCTGGTACGCATTGACACCGAATACCGACCCATCTTCGACCAATCCACAGCGGAGGAAGGAGTCAAAGCCACATACGAGGCTGCCATCAGTGCGGCGCAGGCTGCCATTAACGGGGCTACATCCCTGGAAGCCATAAAGGAAGCCATGAACACATTAGAACAGGCACGTAAAACGTATATGGAGGTAGCCATCCCCACCGGTGGAATCCCCTTCGACCGAACTTTCCAGGTGACCAATGCCGCTTGCACGTCCCTTGACGGGTGGAATATCACTGATACTCCCCATACTTTCCGTTTCAATACTTGGAGTAATGAAGACGACGGGAGCGGCGTTATGCCGAATCTTCCGGAATATTGGAAACAGGCTGGTGACCCATTGGCTGACGCAGTCATTACCAATACCGTAACCGACTTGCAACCCGGTAGGTACAAAGTCAGCGGACGGATTCGGATTTGCAGGGAGCAATATAAGGGCTATGAGCCCCTTTCCGGAGCCTGTATCTATGCGAATAGTGAGGAAACCGATGCCACCACCGGAACGCAAAAGGATTTTTGGGGAAACAAAGTGGGATATGGCACGTACAGCGTAGAATGCATAGTTGGCGATGACGGTATCTTAAACATGGGATTGAAGGTGCAAGCTGCCAATTTCAACTGGCTTGCATTCAAAGATTTCAAGTTGGAAATCCTTGGGGAAGCCACGGATAAGGCGTTGTCAAGGAATTTACAGGAATACCTTGAAGAAGTCCAAGCGAAAGATATCACTACCAATGTGGGCACGGCAGCTTTCCAGAAACCGCAAGCTTTGGCAACCACCGTTACGGAAGCAATCAAAACCGCAAACAACGTGCTGACAAGCGGAACCGCCAGCCCGGAAGTCTTGTTCACAACCCAAAAAGCCGTGCAAGCAGCTGTCGATGCATTTGATAATGCCACACTCAACTCGCCGACAAAAGGACAAGTGTTCAATATCGTAATGTCGTACGCAGGCTACCGGCACGACAGAAAGGCATTGACCTACATGGCAGGCGCACGTGGGGATATGGGTAACTATAACCTTGATTTCCGTTTCACCCCCGATTGCGACTACGGACAACAATTCATATTCACCCCGGTAGATTCCGAGGCCAACTTCTATAAGGTAAGCGCCATAGATGAAGACGGAAATGAGAGGTTCATTTGCACCGGGAGTCCACATGGCGGCAATAGCGCACAAGTTTGTACCACGACAGATGCGGCTCAAGCCCTGACCGTCAGGATTTACACAACCGGCACCGAGGGCATCTACAACCTGTACAACACGGAAGCCTACGACTGGCTCGGTTGCCAAGACGATGAAGACGACAAATGTGGTTTCTATACCACATCCGCACACAATACCCTTAGAATCGTGAAAGCGGAAACTCCCGAGGTGACATTGTCTACACCTTACGAATGGGCCACTCTGATGTTACCGTTTGCTACAGAAAAACCGGAAGGACTGACCGTATACACATGCACTAGGACAGAGGCAAACGGTGAATATGAAACTTTGATACTCGAAGAAGCCACAACGATAAAAGCCCACACGCCTTATATCGTAAAAGCAGCTGCGGACTTCACCCATACATTTAATGGAATGGGCACAGCCACAAAGGATGATTACACCGATGGCCTGCTCACCGGCACATTCAAAGACCAAACTGCCACGGAAGGCACTTACGTCCTCCAAAACCAACAAGAGCTCGGTGTGAACTTCTACAAGGTGACCGATGCAGTCATTCCCACCCTCAAGGCCTACCGTGCTTTCCTTAACGCACCGGCTACCGCCTCAGAAATCAACGTGCGCGCCCTCATCCTTCCCAGAAACGGCACGACAAATGTCGGCAGCACAACAGTAGACGGCGAAGCATGGGTCAACGTGTACACGCTCAGCGGCATCGAAGTGCGCAAGAATGTGAAAATGAGCGAAGCCCTCAAAGGACTTTCACGGGGTATCTACGTGGTAGACGGAATCAAAAAAGCAGTAAAATAAACCTACCTTATAAAACAAAAATCATGGAAAAAATAAAATATATCAAACCGGAAACAAGAATTTGCAAGATTGAACTACAGAACATGTTGGCTTTGTCCACAACAGACAAGCCTGCGGATCTGTCTGACCCGTTGGTCAACGAAGACATCTTCAAAGACATCTGGGGCAACGAGTTCTAACCCGGCTCCCATTAAAACTAATATTGATACGGGCGGTTTACGTATGGAAAACCGCCCGTATTCTGTTAAAAAACTATCAAATTACCTTTTTACGATCCAAAAAGGTCCAGTTTGCCAATTGTTTTCCTAACCATGCCGCATGGTTACATTGCCGTATCCGGCAAGACCAGGGTTACCTTGCATTCACCAATTTTTAATTATATAAAAAAACATTACTTCTCACATGCGTCTGCTACGGGCTGGCATCCGGCCTCAACGCGCAGACCGACATCACCCAGGACTACTTCGCCAACCCGTCTTTCGAAACACTGAAAGCCGTAGACGGTACCACGGACTTACGGTAAAGACCGCATTGGAAAAAGGCTTGTATGGATGGAATATTATCCCCATGAGCCACTATCAGGTGGAAAGCGAAGCCAGCGGTTCGAGCACGGAATTTCCGGCCGACGGATCGGGAAAAATCAAAGCGGCCGATGGCACTTACTATTATTTCAACCGCCAAGGATGGTCCAACAAAGATTCCGAGCTTAGCACGACCACGGTAAAGGCCCTACCCGACGGCACTTATTACGCCACCCTGCAATACAAAGCCGCCGACTATTCCAACAACAAACCGGAAAACAACGGCACAACCCTCGGGCTTACCGTGACCGACGGCAACGCCCGCCAACTGGGACAGACTCCGGCCGTAAAACGCTCCTACTCCTTCGCCAACAACAGTTCCAACCCCGGCAACAACTCCTATATGGTCACCACGGATTGGGACGAAGTGGGCGTACTTTTCAACATGACGGAAGACACGACGGTGACACTCACCGTCGTGCAGAACATGCGCAACTCCGGACGCTCTGACCTAGCATACGACAACTTGCGCCTTTACCGCGTGGACAAAGCCGGCGTAGAAACGCCCCTCGATGCCAGCGGCACCATCTCCAATTCCCATAACAACGCATGGGACGGATGGAGCATAACGGGCGGCGATGCCTTCAAAATCAACACTTGGTCCACAGAAGGGCTCACCGACGAAAGCAACATGGTGACGCCGTTCATAGAAAACTGGATTGCCAAGGGCACCAACCTTGCCGATGCCGACATCTCTTACACCGTGAACGGACTGATACCAGGCATTTACGAAGTAAGCGGACTCATCCGCGTGCTCAACGAAGGCGTGACCGACGCTCCCTCCGGTGCCACGCTTTATGCCAACAGTACGCAAACGAATGCAAGCTATAATCCGCAAAACGAAATGTTCTGCATTTTTGGAACGAAGCGTTCATTTTTCCAAAACGAAATGTTCTTTTCCACGCACCCCTGAATCCCCGACCCTACCCCTTTTTCCACTGTTTTTTGTACCTCAAATTATCGCGAAAAACTTTGGCCATCTCACTAAAAATAACTACTTTTGTATAGAAGTAATTTAAACTTTTCTTTTTTTCAAATATTTCCTTAGCAGAATTACAATAAATGCAATATAGTTCCATAATTCCTAGTTTTTAACCGTTGTTTCAAACCTGTTTAGTATGGTCCTGTAACTGTCCATCCATGCATTGGTACGCTCAATGGAATAACGTTCAGCATACAAGAGTTCATCCACAATGGCATTATTGGGAATCCCGTTTCTTCTATTGAGACAAATATTGGCTACCATCCCATGGTTTTCAAGTACATTTCTAAGAACCATACAGTCAAATCCGGCATCTGCATTTAAAAACAGTCCGTCTGTCCTGATATTTGCAAGACCAAGGACATCCATCATAGAGCTAATCCCACTCTTTATGTCATAAGTGTCATGATGTTCACCACTTTTGGGTGATGACATGGCAAGAGGTATGCCCTATCGGTCTGTTATATAAAGAGAGTTGGTTGTCTTACGCTTCTTTCTACCCTGATAGCCAACCTCTTCACCTCCGCGCATTGCCGGGGTATGACTTCCGTCAATATCTATACTTGACATGTCAAGTACATTACGGTGTCTGTCCAACAGGTGAAGCCAAAGGGATTTCCATTCGCCTTTCTTACTCCATTTGTTATAGCACCGTATTTCAACACCTTACCGCTGAATAATGATTCAACAGGCAGATATTCCCATTGACACCCTGTCTTTAGTTCATAAAGAATAGCATTGACTATCTCGACAAGGCAACTTTGAGTTATGAAACTCACGTTTCGCAACTGATAAATGAGGTAATATTTCATTTTTTATTGTATCTTTGTCCAATACAGCGTACATAGGCTTTTTGTTATTAATGAGTTTGGTCACCCATAATATAACAATTTTAACTATTTGTACGCTGTTTTTCATTTACGAAATTAGTTTAAATCACGTCAGAGTATAAATTGGGGACTTGCACACTTTATTTCATGCAATAATAAACCTAAAACATACCATTACAACAAATATTTCCAACCGGCTTACGCCGGTTTTTGAACGGCATAAGAACGGCGTCCGAACACCATGGAAATTCCAATGCAAGATGCCCCCTTAAACCAAAGCAATTCTATCCCCCTGAAAACATTCAATAATGCCCCCTTAAAAAGTCTTGACCGATGGGGGCATTATTAAATTAGTTTATTCCCTCTTTTCCCTCCAAGATAAATAAATCAAGTAACAATATAATTATCAAACATATAAATGACAATCACCCGTATTGGGTAACAGAATGGCAACAATAGAAATTATTATATGTAAACATGCCATTCTCATGCGTATTGTTTGGTGAGAATGGCATGTCGATGAAATAACATGTTTTGATGGGTGATGACACTGACACAAAAAAATACCACCTGCATATTTCAGCAGGTGGCATCTTGATTTATGGTTTCGTTATGGGATGAAGCAAATCCTTCGTGTCAACTTCCAGGCATTGTGCTATTGAAACTAATTCCTCCAGAGTTGGTTGGGATGAATTGGTACACCATCTGGATATGGTGGCTTCATTTTTGCCTAACTGGGCTGCAAGCCAACGATTGGTTCGCTTTTTCTCTGCCAAAACCACTTTTAATCTATTGATTTCTCGTTTCATCTATTTTCCTCAACTTTCTTTTTCTTGAATATATCCATTCGCTTCCTTTCTGTTGTTTCCACTGTCTTTTGGCTTCTCTGACTATAATACCGGAATGACAGTTTGGGTTCCTCGTATTCCGGCATACCACGTTTCGGCCTGTATGTCTCTTCGATAAGATACAGCATTTCCCTTAAGTGGGCCTCCTCCCTTTCCGTGGCTTCCCGACTTGCGCGGTGCAGGGTATGGAACTGCGAGCCTACGACGGCGAGGCAGGCCAACTCTATCCGCATCTTGACGTCATAGTCCATTTCGTAGCGGAGATAAAATTCGATTCTTTGAACGAGGCTCTTCATAACCGTTTTAGCGGGACTTCTTAATCGCTAAAAAGGAGTTGATTCTCCCTCTCCATCCCATACCGGCAGAATCTCTGCCGTGAAGGTCACCTCCGTCAGGCCGATGTTGCGCACGTCGCCCACAAGGGTGGTGTGCTTGTTCGGGGCGAGGGGTACACTTGTCACGGATTTCTCGTAACCGTTGTGGGTAAGTGTCAGGTCTTGATTATTGCCGTCCACCAAGGCATAGAAAGAGAATACTTCCACGCCGGAAGCACTGCCTGCAATTTCGGCAGCCGTAGTGACCTCAAAAGCCGCATTGCTTTGAGATGTCTCGATAACCGCACCGCTACTTACATTGTATTTGGTGTAGGTGGTGGGCAGGGTGATGGAAACGGTTTTGCCTGCATCCACTGTGGTGGTGGTCTTCAGCGTCACTTTCGACACCACGTGTTTCAGTGTGGCACTGATGGCGTTGTTACTCCCGCTGTATGCCCAATTCTCTTTGGCGGCAAAGGCGATGCTATTTATCTCGTATGCCACGTTTTGCAGGTCTGTGGGTGTCGTGGTAGCATTGTCCGCCCAGAAGAGGAAGCGGTATTCCACTGTCGGGTCGAGGTAGATGCCGCTCAGGGTGAAGTTGCCACTGCTCTCTGTCATCGACTTTACTCCTGCAAGGTCGCCCGTAGCGGCTTCGTAGGTTTCGCCGTTCTTCACCAATATCTGCAAATAGGCTTTGGTGGGGGCTTCGTCCTCTGTGCCGCTGGCGGTGCGTGTCTGCATTCCTTCGCCCGGCAGGGCGGCGGTGATGGTGACGGGTGTCAGCTCATCGTTTTGGCTCACTGTGTTTTGCAGCGCGTCGTCTTGGCTGCACGATACCAGCATAGTTGCTATGCCGAGTATCAGGGTTGCAAATCTTGATTTCATACCTGTTGTTTTATTGCGTAAATATTTCTTGTTGCTTTATTGTATTTTGGGGGCTATGGGGTGATGGTCGGGAAATCTTCATAATTAGAAGTATCGAGAGCTACAATCCACATCTTTGTTAATTGATATGATGGTTCTTTATATGATATGCTTACCGTTCCGTGTGGAGTATCCGTTGATGAAACATCTGTCTTTCTAACGACTAAAAGATGGGAAGAGCCCCAATTTTTCCCAATAATAAATTGGTCATCATTGTTCACTTGAAATCCGGATTTTCTTGTTATTTTTTGAAAAAAAATGCAGTAGAGGATAAGAAAAGCGCAAAATACGGCGATAGAGCTGATAAAAAGGCTTTTAGGTAAATATGGGCAATAAAGGTAATGCCAACGGAAACCGGAAAAGAGCCAAGTAAAACCGAAGTTACGTTACCAAGTCATAACCGTTTTCGGAATATGCAAGGCGGTCGGAAATGCGGAAAAGTCGGTGCGAAAAGGACAGGGACAGCAATTTTGGCAGCCTTTGCTGTAAGCAAAGGTAAACATTTTCGGGACACGTCCGCAAAAAAATGTATTCTATGATTCTTTTGCGTTGATATGCTGCAATTTGCGTAACTACGAATAACTCCATAGTTAATAGTTTTGTACCATTAAAAATGTGAGTTATGAGAAGTACATTCAGTGTGTTATTTTACCTGAAAAGGAAAGATGTGAGAAAAGACGGCAGTGTACCCGTCATGGGACGTATTACCATTGACGGGGGCAAGCCCGCGCAGTTCAGTTGCAAGATGACGGTCGATCCGGCGCTTTGGAATACCGAAACGGGACGTATGACGGGGCGGAGTATCGCCGCACAGGAGGCGAATAAGATGCTCGACGGCATTCGAGTAAAAATCAACAACCACTATCGTGAAATTATGGATCGGGACGGTTTCGTTACGGCGGAAAAGGTAAAGAACGCCTTTTTAGGGTTGGAGTACCGCCACGAAACCTTAATGAAAGTTTACGATCAGTTCAACAGCGATTTCGATAAGATGGTAAAGGCCGGAATGAGGGCGAAGTCCACCCAACAGAAATACCTTACCGTTTACGACCACCTGAAACGATTTCTCGAAACGCGATACCATGTAAGCGACATCGCGCTGAAAGAGATTGTCCCCGCGTTCATCAATGATTTCGAGATGTATCTGCGCACGGACAATCACTGTACTCACAACACGGTCTGGGTTTATCTTATGCCCCTGCGCAAGATGATAAGCATTGCCATCGAAAACGGCTGGCTTTTGCGTGATCCGTTCATCAAGCATGAAATCGGCATGGAGGAAACGGAGCGGACGTTTCTGACGAACGAGGAATTGAAAAAATTGATGGATATGCGGTTCACGAAACCCAAACATGAACTCGTGCGCGACCTGTTCGTGTTCTGCTGCTTCACGGGCTTGTCCTATTGTGAGCTGTACAACTTGTCGGAAGATAATATCCGCACGTATTTCGACGATCACGAGTGGATTCATATTTCGCGCCAGAAAACGACGGTTCTGTCGGAGGTACAGCTACTCGACATCCCGAAAATAATTTATGAAAAGTATAAGGGAATAGGCGAAGGCGGCAAGATATTTCCCGTACCCAAATACAGCACGATTCTCGGAAATATCAAAAAAATCATGAAGCTGTGCGGTATCGACAAAGAGGTTACGTGGCACCAGAGAAGACATAGCGGATTCTCTTTCTCGCTAAAATTCAATAGCTTACAAAATATTTCAACTTAACAGGTAACGATTTAGAAACCAGCGAAATTCTGTGTTTCATTTCGTTTTGCAGTAATTCAAAAGAACGCTTTTCCTAAATGCAAAGGTAATATTATTTTTTGAATAATAAACCTTTGCAGATAGTCAAATTCAATAAAATCGGCTATGGCTGCCTGAATTTATATTTAAGTCCATACTCTTCAAGTTTGCCGTATAGAGTTGTTCTACTTATTCCCAACAGTTCGGCGGCGGCACACCTGTTACCGTTTGTCTGCTTTAATGCACGCATTATACGTTCCTTATCCTCTGCGTCATTGCGTAGTGCAAAGCTGACAGGAGATCTCGGTTTCGGCACTGCAAGTTCAAGATGCTCTTTCGTGACTACTCCTTCCTGAGCCTGCAACACAGCTCCCATGATTTTCTGTCGAAGCTCCCGCACGTTACCCGGCCATGCGTGGGTCAGCAACGCTTTACGGGCTTCGGAACTGAAACCGCTCACATTGCACTCCAGTTCCTTATTGGCTATATCCCGAAAGAACTCCGCCAGCGGCATGATGTCTTCCTGACAATCGCGCAATGGCGGCACAGTTATCTCGAAGTCGCACAGACGGAACAACAAATCTTGCCGAAAGCGTTTCTCGTTTACAGCTACTTTCAGATTCTCGTTGGTGGCAATGATGATGCGAACGTTGAAACTCCTGTCCGATTTGTCACCGACCGGGCGATACCGCCTCTCCTGTATGGCACGGAGCAACATCTGTTGGGTTTCCAACGCAAGGTTGCCCACCTCATCAAGAAACAGCGTGCCGCCTTCCGCCTCGTGGAAATATCCCTTCTTTGTGCTGTCCGCACCCGTGAACGCGCCTTTGACGTGTCCGAAGAATGCCGACGGCGCAAGTTCTTTGGAGAGTGAACCGCAGTCCACCGCCACAAATGGTTTGCCTACCCGTTTGCTCTTGTCGTGCAGGTGGTGGGCGATATGCTCCTTGCCCGTGCCGTTCTCTCCGAATATCATCACGCTCATGTCGGTTGCCGCCACTAACTTTATTCGGTGCATAATCTTCTGAAAGGCGGAACCTTCACGGGCGAAAACGGGCATCCGGCTGTGTCCCGACTGCCGATCTTTCTGTATGGAGCGGATAAGGGGGACGAGTTTGTCCTCTATCAGTTTTTTAGGTATATAGTCTATCGAACCGATTTTCATACTCTCGACTGCCGTATGCACTTCGGCGTAGTCGGTCATGATGATGAACGGTTGCATCTTGCCCTCCTTGCGCATCCAGCGCAGCAGGTCTATTCCGTTGCCGTCGTTTAGGCGAAGGTCCGAAACGACTATATCATCATCCGTTGCCTGTTGCAGATGGTTTTTCGCTGTTGATAGGTGGTAAGCCTGCACGGTGTTGTATCCCTCCCGTTTAAGTAGATTACAGACATACTCGCAATACACAATATTGTCCTCCACCACGATTATTCTTGTCTTATCCATTTTCGTATTTTCTCCTTTCCTCTTTTGCCAACTGTATAATCTCCGCTCCTTTGTCAAGCACAGAATTAACCGCTTGTTGAATGGTGTTATCATCGGGATTTTCCTTGCCATGAAGCACTCCATAAAGCACCATCAGCGGCTGGTCGGCACGGAGTATCTCCCACGAGCTACGCAGATGGTGTGTCAAGACATCAAGTTCTTGCAGATCGTTTCGCGTTGCCGCATCCCGAACAGCCTGCATTTCCTTCTCGGTTTCCGTTATCAGCTTATCCAACATGACAGCTTCATTGCCGTACGATAACAAAGCGGAAAAATCCGGTTTACTGTCTTGTGTCGCTTTAATGGCGCACTTGTCGGAAATTTCCAGCAGTTCCGATATGGAGAATGGTTTGAACAGGCATCCGGCAAAGCCTCGTTCCAAAAGTTCCTCCGCATCGCAACTGCCCGAAGCGGTTGCCACGACCACGGGGATTGTATGTGAATTGCCAACATTGGAAGAACGGAGAAGTTCCAGTAACTCGAAACCGTTTATTCCGGGCATATTCAAGTCTGTCAGCAACAAGTTGTACTCTTTTCGGCGTATCATTTCCATCAGTTCCGCCACATCGGTACAAGTATCGCAATGTATTCCTTCCTGTGCATACATTTCTTTCAGCATCAGGAGCAGTACCTCGTCATTGTCGATGGCTACAACATTAAGGTTTCTGTCTTTTCGACGGATATAGGTTTGTAACTCGTTCTCCGGTAATTCTTCGGCTTTTTGCATCGGTATCTCCACCGTGAAACGGCATCCTTTCCCTTTCTCGCTTTCCAAACGGATTTTTCCGCTAAGCATCGTCACAATGTTATGCACAATGGCAAGCCCAAGCCCGAAGCCGTCCTTTGCAGCGGCATTTGAGAGGCGTTCAAATGCGCCAAATACACGTTGCTGTTCCTCTTTGGTCATGCCTGTACCTGTATCCTCAATTATAAGTGTCAGAACTCCGTTGTCATAGTTTATTGTTAGCGACACACCGCCTTCCTCCGTGAACTTGATGGCGTTTGACAGTAGATTGTTTCCTATTTGTATTATCCGTTCCTTGTCGGTCAGTACAACAGCATCGCTTACATTTCTCACTGTCAAGGAAAGTCCTTTGTTCATGGCTATTGGCATAAACTCCGTTTCAAGGGTATGTGTGATTGCTGAAATGCGGCAGGGTAACAGTTTGGGTTGTTCCTTGCCGTTGTCCAAACGGAAGAAGTCAAGCAGTGTGTTGAGCATATCCCGCATACGGTTGGAAGATTGCTGTATGCTTTGAAGAAAATGCACATTGTTACCCTTGCTGCACTCTTTCTGTAACAGCTCAGTATAACCTGTTATTGCCGTTAGTGGTGTGCGCAGTTCATGGGTAATGGTATGCACCGCCTTCTTTCTTGATGCTATAAGTGCCTCGTTCCGTTGTACGGATTGTTCCAGTTGCCCAATCAAATCCGTTGTCTTACGCTTGTATTGTTTGATGCTCCTTGCATCACGGTGTATGATGATGTAGGATATTAACAACAGCAGAAGGACAAACCCCATCAAACCGCCTACCTGCATAAATGACTTTCCTCGCATGGCAACTATTTCGTCTTCACGCCCTTGAAGGTCTGCTTGTACCTTATTCTCTATTTGACAGATTAGCCCCTTCAACTGCCTGTTTAGATCTGCATTGCGGGCAGCAAGACTGTCGGCTTGTTCTGACAACCGACGGCTCTGCTCTTTCTGTTCGCTGACCATGCTTCTATCGGGTGAACGAAGCGTAGTTGTTGTTGTCGTCGGCTTCGTTTCCTCTTTTTTGCCGAAGATGCCCAAGAAACCTTTACGCTTCGGTTTCTTGGGCTGTTCATGCACAATCTTTTGCACAATAACAGGGGCTTGATTGGCTATCTTATTGTTGATGGTTTGTTGCTCATCTATTAACCTGACAATCTGGAACATCTGCCGTTCCTTATCTTCCAAAAGACTGCGCACACTGTCAATACGCTCAATCGAATGGATTTGATTGAACAGGCACAATGTGCTGTCCAATGCAATACGTTGGGCATGGTAACTCTCCAAATCCGTTTCGTCCCAATCCAATACAGTTTCTCCCATAAGTGAGAACTCTATCAACCGAATATGAATACGGTTTACCTCCTTCCTGAATTCATCGATACGTTGATTACCAACCTCCAATGCTTCCACCTCACACCATTCTTGATGCCAAGTATAGGCTATTCCTCCGATTAGTAAAGTAATCAGTAAATAACCGGAGGTAACTATTTTTTGAAAATACTTCATTCTTGGCATATTTTGTTGTAACTATTTAATTTATATGCGAACTTTATAAATTTGCTTCATTTACAAAGTTCGCAATTCATCATTTAATCCTATTCTCTGCCCGATATATAAAAAATTAGATATTTACTTGATCATTTTGGAGTAATATAAAGCCTGATAAATAGATAATTGTTTGATTATCTAATTCTGATTTTTTTTGTTACAGCATAGATGTCACTACTAATTTGAGCTACATATATACCGGGTGTTAGTGAAGACGTATTTACTTGATTATTGGATGTTTCAATGATTTTATCACCTGAAAGATTATAGATGGATAGTTTTTCAAAATCTCCATTCACATTCAACATTCCTTCGGTTGATATTAATTCAAAATTAACATTGTCTTGTATAGATGTAACGGATGAAGTAATGCTATTGTAATGAATATCATTCAGCCAATCAGCAATCAATGAAGTGGCATGAGAAGTCTGAGAGGAACGTATCCAAAGATTCGGTTCTATGAAATTGCCTTTTGGTATTAGTCGTTTGGCATCTGCTACTACGCCACTTATGCCACTGCTGGCACTTGATACTATCACTCCGATATTCTTTCCTGCCATCTGCTGTCCATACTGGAACAGAAATGTCTGGAACGGAGCTGCCATTTGACTCCACCACAATGGAACAGCGATAATAACCATGTCATAATCATCCATGTTTACCTCAACAGGGTCAATCGCTGGATATGATGAGGCTTCATTGGGATTGGCTTTGATGGCATTCAAAAGTTGAGTACCGAGAGCATAGTTATTGGCGGCGTAGTCAAGACCTTTCTGTGCAGGCTCAATTTCCACAACATCAACTTCGATTTGTGAGCGTAGTTCCGCAACAATACGCTCTACGTTGTTGGTGTAACTATAATATGCCACAAGAGTTTTGGCATTGGTGGCAACCACATACAGCATTGCCACCATAAGCATTATTATCTTTTTCATTTAATGATATAATTTAGATTATCAGTATTTTATATCTTTCAGCCATTGCTCAATCAGTGATTTTGCATTGGTAGTCTGCGATGACCGTATCCAAAGATTAGGTTCAACAAAGTTGCCTTTAGGTATAAGTCGTTTAGCATCGGTAACAACTCCATTTATACCGCTGCTGGCACTTGATACGATGACACCTATGCTTTTACCTTCCATCTGTGGACCATACTGAAACAGGAACGTCTGGAACGGAGCTGCCATTTGGCTCCACCATAAAGGTGTGGCTATGATAATCATATCATATTTTGTTATGTCCACCTCTACATTGTCAATTGCCGGATATGATGATGCTGAGTTTGGATTGGCTTTTATAGCATTCAGAAGCTGCGTACCGAGAGCGTAATTGTTGGCGGCATAATCAAGTTCTTTTTGTGCAGGTTCGATCTCCACAACATCGGCTTCTATCTGTGAATGTAGTTCGGTCACGATACGTTCCACGTTGTTAGTGTAGCTGTAATATGCAATCAAGGTTTTATGTTCCGAAGGTGTGTTCGGAGCATCAGGATTTTCATTTTCGTTCCCGCCTTCTTCGGGCGTTTCGGTTTCAGGCTGATTAGGCAATGCCGGTTCATCCTTGTCACATGATGCCAATGTGAACATCATACAAATTGCAAAAAAGTTACTATGTTTGCCAACATTGACAGCGGTTAATCCGCCAAAAGAATAAAATGAGATGCGTTTGGATGTCTCACAGGGGCTGTCTGCCCCCTG
>QWCN01001411.1_pt1 | contig 62350 bp, 59 predicted proteins | sample 1972711 | NCBI WGS metagenome assembly QWCN01 (sample SAMN09866707, study PRJNA288562) | Human gut metagenome isolate term1_stool, whole genome shotgun sequencing... | isolation source: gut | host: Homo sapiens | place: USA: California
GGTATGTCCTTTGAAATGGGTCAGAGCCAGGAAGGAGTCGTAGTTTGCCAGGTTCTTACCTACGGACATTTCTTTGAACCATTTGCCGCCTTTAATCGGGAACAGAGCTGTGCCGTCCTCGTCCATGATGTCTACGGGGCAGAAGGTCCAGCCGTTGACCTTCAGGGTCTCCCGGTGCGCTTCGGTGGTGTAGCGGTCGCCTTCGTAGTAGGTGTTAGTCTCGACGATATTGCCGTTCGGGATATCGTTTTTGATGAGGGACTCTACCCACGGACGCGGAATGATGTTCGGGCCGTGCTTTTCACCGGTGTGCAGCTTTACTGCCACTTTTCCGGTCAGGTGGCCGCCTACTTTCTGAAATATGTTATGCAGTCCTTCTGCGGAGAGGTCTTTGGTGAAGTATACGGTGGATTCGCCGCCGGTGCGCTCCTCATACGGTACGTAGTGATCACCGCCGGTGCCGGGTGTTTTCTGATCTGACATGTTGAAATCCTCCTTTTATAGATGCTTTTGGTCGATATTACTATACGGATGAATATACCCTGATTTGGTTTTATTTTATACCTTAAAGTAGGGTTTAAGTCAAGGGGGTTTTCGTACTTTAATAAGGACGGAAGCGAGGAACCGGAGGTTTGCTTACACCGTGTTCAAACGTTTCTCGGACACTCATGTGTAAGCAAACCTCCGACCCCTCGCTTCCTGATCTTGGAAATGGGAATTTTTTCAATGTACGTACTTTGTGGGCTTGACTTTATACCCCTATGGGTATAGTATGTTCTTAGAGTTTAATATACCTATAGGGGTATGCGTAATACATGTCTGTATGATAAGAAAGGAGTATGGAAGTTATTATGAATGCTGTTACGGAAAAGCTGGAAGCTTTTTTGGAGCTTGGTGGTATAAAGAAGGATATTACGTTTCTTATTATCTCTGCTCTGGCTCTGATAGCGAGCCTGACGGGCTTGATGCCCGGGTTACCGTTTGATCCGGCCTTCCGTCCCCCCTATTTATTAAGACTTTCTGAAGATTCTTTCTATATCCTTGACATTTTTTCATGAATATTCCATTGTACTAATTAAGTAATACAATTTGTCTGTAACTATGTGAAAGGAGCGTGATCCCATGCCCTGGACCCTTGATGACACCCGTCCCATCTACCTACAGCTGGAAGACATCATCAAATCCAAAATCATCGCCGGCATCTATAAGCCCGGCCAAAAGCTTCCATCCGTGCGGGAACTGGCCGCCGAAGCCGCCGTCAACCCCAACACCATGCAAAAAGCTCTGGCCGAGCTGGAACGCAGCGGCCTGGTCTACACTCAGCGCACCAGCGGCAGATACATCACCGAGGACACCGCCATTATGCAAAATCTGAAACACCAGCTGGCCCACGACCTGATCTATCAGTTTCTGGAAGCCATGGCTCACTTAGGATACACCAGAGAAGAAAGCATTCAGCTTCTCATCGAAGAAAGCAAGGAGGAAGTGTAAATGAACGAACTCTTAACCTGTACAGGGCTCACCAAGCAATACGGCTCCAAGGCTGCCCTGGACAACCTGAACCTGACCTTACCCCGGGGCCGCATCATCGGCCTCTTAGGACCAAACGGCAGCGGCAAGACGACCCTGATCAAGCTTATCAACGGCCTGCTCGCTCCCACCGCCGGACAGCTGTACATCAATGGAAATGAGCCCGGCCCTGACACCAAAAAAGTCGTCTCTTACCTGCCTGAACGCACGTATTTCAACAGCTGGATGAAAGTCAACGACATTCTGGACTTCTTCTGCGATTTCTACGCGGACTTCCGCCGGAACCGCGCCGAAGATATGCTCCAGCGTCTGGGCATCGACCCGACGGCCCGCCTGTCCACCATGTCCAAGGGTACCAAGGAAAAGGTGCAGCTCATCATGGTTATGAGCCGGGACGCTGACCTGTACTGCCTGGACGAGCCCATCGGCGGCGTGGATCCGGCAGCCCGGGACTATATTCTCCAGACAATCATTTCCAATTATAATGAAAATGCGTCGGTTCTGATCTCGACTCACCTCATTTCCGATATTGAAAATGTGCTGGACGACGTGATTTTCATCCAGAACGGCCACATCCGCCTGCATACTTCCGTGGATGCTATCCGGGAGCAGGAAGGGAAATCGGTGGACACTTTATTCAGGGAGGTATTCAGATGTTAGGAAAATTGATAAAATACGAATTTAAGGCAGTGAACCGGTTGATGATTCCGCTGCATCTGGGGCTCATTGCCATTACGATTTTCGGCCGCTTTTATGTTCAGCTGGCGCTGAACCGTCCGCGCTTCAACGACGGGAATGTTTGGATGACCTTTGCGGACACATCTCTGATTATTTTTTATGTCATCGCGCTGGTCGCCATCGCGCTGATTACTTCCATTTATCTGTCGATCCTGCGATTTCAAAAAAATCTGTTCACAGATGAAGGGTACCTGATGCACACGCTTCCGGTATCTGTCCATGAACAGATCTGGGGAAAGCTGATCGTGACGACTGTCTGGATTGCCATCGATACGGTGCTTCTCATTCTTTCTATTCTGGTGATGCTTTTGAACAAGGATCTGATCTCTGCGGTCTTTGATGAGGTCCCTACTCTGTTTATCAGTTTTCGGGACAATTTCGGGGTATCTCCGGTTGCTGCAGGGCTTGTGTGGATTCCGCTTTTTGTTTTATCGGAAATGGCGAGTATCCTGATTTACTATATGTGTATTACCATTGGACATAGCTTTCATACCCATAAAATTTTGTCTTCTGTCGGTATTTTTGTGGGCGTTACGATTCTTTCTAACGTAATTGCCGGTATTCTGACCGGAATTACTGCTACTACCTATTCCACTGGGACTTCTCTGTTTTCCGGTCTGTCGTTCACGGCTCATATGTTTTCGGCCAGCTGGTCTAATACGACGGCTTTCTGGCTTAGTTCGGTTATTTCGGCTTTGATTTCGTTGATGCAGGGTGGGGTTTGTTATTGGCTGACGGCCTACTTTATGAAGAATAGTTTGAATTTGGAATAAGACGGACGAAAAAAATGCGGACGAAGAAGAGGGGGCTTATATTACACCGTGTTCGGACGTTTCACGGACAGCCGTCTGTCTGTGTCGGACTCCAGGTCCGCCCCAGCCAGACAGCAATCCGCGAAAAGCCGGACACTAACGTGTAATATAAGCCCCCTCTTCTTCTGTCTTTGAAATGACTTTATTCAGGATCATACCCTTCGGGTATATCAAAACACAGGAAAACCGGGACCCTGCCTGGGGAATCTTTCTTTCACTACGGCTGTCCGGGAAGCGTCCGAACACCTCGAAAGAAAAATTCCCCGGGCTGGGTTCCGGTTTTCCGTCCGTTATTCACTTTTTATTACTGCCACTGCCTCTTCCGATGTCTCCGCATATCCATCACAGCTTGCATCCGTAACCGGCTGTTCAAACGCTATCACGCGGACGCCGACACTGCGTGCGGCTGAGAGAACACTTTCCAGCGCTTCTTCATGATTGGCGTGAATCGCAATTACGTCTACGTCCTCGGCCACCAGCTCGTTGACTGCCAGCATCTGATACTCTATCGGATCTACGTCACAGAGGGCAAAGGTACGATACTCCAGCCCACGGGCCTCGTCTGCTTCTGCAGCGGATACGTCCGGCGTCTTTACATGAAGCTCTGCGCCCAGAGCTTCCGCCAGATTCTCAAAGTCTGTCTGTACCTGTTCATTCTCCGGATCGTCCCGGCTGGTCAATATCAGACCGATACGTGAAATCTGTTCTCCGACATCTGGATTTTTCTGTTCTATCGCTTCGGATTTCTTCTCTGAGGCTTCTGCCTCCGCCACTTTTTCCTGCCCGCAGCCGCTAAGCGGCCCACACAGCAATATCCCCAGCAATGCGCATGCCAGCAGCATTCCCTGTTTTCTGATGCCACACCCGGTTCCGCGTTCCGGATGCTCTGTCTGTTCTTGCTTCTTGTTCTTCCACATTTTTCCAGTTATCCTTCATAGCGGACTGCCAGATACCAGGTGTCCTCTTTCTCGCTGATCCGCCACTCTTTTTCAAGCTTAAGCTCTTTGTTCTCCCGTATCCAGCGCTTTGCGTAGCCCCGGTCATGGGCGTATACAAAAATCATGGAGCCGGACTTCAGCAATGCTTCTGCCCGCTCGAACAGGGCGCGGTACAGACAGTCCACATCGTGGGCGGTGCGGTTTTTGCCCTCTCCGGGCATGTCGGTGATGATTTCATCGAATTTATATTCGTGGCTGAAGTCCCGCATGTCTTTGTTGATGAAATGAGCCGGGATGCCTGCTGTGGCGGCGTTTTCCCGGGCGGCTTTTATGGCCGGGCCAAAGATGTCGGTGCCATAGAGGGTGTCGGCGTGTACTGCGTAGTTCCGCTCAAAGAGCAGGGTACCCACGCCGCAGAAGGGATCCAGCACCCGGGCATTTTCTTTCATATAAGGTTTTGCCAGCTCTGCCAGTACGGCAGCCAGGGCAGGCTGCATGGAGGCTGCCACGCTGTGTTTCCGGTAGGCGAAGCGGCGATCCGGCAGGCCGGAGAATTTAAGTAAGGGCAGGAATCCGCCGGATTTTTTCTCGTTAAGGCGAAGCTCTACCTCATAATCTGACGTATCGTTCAGCATAGTGCCGCCGGTCTCCAGCATCAGGCCGTCTGCCAGTTTTTTGGTAAAGCGGCTGCGCTCCTCCAGGTTCATTTTGCTGCGGCATTCGATCCGGAACTGCCAGGGAGCGCCGCCCTCGTAGTATCTCTTCAGGACTTCCCGCAGATTGGATTCTGCCAGCTCTTTGGCGGCGTTTTCCCGGGATACCTCGTCGATATCCAGGCAGAACAGCAGCTCCCGCCAGGTTCGGATGGACAGAAGTTCTCTGAGATCCCCGTCTTTTACCCGCATGCCGGATCCCATCATGGTGACTTCACCGCAGGTGATCTGACGGGCTGTCAGATCCCGGTAGTCTTTCCAGGTGGTCAGGATCACATCTGACAATTCGTTTTTCCCTGTAAACCGGCGCTTCTTCGCAGTCTCATATTCGGAAATCAGGCCGTTCAGGGCTTCCAGCTCTTCGCGAAGATGCTTATCGTTTTCTGCAGTCCGCTTTTCTCCCAGCAAAATGCGTCTGCGCTCTTTCAGAAACGGCAGCTGCTCCTCGCAGTCGCAGCCCTGAAGCGCCAGCAGATAGGCGCTCTTTACAAAGCGCTGTTCTTCCTTCTCATAGGCTGCAAGCAGTGCGTCCCGGCACTCGTCTCTGCCCAGCAGTCCCAGCACAAGAGCCGCATTTTTCCGAATCTTGGGATCCTCGGATTTCAAAAGGGACAGCCAGAATTCCGGCTCCTCCTCGAATTTCTCATCCAGCCACAGACCTGCTGCCGGTCCTTCTTTCTTATCCCGCAGAAGTCCCCGCATGATGGACAGGCTCTGTCTTACGTCTTCTCCGTTTTTTATTTTTTCGTATAAATTATACAAGGTGTTCGTTTCCTTCCTGATACATAATTTTCACAGTTATGGTTATTTTCCCATATCCTTCGGATATGCACGCTCCGCTTTGGATGCCATTCGGCAAGGTTGCATACCCAATGATATTCTATCACATTCCACCCGATCTGCCAACGCATTTGCTTACCAGATTTGAATGCCTGCCCCGCAGGCTGCTATCTTTTTATTTCCAATAAGAAAGGACCGCCATCGGAAAATGGCGATCCCTTCCACCCCTATATAATTTCCCAATACATTTCGAAAATTTCGTTTTACACCTGTATTCTTACACAAACAATGTCAGGATACCAACCACCAGTACAATACCGAAGAGCAGCGCAGTGATATGTAGCTGTTGATCGGCACATTTGCCAATACGGTAGATTGTAACATGAAGATCAGCCACGGAAATACGGCCAGCTCCGGATGCTCTGCGAACACGGCCCGGGAAGCAATGGCACCGGAAGCGCCGCCAGCGATATGAGGCTCAGAAGCGTCTCCTTCTTCTTCGCCCTCAGCATCTGGAAATGGATCATCGTACCGGAATGAACCACCAGCACGTTATAGGCGATGGTTCCCACCGCGATCATATTGGCCGACAGCAGCATATCCTTCGGCAGGTTACCTGTGGCGAAGCCAATGATAAATATCACGCCGTAGATCAGCGGCAGTAACAGATAAGACGGGTGATTGTTGTCTCTGTAAATCTTGTAAGAGGTGGTCGTATTGCTGGGGATGACATTCATATTGCCAACCTTGCCTGTCCAGGACTCCTTGTGGCACTCGTTCGGGCACTGGCTGGTAATTTCCAGCCTCAGTCCGGCGCATGGCAGGCTAAGATGGATCACTTAGGACCTCTCTCGAGTGCGAACACCATCAACTACAAGATTTACCGCGATAAGGACTACCCGTCCTATATCCTGATGCCGTATATCCCGGAGACACCGGGCGAGCTGTGGCTGCAGCCCATGGTAGACGATGATATCGTCATGGGCGGAAGCGGCAAGGGCGGAACCCATTAATTTCTAATTACTGCCGTTTTTTAATATCCAAAGTCCTTCCGGTATCGATACATTTTCTGTTCTTTACAGGTAAACTCCTGCTCCCGCCTGAATCCAAGTTTTTCCAGCAAATGGCAGGATGCCGTGTTTTCCGCCTCTGCGTAAGCACTGATCTCCGGAAGCTCCAACCAGTCCCTTCCGTAATCCAGCGCTGCCCGGCAGGCTTCCTCCCCGTAGCCCTGTCTTCGATAAGGCGTGTCAATCAGATATCCCAGATCCAGCTCCGCCTCCGGGAGATAATCGGCGATTCCAAAACCGGCGCGGCCGATGATTCTGCCGCTCTCCTTCTCCAGTACCACCCACATTCCACACTGATAGAGGCCATACATATACTTAATATAAGCCTTCGCTTCTTCCTCTCCCATTTCATCATACCCGTTTTCCCGGCACAGGGCATTGAGCGCGGGCAGGTCAGCAAGCGTCATTTCCCGAATCCGCAGACGTGCTGTTTCCGCGATGGTGACCGGAAGCCCCAGGGCTCTCGTATGTACCTGCTCCAGAAATTCTCGATCAATCTCCTCAAAGCCCTCCAGCAGTATCCGGCAGCCGGACAGCTTCTGGCCGGACAGCTCCGGATTCAGATAACCGATACAGAAGAAGCCCTGCTCCAGCGCGGCTTTTTCCTCTGCGTCTGTCTCCACCAGACACAGCAACTCTTTGGGCTCCCCAAGGCTTCCGGAGGCCTTGGAAATCGCTTTCCCGCTGCCACCCGGAACCTTCCTCCAGGGAAGCCCGGAGGCTGTCAGAGCGGCCTCCAGCGCCTCTGTGTGGGACGCCTGTATAATCAGTCCTTTCAGCATTTTCGAAAAACTCCTTTACGTTCTCCCTGTTTTCGGCTAAAATAGTAGATAAATACGGATATTAACAAAATGGAGGAATACATTATGGCACAGAATCCGGTAGTTACCATTGAAATGGAAAATGGCGATATCATCAAAGCAGAGCTTTATCCGGAAATCGCACCCAACACAGTCAACAATTTCATCAGCCTCGTGAAGAAGGGTTTCTATAACGGACTGAATTTCCACCGCGTTATCAACGGCTTCATGATTCAGGGCGGCTGCCCCCAGGGCACCGGAACCGGCGGACCGGGCTACTCCATCAAGGGCGAGTTCTCCCAGAACGGCGTCCAGAACGATCTGGCTCACACACCGGGCGTCCTGTCCATGGCCAGAGCCATGCATCCGGACTCCGCAGGCTCCCAGTTCTTCATCATGCATAAGACCAGTCCCCATCTGGACGGCGCTTACGCGGCTTTTGGAAAGGTCATCGAGGGACTTGATGTGGTAGACAAGATCGCCACCACACGCACCGATTTCCGCGATCGTCCCATGAAACCGCAGGTCATGAAGACTGTGACTGTCGATACCTTCGGCGTGGATTATCCGGAGCCGGAAAAACTATAAGTCTTATCACACAGGACGGAAAAGTCTATGCGCACTTCCCCGTCCTGTTCTTTTTCCGGCATAAAGCGGTCTATGCCTCACCCTTTATTTTCTTAAAATGTTCTTTGATCTGCTTCTCATACCCATTATCTGACAACTCATAAAACTTCTCTCCCAGCACCTCGTCAGGCAGATACTGCTGCTCTACATAATGATTCGGGTAATCATGGGCGTACTTATACCCTGTACCATGACCCAGCTTGCCCGCACCCGGATAATGGGCGTCCTGCAGATGGGGCGGCACGCTGGTGCGCTTTGTCTTCACCGACTCCATAGCCGCAAAGATGGCATTGACTGCGGAATTGCTCTTGGGCGCGCAGGCTACATAGGAAGCCGCCTGGGCCAGGATAATCTGTGCTTCCGGAAAACCGATGCGCTCCACGGCCTGAGCTGCTGATACCGCCACGGTTAAAGCCATGGGATCCGCGTTTCCCACATCCTCAGACGCGCAAATCATAATTCTGCGGGCGATAAACCGTTCATCCTCCCCCGCGTAAATCATTTTCGCCAGATAATAGACTGCCGCGTCCGGATCGGAGCCGCGCATACTTTTGATAAAGGCGGAAATGGTATCGTAGTGATTGTCGCCGGTCTTGTCGTAGCGCACCGTCCGCTTCTGGATGCACTCGGACATCACCTCCAGCGTCAGGTGAATCCGCCCGTCCCCGGAGGGCTCCGTGGTCAGCACGCCAAGCTCGATGGCGTTCAGGGCCGACCGGGCGTCACCGCCTGCGATATCCGCCAGAAAATCCGCCGCTTCGTCGGTGATCTCCGCCTGATACGCGCCCATGCCCCGCTCTTTATCCGTCAGAGCCCGGTGAATCAGTTCCAGAATATCTGATTTTTCCAGTGCTTTCAATTCAAAAATCACAGAACGGGACAGTAAAGCTCCATTTACTTCGAAATAGGGATTCTCGGTGGTGGCTCCTATGAGAATCACCGTACCGTCTTCCACGAAGGGCAGAAGATAATCCTGCTGCCCCTTATTAAACCGGTGAATCTCGTCCACGAACAGGATGGTCTTGCGGCCATACATCCCCAGGTTATCCTTGGCCCGATTTACCACAGCCTCCATATCCTTCTTGCCGGCCACCGTGGCGTTCAGCTGGGTAAAATCCGCCTTTGTCGTATTGGCGATGACACGGGCAATAGTGGTCTTGCCGGTGCCGGGCGGTCCGTAAAAAATCAGTGAGCTTAATTTATCGGCCCGGATGGCCCGGTAAAGCAGCTTGTCCTTTCCTAAGATATGCTTCTGTCCCACAATCTCGTCCAGGGTCCGGGGACGCAGCCGGGACGCCAGCGGCGCCTCCTGCTTCTGTGTATTTTCCCGCATATAATCAAATAAATCCATCTGTATCTCTCCTTGTACCCAGGCGCACTACTCCAGAATCAGTTCGTCCGCCGTCACAAATTCGTACCCTTTTTCCTGCAGCGCATCCACAATCCGAAGGGCCGCATCCACGGTGGTCCGGTAGGAATCATGCATGAGAATCACATCGTTTTCCTCCACATCGGATAGTACCTCCCGCACAATCTGGTCGGCATTTTTCACCTTCCAGTCCAGGGTATCCAGGGTCCAGAATACCGGAATCATCAGCACCTCACATTCCAGCTCCTTATTCCAGCTTCCGTAGGGAGGACGCACGTATTCCACCTGCTGTCCGGTGATGGCGGTAATGGCGCTGCTGGTGTCCTGAATCTCCGCGCAGGCCTCTTTTAAGGGCAGACTGTTCACGTCCACATGGTAAAAGGTATGATTGCCGATGAGATGCCCTTCCTCATGCATGCGCCGGATGATATCCTCACGGCCCTCGATATTCTCGCCCAGCAGAAAAAAGGTGGCTTTTACACCGCGATCCGCAAGGCCGTCCAGAAGCTGCTCCGTATAGTATGGGTGAGGCCCGTCGTCAAAGGTCAGGGCAAGCCGCTTTGTTTCCCGGCCCACCGGATCCGCTTCTGCGCTTCTGACAGATTCCGATCCGGCCCGGATCTGCTGTCCGGCCTCCTGATTTTTACGCCAGAAAAAGGCGCCCAGCACCAGCATAAGCCCCAGAATCCCCTTCCTGAGTCCCCGCTTCCATTCCGGATTTCTCCTGCTTCTTCTATTCACGGCCGCTCTCCCGGTTTGCTTTTACTGTAATATATGCCGGAAGAGCAGGCATAGAATCCTGCTCCGCCGCTTTTCTTATTTCTCTTTGTCGGACAGTTCTTCCGGATCTGTCTCCTCTTCGTCAGACGCTTCTGCCTGGTCCTTCAGGATCTTCTCTGTAATTCCTTCAAATTCCGGACGCAGCTTCCGTTTCATCTGATTTGCCAGGAAATAAACCAGTACCGGAATCAGGAGGTTATTTCCTGCCTCAGAATCCATCCCCACAATCCAGTACAGCAAAGCTCCCGCGCCAACAACGTCCAGCCCCAGTATTTTCAGATACGCGGTCTTTCTCATCTGGGTCATATCCTGCAAAAGACCGGTCAGCCAGGGCTCCACCACGTCGGAAAGCACCAGATAGCCAATTACAAAGATACCCAGCAGTACCTCAAAAATCTGCATATTGATATTTTTCGTAACCAGGGCATACGCCACATAGCCGAGCACGACTACGGTCATTCCGATGATAATACCTGTAGTCAGCCGCTGCGCCGTTTTTTTCTTTGCTTTCATCTCTTCTGTATTTTCCATATTTCCCCTTCTCCTTTTGCAAGCTCTCTGGCTCTCAGTGTACCAGAAAAAAATAATCCTTGCAAGTTCCGGGAGAATGTCTTACAGTTATCCTAATCTTTTTTGTCAGGAGGTAATTTCCCATGATTCCTAAGGATCCTATTATGCTTTTAAGCTGGATGAACACGCAGCTTCGCGATCACTACGCATCCCTGGACGACCTGTGCCGTTCCGAAAACCTGGAGCGCAGCGCCATCGAGTCTTCCCTGGCCTCTGTGGACTACGTCTACGATCCAGACACCAACCAGTTTACCTGATTCTTTTTCACAAACTACGCACCAAAACAACGAGGGGAGCGCTCGACGGCACTCCCCTCCATATGCATGGGTTTTGTTGGGTTTTCTTTTTTATTTCTGTACCTTGGACATGGCTGCTTCGTCGCAAATAACGGTTACATTCGGATGGAACTGAATGATGGAAGCCGGAACCTCCGGTGTTACCTCGCCGTAGAATGCCTTTGCCACGATGTCTGCCTTGTCTGCGCCTGTGACTACCATCAGAATCTTCTTCGCGGACATGATAGTTCCGATGCCCATGGTGTATGCCTGACGCGGTACGTCGTCGATGGACTCAAAGAAACGCTTGTTGGCCTCAATGGTCATCTCTGTCAGGTCTACGCAATGTGTCTCTTTGTCGAAGAAGCTGTTCGGCTCATTAAATCCGATGTGTCCGTCATGGCCGATACCAAGAAGCTGGATGTCGATTCCGCCAAGCTCCTGAATCAGAGCCTCGTAACGCTTGCTCTCCTTCTCCGGATCCGGCTCGGTTCCGTCCGGTACGTTGGTGCGGCTCGGGTCGATGTTAATTCTGCTGAACAGATGCTTATTCATGAAGTAGTAGTAGCTCTGGTCGTTGGAGTGATCCAGACCTCTGTATTCGTCAAGATTGACCGTTGCAGCCTTGGAGAAGTCTACCTCGCCGTTCTTGCACCACTCAGCCAGGCAGTCATAGATGCCGATGGGGGTGGAGCCGGTAGCCAGTCCCAGAACGCTGTCCGGTTTCGCGATAACCTGAGCTGCCAGAATGTGCGCTGCCATCTTGCTCATTTCTTCGTAATTCTTTACTGTAATGATATTCATACAAATTCCCTCCTGAAATTAATCATTCCCACTGGATATGATACCGCTTTCTCCCTTCGCGATATCCTCGATATTTTCATCTTAGCAATGGAAAAACACTCTGTCAACGGGATTACCGATTTGTGCAACTTATTTGTGTTTTTGTGTCACTTTTCCTTTAGATCGTTGGGATCTTTAGTCAAGCCACAAATGATTCAACGCAATTCGTTCTTCCAGAAATACCTTATTGTCTCTGCTCGGGTGAATCCGGTTGGTCAGAAGAATCATGCCTTCCCGCGTACCATATTCCTTGTTCCATCCCAGGCCTCGATCTTTGAACGTGGTATCCAAAATCGTCCGAAACTTCCCTTCACTGAACAGTCGTCCGTCCCGCTGCAGATACGCCTCCACGAAACTCATCAAATCCGAAAGCGTGGAAAAGCTTCCATCTGCTCCAGACGCAGCTTGGACGCCACATTATAGGGTGTACCGCCTGTCAGATCGGTCAGAATCAGAACGCTGTCGCAGGCTCCAAGCTCTGCCACTGCCTTCTGCATTTTTTCTTTTAATTCATCCGCTGAATGTTCCGGCAGAAAGTCCACTGCCTGATATATTTCAATATATTTTTCAAATATTTATTTTTTGAAATATCATTACATTTTCTGTTTCAAACCACATTTGCCGAAACTATGAGAAACACGCTCCGCGAGTTTCTCAAGTTATCGCGGCAGTCGCCAAGGTCTTGTGCAAGCACAGACTTTGGCTCGTTGCTCGCGTAAAAAATAAGGGCAGGCAGGTTTTCACCTGTCTGCCCCCGGACTTTTCTATCCCCTTCAGCTTACTCTTCGTCCTCTGCCGCACGCTCTGCAGCCATCTCCTCATTGTAATGATCTGCGTGAAGCACTGCGCGCTCTGCGTCCATCTCATCTGAGGAGTCGTCATCCTCCGGCATGATCTTGATCAGACCCTGCTCCAGCTCCTGGATAGCAATAGACAGCGGCTTCTTGCCCTTGCCGTCTACGAACGGCTCCTCGCCGCCGATGATCTGACGGGCACGCTTGGATGTAGCCAGCACGATGGAATAACGGCTGTTGACTACCGGAGTTTCGCCCTCCTCTACCTCGCTGTTGACGACCTTCATTAAATCGGAATATGACGGATGTAACATGTTTTCACCTTAACCTTTCTGAAATTTGCTGATATCTTTTTTGATCGTGTTAATAAGCTCCAGATTCCGGGAAACACGGCTGTGCTCGCCCTGTATAATCTGATGCACCTGTGTGACACAGGTATCTAAATCATCATTGATGATGAAATAATCATAATTTTCGATGCCCTCGGCCTCCTCGGAAGCTCTGGAAAGACGCTTCTCCACCACATCCAGGCTTTCGGTTCCCCGGCCTATCAGACGGTTCTTCAGGGTCTCCGCATCCGGCGTGGATACGAATAACAGCAGCGTATCCGGAAAACGCTTCTTAATCTGCAGCGCTCCCTGAATCTCAATCTCCAGAATCACGTCCCTGCCCAGGGCCAGCTGTTCTTCCACATAAGCCCGCGGGGTTCCGTAATAATTGCCCACATAGCAGGCGTGCTCGATGAGCGCCTCATCGGCTATCATCTGTTCGAATTCTTCTTTGGTGCGGAAAAAGTACTCTCTTCCATCCACCTCGCCCTCTCTGGGGCTGCGGGTGGTCGCAGAGATGGAAAGGGCGTAATTATCATAACGGCTGACCAGTTCCTTCATCAGTGTTCCTTTTCCTGCGCCGGAGAAGCCGGACACAACCAGTAAAATTCCTTTTCTGTCCATCTTATTCTCCCTACTCAATATTCTGAATCTGTTCCCGGACTTTTTCGATGCCGGTCTTCAGCTCAATGGCGTGATTGGAAATCTCCAGGTCGTTGGCCTTGGAAAGGATCGTGTTGGCCTCCCGATTCATCTCCTGAGCAATGAAGTCAAGCTTGCGGCCCACGCTCTCTTTCTCTTCCAGTGTGGCTCTCGTATGCTCGATGTGGCTGCGGAGTCTCACAATCTCCTCGTCCACACAAATCTTATCCGCGAAAATAGTCACTTCGGAAGCAATACGGCTCTCCTCAATCTGGGTATCGGAAAGGAGCTCCTTCACCTTATCCTCCAGCTTCGCCCGGTACTCGGCCACAATCTGCGGAGAACGCTCCTCCACATAGTCCACATGGACCAGCAGCTCGTCGAGCTTCGCAGTCAGATCCCGCTTCAGATTCTCGCCCTCCGTCACGCGGGTGGCTACGAACTGCTCGCAGGCGCCCTTTAAGGCCTGCTCCAGAAGCTTCCAGAGTTCTTCTTCGTCATCCTGCACCTCTTCCATCACCAGAACCTCCGGATAACGGGACAGGGCCCCCACCTTCACATCCTGATCCAGGCCGAAATCCTCTGCCATCTGCTTTAAATACTTCAGGTACTCCGCGGCAATTTCCTTATTATAATGAAGCGCCATATTGCTCTCGGACAGATCCTCGTAGGTTATAAAAATGTCCACCTTGCCTCGCTGAATATAAGTCTTCAGGAGGCTTCGGATGGCAGATTCAAAATAATTCAGCTTCTTCGGCATCTTGATGGCCACGTCCAGATATCTGTGGTTGACGGACTTCATCTCCACCGTCATTTTCCGATCCCCTTCGGATATCTCACATCGGCCAAAGCCTGTCATACTCTTTACCATGGTTGTTCTCTCCGCTCCGCAGTGTCTGATTTTCCGAACCTTTGCACTGCTCATTTGGATTTTATTGTAGTTGAATTTTTTCCACATGTCAAGTATACTTATTTAAAAGCTATTTGAAGGAGGCCGTTTTCACCATGGCATTTGACGGAATTACAGTATCCTGTCTTCGAAAGGAGTTATCCGATAAGCTGACCGGAGGACGCATCACAAAAATCGTCCAGTCCGAGGCCGACGAGCTCCTGCTTACCATAAAAAACAACGCAAACCAGTACAGACTTTTGCTTTCTGCTTCGGCGAGTCTGCCGCTGGCCTACCTGACAGATAAAAATAAACCCGCGCCCATGACCGCGCCGGGCTTCTGTATGCTGCTCCGCAAGCATCTGGGGGGCGGACGCATCGTGGCTGTGACCCAGCCCTCTCTGGAGCGCATTCTTCATTTCCATATCGAACATCTGGACGAGATGGGGGATCTCTGCCGGAAAACCCTGATCGTGGAGCTGATGGGCAAGCACAGCAACCTGATTTTCTGTAAAGAGGACGGCATGATCCTGGACAGCATCAAGCATGTGTCCCTGGCGGTCAGCTCCGTCCGGGAAGTGCTGCCGGGCCGGACTTATTTCATTCCCCATACCCAGGACAAGCTGGATCCCCTCACTGTCGCTCCCGTGGAAATGGTTTCTGCCATCTGCGACAAACCGGCGCCCCTCTCCAAAGCCATCTACACTACACTGACCGGCTTTTCCCCGGTCATGGCCGAGGAGCTCTGTCACCGGGCTTCTGTGGAATCCGCGCGGCCCGCAGGGGCTCTTACTGCTCCCGAACGGGAAATGCTGTCCCACCAGCTGCTGCGGCTTATGGAGACTGTCAAGGACGGTGATTTCGAACCCCGTATTTATTATAGAAATGCCGGTTCCGTATCCACTGATACCACATTTTCCCAGTTCGGACAGAGTCTGGAGCCGGTAGAATTCTCCGCTGTTCCCCTGACCATGTACGAAGAAATGAACGCCCAGCCCTTCGAATCCGTTTCCGCACTCCTGGAAAGCTATTACGCCACAAAGAATACCCTGACCCGCATCCGCCAGAAATCCTCCGATCTACGCCGCATCGTCCAGACTGCCCTGGACCGGAGCCGCAAGAAATACGATCTGCAGAGCCGACAGCTGGCCGATACGGAAAAACGGGAAAAGTATAAGATCTGGGGCGAGCTGATTCACACCTACGGCTACGGCGTACCCGAGGGGGCGAAATCCATGCAGGCCCTGAATTACTATACCAATGAAGAGGTCTCGATTCCGCTGGATCCGACCCTTTCCGCCCAGGAGAACGCCAAGAAATATTTTGACAAATATGGCAAGCTCAAGCGAACCTTCGAGGCTGTAACCACGCTGCTGGCTGAAACAAAGTCTGAGGTGGAACATCTGGAATCCGTACAGACCGCCCTGGATATGGCACTGTCCGAGGAAGATCTGGTGCAGATCAAAGAAGAGCTGGTAGAGTCCGGCTACATCCGCAGAAAAATCGGCGGCAAAAAGGTGAAAATTACCTCGAAACCCTACCACTACGTCTCCAGCGACTGTTTCGATATCTACGTGGGTAAAAATAATTTCCAGAATGACGAGCTGACCTTCCAGTTTGCCACCGGAAACGACTGGTGGTTCCACGCCAAAGGCGCGCCCGGCTCTCACGTCATCGTGAAGGCAAACAGCCGGGAGCTGCCCGACCGTACCTTCGAAGAAGCGGGCCGTCTGGCCGCCTATTATTCCAAGAACCGGGGCGGCGACAAGGTAGAGATCGACTATGTACAGAAGAAACAGGTAAAAAAGCCCGGCGGCGCGAAGCCCGGTTTTGTGGTATATTATACCAATTATTCCCTGATGATTGATTCAGATATTTCGGGTATCCGGCAGGTAGATTAAGAAAGTTAAGATATTCTTAATACTCGGCCCGTCCCGTTGCTTTTTGCCTGCCAAACGCTTATACTGAAAGCAGAACGTATGAGCGGGAATTGCCGCTCATACCATTTTTCTCTACAAGGGAGGATTTTATTATGAAGTATACGAAAAAGAAGAAATTACTTTCCTTTTTCCTGATTTTCACACTCTGTTTCGGACTGCTGACGCCCACATTCCGGACTGAGGCAGCCAGAGCCACCGGAACGGTCAAGAACCGCATTCTCAATGTGCGTTCCTCCGCTTCCACCAGTTCTTCCATCATCTGCAAGCTGTCCCAGGGAACCAAGGTATCCATTATCTCTGAGACCACCGGCGATGACGGCCTGAAATGGTACGATGTGTTCTTTGCCTATGGCGGCGACGCCAAGGAAGGCTATATCCGGGCAGATCTGCTGAATGTATCCGGAAGCGTATCCGGTTCTTCCGGAAGCGCTTCAAATAATTCCTCTGGCTCCGACAACAGCGGTTCGTCCGCATCCGGGCAGAAGTATGTGAAACCGGCTGTGGCTATCATCCGTACCTACGCATCCACCAATGCAGACATCCGTACAAAGCTGGAACGCGGCACGGCAGCTTCCGTTATCTCTTCCAAAAAGGGCGATGACGGCAGAACCTGGTACAAGATTTCCTTTACAAAAAATGGTTCTGCCATGGAAGGCTACATCCGCGGCGATTTGCTGATCGACACTAACCCGGGCGGTTCTGCTTCTTCCACCGATGTATCCGGAACCCGCTATGTAGTTCCTGACAGCGGCGTGTCTGTCCGCTCCTATGCCTCTACCAATGGCGATATCCGCTCCAAACTGAATAAGGGCACAGCTGTCAGTCTGATTACTTCCAAAAAGGGCGATGACGGACAGACCTGGTATAAAGTATCTTATACCGTAGACGGCTATAAGCTGAACGGTTATATCCGCAGCGATCTGCTGACAGACAAGAACCCGGCAGGCGACTCCGGTTCTTCTAATACTTCCTCAGGAAGCGCCTCTACCAGCGTCACCATCCGTCCGGCAGTAGCCAATATCCGCTCCTACGCTTCCACCGGAGCTGATATCCGCTCCAAACTGCCCGCCGGAACCACAGCTACCATCATTTCCGAAAAAACCGGCAATGACGGCAAGAAATGGTATAAAATCTCCTACACACTGAACGGTAATACCATGCAGGGCTATATCCGTTCCGATCTGGTAACCATGGGCGCTGCGGCCAACACCTCCGGCTCTTCCGGAAATTCTTCATCCGGCAGCTCCTCCGGCGGCGTCGCACAGGTTCGAAGCTACGCTTCTCCCAACGCGGATATCCGCGCCACGCTGGAAAATGGCACTAAGGTAGCGATTATCAAAGAAAAAACCGGGGATGACGGTCAGAAATGGACCAAGATTTCTTTCACACAGAACGGTGAGAAGATTGAAGGTTATGTTCCTTCTTCTCTGTTAAAATAAGCTTCCGGATTTGAAAAGGGCCTTCGCTTTTATGCGAAGACCCTTTTTATATCTCACTTTTATGCCGGACAGAACCGTTTTTCTGCCTCCCTTGCCGCCGCCAGATTTACCAGATTCAGAATCGCCTGCACCACCTGATGGCAAATGCGGACAATATACTCACAATCCTCCTGCACGCCGTGCTTCATTTTCAGATAATCCTCATGGGCCTTCTTAACAAAGCTGCAGACTGCCTCCGGCGTCTCAAACTTTTTCGCGTCAATCCGGTCGCGAAAGGCCTTACCACTCTTTACGTATTCCCGAAGGCGGAATTTCAGTTCTTTCTCATACACGCAATGATCTTTTAGATTGCCGTCGTAGATCTGATTGTGCGGGAAGGTAAAATAATCCGCAATATAATGAATGATTTCACCCAGTCGGCGCATAAAGGCGCGTCCATTGTCCAACAGCAGACCGGAATCCGCGGACAGTACACAGATACGTTCCTTCACCATATCAAAGGTTCCATTGAACTCGTGACGCTGGGTCAGAAAGGAAGGCTTGCAGTCCGGGAGTATGCTTCCCAGATAGAACGCTTTCCTGTGATGTGTCATCACCGGAACCTGCATGTCCTGCGCAATGTATCTGGCCAGTGAAATATGTGATTTTTTTCTCATTTATTACCTCCATCCTCACGGTATCATGCCGCTTATATAGTTTCCCCTCGTAAAACACTACCTTTTCTATCATACTCCAATCATTCCAGGTTGTCTATCACTAACTTTTACAATATTCCATAAATTTCAGCATTATTTTTTGACTATTTTAATGTTTATCTCCTCTTTTTGTTATGAAAAATGATGAACTTTTTATAAACTTCGCGTTTTTGCTTGATTCAGACCTGAAAATTCAGTACACTAAGATGAATGACGCAGGATGGATGGTGGATTTATGAAACATGAGATGCAAAGTCAGGCTACGAAGCAGGCGCTGGTGGATTCGCTGAAGCAGCTTCTGACGAAAAAGTCGTTTTCGAAAATTACGGTCACGGAGATCGTGGAAAACTGTGGGTATAACCGCAAGACGTTTTACTATCATTTTGAAGATATTTATTCGTTGCTGCGCTGGATGCTGGAACAGGATCTGCTGTCGGTGGTGGACAGCAATGAATTAACGTCTGATCCGGAGAAGGTAATCCGCTTCGCTCTGAGTTATATTAAGCAGAACCGGCAGCTTCTGACCTGCGTTATCACAGAGCTTGGTCATGATGAGCTCCGCAATTTTCTCTATGATGATTTTGCCGCTCCCATCCGTATGGTGATTCAAAAAACCGAGTCGGAGATTGGACTTACGTTGGACGACGCTTATCGGGAGTACCTGACTTCTTTTTATACCAGCGGCATGACGGGGATGATTATCCGGGTGCTGCTTCGGAAGATTCCCTCGGAAGAGGAATTTATCGAGGATATGATTACGACGTTTCAGGTGTCGCTGACAGCGCTGGTGCAGGCGCGGGGGCGCAGGATATAAAAACATAATAAATGGACGGAAAGAGAGTGTGCCTTGCTTGCTCGGAGACGCATTGATTTCCCTGGATTCGTTCGCGCGGCTTATTCGCCCCCGATCGCCAAACTCGGCCTTCGGCCTCAGACAATGGCTCCTTCGGGGGCTGCCAGCGCAAACGAATCCTCGGGAAATCAAGCTAACCTCCGATCAAGCAAGGCACACTCTCTTTCCTGACGTTACAGGACGGTTAAGTTATCCTGCGATTTAGGATATCGGTTGTTTAAGACGGTATATTTTTTATTTTAGGGCGTTCATTACCAATACACAGGAAAACAAGACGGTATCCCTTTTGCGGAGGTTAGCTTGATTTTCCGTGGTTTTGTTTGCGCTGGCAGCCCCCGAAGGAGCCACTGTCTGAGCCCCGCAGGGGCGAGTTTGGCGGTCGGGGGCGAATAAGCCGCGTGAACAAAACCAGGAAAATCAATGCGTCTCCGCGAAAGGGATACCGTCTTGTTTTCCGTACGTTTATATATTATGATACATAGTCAAATAAGGACAACTGATTGGACTCCGGCAGGTCGCCGAGCAGCCCCAGGTCGCCCATGAAGTCGATGACGGTCTTTGACAGCTTGCTTCGTGTCCGCAGGTCGTCCCTGGACAGGAAGGGGCCGTCTTTGGCGGCGGCTTCCAGCTGATCGGCCGCTTTGTCGCCCAGGCCCTCGATGGTACTTAAGGCGGGCATCAGTTTGCCGTCGATGATCTGGAAATGGTGGGCCTTCGCCTTATAGATGTCGATGGGCCAGAATTCGAAGCCTCTGGCATACATCTCCTGTACGATGTGCATGTCCTTCATACTGTCCTGCTCCTTTTTGGACAGAGAATCGCTGCGGCGCTTGTAGTCGGCCATATAGTAAGCCAGCCGCTCCTTACCCTGGCACATGAGCTCATAGCTGAAGGCGGACGCTCGGATACTGAAGTAGGCCGCGTAGTAGGCCAGCGGATAGTTGATTTTGCAGTAAGCGATTCGCCAGGCCATCATAACGTAGGCCGCTGCATGGGCCTTCGGGAACATGTACTTGATCATTTTACAGGACTCGATATACCAGTCCTCCACACCTTCCGCCTTCATGGCGTCTATCCATTCAGGCTTCAGTCCTTTTCCCTTTCGCACACTTTCCATAATGGTAAATGACAGGCTTGGCTCCACGCCCTGATGTATCAGATACAGCATGATATCGTCTCGGGTACAAATAGCTGTGGAAATGGTAGCTTTTCCCTCTTTGATGAAGCGCTGGGCGTTGTTCAGCCACACATCGGTACCGTGGGACAGTCCGGAGATTCGGATCAGGTCCGAGAAGGACTGGGGCTTGGCGTCACACACCATCTGGATTACGAAGTCGGTGCCGAACTCGGGGATTCCAAGACACCCCAGAGGACAGCCGTCGATATCCTCCGGCCTGATGCCGAGAGCCTCTGTATTCTTGAACAGGGACATGACGCCCTGGTCGTCCAGGGGAATCGTTTTCGCGTCCAGGCCGGTCAGGTCCTCCAGCATACGAATCATGGTCGGATCATCGTGTCCCAGAATATCCAGCTTCAACAGGTTGTGGTCGATGGAGTGGTAGTCAAAATGGGTGGTAATGATGTCCGTGGTCATATCGTTGGCAGGATGCTGAATGGGCGTAAAGGAATGGATTTCCTCCCCGTGGGGCAATACGACGATACCGCCCGGGTGCTGACCCGTCGAACGGCGCACACCCACGCAGCCCTGGACGATCCGGTCGATCTCACAGTTTCGCTTGTGCTGCCCCCGCTCCTCGTAATAATTTTTCACATAACCGAAAGCAGTCTTATCCGCCAGGGTTCCGATGGTCCCTGCACGGAAGGTCTGTCCTGTACCGAAAATGACCTCCGTATACTTATGGGCCTTGGACTGATAATCGCCGGAGAAGTTCAGGTCGATATCCGGTTCCTTGTCGCCCTTAAATCCCAGGAAGGTCTCGAAGGGAATATCGAAGCCTTCTTTCTTCAGAGGACCGCCGCAGACCGGACAGTTCTTGTCCGGCATATCGCAGCCGGCCGCACCCGCGTATTTGCGCACCTCTTCCGACTCGAAATCACTGTAATGGCAGGCCGGGCAGTAATAATGGGGCGGAAGCGGGTTGACCTCGGTGATTCCTGCCATGGTGGCTACGAAGGAGGAACCTACAGATCCTCGGGATCCCACCAGATAGCCGTCCGCATTGGATTTCCACACCAGCTTCTGGGCAATGATATACATAACCGCGAAGCCATTGGAAATGATGGAGTGCAGCTCTTTCTCCAGACGCTCCGTTACCACCTGGGGCAGCTCCCCGCCATAGATGGAATGGGCTTTCTCGTAACAGATGTCACGGAGCGTCTGATCCGAATTCTCGATAACCGGCGGACACTTATCCGGGCGCACCGGGGAAATCCGTTCAATCATGTCCGCGATCTTGTTCGTGTTAGTTATAACTACCTCTTCTGCTTTATCACTTCCGAGATATTCAAATTCTGCCAGCATTTCCTCGGTGGTACGCAGGTACAGGGGAGCCTGGTCGTCCGCGTCCTTGAAGCCCTTTCCGGCCATGATGATACGGCGGTAGACCTCATCCTCCGGATTCAGGAAATGCACGTCGCAGGTGGCCACCACAGGCTTGTGGAACTGCTCGCCCAGGGACACAATCTTTTTATTCAGACGAATCAAATCATCCTTAGACTCAAAGGTGGGACGCTCTCCCCGCAGCATAAACTCGTTATTTCCCAGAGGCTGGATTTCCAGATAATCATAGAAATTCACCAGTCTCGCGATCTCCTCGTCGGGGGCAGACCGTACCAGTGCCTGGTACAGCTCTCCGGCCTCGCAGGCAGAACCCACGATAAGGCCCTCCCGATGCTTCTGAAGCACGCTTTTCGGAATTCTGGGCACACGGGCGAAATAGTCCAGGTGGGACCAGGAAACCATGCGGTACAGATTCACCCGGCCAATCTCATTTTTCGCCAGAATGATGACGTGGTGGGATGGCAGCTTCTTAATGGCGTCCGCGTCCAGGGTACTCATCTGGTTGACGCCGTTCAGGTCGAAGATATCCCGTTCCTTCAGCATTTGCACAAACTTCACGAAGATTTCAGCGGTACAGCCCGCATCGTCCACGGCCCGGTGATGATTTTCCAGGGATACATTCAATGCCTTCGCCACATTATCCAGCTTATAACGGTTCAGCTGAGGCAGTAAAATTCTCGCCAGCGCCACTGTATCTACTACTGTATATTCACAGGGCAGCCCCTGTCGTTCGCTGTTCTTTCGGATAAAGCTCATATCAAAGCCGGCGTTATGAGCCACCATGACCGCGCCCTTGCAGAAATCCAGAAACTGCGGCAAAATTTCCTCGATGGCAGGCTCGTTCATAACCATTTCATCACTGATGCCGGTCAGCTTCTCAATCTCGAAGGGAATCGGAAGCTGCGGATTTACGAATACACTGAACTTGTCAGAGATTTCGCCCTTTTCCACCCGCACAGCCCCAATCTCGATGATCCGGTCGTTTTCTGCGGAGAATCCTGTCGTCTCGATATCGAATACCACATAGGTATCATCCAGGCTCTGTCCGGCTGCGTCGGTGACAATATCCTTCAGGTCGTCCACCAGATAGCCCTCCACGCCGTAGATCACCTTGAAATTATCGCCCTTTTCCAGGCTGTGGCTGGCGTCCGGATAGGCCTGTACCACGCCATGGTCCGTCACTGCGATGGCTGTATGGCCCCAGGACTTGGCACGCTTAATGATGCTCTTTACATCCGAGACGCCGTCCATATCGCTCATTTTCGTGTGACAATGAAGCTCCACGCGCTTCAGCTCGCTATTATCTGTACGGGGCGTCCGGAAATCTGAGGATTTCTTGATGCCTGTGACAGAGCTGATGGTCAGCTCATTATCGAAGCGATCCATGGCAGTCAGACCCTTCAGCTTGATAAAAGATCCCTGTTTTACCTTCTCCCGGAAGGCTTCCATCTCGTCGTTTTTCTCAAAGATCTTAATGCGGATGGTATCGGTATAGTCCGTCACTGTAATGGTTACAATGGTTTTCTCGCCACGGATCTCCCGCTCATCCCAGCCGGTGGCCTGGCCATGGATGACCACCTCGCCCATTTCCCCAATGACCTGCACCAGATCTGTAATCTCGCTGTCATCGAAATCCCGGCCATACAGTACATCCGGATTATTGCCGGCACCCCTGCTTCGGAAGCCTCCGCCGGAACGCAGAGTCTTACCATATGCGTACTCGCTCTTGCCGAAATTGCCGAAGTTCTTTTTACCGCCGTCCGCTTTGGCCGCCGTCTTCTTCTCGACCTTTGCCCTGTCGGGGCTTCCCGCGCCGCCTGCTGCCGCGATTTTGCCATCCGCGCTTTCCGCATTTTCCGCGCTCTCCGCCGCGTCCGCTGCCTGCTTGGCCGCCCACATGGCCGCGTTCAGCGCCTCCGCCTGCTTCTCCACGTCCGCCCGGCCGCTGCGCCTCTTCTTTTCTTCCTTTTTATCCACAAACTCCACCCGGATTTTCACATCCAATCCACATCGTTCCGTGAAAATCTTATACAAAATGCGGATAAGTTCATCGGCTGCGTCCTCGCCCAGGGTGGTTTTCGTAAGTTCCATTTTCAGGACATTACTCTCCGGGAAGCTGATTTTCGCGCTCCGGAACAGGTTGTACTCCAGTATGCTGTAATTACGCAACTCAAAAAGAATACTGTCCTTATAGAGCCCCATCAGGGTCTCCGGGTTGTACTGTCCCGACAGCTCGTAGCGCTCCAGGATCTTTACCGTAATGTCAGCGTTGCCAAACAACTGCCTTTTTAAAGTCTTTTCAAGCTGAAAAAGCTGCTCCTTATGGATCAGCTTTCCGCTCACAAGATATACTCTTATGAAATTTTTTGCCCGGTTAGAAGTGACCTTTTCCACCTGCACCTGCTCCAGAAGGTCTGACAGACCTTTTTCCACATGCAGGGGCGGAAATACCTCTGCGAACATTTTTACCATTGACAGTTCTCCCTAGTTCTCGTTCCAGTGTAACAACTCCTCGCGCAGCGCGCCCAGAAGCTCGCTCTCCGGCATTCGCTGTACGATTTCGCCCTTCTTAATCAGCATACCGGTGCCCTTGCCGCCCGCGATTCCGATGTCGGCCTCCTTGGCCTCGCCCGGTCCGTTGACCACACAGCCCATGACTGCCACCTTGATGTCATCCAGCGGAATATCTTCTACCATGCGCTCTACCTGGTTGGCCAGGCCGATGAGGTCAATCTGGGTTCTTCCGCAGGTAGGACATGATACGACCTCAATGCCGCCTTTGCGGAGCCCCAGCGTCTTCAGGATACGTTTTGCGGAGCGGATCTCCTCCAGCGGATCACCGGTCAGGGATACACGGATCGTGTCGCCGATGCCCTGGTACAGGATGATACCCAGTCCCACGGCGGACTTGATATTGCCGGAATACAGGGTGCCGGACTCGGTGATTCCCACATGGAGGGGATAATCGGTCTTTGCGGCAATCAGTTCATGGGCCCTGGCGCACATCATCACGTCGGAGGACTTGATGCTGATAACCAGATTGTCATAGCCCATGTCTTCGATGAGGTGTACCTTATCCAGGGCGCTCTCCACGATACCCTCTGCGGTGACGCCGTGGTATTTTTCCACCAGCTCTTTCTCCAGGGAACCGCTGTTGACGCCTACACGGATGGGGATACTGCGCTCTTTCGCAGCGTCTACTACGGCCTGTACACGTTCCCTGCTTCCGATGTTGCCCGGATTGATACGAATCTTGTCCGCGCCGTGCTTGATGGCCGCCAGTGCCAGCTTATAATCAAAATGAATATCTGCCACCAGCGGAATCGTAATCTGCTTCTTAATCTCAGTCAACCGCTGTCAGGGCCTGAATCTGCGCCACCGTCGCCTGCACATTCTCTGTCTTTGTGTTCGTCATGGACTGAATCAGGATCGGATTGCCCCCTCCGATGACCCGGCCGCCAATTTTAATTACTTTTGTATGTTCTCTCATCCCATTCTTGCCTCCCGCAATTCTTTTTCCTTTTTGAAACGACTCTGCTTCTCTACATTTAACACCATGCCAATCTCAAATAGCAGGAATACCGACGCCGTTCCTCCGTAACTGAAGAAGGGCAGGGTAACGCCCGTGGTCGGAAACAGGCTGGTGACTACCATCAGATTCAACACGACCTGCAGGGCCACATGGGAAAAGACCCCGATGGCCAGCAGACGCCCGAAGGTATCCTCCGCCTCCTGTGCCACACTGTAAAGCTGATATAGCAGGTAGATAAACATCAGGATAATCAGCCCTGCGCCAAAAACGCCAAGCTCCTCACAGATAATGGAAAAAATCATATCGTTATAAGGCTCCGGAATACGGCCCAGCTTCTGGATACTATTTCCAAGCCCCTTTCCAAAGAGCCCGCCGGAACCGATAGCGTACAGCGCCTGCAGGGACTGATAGGCCTTGTCCGACTCATAAGAATAAGGATCCAGCCACGCCAGGATACGGGCGCCACGAAAACCACCGTTTCCACTGCCCACATCTCCGGAAGCCAGCTTTTGCTTCAGATAGAAAATCAGCGCTCCGACTCCCGTGGCTCCCGCTCCGCCCATCAGCACAAAGGGCCAGTACTTCGGATATACCATAAAGGCCATCAGGAAACTGATGCCCAATACGATGGTAGCCGTACTCATATTGTTGCTGATTTTCAGGATCATTACAGACACCACAGCCGTCGGAATCAGAACCGTGATAAAGTTCTTCATATTATCCAGCCTGCCGGAATAATTGCCTATCAACGTCGCGGAAAATAAAATCATCGCCACCTTGACCGGCTCCGCCACCTGGAACTGACCAAGACCCGGGATACGGATCCATCGGGTCGCGCCCTTTACGGTGACGCCCAGTCCCGGCACCTTCAAAAGCAAAATGAGCACAATCGAAGCCAGAAACCCCAACATCGCAAAATGCTTCCAGAAATGATAATCCACATTGGCGACAAACAGCATCACCACAATGCCCAGGATGCTGTATTTCAGCTGACTCATCAACAGAAAGGTGGGATCATGGTTGAACGCGTCACTCATACTGGCCGTATAATAGCTGGCACTGTATATCATCACCAGACCGAAGACGATCAAAAATAAGACGGCCACGATCAGGTTCATATCATAACTGAACAGATAAGAGAGAACTCTTCTCTTTTTCTTTTTTTTCGCCATCTGGCACTCCTTTTTGAAACTCGTTTACTTTTTATTATACTTTCTTCCCATCCCTCTTGCAAGCTGAAAACGGATATCCGTCAAAGAAGAATCCTGCAAAGCAGGATTCTTCGCCTGCGGCGGGTCGCCTCAGCGACACAATTCCACTCCGCCGCAGTGCGATCCTGCCCGAAGGGCTTTGTTATGTAATAGGAGATTCCAACGGAATTTTCTATTACATAACAAGAGACAGGACAAGTCTCCTTATCCCGTCTCTTATGTAACGTAAAGTGCCGTCTTGTTTAAAAATTACTCTACGACCTTGATCCAGCCCTTCGGAGCCTCGATGCGGCCCATCTGGATACCTGTCAGGGTGTCATACAGCTTCTTGGTAACCGGTCCCATGTCGGTCATGCCGCTGGGGAAGCAGATCTCGTTGCCGTGATCTACGATCTTTCCTACCGGAGAAATTACGGCTGCTGTTCCGCAAAGTCCGCACTCCGCAAACTCCTTTACCTCTGCGAACGGCACGGTTCTCTCCTCTACTTCCATTCCCAGGTACTCTTTTGCTACGTATACCAGAGAACGGCGCGTGATGGACGGAAGAATGCTGTTGGACTTCGGAGTTACCAGCTTGCCATCTTTCGTTACAAACAGGAAGTTTGCTCCGCCTGTCTCCTCTACGTTGGTTCTGGTCGCCGCATCCAGATACAGGTTCTCATCGAAGCCCTCCTGATGCGCGGTTACGATAGCGTGCATACTCATGGCATAGTTCAGACCTGCCTTGATGTGGCCTGATCCATGGGGCGCCGCACGGTCAAAATCAGATACCTTGATGGTAAGGGGCTTTACGCCGCCCTTGAAGTACGGTCCTACCGGAGTACCAAATACACGGAACTGATACTCGTCAGCCGGCTTTACGCCGATAACCGGGTTGGTTCCGAACATATACGGACGGATATACAGGGTTGCGCCTGTTCCGTAAGGCGGTACATAGGCTTCATTTGCCTTTACTGTCTGTACAACTGCGTCTACAAAACGATCCTCCGGGAATACCGGCATCTCCAGACGCTTTGCAGACTGAACCATACGCTCTGCGTTCAGGTCCGGACGGAAGATAACCGTCTTGCCCTGCTCTGTGGTGTATGCCTTCATACCCTCAAACACCGTCTGTGCGTACTGCAGAACGCCTGCACACTCATTCAGGACTACATTTGCGTCATCGGTGAGACCGCCCTCATCCCATGCGCCATCCTTAAAGTTGGATACGTAACGCTTATCTGTCTGTACGTAACCAAAACCGATATTTGACCAGTCTAAATTTTTCTTTTCCATGTCAAAGCTCCTCCTTACACTCATTCAGTAATTTTCTGATTTTCCTTTGGGGATTCCTGAAAATTCACTCCAGCCGTATGCCTGTATTTACACTGAGGCTGCCGCGGTCTTACCCGTACTGAACTTTAATTTTTTATATTATAGATCAGTTTCTTTGATACTGCAATGAGAAAAAGTGTGAAATTTCCTATTTTTTTCGTTCGTATTTACAGAAGGTGAACTCCAGGTCGAAATAGGTCTTCTCGTCGCTCTCACCGGTCAGCTCCCACTCCGGATCCTCCTCCAGGTTCGGGAACCAGGCGTCAGCCATGTATTCATGATCGATGTGGGTCACATGGGCCACATCGCAGTAGGGAAGGAACTGCCTGTAAATGGTATCACCGCCGATGACATATACATCCTCCGGCGGGTACTCGCTGATAAGCTCCAGCGCCTCTTCTACCGTGTGAACCACCTCTGCGCCCTTCACTTTGTATTCCGGATTCCGGGTCAGCACGATGTTTGTGCGGTTCTTTAAGGGAAGACCGTTCGGGAAGGTCTCCAGGGTCTTGCGGCCCATGACAACCACTTTTCCGGTGGTGGTGGTGCGGAAGAACTTCATGTCCTCCGGGATGCTGACCAGCAGCTTGTTCTGGTAGCCGATGGCCCAGTTTTTATCTACGGCAACAATTAAGTTCATAGTGAAAACTCCTTTTACATATTTTTACTTATCATACTTTCTTACATACAACAGTCGCAAGCACCTATACCGCAATGGGAATATCCTTAATCTGCGGCTCTGTCTCATACCCTTCCACATGCAGATCATCCGTGGTAAACGCGTAGAAATCCTTCACCTCCGGGTTCAGCCATACCTTCGGCGCCGGATGCTCCGGTCTTGTGATTAGCTCCTTAATGATATCCACATGGCGGTCATAGATATGCGCGTCCGCAATCACATGCAGCAGCTCGCCCGGCACCATGTCGCAGACCTGCGCCACCATCATCAGCAGAATGGCGTACTGGCACACATTCCAGTTATTGGCCGCCAGCACGTCCTGGGAGCGCTGGTTCAGCACCATATTGAGTACCAGCTTCTCCTCGCCCGGCCGCTTGGTCACATTATAGGTAACGCCGTAAGCGCAGGGGTACAGATGCATCTCACTCAAATCCGAAAATACATAAGTATTCGTCATAATCCGGCGGCTGTAGGGATTCTGCTTCAGATCGAAAAGCACCCGATCCATCTGATCCATATCGCCCTCCTTGTAATGACTCTTCACGCCGATCTGGTAGCCATAGGCCTTGCCGATGGAGCCGGTCTCATCGGCCCACTCGTCCCAGATATGACTGTTCAGGTCGTGGATGTTGTTGGACTTCTTCTGGTAAATCCAGAGGATCTCGTCCATACAGCTTTTAAGCCCCGTCCTTCGAAGCGTCAGCGCCGGAAACCCCTTCGACAAATCATAACGGTTCACCACGCCAAACTTCTTAATCGTATAGGCAGAAGTTCCGTCCTCCCATTTAGGACGCACCTTCTCCCCCTCGGTGCTGGTGCCGTTCTCGATGATGTCCCGGCACATCTCTTTAAATATCTGATCTGCATAACTCATGCGGTATCTTCCTCCCTGTCGCTCTCATCAGGTATTACGCTTTCTGAATCGTAATCCCTTTTCATTGTTTTCTATTATAGGAAATAATCGGCCTGTTTACAAGGGTTTGCACCCTATCGAAAATTTTTTTGATTTTTTTTGAAAAACCTGTTGACAAATGAAACAAAATCCTGTAAGATACAACATGTCGCTGATGAACAGCAGCCGACACAACTGATGCGATAGTGGCGTAGTTGGTAACGCGCGACCTTGCCAAGGTCGAGACCGCGGGTTCGAGCCCCGTCTATCGCTCTCATCAAAAGGAATTCTGAAAAGTCAGAATTCCTTTTTTTGATCTGAATCATCAAAATCCATACATAGCCCAAATCTCCCCTGCTCCTGCTCTGCCCTTGAAAAATAAAATAAAATCTCCTATACTAAACTATGTAAGTTTTTAGAAAATTTTTTTACCCTCAAAATACGGATATTAAATTTTACTGATATACAGGAGGACCCTCACCATGATCATTGATTTCCATGCACATATATTTCCCAATACCGTGGCGCACCGGGCAGTCTGCAATCTGGAGCAGGTGGGCCGGGTAGTGGCTTATACAGACGGAACACTGGAAGACCTGCGTCATTCCATGAAAGAAGCAGGCGTCACCCATTCCGTGGTGCTCCCCATCGTCACAAAGCCCTCTCAGTTTCGCCATATCAACGAATTCGCCTGCTCCATCACCCACGAAGAGCCGGACGAAGACGGCCTTTCTATCATCAGCTTCGGCGGTATCCACCCGGACTCCCCGGACTATAAAGGCGAGCTCCGTGCTATCCGCGACATGGGTCTCAAGGGCATCAAGCTCCATCCCACCTATCAGAACACCTACATTGATGACATCCGCTATGAGCGCATCATCGGCTACGCCACAGAGCTGGGACTGCTGATCTCCATCCACTGTGGCCGGGATCTGGGCTTCCCGCGCCAGGTAAACGCCACCCCGGCCCGCCTGCACCACATGCTGGAGGATGTCTTCCCGGGCGACAAAGGCGACACCTCCAAACTGATCCTGGCCCACCTGGGCGGACACGATATGGAAAATGAGTCCGAGCAGCTTCTGGTGGGCGGCAGCTACTACATGGATCTGGCTTATATCCTGCGCCTGGCCCTGCCAGAGCAGATTTTGCGCATGAGCCGCCACCATGGCATCGACAAAATTCTCTTTGCCACCGACTCCCCCTGGAGCGGCCAGAAGGAGGATGTGGAGTACATCAAACGGATTGGATTCACAGAGGAAGAGCTGGAGAAAATTCTCTATAAGAATGGGGCAAAGCTACTCGGGCTCAAAGAATCTTAATTCGATACACAGAAGCGAGAGAAATCCCCTTTCACCGGGAACGCATTGTTTTCCTGCTTCCGTTCGCGCGGCTTATTCGCGCCTGACCGCCAAACTCGGCCCTAAAGGGCCTCAGACAGTGGCTCCTTCAGGCGCTGCCAGCGCAAATGGAAGCGGCGGAAAACAAGCTAAACCCGGTGAAAGGGGAGTTCTCTCGCTTCGTCCGTCTTTATTCACTTTTATAAGCTTCCGTCCTCAATTCATAGGTATTATACACCCTTATAAGTAGCTTCTCCTCCTCGGCTTCCGTCACAGAGATCATAAAGGTAATATCATCGCCGGTTCCTTCCGGCCACAGATACAGTTCGGACCAGGTGCCCCCTGCGTCCGTACTGTAATCATAATACATGACGCGGCTGTCGGGGTCTTCGGCGTGGAGAGTGATCTGGGCGTTCGCCGTGTCCTGGCGGGTCAGTGTGTAGCAGACGTTGACTGGATCGGTGGTGTCGGGACGCACCGGAGAGGATACCGGCTCCGTAGTATCGGCGGCGGGCAGCTCCGGCAGATTTTTCCCCTTCTGCAGGCCAAAGAACGCGGCAATTCCGGCGGCGTCACATTTGCCGAGCTCTGCCAGCTTTTCATCGGTATTCATGCGTGCCCAGTCGTCATCCTGATCCATGTAACCGTGCTCGATGATGATAGCCGGAATCCTAAGCGCCTTGCTTTCCCGGATGATTCCATAGTAATCTGCCCCTTTGCTTCCAAGCCGTGTCTTCACCCCTTTGGATACGAAGCCGTCGCCGACCAGCCGGCTCAGCACCTGATCGCCGACACCCTTTCCCCAGGCGTAGTAGCTTCCGAAAGCTGAGGTGAATACTTCGGATCCGAAGAAATTGTGTTCCTCTGAGGCATTCAGATGCAGACTAATCAGATAGTCCGCGCCTACGGATTTTGCGTAGGCCGCCCGCTGTTTCAGGGTCAGGGCTTTGTCTGTCTCCCGCGTATACAGAACTTCCACATTGCCGTAGGCGGACAGCTCCGCGCCTGCCGCCTGCGCGATTTTCAGCGTCAGATCCTTTTCGAAGGTATCACGGTATTTCGCGCCCAGCTCCTGCTCGTCGGTGATTCCCGGACCGCCGTGACCGGGATCGAGGACGATGCGGATACGGGGAACCCCGGGTTCCGCAGCCAGTTCTTCCGGACTCAAAAGCCCTGTCTCATTTGACTGCGCATCGTCGTCTTCCTTTTCTGTTCCCTCTGTCTCAGCGTTTCCATTTTCTTCCAATTCTTTCTCATCACTTGCGGATGCCGCATCCTCTCCTGCTGCCACAAACACATTTCCCCCGGACGCCAAAAGAGCAGACCCGGCATCACTGCCAGGTCCGCTGATTTCATTGTCTTGCATGGAATATACCAGAAGCAGGGCGATGACTGCCACGCAGAGCACCGCCGCTCCTGTCAGAACATATTGCAGCCGGAGTAATACGCTCTTCCGTCTTCTTTTTCTGTTCTTTTTCATGTTCTCTTACCGTCTCTGATTGGATTGGTTACTCGTTTCGTATCGCTGCCAGCGGACTTAAGCGCATAGCCCGAAGCGCCGGGAACAATCCGGCCAGCATACCGATCACCACCGCAAAAACAAGCGCCAGCAGGGTCAGGTATGGAGGAATATAGGAGATGTTGGAATAATAGCTCTCCCTCACCACAAAATTAATGACCGCCGAAATGATATAGCTGAGCATGATTCCCACTACTCCGCCGATCAGGCCGATGAAGCCGGCCTCTGCCAGAAACATATTCCGGATAGCCGCCATATCGCAGCCCAGCACCTTCATGACGCCGATTTCCTTGGTGCGCTCATAGATGGACATCATCATGGTATTCGCGATACCGATCGCCGCCACGAACAGGGATACGGCGCCGATACCGCCCAGGGTCGCCTGAATGGAACGGGAGCTCTGCTGTACCTGCTCCATCCATTCCGCATTGCTGTTTGCCTGCAGTCCCAGATTCTGTATCTCCTGCTGCACAGCCTTGACATTCTTCATATCGTCCACACGGATATATGCAGAATCGTAATAGAGCTCCTTATAGGGCTTGCCGGACTTGGTGGTGGGCTGGCCCGGAATGACCTTTCCCTTATAAATCTTTTTCAGCTGCATTTTCAGCGCTTCCACATCACAGAGTACGCTGTTGGAATTCTCCGTATAGTCATTTTCCGTACCCGCCATCACGCCGCAGGCCGGAATCAGATACTTCTTCGGCACTGCCACCGGAGCTCCGTTCTCGTCCGTACCGCCATTCTTGCTATTCCAATAAGCGTCTGTATCGAAAATGATAAACAGCGGATCCTTCATATAATCAATGTCTGCCAGCTGGCCCGTATCCCAGTAATACTGATTCGTCTTTGCGTCATAGAAGTCTGTAATTACCGTATTGCCGTATAAGAATTTCAGCTCAGAATCCGACAACGGGAGCTCGCTTCCATCCGTCAAATCCAGATTCAGTTTTTGCAGAGCTTCTTTGCTCATACCCTGAATATTAATGTAAGCTTCCCATTTTCCATACTTGGCAATGGCCGATGTGGAAAGCACCGGGGATGCTATCTCCACGTGTTCCAGCTGGGACAGGGTCGTAATCATCGCGTCGTTGATGCGAATGGGTTCATTACTGCCGGAGCCCGAAGCTCCCCCTTCCATCGACGACGCCGCCATGCCGCTGTCGCTGTAATACATTCCGCCGCCGTTTTCATTGGGGTATACCGTAATCGTGGTCAGGCCTCCGTACTGCTCGATCTGTTCCATATTGGACTTACTGAGTCCCAGTCCCAAAGAGATCATAACCATAATCGAAGCCGTTCCCACAACTACACCCAGCACGGTCAGAACTGTCCTGAGCTTCCTCCGCCAGAGACTGCTCAGGCTCATTTTGAGCAAATCACCAAAACTCATGGATTACTCCTTCTCTTTTCCGTCCTCAGACGTATCTGCTGCATCGTCAGTCTCTTCTGTGTCGTCACCCAAATCTACGTCTTCCAAATCATCCAGATCCTCTGCGTCCAGAAGAGCTGCCGCTTTCTTTGCCTTTTTCTTTCGAATGACGATAACAGCCACAACGGCTGCAAGGATAAGCACCAGCGGAACCAGGACATACCAGATTTTAAAGCCGCCCTGGGACTGGCTTCCATCGTCGTACATGCCGTCATCCGTCATTCCGTCGTCGTAATTCATCATTTCTGTTACATAAAGCTCCATCTCTTTTTCTATTGTGGTAGCCTCTCCGGATTCATCCTCAAAGGTAATCTGGATTTTAACCTTTCCATCGTCTGTGGTAGCCGCCGCTCCGGTCAGATAAGCGTCCACGGAACCGGTTGCGCCCGGATCGATATTTCCAAGATAAGTATCGCCACCCGTCACAGAATCTGCCACAAATTTGACGGAAGCATTGTAAAGCTTGGTTTTACCGATGTTGTAGAGGCTGAAGGATACGTTGGCCTCTCCGCCCACCTCGATGGACTGGGGCGTCACCTCAATGCTGCTGGTGTCAATCCGTGCCTCCTGGCGCACCGGAATGGATACGCTGGCAGTATTCTCATAAGCATTGACGCTCTCGTCCTCATAATTCATCTTTACATTGATGACGTAAGGCTTCTGAGCCAGGTCGGAACGGGCCTCCAGCTCAATGCTGATGTCCTTGTTTGCGCCTGCCGCAATCTTGTCCACGAACACGGTGCTGGATCCTGCGGTGGGCAGGAAGGAAGCCGCCACATAGGTAGTATCGGTGCTCTCGCTGGCTGCCTGGATATCAAATACCATATTCTTTACCGCGGTAGCCTTGGAGGTGTTCTGCATATGCAGAGTCAGCGTGAAGGTGTCACCTGCGTGTACGGTCTCCGGATTGGTGGAAAATCCGGTTACAATAACACGGGGCGTAGAGGACTTGCCGTCCGCTGAGATTCCTGTGGTTCCCACTACTTTCACATAAGAAGTCAGAGTTACGTTACTCAGGCTCTTATCATCATTTTCAAAGGTTACGTTAAAGGAAATGGGCATATAGCCGCTGGGGGCGTCCTTTCTGGTCCGCAGGGTCCAGGTCAGCTCCCGGCGTCTGTCCATGTCGGAACCACCGTCATCGGTTCCCGGCAGACGGTCGATGGTCTGACTGTAATTGGAGGTCTCGATCTCAAAGGGCCATTTGGCTGCATCCTCACTGATGACCGGGGTCACTACCACATTTTTGACACGGGTACGTCCCATATTGACTACCGGAAGCACCACGTTTACCTGCTGGCCTGCATTGGCCACCGGAGTCACCCAGTTGCCACCTACCATGATATTGTTGTTGGTTGTGGTGGGGGTGGTGTCGGGGGTATCGTTACCTGCATTACTGCCCGCATCCTGCGAGGGCACAAAGGTGTCAAGCTTTGCAGTCGCCTTGGTCAGATATGCCGTCACCTGTTCACTGGTACGCATATTCTCGATGACTGTCCTAGCGTCATTTTTTGCTTTTTCGAAATCACTCTTTTTATCATCCGGAACAGATGTTTTCAGGGTGTCATAATAGTCTTCCAGCTGATCCAGGGCATTTTTCTTGGCATCTGCCAGATTTTCCGTGGCTGTTTTTCCATTTCCTGATTCTGCACCTGTTCCCGAGCCGGACTGTCCTCCCGCTGTCTGCACCGCCGGAGTCCCTTCTGTCGCCTGCGCTACCATGGGCTGCGCCATTCCCGCTGCCGGAACTGCCAGCGCGCCGCACATCATCAGCACCAGTACTTTTTTCATCCACTTATTCTTCATTTTCCTTATTCCCCCTCTATCTGCTCTGATTTATTTCGGTTGTCTTCTATCTTCACAATCTTACCATCAATAATATGAAAAATCCGATCCGCGAAGCTGGCCAGATGGTTGTCATGGGTTACCATGACCAGGGTCTGATTCCGCTCCCGAACTACCTTCTGCATCAACCGCATAACCTCTGCCGAAGTGTTCGAGTCCAGATTTCCCGTAGGCTCATCCGCAAAGATAATCTCCGGATCCAGTACCAGCGCCCTGGCCACGCCCACACGCTGCTGCTGACCGCCCGACATCTCGTTGGGACGATGATCCTTGTGCTTGGACAGTCCTACCAGATCCAGCATTTTATCTGCCTTCGCCATCCGTTCCTTCTTCGGAATCCCACGGAACATCAACGGCAGCGCCACATTTTCCACCGCGTCCATGGTTCCCAGCAGATTAAAGGACTGAAAAATAAAGCCCACATGCTCCCGCCGGAACTTTACCAGCTGGTTCTCATTCATTTTCTCCAGATGCTGTCCTGCTATGACAATCTCGCCCTTGGTGGGCTTCTCCAGTCCTGCCAGCATGTTCAGCATCGTCGATTTACCGGAACCGGAGGTTCCCACGATAGAACAGAACTCCCCGCGGTAAATCGTCAAATCCACACCGTTCAGCGCCCGTACCTTGTTCTCGCCGACCCGGTAGATCTTGTACAGATTCTTTACCTGAATCACAGGTTCTCTTTTCTGCGCCATGCTCTCTCTCCTGTGCGCGCAGCCCGGCTATTTTCCCGCCGGCTGCCATATCTAGTGTTATATATGTTCAGTATAGCACAGAGATATACGAAAAACTATTTAATTAATTCTTAATTTGCCTAAATCCGGGCCGTCAAAAACCCCCGGAAACCGCTGTCCGGTTCCGGGGGCACACACTATTTTCTATTCTTTTTACATATCCAGCGGATACTTGTCTGTCAGGCTCTTTACCAGCGCTTTCGCCTTCTCAGTGGCGCTCTCGCCCTCCTTGATCATCAGGGCTACCGCCTCCGCGATGGTCTCCATATCCTCTTCTTTCAGTCCTCTTGCCGTAACCGCCGGAGTTCCGATGCGGACGCCGCTGGTGACGAAGGCCGATTTCGGGTCGTTGGGAATGGTGTTTTTGTTTGCGGTGATATTGGCCGCGTCCAGCAGATGCTCCACCTCTTTACCGGTCAGGTCAAAGGGCGTCAGGTCTATCAGCATCAGGTGATTGTCGGTACCGCCGGACACGATCTTGATGCCGCGGTCCATCAGTCCCTTGCAGAGCGCCTGGGCGTTCTTTACAATCTGCTTCTGGTATTCCTTGTATTCCGGCTGCAGCGCCTCCTGGAAGCAGACTGCCTTGGCCGCAATCACATGCATCAGCGGACCGCCCTGGATGCCCGGGAAGACAGCCTTGTTGAAGTTGAACTGCTTCGCGGTCGCCGCGTCGGAGAGAATCATGCCGCCTCTGGGTCCTCTGAGGGTCTTGTGGGTGGTGGTCGTCGTCACATGGGCGTAAGGAATCGGGCTCGGATGCACGCCTGCCGCCACCAGTCCCGCGATGTGCGCCATGTCTACCATCAGGTAAGCACCCACCTCATCGGCAATCTCCCGGAACCGTTTGAAATCAATGGTTCTTGCGTAGGCGCTGGCTCCTGCGATAATCATTTTCGGTCTGCATTCCTTCGCAATCCGAAGAATCTCGTCATAGTCCAGCACGCCGTCATCGTTGACTCCGTAAGGTACTACATGAAAATAGGTACCGGAGAAATTGGCGGGGCTTCCGTGAGTCAGATGTCCGCCGTGTGCCAGATTCTGTCCCATGATGGTATCGCCCGGCTTCAGCATGGCGAACTGTACTGCCATATTGGCCTGCGCGCCGGAATGGGGTTGTACGTTCACATACTCGCAGCCGAAGAGCTTCTTCGCCCGCTCACGTGCCAGCTCCTCCACCTCGTCCACGCATTCGCAGCCGCCGTAATAACGTTTTCCCGGATATCCTTCTGCGTATTTATTGGTCAGGGGGCTTCCCATGGCGGCCATGACCGCTTTGGATACCCAGTTTTCCGATGCAATCAGCTCAATATGGCTGTTCTGACGGGCCATCTCTGCCTCGATGGCTGCCGCTACTTCCTTGTCCACTGCCTTCACTTCATCCAATGAATACATTGTAAGATCCTCCTCGTTTTACGGCGCTTCGACTATGAGTGTCTTTCTCTGGCGCACATTTGTCTTTTTTGTTTGCTTTATTATATGAAAGCAGACCGAAAAAAGCAAGTATTTTTTTGCAAAATATTATAGTTCGTATATTTGTAAACCCAGGTTCCGAAGTCAGATACCTTTATGTCTATCTTTGTCGTTTCTTGTCGGATTCCTGCTTTCTCATCGAACTTTCTGTCCTTATTCGTCATCATTTTCTGAAATAAATATCTCGCGTAAACTGTTTGTTCTATTTTTCTATGAGGGGAGTTTTATCAATGAAACAAACAATCCAGATTCTGCTGAACTCGGCCGGTGTGTTTAGCCACTACTGCGGATACCGTTATTTTATCCGCGCTGTGGAACTTGCTGTTCAGGATCCCACCCGTCTCCAGTATATTCAGAAGGCTATCTATGTCACCGTAGCCTTTGAATATGCCACCACTGTAACCAGTGTGGAGCGGGACATTCGAACCATCCGCGATGTGATGATGAGGAATGGCGGCCATCAGCTTCTCGTCCGAATGACCGGCAGTCCGGTCTGGTCCGACAGAACGCCCTATCCGAAGGATCTGATTGCCATCTTCTGCGAGTACCTGCTTCACAGGAAAGAAACACTCACGATGGCACAGTAGCTATACCGGGAAGAGCAGAAAAAGCCCGGCAGCCTTTCAGGCCGCCGGGCTCTTTCTATGTTTTTACAAAATCACTGTGCCAAGGATTCTGACGTCTCTGTCTGCCGCCAGCGCACGCTCCTTTTTTATCATTTTACTGTAGGATACTCCCTGTTTCTCCACAAACAGGATTCCCTCGTATTCATTCAGTTCCTCCAGCGCAGCTGCCTGGAAAACGATGCGCTCATAGGATGAAAGGGTAAGATCGCCCAGCTCCCGGACAAGCTCTGCCCGAAAGGCTTCCGCTTCTTCCTTCGCAATGGTTCCCGCAAGCATGATTTTCTTCACACCCGTATCTCTGGCTGCCGCCTTCAGATTGGACGCCACAATCTTTACCTGCTCCTCGTAGGTAATATCCGCATACGCGCCTTCCTGTAAATGTACCAGCCAGCTGTCGATAAAGCTGAACAGACGCTTTTTGCCATTCTTTTTGGTAACCTGACCCAGAAGCGGCATATCAAATTCTTCCCGGAAGTCGTCAATTCCTTCCAGTTTTCCGCTCATCAGATACAGAACCACCAGGACAAAGGCTGCCAGGAACGCTCCCAGTACCAGACCCACAACAGCGTACTTGACTGCTCCGCTGACCGGATTGTCATAGACTACTTCTTCGCCTACCACAATGGTTTCGCCCTCGTCATTTTTCACATTTTTCAAATCGGTCTGCATAGACTTAAACTGCGAATACAGCGTGCTGTATGTATTCAGAATACCGGTCTGATAATCCTGTACACTCTGATTTACACATTCCGTCCGGGAAGAAGAAAGCAGCTCCAGAGAATGGGCTCCCATCTTTCCCTGCACCTCCCGGGCATATGCGCGAAACGCCGCTTCCGCAGCTTCTGTATAGGCCTCACATCTTTCCGCTGTGTCTGCCCCAATCTGAACCCGGAAAATTGTCGACTCATTCTGCGTGTCGCCTGTCACATATACTACAGACGTCTTATCGGAAGCAGTCTGCATCGTATTGAACGACTCCACGTTAAAGCTGATCAGATACTGCAGCTCTGATTTTTCAATACTGTCGTCTGCCTGAAGCAGCGCATCAGCCAGTCTTCCATCCTCTGTGAAGGTCTTATAGACCGCCAGCAGATTCACGCGCTCAGACTCGCTCATTCCATCGGTATTGATATAGTAGCTTAAAATTCCCGTATTCAGATGATAAGCGTCCAGCCCCATCACAACAGAACTGTCAATATATTCCTTCATGGTTTCCAGCGTCTGCTGCGTATTGTCTACAGCCAACTGGCCATATTCCACATTGGGAATGGTAATGACGCCTTTTTCCTGGGTTTCTTCCTTTTTATCATCTCCCAGCGCCTCTGCTTCTTTCTTCAGTGCGTTCCCCTTCACGGTAGCCTGGTACTTATAACCGCCGGCCAGCACTGCCAGAATCAGCATGGAAGCTACGATCCAACGCCATTTTTTCAGGCAGTAAAACATAAGGTCCATCAGGCTGATTTCTTTTTCGTAAGTCTCCTGATACTCGTTCATATCTGTTTCTTCCTCCTGTTTCTATTTTTACTTTCTGTCCTTTTTTCACATAGATAATTTATTATATAACATCTCTCTCCAAATAGCAATTCCTGATTTTTTGTCTGTTTTTTCCTTTTCCAATCGTATTTTTTAATATTTACTCATAACTGTTCCGTATCAGAATCGTTACATTTACTCTTACAAAGGAGGAATTTTCGTGAGACAATCTGCATTATACTCTCTGCTTCAGCTGGCAGGCCTCCGCGCGCAGTATCTTGGATACGCTTATTTCGCTGACGCAGTTCTTCTGGCTTCAGAGGATCTGACGCGACTTCAAAATCTCCGCCGTGATATTTATCTCCCTGTGGCGGCAAAATATCATGTCAGTTGCCCCAGCGTCGAGCGGGATATCCGCACGGCCAGGGACGTGATTTTCCGTCATCAGAATTTTGAAGTGTTCCGGACCCTCGGCGTCTATCCGCTCTGGAAAAATGCACAGCCCTATCCCCGCGAATGCATTGCCGCCTTTGCCGACTATCTCGCCCGGCTTTCTTGACAGGCTGCGGGAGAAAAAGTTATACTATTACTTAACTACTATTGTAAGGAGACTTTTTCATGCCGCAGAACCGCTTCCGTTCCCTGAACACTGCCCTTCAGGAGCGCTTTGGAGAGAAAATCTATAAGCTGTCCCTGAACGGCGGCTGTACCTGTCCCAACCGGGACGGGACCCTGGGAACCAGAGGCTGCATCTTCTGCAGCGCCGGTGGTTCCGGGGATTTTGCTTCCAGCCCTGCCCTTTCGATAACGGAGCAGATCGAGGACGCGAAAAAGCGCCTGGCCGGGAAACGCCCGGTACAGCGCTACATTGCCTATTTTCAGGCTTACACCAACACCTACGCTCCCATAGAACATCTGCGGATGATTTTCACAGAGGCCATCACCCACCCGGATGTGGCTGTACTCTCTGTCGCCACTCGCCCGGACTGTCTGGGACCGGACGTGCTGGAACTGCTCTATGAGCTGAATCAGATAAAACCGGTCTGGGTGGAGCTTGGACTGCAGACTATTCACGAGGAGACCGCAGCCCTTATCCGGCGCGGTTACCCGCTTCCTGTCTTTGACGAAGCCATGGAGCATCTGAAGGCCATCGGCGTCGAAACCGTCGTACACGCCATCCTGGGACTGCCCGGCGAGACGCCGGACATGATTCTGGATACGGTGCGTTATATCAATGCATCCGGCGCAGACGGAATTAAACTGCAGCTTCTTCACATTCTAAAGGACACGGATCTGGCCGCTTATTATAAGGATGCCGGCTTTCACGTACTGACCCTGGATGAATATGTGGATCTGGTCATCCGCTGCCTGGAGATCTCCCGCCCAGATCTGGTGATTCACCGTTTGACCGGCGACGGACCGAAGGATTTGCTTATCGCGCCCCTCTGGAGTCAGGCCAAGCGGCAGGTGCTGAATACGATTCACAGGGAGCTCAAAAACCGGGATACTTATCAGGGACGGCTTTATACACCCTGACATTTCAAAAGAAAGGACGGCGGACTGCCATGTCAGACACTTTGACCTTATACAAATTGATTCTTCTCCATATTCTGGACAAGGTAAGTTTCCCCATGAGCAACGGACAGCTTTCCGAATTTATGCTGGACAAGGAATATACTGATTATTTCACCGTGCAGACTGCCCTGTCCGAGCTGGTGGAAGCGCATTTTATCCATATGAAGACCGTCCGCAATACTTCTCTCTATTCCATCACAGATGAGGGACGTAAAACGTTGGAATTTTTTGGTAAAAAAATCTCTTCCCAGATACAGGAAGAGATTGCGGATTATCTGAAAGAACACAATTATGAGCTGCGCAATGAGCTCTCTGTTCCGGCTGATTATTACCCCACCGGAAATGGCGAATATGCCGCCCGCTGCCGGGTTCTGGAAAAAGGCTCTGCTATCATCGATCTGACCCTCACTGTGCCAACAAAGGAACAGGCCGAATCCATCTGCGCCCACTGGAGCACCAAAAGCCAGCAGATGTACGCGTATCTGATGCAAAATCTTCTGTAACTCCCTGAAAATAAGGAGAGCAGGCTTTCGCCTACTCTCCTTTTCTGTATTCGTTCAGGCCTTCGGCCAGTTCTTTCACATCTTTGATAATATCGTCAAAGGCTCCTGCCTCGTAGAGATTGACCACAATCAGTCCGATGGGAACTGCGATAATCATCGCGATAATTCCGCCGACTTTATAACCGATGTACATAAATACCATGGTGGACAGCGGATTCAGTCCAATGGTGTCGCCCACAATCTTCGGCTGAATCACCTGACGCACCAGCTGACTTACCAGATAAATGATGATAAGCCCCACCGCAAACTTGTAACTGCCGCTTAAGACCTTTAAGACTGCCCATGGAATCAATACAGTTCCGGTTCCAAAAAATGGGAGGAAATCCAGTAGCGCAACCAGAATGGCCCAGAGAATCGCGTATTTGATATGCAGTACAAAGAATCCCACCAGCAGAATCACAGCCACCACGCCCATGATTTTAAACTGGGCTTTGAAATAACCGCCTACCGCGCTGCGGAATCTGCCTGCGATGAAGTGCCATTTGGAGCGCAGCTCCTCCGGCGTGTGCTCCCGCCCCCACTGGATGATTTTGTCCCGCTCTGCGATAAAGAAATAGGCGGACAGGATCGTAAAGATCACATTTACCAGAATATTGGGGATATTCTTTGCGATATTACCTGCAGCGGTCACTGTCGGCCCGCCGATGGTACTGATCACATTCCCCAGGGATTCGGTCAGGCTGTTGACCGTCGTGGCCAGCTTTTCCACCAGCTCCGGCGGTATCTTCTCAGACAATCCGGCCAGGTTGGCGCCGGTAATCTCCAGATCGCCCAGCAGTGATTCATAGAGATCCGGCAGGATTCCGATAAAGCCGTAGATCTCACGGGCCAGCCAGGCAATCAGACCGTAGCCGCCCAGTACAATCAACGCAATGGTTCCGATGATAATCACCATGGAACTGTGTTTCCGCACGATTTTCAGACGTTTTTCCATGAACCGTACCAGAGGATTCGCGATCAACGCGATAACCCATCCCACCACAAAGGGCATGAAAAAGATCAGAAACCGTGGAACCAGAAGACAGACCAGCACCACCCCCATAAGAAACAGTACAATGTTTACCACATTTCTCAAGTACTTTCTGTCCATATGTTTAACCTCTTTTCAGGGAATCCGGAAAAACCGCCGGATTCTTTCCTTATTATGCTTCCGGTTGTTCCGGAGCTTCTTCAGGCTCTGTCTCCGGCGCAATCAACGTATCAATCAGCGCCCAGATCTCATCCCGCCCCTGCTTGGTTTCCGCAGAAAATGGAAGAATCTGGGTGCCGGGCTTCACGTTCAGCCCGGTACGAATCAGCTTTAACTGCTTCTGAATCTGGCTGCGCTTAATCTTATCCAGCTTGGTGGCAATGATAATCGGATCATAACCGTTCCAGACAATCCACTCATACATGCGCTTATCATTTTCCGACGGCTCATGACGGATATCAATCAGCAGAAATGCCGCCTTCAGCTGCTTCGAACCATGCAGGTAGCGCTCAATGAGCTTTCCCCATTTTTCCCGGATTTCCTGGGTCACCTTAGCATAGCCGTAGCCCGGCAAATCCACCAGGTACATGGACTGATTCACGTTATAAAAGTTGATAGTCTGGGTCTTCCCCGGCTGGGCCGAGGTTCTGGCCAGGGACTTCCGATTCAAAAGTCCGTTGATCAGGGAAGATTTTCCCACATTGGACTTGCCTGCGAAGGCGATCTCCGGCAGTTCATTTTCCGGGAGACGGCTGGTAATACCGCAGACCGTCTCCAGATTTACATTTTTAATAATCATTTCGTCTCTCCATGAAAGGCTATTTTCAGCACATCTTCCATCTGCTCCGCGTAGACAAGCTCCAGTCCCTTCTTGATTTCCGCGGAAATCTCCTCCACATCCCGGCGGTTCTTCTCCGGCACGATGACCGTCCTGATTCCCGCGTTTTTCGCTGCCAGAAGCTTTTCTTTTAAACCGCCGATGGGAAGCACCCGGCCCCGCAGGGTGATTTCGCCGGTCATGGCCACATGGGCATACACCTGGATGCCTGTCATCGCCGACAGCATAGCCGTCGCCATGGTGATACCGGCGGACGGACCGTCCTTCGGCACTGCTCCCTCCGGAATATGGATATGTATATCATGCTCTCCAAAGAAAGCTTTGTCAATCCCGTAGCGGTCGCTGACGGAACGGATGTAGCTTAAGCCCGTCCGCGCGGACTCCTTCATCACGTCGCCCAGCTGGCCGGTCAGGGAGATTTCACCCTTTCCGGGCATGATATTGACTTCGATCTGCAGGGTATCGCCGCCCACACTGGTCCAGGCCAGACCACGGACGATGCCGATCTCATCGGTTTCATTGGCCATATCATAATGATAACGGGCCTTGCCCAGATATTTCTCCAGATTATTTTCGGTGAGCTTTACACTCTTTTTCTTCTTCTCCAGAATCTCCCGGGCCGCTTTGCGGCAAACCTCGCCGATTTTACGCTCCAGCTGGCGCACGCCGGCCTCCCGGGTATAGCTGTGAATCAGATCCTCCAACGCCTTCGGACTGATAGTAAGCTGTCCTTCCTTCAGTCCGTTCTTCTCCATCTGCTTGCTGATCAAATGCTCGCGGGCAATATGTACCTTTTCATTTTCCGTATAACTGCTGACCTCAATAAGCTCCATACGGTCAAGCAGAGGTCTTGGAATGGTCTGTACGTCGTTGGCGGTGGCGATAAAGAGCACCTCCGACAGATCCATGGGAATCTCCACATAATGATCCTGGAACCGGTTGTTCTGCTCAGAATCCAGCACCTCCAAAAGAGCCGATGAGGTATCTCCCTTGTAATCACTGCTGACCTTGTCAATCTCATCCAGCAGCATCAATGGGTTTTTCACGCCCGCCTGCTTCATGCCCGTGGCGATGCGGCCCGGCATGGCGCCCACATAGGTTCTCCGATGACCGCGTATCTCTGCCTCATCCCGGACGCCGCCCAGGGAAATGCGGACATATTTCTTATTCAATGCCCGCGCAATGGAACGGGCTATAGAGGTCTTACCGGTTCCGGGCGGGCCCACCAGACAGAGAATCGGACTGCTTCCCTTCTTCGTCAGGATCCGCACGGCCAGATACTCCAGCACACGCTCCTTGACCTTCTCCATGCCATAGTGATCCTCGTCCAGAATTGCTTCAGCACGTTTCAGATCACTGCTGTCCCGGGATGCCTTGTCCCAGGGAAGCTCCAGCATAGTCTCAATATAACCACGAAGGACTGCGCTTTCAGAAGAATTCATTCCCATATTGCGAAATCTGGAGATCTCCTTATTCAGCTTTTCCTTCACTTCCTTGGAGGCCTTCAGCTTCTGCACTTCTTCTGTGAAATGATCCGCGTCGGAAAAGGTGTTATCCTCTCCTAACTCCTCCCGGATGACCTTCATTTCTTCCCGAAGCAGATATTCCCGTTGACCTTTATCCACATGGGCCTTTACCTTCTGCTGCAGTTCTCTCTTGAAACGCATAATTTCAATCTCTTTATTCATCAAAAGGCAAAGCTGTTCATAACGTTCCGACAGATTCACAGCCTCCAGGAGTCTCTGCTTATCGTCATAGAACAACGGCAGGTTGATCAGCACCTGGCTCATCAGCTTCTCCAAATCGGTCTCCTCCAGAATCTGACGTTCCATATCCTTGTTCATCTTGCCATTTTCCTGGCAGTAAAAGCTGAAGATTTCCGCCAGATTCCGAACCATGGCTTCCCTGGCGCTTTCCGGCAGTGCCTCCAGCTCTCTGTCCTTCTCAAACCGGATAATTTCCGCCTCCAGATAGTCCCCTTCTTCCGAAAAATGGGACAGTTCCCCGCGTTCCAGGCCCTCGGCCAGCACACGGATAATTTTCTGGGGCATCTTGATGACCTGTTTTACCGATGCGATGGTTCCGATACGGTAGAGATCATCCGGTCCCGGATTTTCCACCTGTACGTCCTTCTGGGTTACCAGAAAGACTCTCTGATCACGCAGCATGGCTTCTTCGATGGCTTTCACCGAGCGCTCCCTGCTCACGTCAAAATGTATTACCATGTCGGGAAGGATGGTCATTCCGCGTAATGCTACCACGGGTAGGGTTTCGGTTAATTCTGACATAAATCCTTTTCACTCCTTCTCATTTGTATTTCGTTTCTTCTTATCTTATGCACGAAAGAGTCCCGCAAACGGAACTCTTTCTGACTCCGGACTTACGCCCGCGCTTTTATCTCGTTGCTGGCGGTCACAGGCGTACCTGTTCCCTCTACAACTTCTTTTGTAATCATACAGTTGGTGATACTGTCATCGGACGGAATCTCGTACATGGTGTCCATCATAATGCCTTCCATGATGGAACGTAAGCCCCGGGCTCCTGTCTTCCGTTTCACCGTCTGCTCCGCGATGGCCTCAATGGCCTCACGCTCAAAGGACAGCTTCACGCCGTCCAGCTCAAACAGCTTCTTATACTGCTTTACGATAGAATTCTTCGGTTCCACCAGAATCCGGACCATGTCATCCTTGGTCAGAGCGTCCAACGCTACTGTCACCGGCAGACGTCCCACAAACTCCGGAATCATACCGAATTTTACCAGATCCTCCGGAAGCATCTCATGAAGCAGATGTCCGATCTCCTCGTTCTCACTCGGCCGACCAAGGTATGCGCCGAAGCCCATGCTTCTGCGATCCATACGGTGCTCAATGATTTTCTCCAGCCCCTCGAAGGCTCCGCCGCAGATGAACAGAATATTGGTCGTATCTATCTGTATCAGTTCCTGATGGGGATGCTTTCTTCCGCCCTGAGGCGGAACGGAAGCAATGGTTCCCTCCAGAATTTTCAGCAGCGCCTGCTGCACGCCCTCACCGGATACATCGCGGGTAATGGACGGATTCTCAGATTTTCTGGTTATCTTGTCGATCTCGTCGATATAGATAATGCCGTGCTCCGCACGCTCAATATCGTAATCCGCTGCCTGAATGATTTTCAGCAGAATGTTCTCTACATCCTCGCCTACATAGCCAGCCTCTGTCAGAGACGTGGCATCCGCAATGGCAAACGGAACATTCAGAAGGCGGGCCATGGTCTGAGCCAGCAGCGTCTTACCGGAACCGGTGGGTCCCAGCAGCAGAACGTTACTCTTCTGCAGCTCCACGTCCGAAGTATCCTTCTTATCTTCCATCGCCAGAATTCGCTTGTAATGATTGTAGACTGCCACGGAAAGTACTTTCTTGGCTTCTTCCTGGCCGATGACATAATCATCAAGGACTGCTTTGATCTCCTTGGGCTTCAGCAGATTGATCTGCTCCCGTACTTCTTCCTCCTGTGCTTCATCGTGCTCGAATTCTTCTTCAATCAGTTCGGCGCAGAGTTCCACACACTCGTCGCAGATATAGGTTCCGCTGGGGCCGGATATCATCTTTCGTACCTGGTCGCCCGTCTTTCCGCAGAAAGAACATCTTACCTTATCATCACTAATTCTAGCCATTCAACAATTTCCTCTATATTACTGTCTTTTTGTTACAATGCTGTCGATCAGGCCGTACGCAACTGCTTCCTCGGCGCTCATATAGTTGTCGCGCTCGGTGTCCGCGGCGATAACCTCCAGCGGCTGTCCTGTGTTGGCCGCCAGAATCTCGTTCAGCTTCTTCTTTGTCTTCAGAATATGATCCGCTACAATCTTGATGTCTGTAGCCTGGCCCTGTGCTCCGCCTGAGGGCTGGTGAATCATAATCTCAGCGTTAGGAAGCGCCATACGCTTGCCCTTGGCGCCGCCTGCCAGAAGGAATGCTCCCATGCTGGCTGCCATGCCCATACAGATGGTGGAAACGTCGCACTTGATATACTGCATGGTATCGTAGATAGCCATACCTGCGGTTACGGAACCACCCGGGCTGTTGATATACAGACTGATGTCCTTACCCGGATCCTCAGACTCCAGAAACAGGAGCTGGGATACGATCAGGCTTGCGGATACGTCTGTAACTTCCTCCCCCAGAAAGATAATTCTGTCTTTCAGCAGACGGGAATAGATGTCGTAAGATCGCTCTCCCCTGCTGGTCTGCTCAATGACATAAGGTACCAAACTCATATTTGCCATATTCAATCAATCCTTTATTATCTTGCTTATTTCTCTACTGCTGCATCAGTTACCAGTTCTACGGCTTTCTGAATAGCCAGATCCTCACGGACAGACTTCAGATCCTCCTCGGCGAACATCTCCTTCAGCTTCTCAACTTCCATCTTGTACTGCTCAGCCATTCTTCCAAGCTCTGCGTCCAGCTCCTCATCGGATGCAGTCAGGTTCTCTGCTGCTACAACTGCCTCAAGTACCAGACGGCTCTGGATACGCTTCAGCGCCTGCGGCTTGGACTGCTCAACCAGTGCCTGTACATTACCGCCTGTGAACTGCAGGTACTGCTCCATGGTCAGACCCTGCATCTGCAGTCTCTGTGCGAACTCGTCTACCATACGCTCTGCCTGAGTCTCAACCATAGCGTCCGGAATCTCCATGGCAGCGCCCTCAATGATCTTCTCAATGACAGCATCTTCCTTCTTTGCCTTAGCGTCTGCTGCCTTCTTCTCCTCTACCTTCTTGCGGACGTCTGCCTTGTACTCCTCCAGAGTATCGAAATCAGATACGTCCTGAGCGAAATCGTCATCCAGCTCCGGAAGCTCTTTTACCTTAATCTCCTTAACCGTACACTTGAAGACTGCCGGCTTTCCTGCCAGCTCTTTTGCGTGATACTCCTCCGGGAAGGTCACGTCTACTTCTGCTTCCTTGCCGATCTCAGCGCCTACCAGCTTCTCCTCAAAGCCCGGGATAAATGCGCCGGAACCGATGGTCAGCGGGTAATCGGTTCCCTTGCCGCCCTCGAATGCCTCTCCGTCAACGAAGCCCTCGAAATCGATCACGGTCATATCGCCGTCCTGAACTGCTCTGTCCTCTACGGAGATGGTTCTGGAGTTTGCCTCGCGCTCCTTGTCGATCTCTGCGTTTACTTCCTCATCGGTCGCTGCAGTATCTGCCTTCTCTACCTCGATACCCTTGTACTGACCCAGGGTAACCTCCGGCTTTACAGCTACTTCTGCTGTGAAGATGAAGGACTTGCCCTTCTCCAGCTGTACGATATCTACGGTCGGACGGGATACGATCTCAAGCTCGCACTCGTCTGCTGCCTGCGGATATGCCTTCTGGATCAGCGCGTTTGCAGCGTCATCGTAAAATACTTCCGGTCCGTACATCTTCTCGATCATCTGGCGCGGAACCTTGCCCTTACGGAAGCCCGGAACAGAAATCTGCTTTCTATTCTTCAGGTAAGCGTTCTGGAGCGCTGCCTCTACTTCCTCTGCAGCTACCTCTACAGTCAGCTTTGCCATGTTCTTCTCTAATTTTTCAACCTGTAAACTCATGTTCTATTTTCCTCCTTAAGTGTGGGGCACTTTGTGCCTTCCACGAATTCTCTGTGTATATTTTTACATACTTACAGTCATTTTAGTAGTATAGCATGAGTGAGGCTTAAAAATCAAGTATTTATACCAAATTTACATAGGTCTGACGGGGGATTTTTCTCATTATCCACATAAAAAACCCCGGCGAAAGGCTCCTGTGTCTTACAGGCGACTTTCGCCGGGGTCTGTTTTCTTTCTTTTTATTTACCGCTCATCTGCTGTTCCTGCTTCATGATCATTTTTTTGACCATTTCGCCGCCGATGGAACCGGCCTGAGCGCTGGTCAGGTCGCCGTTATAGCCCTCTTTTAAGGGGACGCCCAGCTCGCTGGCTACTTCTTCTTTGAAGCGGCTCATGGCTGCTTTGGATTCGGGGACTGCCATCTGGTTCTGGGTGGAACCGGAATTCTGCTGTGTCATGATTATCACCTCCATGATGGTAGTGTGCGCGGCGAGGGCAGCGGATATGCTGGAAATTTTTTGAAAGACGGACGGTTCCGGCAGGGCGCAGAAAAATTTTCCACGCTCGGGCGCAAATAGGCCCTCCTTAGGAAAGTTTCTCTGCCGCCTGTCGAAACCTGTTCTTCGCCTTACAATCCGTACACGATGCTCCGGGCGATCTCGTCCGCCTTCTCCTGGCTGTAGAGCTGGGCGATTAGGCTCAGGGCGAAGGGAATCGCGGTGCCGACGCCGCGGCTGGTGGTGATGATGCCATCGGTGACTACCGGGGCGGTCTGGCAGATGGCTCCGGTGAGGCCGTCTTCGCAGCCCGGGTAGCAGGTGGCGTTTTTGCCGTTCAGGAGACCTGCATGACCCAGGACAGTGGGCGCGGCGCAGATGGCCGCCAGCTTTTTCCCTTTGGCGTTATGCTCTTTCAAGAGAGCCAGCAAAGGCTCGCATGCCTTCAGGTTCAGGGTACCTGGCATGCCGCCGGGAAGTACCAGAAGATCTGCGTCTTCATAATCCGTCTCCTCAAACAGACGGTCTGCAGTGATAGAAATGCCATGGCTCCCAGTCACTGTCTTCTCCGCTTTGATGGATACCAGCGTCACTTCCGCTCCGGCCCGGCGCAGCAGATCTGCGGGCGTCAACGCCTCTACTTCCTCAAATCCTTCTGCCAAAAATATACTTACTTTTTTCATTTTTTCCGACTCCTTCCGTTTTATGTCACAGTCTTTTGTTTTCTTCGCCCATTATAGCAAATTCCCGTTGAATTTTCTATATCTATGTGCTACTGTCCTTTTATAATATGAATGATTACGACCTTTCCTTTTTTCACACAGGATTTTATGGAACGGTCTAAGGGGGTCTTTTTATGGAAATAGAACGCAAATTTTTAATCCCGAAGCTGCCGGATAACCTGGATTCTTTTCCCTGCAGATTGCTGGAGCAGGCCTATCTGTGTACGGAGCCTGTGGTGCGGGTGCGCCGCAGCGATGATTCTTTTATTCTCACTTACAAATCCAAAGGACTCATGAGCCGCGAGGAGTATAATCTGCCCCTGACAGCTGAAAGCTATGAGCATCTGAAGGCCAAGGCCGACGGTAATATTATTTCCAAGAAGCGGTATCTGATTCCGCTTCCTGACGGCCTGACTATTGAATTGGATGTGTTTGCCGCTCCCTTTGAGGGGCTTTGGATCGCAGAAGTGGAGTTTTCGTCCGAGGAGCAGGCCAATGCCTTTACGCCGCCGGAGTGGTTCGGAGAAGAGGTTACCTGGTCGTCCGAGTATCATAACAGTACGCTCAGCCGCAAAAAATTCTGATTCGGATTCTCTGACGCAGTTTATGAAATCGCGATATTTTGTCATCGTTCGCCGACATATTATTTTACTTGAGCTGCGTTTTGTGACATTGCGCATATGAAAATCCGCAAACTGGTATAATAATGCCATCTTTTCGGAACACAAGGAGAAACGCAATGTCGGAATCTTATCTGGCTGATAATCTTCGCAGCCTGCGCGAAGCTAAAAAGTATTCCCAGAAATATATCAGTGAACAGCTTCATATTGCACGGCAGACCTACACTGTTTATGAAAGCGGCAACCGTGTCCCGGATATCAGCCTTATCTGTAAGCTGGCCGATATTTACGACGTTTCTCTGGATCAACTGGTACTGACGGATCTGTCGGCCCACTCGGATATTATCGCCGACGGAACCGAGCCCCGCCACTACGCGGCCGTCCCCAACAAGAGTCTGATTCCCTTAAGCGGCGCCAACGCCAAGTCCATCATGGATTTCTTAAGCTTTCCGGAGGAGACGCAGTTGGAGATACGGGAGTATATCCGGTTTAAGAAGTATTTGTTGGCGAAGGAGCAGAAATAAGCTTGAAGCCGCATTTTGCGGCTTCATAAACTCTGCTTTCTGTTACCCAAAAAACGCTGCTTGTGTGGATGATGAAGTTCATCTGCACAGGCAGCGTTTTTCTTTTCGCATATAGTTATTCTTATAGACTGTATACTATCTTTCCATCGCAGATGGTGTAATGCACCCGGCCGGTCAGATTCCAGCCCTTGAAGGGGGTGTTGACTGCTTTGGAGCAGAAGCTTTCGGGCTTCCATTCTTCGTCTGCAGCGAAGATGACCAGGTCTGCGGGGGCGCCTTCGGCGATGCCCTGATAGGGCAGGTGGTAGAGGGCGGCGGGGTTCTGGCTCATTTTGCGCATCAGTTCCATAAGGGTCAGGCAGCCCGGTTTGACCAGTTCTGTGATGCCAAGGGCCAGAGAGGTCTCCAGGCCGACGATGCCGCTGGGGGCTTCGGTCAGGGGCTTTCCCTTTTCGTCGATGCTGTGGGGCGCGTGGTCGGTGGCAATCATGTCGATGGTTCCGTCCTTCAGGCCCTCGATAACAGCCTGCCGGTCTGCTTCCGTCCGAAGGGGCGGATTCATTTTCGCCAGGGTGCCATAGGTCAGGACAGCTTCATCCGTCAGGGTAAAATGATGGGGCGCCGCCTCGGCGGTCACATGGGAGCCCCGTCTCTTAGAGGCGCGCACTGCTTCTACGGCTCCTGCCGTACTGATGTGCTGGATGTTTACGTATGAGCCGGTCTCCTCGGCCAGACGGCAGTCCCGCTCTACCATGGTGATCTCGGCCTCCGCCGGGGAACCGCCGATACCGAGCTTCTCTGATACCGGGCCTCGGTTTATACCGTTGTTTGTAATAAGCTTCGGATCTTCTTCATGAAGGCTGACAGGCACCTGCAGTTCTTCTGCTTTGATGAGTGCTGCCTTCAGAACCTCTTCGTCCAGAATTGGGATGCCGTCATCGGTAAAGCCTGCTGCTCCCGCCCCACGTAAAGCATCCATATCTACCAGTTCTTTTCCCTGCATGCCTTTGGTGACACAGGCACAGGAAAGTACGTGGATGCCGGTTTCTTTTCCCTTATTCAATACATATTGAAGGGTCTCGGCGTTATCAATTACCGGCTTCGTATTGGCCATGCAGACGACGGTGGTAAAACCGCCTGCTGCCGCCGCATGCGCACCGGTCAGGATATCCTCTTTATACGTAAGTCCCGGATCGCGGAAATGCACATGCACATCCACCAGGCCCGGCGCAACCGCCATGCCTGCCGCTTCTATGATATCTTCGCAGCCGTCCAGGTTCAGCTGCTCTCCTACAGCTTTGATTGTCCCATTTTCCAGAATCAGATCTCCGATAAAATCTTTGCCGCTTACCGGATCGATGATTCTGCCTCCGCGAATTCCTGTCATGTTAATCTTCCTCTTTCTCTGTCAGCGTTTTGGTCGCATACTCATTAAAGCTGTTGGCGGCTTCTTTTACACTGTACTGTCCGTCCAGAATCTCGCTTTCCATCTGGTACCAGTATACACGCATCTTCTCAAAGCCGTTTACAGACTGGTAGTATGTGCCGCTATAGGGCATCAACGCCTCGAAAAGCTGCGCCTCCTCGTTGCCGTCGTACACGTCGCCCATGGACGCGCGTACCGGGAACGCGCCGCTGCGTACCACGTTTTCCTTCGCAACAGCTTCATCGTTGCACAGGAAATCGATCAGATAACGGGAAGCCTGCTCTTTGGCTTCATCCTCGGTCTTGAATACGCAGAAACCGTTCAGCATATATTCCAGAGACGGGCTACCATCCTCGGACGGGTAGGGCATAACAACCACGTCCACACCATTTTCCTGAAGGGCCGCCGCGTTGTTGATAGCCTGTGGCAGGCTCCACAGCAGGCAATAGGACTGATTGCCCGCCACGAATTCTTCCACCGCATCCGCGCCGGTGGAATCGGCGCCGTTCAGCATCCAGCCTTTGTCCACCCACTCTTTTATCTTGGTAAATGCCTTCTGATTGGCGTCACTGTTCATGGTATAGGCGGTCTTCTCATCGTTCATCAGGCTGCCGTCATACAGATTTGTGATGAAGGAGCGGGTCGCGTAGTCGCCTGCGATTCCGGAGCAGTAGAGCATGCCCGATCCGAAGCCGGATGCGTTTAGCTTCTCCAGTACCTGCTCGAAGGCGTCGGTGGTCCAGGTGCAGGCTCCTTCCCGGTTCATCAGATCGATGGCTCCGGAGCCCTCCAGCATTTCCCGGTTGAAGGCCATCACGTAGTTGGATCCACTTAAGGGGTACATAACGTAGGCGTCGCCATTTTTGCAGGCGCTTAACAGGTTTTCGCTTATCATGTCATTCTTGACTTCGTCGGTGAACAGGTCGCTGATGTCGCTGAGCATGTCTGCTTTTGCGTAGGTGCTGATTCTGCCCGGCTCGTCCAGAAGGACGTTCGGGAGTTCGCCGCCTTCGGCTTTGATCTGCTCGTCGATCATGCCGGGGCCGTCGGTGTAATCCAGGAGTTTCAGTTCTACTTTGATGTTCGGGTATTTTTCGTTGAATTTTCGGATCAGTGTCTGCTCGTAGGTGCCGTCGGCCTGGTCCTCGTCCTGTACGAATACGGGGTAGGTCCACCAGGTGATGCTGGCTTCCAGGTCGGAGACAACTTCGGCCTGCGTCTCTGCTTCGGCTGTGTCTGCGGTGTCTTCTACTACGTCTGCGATATCTATATCTTCGCTGCCTGTGTCTTTTTTACTCTGGCATCCCATGGCAGATACGGCCAGGAGACTGGCAGCGGTGAGTGCTGTAAGTTTTTTCCAGTTTGTCATGTTTGTAAGTCCTCCTAATCTGTTTTACTATAGCACAGATGTGGGGGTGGGACAAGGGGGAAATCGTGGAAATGGGTGGATTGAATAAACGGACGAAGAGAGGAAAAAGTGCCACTTTTCCCTCTCTTCTGATATCGGATGTATTTGCTTTACCCTGACATGGAAACGATGGGATCATGGGACGGGTGGGTGGGTTTGCTTCTGGCTTTCTGTCGCTATCGTCCGCCTTATAAAGCCTTGATTCTCTCCAACGCCTTCACGGTATTTTCATAAGATCCAAAGGCCGTCAGCCGGAAATACCCCTCTCCGCTGGGTCCGAATCCCGATCCCGGCGTACCAACCACGCCCGCGTTCTCAAGCAGATAATCAAAGAACTCCCAGGAATTCATCTTATCCAGCGTCTTCAGCCAGATGTAAGGCGCATTTACGCCGCCGGATACGGTGTAGCCCGCATCCTGAAGGCCCTTAAGAATGGTCTTCGCATTGTTCATGTAGTAGCCCACCTGCTCCTTAAGCTGCGCCTTACCGGCCTCAGAGTAAACCGCCTCACCGGCCCGCTGTACGATATACGGCGCTCCGTTGTACTTGGTACCGTGGTGTCTCGCCCACAGTGCGTGCAGGGATACATCGCCGCATTTCAGCTCCTTCGGGATAACCGTGTAACCAAGACGCACACCGGTGAAGCCTGCGTTCTTGGAAAAGCTGTGAAGCTCAATAGCACAGGTCTTCGCGCCCTCGCACTCATAGATGCTGTGCGGCACATTTTCCTCGGAAATATAAGCCTCGTAAGCTGCGTCATAGATGATGACCGCGCCTACCTTATTGGCATAATCTACCCACACCTGCAGCTGATCCTTCGTAATTGTGGAACCGGTCGGATTGTTCGGGAAGCACAGATAAATGATATCCGGCGTCTCCTTCGGAAGCTCCGGCGCGAAACCATTGTCCGCAGTACAGGGCATATAAATCACATTGCTCCACATCTCCGTCTTTGGATCATAGGTACCGGTACGTCCTGCCATGACATTGGTATCCACATACACCGGATATACCGGGTCGCACACTGCAATCTTATTATCCAGGCCGAAGATCTCCTGAATATTACCGGAATCGCACTTTGCGCCGTCGCTGACGAAGATCTCGTCCGGCTGAATATCAGCGCCTCGATCCTGATAATCATTTTTCGCAATGGCATTTCTCAGAAATTCATAGCCCAGATCAGGCGCGTAGCCATGGAAGGTTTCCGCGTGGCCCATCTCGTCCACCGCCTTATGCAGCGCCTCAATGATGGCCGGAGCCAGAGGCTGGGTCACATCGCCGATCCCCAGACGGATGATGGTCTTCTCCGGATGCTCCGCAGAATAAGCGGCTACTTTCTTACCGATGGTGGAAAAAAGATAGCTTCCCGGCAGTTTCAGATAATTTTCATTTACTTTATACATAATATTCACTCCTCTTTGTGCCTCCGGCACTTGAATTTCTTAACACTTCTAACGATCCTCGACGCTGGATCTCAGCTCCTCCGGATCAAATTCTCCGGTAAATGCAGTCGCCGCCGCGCCTGTCATATAAACACAGTTATCTGTCTCATCCCACTGAATTTCCAGGTCGCCGCCCAACAGATGCACGGTCACTTCCCGCTCTGCGCAGCCGTTCAGAATCGCGGCTACCGCCGTGGCGCAGGCGCCGGTTCCGCAGGCCATGGTTTCGCCCGATCCACGCTCCCAGACGCGCATTTTCAGATTTTTGCGATCCATTCGTTCCACAAATTCGGTATTCACACGATCCGGAAAACGCTCATGCTGCTCAAATTTGGGGCCGATTTCCTCTATCTTTAAATCATCCACACCGTCCATAAACACAACTGCATGGGGATTGCCCATGGAGACACAGGTCATCTCATACACCTGATTATCCACCACGATGGGAGCTGCTACCAGCTTCTCCCCTTCGCCCACCACCGGAATCTCGGACGGCTTCAGGATAGGTTCCCCCATGTTTACACGGACTTTTTTTACCTTGCCGTTCTCGACGGTCAGCTTCAGATATTTCACTGCCCCTCCGGAAATAACACTGATCTCGGTCTTGTCGGTCAGACCGTTGTCGTAGACGTATTTCGCCACACAGCGGATGCCGTTGCCGCACATTTTTCCGTAGGAGCCGTCCGCATTGTACATGGCCATCTCAAAATCCGCTTCATCGGAAGACTGAATCAAAATCAGGCCGTCGGACCCGATCCCCTTGTGCCGGTCGCTGACCAGCCGCGCGATCTCGCCCGGATTTTCCAAGCGCTCCCTGGTGCAGTCCATGTATACATAGTCGTTGCCGATTCCATGCATCTTTGTAAATTTCATTTTCAAAATTATTTCCTCCCTAGAATTTCATCATGCTTAATACCATCTCCGCCGTCTCCACCAGGTTCGTTCCGCTGTCCATGCTGCATTTCTGGATATAGCGGTGGGCTTCCTCCTCGGTCATGCCGTTTCGTTCCATCAGAAGGACCTTGGCCTCGTCCAGTACTTTCCGGTCTTCGTCAGAGCGTACCTTCGGCATGGCCTTCCGCTTCTTCCGTTTACGCTCAACGCCCGCTGCCATCATTTCCAGCGTATTCAGCAGATCCTGAACCTTCAATGGCATCGCCACAGACATAATACCAGATCCGACACATTCGCTCAAGACCCTCTGGGACGCCATCAAAAGCATTTCGAAATGGGTCGGCAGGCAGTCTGCCAACTCCGTGTACATCATATCCGGATACTTGTACCCACAGACCAGAATCCCATCGCCAAGACCGTTGGCACTGGCCAGAGCCTGCGCTCCTGTGGTACAGACCGCCGAAACCCGGAATCCGTGACGAACCAACAGATTGCGGATGTTCTTTGCATCTTCTATTTTCGGAAATAATACAATTACATTCGTCACACTTACACCTCCCGGAATTACGAATTACGTTATCCTGAGGTGAAAGCTAGAAACGATACAGATACTGTTCGGTCTCCCACTGGGACACCTGGGCAGAGTAGCTCTCCCACTCCTGCTTTTTGGCCGCGATATAGCATTTACAGAGTTCTTCGCCCAGAACCTGCTTTACCAGCTCATCCTGCTCCAGACCGTTCAGCGCTTCATAGAGATTCCGCGGCAGCGGCTCGATATTCAGAACCATGCGCTCCTCATCTGTCATTTTCCGCACATCCTCATTGACCGGCTTCGGCGGCTCAATGTGATTTTTGATACCATCCAGGCCTGCTGCCAGGCAGACTGCCAGAGTCAGGTACGGGTTGCAGGACGGGTCGGGACTTCGAAGCTCAATCCTGGTATTCTCCTCCCGCTGAGCCGGAATCCGGATCATCTGACTGCGGTTAATGGGCGACCAGGAGATGTAGGCCGGAGCTGTAAAGCCCGCGCCGGTCTGAGCCGGAAACAGACGTTTGTAAGAATTCACCAGTGGATTGGTGATAGCAGACAAGCCTCTGGCGTGCTTCATCAGGCCGCCGATAAACCAGTAGGCTTCCTGACTCAGACCATACTCGTCATTCTCATCCGCAAAGACATTTTTTCCGTCCTTTTTCAGGGAAATATTGGTGTGCATACTAGATCCGTTAATACCGGCACGGGGCTTGGGCATAAAGGTGGCATGCATACCGAAGCGCTTGGCAATGGTCTTTACGGCCAGCTTGAAGGTCATAATATTATCGGCAGATAAAAGGGCCTCGTCATAGCGGAAATCGATCTCGTGCTGGGCGGAAGCCACCTCATGATAGGACGACTCCACCTCAAAGCCCATTTCCTCCAAAGTCAGGATAATGTCACGGCGGACATTTTCCCCCTGATCGATGGGGCTCATATCGAAATAGCCTGCTTTTTCATGGCTGAATACGGTGGGATTGCCGTCGTCGTCGGTGTGGAACAGGAAGAATTCGCACTCAGGTCCCACATCGAAGCGGTAACCGAGGCCTTCTGCCTCCTTCAGTACCTTCTGTAAGATATAACGTGAATCGCCCTCATAAGGCGATCCGTCCCGCTTCTGAATGTCGCAGATCAGACGGGCTACCTTGCCCTGCTGGGGCCGCCACGGGAAAATGGCCAGGGTGTCCAGATCCGGACACAGAAACATGTCCATGTCATTGTCATGGAGGAAGCCCTCCACGCAGGAGCCGTCAAAAACGTACCGGTTATCCAACACCTTCTCCAGCTGGCTGGCCGTCACAGCCGCGTTTTTCAGATTGCCGAACAGATCGGTGAACTGCAGGCGGATAAACTCCACATCCTCTTCCTCTACCAGACGCATGATATCTTTCTTTGTATAGTGACTCATATGCTCTCTCCTTTTTTATGAGTGTTTCTTTTTCCCTCATCGCTTGCGAAAATAAAACGAAAGGGAAGCCCCGCACGGGACTCCCCTTTCGCAGACTTCCCCCTTGGAGAACGTCATTGTTCTGTAAAAAATATAGCAGGTGGGATTTTTTTTGTCAATGATTATTTCTACACAAAAAGCCCTGCCGTAACCGGAAATTCCGCTTTTACGGCAGGGCTTTTCCATGGATTATTAAAATGGAGTTAACGCTTTCTGCGACACAGCGTGATTCCACCCACGCCAGTTACGGCTGCCAGCAGGAGCAGGGTGTAGCCGAGGGTACGGACTGTGTTTGTGTCTGCGGTCTTCGGACCCTGGACGATGGGCTGAGGGGCGGATGCTGTCGGGGTACTGCTGCCGGAACCGGATGATCCGGAGCCGCCGGAGCTGCTGCCTCCGCCGTTATTATCCGGCGTCTCCTGCTTCTTATCGTTCAGGCCAGACCAGTGGATGGTGATCTCCACGTCGTTGGCGGGCATGGTGAAGAAAATTCCTGCCTGACCGCCCGCAAAATGTTCCGGGGAAACCTGAAGCCCAAGCTGCTCTTTTGTGATTCCCTTTACGATACTGATTCCCTGATAGGTGGCGCCTTCCGGCTGTTCAAACAGAAAACTTACATCGCTTCCTTCCCGTTCGTTTACGATCAGCGTATGATTCACTTTATCGTATTCCGGGTACTGCGAATAATGCCCGGATATGATTCCATTGATTTTTACGGTATAGCCCTTACTTACGCTGATGGGCTGGGCTGCGGTCTTTCCATAAGCCGCTACCGTTACAGCCGTCTGTGCCAGCGGCAGATTTTCACCGTCTGGTATGGTGTATTCTTCGTCATCCAGTTGCCGGCTGTACGGATAGCTTTCTTCTGCTCCGGCTTCCGCAACCGCTTCCGCCTCTGCCTTATAATATGCCGTAACCTTCATTCCCGTTTCTTCAAAATTTTCACCCAAAAGGTATGCCGTTTTATACGGTGGGTTTGTGACCGCGAGTTTCTCCACCGGCAGAACCCAGACATAGATATATCCTTCCGCCTCCTCGTATCGGTTGTCGCCATGACGGACAGCCAGGAACTGGTGCCCTCCACTCTCCGTCATCCTCTGATCCGGATTTTTCCATTCGATATGCTGCTCACCAGCACCCCTGATTTCTACCGTTCCAAGCTTCGCTCCCTGAAGTCCCGATCCTGCTCCTGCATCCAGCACGTTCTCCGGATCTCCCGTAGGATCCAGTTCCGCTGCCCGCGCCGTCACCGGCAGTGCCAGCAGGCAGAACAACAGACTCAACACCAGCGTCAGTCCGCTCTTTTTCCACAGTTGTCTCATTTTTTTCATATTTCTTTTCCCCTTTCCTCATAAGGCCTGCGCTCGTTTCCCTTTTCTCTAGGACAGGCCTTTTTTTCGGTATAAAAATACACCCTACGTCCATTGTAAGGTGTATTTTATAAAATAAATACTAACTTAAGGTTAGGGTTTTAGCTACATCAGTGTCTCCAGCTGCCGCCGGGCGCTAATATTCCTGCAGGCGCTCGCTAATATAGATGGTATTCAGATCGGATTTTCTTCTGGGCATAGACGTTCCTCTGTAGGGATTATTTCTTACTGTAATTATATTGAAAAATGACCGAAAAAGGAAGCGGGAGCGATAAAGCAAAAAACTTCTTGACAAATCGTTTCCTTTTCCTTATAATAATTTTTGCATGTGAATTTCATATTTATATTTTATCGGAGTATGGCGTAGTTTGGTAGCGCGCTCGGCTGGGGGCCGAGAGGTCGCAGGTTCAAATCCTGTTACTCCGATTTTTTATTGCAAAATCAAGGGTTTGCGGGATTTCGGAACTTTAAAAACTATGATTACTTTTGATTCCTTGTTACTACTAATTGTTACTATTTAATCTAAAAGAAAGGACCTTGCAACTATCTTAGTCAGAATCTTTATGGTTCTGGCTTTTTCTTTATATAATAAAAGGACTGGGTATGTTTCCCAGCCCTTTTCTATACTCCTCTTATTTCTCTCCTCTGCATTTCCGCACAAAAAATGAGCGACTTTTTATTCCAATCCACCATTTCCCGTCTTACTGCCGCAGATAAATCCCCTGCTCTTCAATCCAGTCCTGCAGATCGTTCTGGGCGTCCTCTGCCCAGGTCTCCGTCTTTTCCGCACAGGCCAGGGGCCGTCCGGTCTCCCGGAAATAATCCTCGATAGCCGCCGTCAGCTTTTCAAATTCATCTTCAAAGATACAGTTTTTCAGCGTGGCGTTCCGAATGCCGTCCAGACAGGCCCGGTAATCCATCCACAGAACGCTCTCCACCTCTTCCTTCTGAAGCTTCAAATCCCCGGTACGTCCGGTATACTCCATCAGATACACCCTGCTGTACTCATAGTTGATGAACGGCTTTCCATAAAATACATCTTTTACGTAACCCTTATGGGTGAACACCTCATGCAATTCCCCGGGCTCAGCTTTTACGCCCAGCTCTTCCCGAAGCTCCCGCAGCGCCGATTCCCGAAAATCCTGTCCTGCCGGAATATGTCCCGCGGAAGAGATGTCATAACAGCCCGGAAAAGAATCCTTATGGGCGCTCCGCTTCTGAAGCAGCACGTCGGCAGATCCTCGGTCGGCCCGGTAACGCACCAGCCACACATGGGAGGTACCGTGTAAATCGCCGTCCCGGTGTACCAGCTCCCGCTCCTTTGTTTCTCCCTTCCGGCTTCCGTCTTCCTTTCGCAAATCCAGTAACTCACTCATCTATCTTCCTCCTTCTCTCCGCCAGCAGCAGATCCACCATGCGGCCATAGCTTTTGACTCCACCCTTCTGGGAATTGGCTCTCAGATAGGTATCGTTCATTTTATCGGAAATATCTGCCACTTTTCCGGCAAAGCTCTTCCAGTAACGGTTATGCTCTGCCAGATCGGCTTCCGCCCGGGCGCAGAGCTTCTTCCGGATCGCGATCATCCGCTCCGGATTCTCCCGGTACAGGGTATTTCCACTGTAAATGTAGGCCAGCAGCGCTCCGCTATAACGAAAAGCCGCGCTGTCCGAAGCCCGGCAGGCCAGGTATGCGATAAAATTGGCCTCGTCCTCCCGCATAAAGCCCTTCAGATGAGACAGCTCATGGCAGACCGTGGAGGGCTTGTCCGGCTGCGGCATATCCCCGTTATAATTGGCTTCTATGGTAAATGGGCTGTATTCCCCCTGCAGCTGCTGATAGGACATGTACCACCAGCTGAAAATCTGCTTGGGAACCGGATAATACCCGGCCAGCTCCGGATAGCTTTCCCCCGCCCGCTGCATGGCCTTCA
>QWCN01000601.1_pt1 | contig 62348 bp, 51 predicted proteins | sample 1972711 | NCBI WGS metagenome assembly QWCN01 (sample SAMN09866707, study PRJNA288562) | Human gut metagenome isolate term1_stool, whole genome shotgun sequencing... | isolation source: gut | host: Homo sapiens | place: USA: California
ACACATGGACGTGGACGTGTCCGGTATCCTGCGCCGCGAAATGAATCTCGACCAGGCTGGCGACAAGCTGCTCGACATGATGTTCCAGACCATCGCCGGTCGCATGACCGCCGCCGAAGCTCTGAAGCAGAACCAGTTCGTTATGACCCGTCTGTACGAAAGTGCCTAACAACTAAATGTCCGCGCCTCCATGTACGCACGCGGAGGCGCGGCTAGACAGAGGCATTCGCCAAGAAGGCCTCTGTACATATCTACCGGGCCTGCCGCGCATTCACCCCGATCCGGCAAGAGCATCATGACTTCTGGTTCATAAGACTGCCTATAACCTTGTCCAGAGGAACATCATGTCCAGTACAGCGCCGCAGGCTCGGTACAAAACCCCTCTGATTCCGAGTCTTTTTAAAACAATTCGCAGTGGCTACACCCCCGACTTGTTTTCTAGGGATCTCTCGGCCGGAATCACGGTGGGCATAGTGGCGATTCCGTTGGCCCTCGCGTTTGCCATTGCCTCGGGGCTCACCCCGGAACGCGGGTTGTATACGTCCATCGTCGCCGGTTTTTTCATGGCGTTTTTCAGCGGGAGCCGGTTCCCGGTCAGCGGGCCCACGGGCGCGTTCGTCGTCATCATTTACAGCATCGTGTCCCGGCACGGCTACGAGGGGCTTGTCCTGACGACGCTGATGGCGGGCATCCTGCTCGTCATCTTCGGGTTCCTGCGGCTGGGGGCACTGGTCAAATATATCCCCTATCCGGTGACGACGGGCTTCACCACAGGGATCGCACTGCTGATCTTCTCCTCACAGATAAAGGATTTCTTTGGTCTGCCCCTTGTCGATACTCCGCCGGAATTTTTCGATAAATGGGGAGCCTATGCCCAAAACGCCATGGACTTCAGCCCCTCGACGCTCGGGGTGGCGGCCTTCACACTGCTGGTCATCCTGATCGTCCGGCGCAAGATTCCCAAGCTCCCCGCCCCTGTGGTGGCCGTATTCCTATCCACACTGCTGGTGTGGCTGTTCTCCCTGCCGACCGACACCATCGGTTCCCGCTTCGGTACGCTTCCCACGGGGTTTCCCGACTTTGCGCTGCCCCAGGGCGTCACCTTCGAGCGTATCCGCGAGCTGTTCCCCGATGCGCTGACCATCGCCCTGCTGGCGGGCATCGAGTCGCTGCTGGCCTGTGTGGTGGCGGACAGCATGACGGGCGACAGGCACAATTCGAATATGGAGCTGATTTCGCAGGGCATCGGCAATGTGGCCTCGGTGTTCTTCGGCGGTTTCGCCGCCACGGGCGCCATCGCTCGCACGGCGACGAATATCCGAGCAGGCGCGATGTCATCCATCTCCGCCATTGTGCATTCCCTGTTCCTCGTGGCTGTGGTCATGTGGTTGCTGCCATTGATAGAGCTCATCCCACTGGCAGCCCTTGCCTCCGTACTGGTGATAGTTGCCTACGATATGAGCGATCTGCGCACTGTGCGCCATATTTTTCAGGGACCTAAGTCCGACTGGTCGGTAATGCTCCTGACTTTCGCGCTCACGGTAGTGTTTGACCTAACCGTGGCTGTATATACTGGAGTCATACTGGCATCGTTGCTGTTCATGCGTCGCATGGGCGAATTAACGGGTCTCCATACCTGCGTTTCCAGCGAGGACGAGGCATCCGGGCACGAAATTCCTGTCCCGGACAAAAACAATGTACCCGACGGTGTGGAGATTTTCGCCATCAACGGGCCGCTGTTCTTCGGTGTGGCTGACCGATTCCAGTCCACGCTGAACGCGATGGAGACGCCGCCCAAGGTGTTCATAATGTATCTGCACAACATGTCCGCCATCGACATGACAGGTATCCACGCATTGGAAGAATTCCTCGAGCGCCGACGGAAAGGCTGTCGCGTGCTATTCGCCGCCGTGCGGAAACCTGTCCACAGGACGCTCCAGCGGGTCGGTATCCTGCGCACCGTGGGCGAAGAGAACGTCTTCCCCTCACTCGACGAAGCGTTGCTCCGCGCCGAGGAAATTTTGGAAGATACCATTCCCGGGGAAAGAGTTTTGCCACGGCTGGTTTCGAAATCCTGAAGCTATCACGAGAGCAGTAAAAACTGAAGAAGCTCCAGAAGCCATATTCACTCGTCGCCAAGGCAAAATACCATACCGAGAAGCAGAACAGACACACCCAGCCCCGAAAAGACCGTGCGAAGCATGAAAAACTCCGTGGCGGGGCACCCCCGATGGGATGCCCCCGGTAACATCAGACGTGCAGGCTCTGTCATAGAATGTGATTGTTTCATCTCCACATATGGTGCAAAATACAGTCTTTTTCTCCTGTTTTCCGTTAGCGGACTCCATAGGTGAGGCATTTAGTCGGTTATCTCTTTGGAACACAAGGAATAAAGCCTCAATTATTTCTTATGACACAGCTATTTGTTGTTCAATAAATTTCAAGTACGGGGTGGAACTATGTTTTTACATCTTATCGTTTTTGGATGGGCTATCTTTACTGCTGTATTTAGTTTCCAGCTGGTGCAGATTTTCCTGTACGGGCAAGAAAAGATTGCATTAGTCGACATACGGAATATCCCCGTACTGCTTGTTTTGCTAGGTGTTCCTCTTATTCCCATAACCATTCACAGTTTCAAGAAGCTCACCAGCGCCGAAAAGACCTATTGGTCGTGGTTCTGTCTGTTCGGCGTTTACGGCATCTTTGTTCTAGCACTGATTTTCATAAGGAACCTGAATACGATTGCCATCTATTCCTCAGCCATCATCGACACCTCCATCATCCTGTGCCTCGAAAAGTTCGTCACAGCGATGAAGGAACGCTCGAACGGCACGCCCCCCCAACAACGCCGTCTGCTTTCCATTTGTCTGCTCGCCGTTTTTGCGTTGCAGTTCGTTTTCGGTGTGCTGTAAAACCGAAAAAAACACATCCCAGGCCGGTTATCCCCTTCAATCTCTTTGTAATGAACAAAGAAAAGGCCGAAAAATGTTCTCGGCCTTTTCTTGTAGGTTCTGTCATAGGATGTGGTTGGTTCATCTCCACAGTATGGTGGAAAATACAGCCTTTTTCTCCGGTTTTTCCGTTAGCGGACTCCATGGATGAGGCATTTAGTCGGTTATCTCTTTGGAAATTCAAGAAATAAAGCATCAATCATTTTTTGTGACACCGCCGACGAGCAATAGTTCCTTCGCTTTCCCGCTCGGGCACCTTTCACAGATGATCCGCATCATATCCCGGAACGAACGCTTGCGTGCCTTCGATTCTTCATTGGCTACCCTCGCCGCTGTGATGGCTTCCATTTCCAGATTTTCCATTGTGCCCTCCCTTGACGTTGCGAGTTTTCCCTGGAGTTGAAACCTGCCTTTTGATGGGGATGGAGAGTTGCCGATAACCCTAAGGAGGTGGTGACGACACCCTGGCCGTGCTCTGCTTAGTATATATTTACGTAAATATGTATTTACAATATTCTATGTACATATAATAATATAAATACATATTTATGAGGAGAATAAAAACCATGTATATCTGTGCCATAGCCAACCAAAAAGGCGGCGTGGGCAAGACAACGACGGCACACAATCTGGGGGTTCAGCTTGCCAGAAACGCAAAAAAGCGCGTGCTGCTGCTCGATTTGGACGCTCAGGGAAACTTGAGCGACGCCTGCGGCCTCGATCCGCAAACGCTGGAACGTACCGTTTTCGATGTCCTCGCTGGAAACGCCTCCATCGCCGAGGCGAAGAGCACGCTGGAAGCGGGGTTGGATATTCTCCCGGCCAACATCCGGCTTGCAGAAGCGGAACTGGCCTTTGCCGGACGAATGGGGAGGGAGAATCTGCTGAAGAAAGCTCTCTCCTCTGTCTCGAGCGAATACGATTACGTGCTGATAGATTGCCCGCCTTCTCTCGGGCTTTTGACCGTCAACGCCCTCAATGCGGCAAACGGATTACTCATCCCTGTGCAGGTCGAGTATTACGCTCTGACGGGGCTGGCGCTCATCAGACAGACTGCGGAGCTTGTCCGCGATCTCAATCCTGATCTAGCGATCCTCGGGCTCGTCCTGACGTTTTTTGATGCCCGAAAGACCCTCAACAAAGATGTGGCCGCAGCTCTCGCGGACGAATGGGGAGACACATTGTTCTCAACCCGTATCCGGGACAATGTGAGCCTTGCGGAAGCCCCCAGTAATGGGCAGGATGTGTTCAGCTACAAACGGAGCTGTTACGGCGCAAAAGACTATGCGGCCTTTGCTGCCGAATTTCTGGAAAGAACGGAGGGATGCTATGGGACTCGGGGATAGAGGAAAGAATCAGGTGAAGAAAGGGAGCCCCAGCGGGCTGTTTGCCAGAACGGAACCCAGTGTTACAGAAATACAGACTTCCAGTAATACACAAATACAGACTACTATAAATACAGGTATACAGGAATCCCTACCTGAAAAAAATGACCAGAGGAAAATGTACAACATATCTCGGTCATTGTCGGAACGTCTTCGCAAGTATGCTTTCGATGAACGCCGAAAGGAAGTGGACATTGTGCGGGAAGCACTGGACGACTGGCTCAAGAAACAGGGATATTGAGAAAGACGCATGTTGCAGACGGCACACTTCAAACGCTGTATCCCAAACCGTGGACGCCCGGTGTTGCCCTCCTGCTGAAACAAGCAACACCGGGCAGCGTGGAGTACGCCTGAAACGCCATCATTAAGGGATTCGAGCTTGCCCTTGAAACGGGAGGCAAACTTCTGGGGAAGTATCTCAAATCGGTTTTCGCTTCTCCCGCTGAGGTGGACCTACTTCAAGGCGGTACTACGCCATATCGCCAAACATGGCCTGCTCACGCCCGACGAGGTCAGACGCTGTTTTTTCTATCGGGACAACAGAAATCTTACAGCTCACGATTACAGAGAAACTCTGGCGGAAGAGGCACTCAGGTTGAAACCTTCGTAGAGGATGCGCGGGCTCTGGCGGAACGCATGGACAAGACAGATGGAACAGAATGAACATTTTCTTGAGCCTGCCATAAAAAAGGCCGTATGCGTCTGCTTTGTACTTTCGTTCCCAATCCCGGGGTATGGGCATATGGGAGCCGTATATCAGGAAGAGCGCATTCAGGAAACATTCTTGATCTTGTCGTCCGCACACCACAGAAGCTCTCCATCAACCCGGCCTGAAAGTTGACCACCTCAGAACGGCACTCCGAGAAAGCGGCATTCCCATTCTCATTGTTGTCCATGATTGGGCGCTTCTGCCTGACGCCTTTCAATAGAAAACAACTGTATCCTATTATTACAGAACTCTGTAAATTATAGAGGTTCAGGCTTGATCTAATAGCCAGCACCGCTTTGCTGGTGCCGCCTGCGGATGAACGGCGTGGATTGATGAAGAGGGTTATTGCGTCAATTGGTGAGGCCAGAGCACATTCTGCTCCCCATAACCGTAAAGATACATAAAGGAAGAAGCCAAGTAACCATGGAAATGCAAGACCTGATCAATGGACGATGCGGTTGGTGCGGCACTGACAGCCTTTATGTCAAATACCACGATGAAGAATGGGGGAAGCTCGTTACGGACGACAGGCGTCTCTTTGAGTTTCTTACTTTGGAAAGTGCCCAGGCTGGCCTAAGCTGGATCACCATATTGCGCAAAAGAGAAGGGTATCGAAAAGCATTTTATGACTTTGATATCAATAAAGTTGCCCAGATGACTGAGCAAGATGTCGAACGGCTCATGCAGGACGAGGGCATTGTCAGAAATCGGCTCAAGATCAAGTCGGCTATCAGCAATGCCAAACTTTTCATCGCCATTCAGAAAGAATTTGGCAGCTTTTACAACTACACATTATCATTTTTCCCAGAACAAAAACCGATCAGTTACCAACCCAAAACGCTCAAAGATATCCAAGCCTCTACTCCCGAATCAGACGCCATGAGCAAAGACATGAAAAAACGTGGCTTTAAATTCTTTGGATCGACCATCTGTTATGCCTACTTGCAGGCCGCAGGCTTTGTGAATGATCACCTGATAAATTGTATCTGCAGAAAATAAAATTATCCATCAAATAAGCTAAAACAGATAACACCGCCGACCCTAGACAATAGCGCTTCGATTTGGGGCAGTCACGATTTGCCCCAGTATGATGTTGGCTTTGGCGTTGATGGCAATGTTTATTTTGCGGAGCCCCTGAATAGGAGTTCCGCATATCCAGCTTGGAAGGGGGTATGGAATTTACCATTCCGTAAAGCTATCTGCGCCTAAGCAACGTGTAGGCATATTCCCCGCTCTGAGCGTTCTCCATAACCACTTTACCCTGCTCCGCTTCCTCCGAATCAAACTCAACCTGTAATCCGAGGACGGAAAGCAAGGCGCATTTCTCCTCGACGGACTCCATGAGTGTTGCAGCTTCATCAGGTCGCGTCAGTAATCAGCCCGGAGTTCAAGAAGCACTCTAACTTGTTCAATGTCCGGAACGCCCTCCCCCCATCGAATCCTTACCCCATCCCCTGGCTCAGCCGGGGATGGGGTAAGGATTCGAAACAGATTTCCTTCGAAAAGCTAATCGGCCCGCATAATGCATTCCCGTTTGCGGACGCCCCCTTCCGGGACAGGTATGTTGTCCCATCAGGAATCCGTCGGAGACGTCGGAGAAGAGGTCTGTTCGGCCTCCCGTTCTTTGATGTAGCTCTTCCAGCCGGGACACCAGCCCGTATGCCAGCGCCAAATTTGGGCCAGCAGAGATCTTGGTTTTCTTTCCGCATAGTTCCGGAAACGACATACTTCACATCTACGTACGGACACTTTTCATGCCTCCCCTCTTTTCTTGACCATTCGTCATAAGTAAACTGTACAGACGGAAACAGGTTTCGCTTGCGTCCCCCTCAGGATTTATTTCACCCGTCTGCGTCATTTCAGTCACGGCACGGCCCACCGATTCTTTCCAACAGCATCGCCTGTCCCACTCTCAGGTGACCAAAGAGGGAACCTTGCGGTTGGGGCACTCTTTTTTGGGGCAGAGCTGACAGTTGTAAAACTTGCTGTCGGTCTGGAAGAACACACCCGAAACACTGTACTCGGGCCGCATCATCAGGCTGGGCAATAGGGTCACACCCAGTTTCTCGGGCAGTGGAGCCAACAATTCAAACAGGGGTACCTGCTCCTCAAGAGACCATACCTTCAGCGAACCGGGATTCATAGCTGAAACCTGAGCAATACCGTACCGCTCTAGAAGTGTCCTTTCCAGCAGTTTTTCAGCCTGCTGAACGGCCACTTCCCGCAAGGCACTGACGAATACCTGCTCCAGCGAGGAAGAAAGGGAAAGGCTCCAGTCGGCCAGTTCCATCCCTTCACTCGCCAAATAGGGAAAGGCCCGCCCCAGCCCATCCATCTTCTGGCGCAGCAACGGGCTGGAAAAAATCACTTCTCCGACCTGTACCTTCTCTTCGTCCAGTATGGTCAGGCCGCACAGCCTAGCCACGGCTTTGGGCCTAGCCACGCGCACAGCTTCCTCCGCTAATCGGCTCAGCCGATCTATGAACTTTGTCTGTCCGGGCCGGATGCGCAACCTGCACCCTAGGGATTCCAGATCAAATTCCAACGGCACGGTTTCGACAAGAATGACATTCTGATCCATGAATCCTCTCCGTCAGTTACAGGATGGCCGCATACGGCTCCTTGACCTCACCCAGATATCAAATCGAGCCATCACCAAGTCGGCACAAAAATATTGTACGCACAACTGGTATAGGTACAGCGTAACAGCTTAAGGGATATAAAAATGGTATGGAATGCGTCCACCCCTCAGGTTTATCGATGCCACCTATGTGACGAACGCCGTCTGAAGAATAAAATTTACCGCTGTGAGAGGAACGTCTGCGGGATGTCCCCGGGTCGGCATCAGGTTCATACCCTGAGCCCCCGAGGCAATCTTCGCCGAGAAACTGACCATGCGCCTTCCCGGGAGCTTAGGATTCGGTCCGCCGCCTGCCAGACGAGCGGGCTCGTTTGCGCCCCTCTCGCTCGCCGCTTCGTCTGATCAGGAGCTGCGGGCTGTCGGTCGGGAGCTGTAAACATTCAAGCTTGTGGCGTGAAAAATCTATTTTTTCAGCATGTTCAAACTCTGCCCGCAGATATGGCCAAATCCGGGCAAAGGTGCCATCCGCACCCCACTTCCTGAAACGCCGCCATGCCGTCACGTAGTTCCCCAAAGATCGGGGCAGCTCGCTCCAGGGGCAACCCGTAGTGAGCACATGCAGAATGGCTTCCAGAGTTTGCCTGTTATCCGCCGGAAGACGCCCCCGCGACCTTGGCCGTACCAAGAGGAGTGGCCGAATATATTCCCACTGTGCGTTGGTGAGCCTATATACTGACATGGCCATGCCTGCCGTTATTGCGTCATACCCCGGGATGCCGGGCCCACTGAACTTTCAAAACGACACGGTACCGGACACTCCACCTATCGCACGGGTAAAGCCATGAGGCCATCCGGGGACAAATGGAACATCAGCACCACGAGAGCCCGGATTATGCCGGGCAAGCTACAGCGCAAATCGTGCCTTCAACATCCATATCGATCGTCTGCCCCGGCACGAGGTGCAGAAACCGCTCCCCGGATTGCCCACCGTGCAGCAGCTCGGCCAGATAAGCGGAAGATCCCCATATCTCGGAATACGGCAACAGCGTAGCCTCCGCCACTTTTCGGGCCTCATCCACATAGGCGTCCCCCATCTCCGGCCAGCGGATATGGCAAGCGTTCTTGTAGTTATCGAGCAGCGCGTTTTCCGCCTTCATCATCCGGGCGGCTTTGGCCGTGCCGAATTTTTTCTCATACACGGAGAAACGCCTATACGATTCCAGATGAAAGGGAACCAAAAAGTATTTCAACCACCCCGGGCTGATCCAGTATGTGGCACCCTCACGGGAAGAAGCGTTGGCCCCCTTCTGGTCAAGCCCAAGCAGCAACGGAATACAATCATGCAGTTTTGGGAAAACCAACGTTGCCCGGCTGGCGTGCACGCCGCTCAACCCACGCCCACACAGCCCGTAGCCGCACAGAACCGCCAACGGCCCGTCGTTCTCCTGTTCAAAGGTATCCACGAGGCCTTGAAACGCGCTGCGCAGTTTTTCCGGATAGTCATGCAGCCGCTGCTCCAAAAATTTCATGGGAGGCGGATTCAGCATATCGGATACGAGCACTTCCAGCTCAGGACGCAGGACTTCACAGGCGATAAGCAATGTTTTCATACTATTCCAAATGTTGCCGTCAAAAAAATACAGGGCCTTTGCGCAGTGCGGTTTCACGGGGCAATCCCAAAAGATTCCTTATACGGGCCAAGAGCGTACTCCCAAAGGTTCGGTGAGCACCGCCCCCCCGCAGCATGAGTGTTCATCAAGGCGACGTGAGCGCAGCCGCATCTTTTAGGATACGCCTTTCCCTCCAGGAGGCGGAAAACCGATTTCCCTCACGAAAAGGTCGTTGAATTCTATATGGGTCGAGAGTTCGACGGGCTTCACGAAAGAGGCGATCCGGTCGGCCATCTTCCGTTCTCCCAGAGAAAGCAGGCACAAGCCAGCCCCTTCCGCAGCCGCGTTGCCGATAGGAATGATCTTATCGACCGAAATGCCTGGGAACATGCCCAGAGCGACGGCCTTTTCCCGATCCAAATAATTGCCGAACGCACCCGCAAGGTAGATCCGGTCGATCTGGGATGCTTCGATTTTCACTTCCTTAAGCAAAACAGCAATGCCCGCCGCAATGGCGGCCTTGGCAAGCTGGAGTTCCCGGATGTCCTTCTGCGTAATGACAATGTCCCGTTCGTTGCCCTGCTCGCCAGCAAAGGCCAACACAAATTCCCGCATACCGCCGACCGTGCGTAACCTGCCCCCGAGCGGCTGGGAAAGTACCGGGGACTTTTCGCCCGCAAGCCGACCCGAGACTTCCAGCAGGCCGCAGCGGATCAGTTCGGCCACAGCGTCGATGAGCCCGGAACCGCAGATTCCCTGCGGAGGCATATCGCCGATTACTCCCAACCGGACGGTGCCGTTTTCGAGCAGGACGCTCTCAATGGCCCCGTCTCCCGCCCTCATGCCGTTCTGGATATGCGCACCCTCGAAAGCGGGCCCCGCCGCTGCGGAACAGGCCAGCAGCCAACCCTTGTAGCCCAGAATGATTTCACCGTTCGTTCCGATGTCCACGGCAAGGGAATAGCCCTTCTGTTCCCACAGTTTCGTGGCCATGGCGACGCCAAGGGTATCGGAGCCCACATAACCGGAGATGTTCGCGAGGACATGCACGGTCCCTTCCGGATGCATGGGCAACCCCAGCCTGCCGCCCTTGACCACTGTGCGCGGGCGATAACAGGGGATAAAGGGCGCCACGGACAGATTTTTGGGATCGACGCCCAGAAACAGATGGCTCATAGTCGTATTACCCACGGCAACGACGCTGTACACATGGTTCTCGTCGATGGAGAGGCTCCGGAGAAGGCCGCGCATGGTTTCGGAAATGCCCTTGATGGTCACGGCCTGCATCTTCTCGAGATTTTCACGGCCTGCTACAGCGGCAATCCGGCTCAGCACGTCGGCTCCGAACACACGCTGCGGGTTGGCCGTACCGTCTGCATCCAACACCTCGCCGGAAAGCAGATCGACGAGGTAGACGGCAATGGTCGTCGTACCGATATCAAGGATGAAGCCGTACCGGAGGGCATGTGTATCGCCGGGTTCGACGGCGATCAGTTCGTCCTCGACCAACACCGCAGTAACCTCAAAACCCGCTTTCCGCACAATCTCAGGCAGGCCGCCCAACAGGCTGAAAGCCACCTTCTTGTTCTTGCCCACCTGAGCCAGAATGCGCTCCAGATCGGACGCCTGATCCCTCAGGCTGGGCTTGGACAACTGGATAAACTTCTTCTCGATCAACGAATCGGAGTACTTTTTTTCTTTCTGGAGGTTGGGCAAACGGACCTTTCTCCGGACGTCATCCCGGCCAGCCGAGATCTCAATGACCACATCCTCCCGGATCAGGCTTTGGCAGGCAAGAACCTTGCCGTCCCCCCTGGTCATGAGGAACGACTCATCCCCCTCAACCGGAACCAGCGTTCCGGAACGCACCTTCACGGCGCATTTGCCGCAAATACCGCGCCCTCCGCACTCCGCACCTTCCAGTATGCCCGCCTTGAGCAGGCAATCCTTCAGGCTTGTTCCCGCCTCAGACTGGAAACGATACCGCTTGCCGCCGGCTAACACTTCGATGTTCATGATGCTCATGTCCGCCCCCCCTGTTGCCCGAACCCGTTCAGGAAAGCGAAAAGGGAACCCGGCATTGCGTGTTCCAAGCCGCTATCAATTTCTCTGCGATCTCGTCTCCCGCCTTGGGAATGATGACAATCTTCGATTCATTGCCACTAGCCTCCAGTACCCTCGTCTCAACCTTGTCGTTGACCCCGTCCACATGGAACCAGCCATGCTCCGTATCCGAAAGGATTCCCTTGACGCGCAGCGCTCCGGGCAGGATCTCGCGGACAAAGGCTTCCACCCTTTCTGGGGCCAGCCCTTCCGTCGTCGTGATGATGTACTGGCCCGGCCTCGTGTATGATTCCTTGGCGCTCCGTTTAACAAACTTGCTCTCCAGAGGAGAAGACGTAGAGACTTCGTGCATGGAGGAATCCAAGAGCCCTTCAACACATGCGTAACTGGTTTCAATAATCCCGGCGTGCGGGTTGAGCTGCCTGATCTTTTTCCGAATCCGAGCCAGCGTCTCACCGTCTGCAAGCTCGATCTTGTTGATGATGATCCGTTGGCTGGCGATGACCTGCTCTTCCACCGCATTGATGTCCCCAACCAGATCAAGAAAGCTCTCCGGATCTATCAGGGCGATCATGCCCTGATAGACGTAATGGCCGCCAGTAAGCCGCTTCAAATCGCACAGGATATTCCTGAGCGGAAACGGATTGGCCATCCCGGAGGTTTCCACAATCACGACATCCAGAGAACGCTTGGCGAGCAGGACAAGAGCCTCCAGAAAATTGCCGGAAAGGCAACTGCAGAAAACCTGCCCATCGTTAAGTTCTTCAATCTCGATGTCTTTGGCCCGAATGAGGCTCGAGTCTATATTGACCCGTCCCCATTCGTTGATGATGACGCCAATCTTTTTTCCCTGCGCGGCCGCTTCGTCGAGGACACGGTTCAGCAGCGTCGTTTTTCCCGAGCCCAAGAACCCGGTAATGAAGAGCAGAGGCACGGGACTGCAGGGATTATTCATAGGGCTTCCTCGATCTGCCGGATAAGATCGTCCAGATTGGGAATGAGCGACGAGTACTTCATTTCACCATTGAGATACAGGCTGGGCAACTGCTTCACGCCCATCTTCTTGATCCGAGAGATGTTTTCAGGCGTGTTGTACATGTATTCCACGACATCGATCCTGTCGCCGAAATGCTTCTTCGCGTCTTGGGCGACGCCCCACATGTACGTACAAGCCGCGCACGCCGTGGAATCCAGCGTGAAGGCTTCCAACAGGGGCTTTTTCAGATTGCCGTAATCGGGCAGTTCCACATCCACGTCCATAGAGCTCAACTCATAGTTGGCCACCATCTCGCGGGCCTTGTCGGTATGCAGAACAGCCTGAGACAGAGCGATCGCATTCTCCACCGGAGATGCATAAGGCATGTCTCAGCCAGGCGAGAAGATGAAGTTCTTCCTTGTGTTCAGGCTGTCGATGAGATCGATGCCCACCTTCATGTTGTCGAGCTGCGTACCAAGCAGCAACGCGGTCGTCAGAGGGATGTTCCCGCCGATGGCGATATCGTAGCTGTCGGTGAGCTTGTGAGCCGCCACGATGTTGACATTTTCATCAACAGCGAGGGAATCCGGCTTCGTCTGGCACATGAGCTCAAGGATATGGGTGGCGTTGCCGCACACGAAGAAGGATGAGAAGGCGCCCTTGTTGCGGATATGGCTGAAAATATTTGCATAGGGCTCGAAGACGAAGTTCTTGAAATGGGTTGGGGAAATCTGGGATACGACCGGGTCCACCGGTACGATGACGTCCACGCCTTCTTCCAGATAGAAGTCGGCCATCTGTAGCCCTAGTTCCGTAGTATAGGCCATCAGCTCTTTGACATATTCGGGGTGCTGGCGCGCATCACGGAAAAAGTTCGTTCCCCTCAAGTGGGAAGCCAGCGTATACGGACCGCAGAAGAGCCCGTACAGGGCGGTTCTGTCGCCCACAGCCTTTTTGATGCGCCGCGTGACATCCAGTACCATAGGGATTCGTCCGGCATCTCTGGTGATCTTGATATCGGGAATTTCAAAAGTCGATTCCAGGGGATGCGAGCGGACGCTGGGCGGGCCGTTCTTTTCCCATTTGATGGTGCAGCCCAGAATTTCCGCTTCCAGCTGCAGGTCAAACAGGAGGATCAGGCCATCAGGCGCATACATCTTTTCCACTTCCAACAAAGACTCCACGAGCTTGTCCGCGTCCTGATAGACTTCATCGGCAGTGTATCCCTTCAAAAACCCGGCATGGACCCCCGCCATGGGGACCCAGGCGGGACGTTCTGTTTCTTCGTGCCTAAGCGTTTTAAAAAGCACTTCTTTGCCAGTCATGCAAGACTCCTTTGTTGATGTTTGGAGCTGCAGGATGCCTTCCTGTAATGGCATCATTTTCGGAAACCGCCGACATGCTCCCAGCGACAGCCATCCTCTCGTGATGCGGCTGTTTTTACCGGTTCATGTCAACGTTCCGAATGTTTTTCGCCAAGCGGCTTCGCCACTCAGTTTCTGACGCTGGCCGCGTAGTCGGAAGAGGCCCTGACCATGGCCAGAATATTTTCCAATGGTGTCCGAGCGGCCAGATCGCAACCGGGCATCATCACGTAACCACCGTCCAGCCCGGCGATTTCGGCATTGGCGTACGCTGCGGCATACACAGCCTCACTCGTCCCCATGCACAGCAGTTCGTTGGGATTGAAGTTCCCCACCATAGTGAGTTCTTTGCCTGCGGCCTCCAAAGATTCCTTGAGGTCCACGGGGGAGTCCACGGAAAAGCCATCAATCCCCAGAGCCTTGACGTGAGGAAGCCTCATACCTGCCTTCCCGCAGATATGCAGCAAAAATGTTTCACAATTTTTCAACTGGGAGGTGAGCCCCTCGAGCGTGGGGACTACGTGTTGCTCGTACATTTTAGGGCTGATCATGTCCCCGGACGAACAAGGATCACAAGTCTGGATGAGATCGCAACCGTTCTCACAGTACATGTTGGCGATTTCGGCGCAACAGTCCGTGGCATACTCAAGCAACGGCTTGATATACGGAGACTTCTTCCCCAGCAGGATCATAAACTCTTTCACGCCTACCATCATGCTTGCACCGGAGAAAGGGCCGACTATCTGACCGGCCACGCTCTTTCTGTCGCCCACAAGCTTTTTTATTTCCCGGGATTGGCGCATCATTTTCTGAATCAGTTCACTGTTCTCCAGCCTTTCACGGATTTTCGAGCGATCCAGGGAAGAAATATCCGCCGCCACGTCATGGATGCAGGGTTTAACCTCGATCGGGGCGCCGATCTTTGAGATCTCGGTGGGGCAACCGAGAGCCTCAAGCAACCCTATCCAGCACCCCAAGCCCGTAGTAACCGAGTCACTCTGCATCTCGTCATATGTCCTGACTATCAGCTCAGCACCAAGATCATCCATCTCGCGCAGATCTTTAAACGAAATCTTTTCCCGCTCGATCATCCACGTTTCACCGAGGAGGATCATCATGGGCACACGATCCACCGGGGTGTGGGCAAAAGCAGCTTTGACACGTTCTTTGGAAGTCATGGTGCGGGGCATAAATTTCTCCTCTTATAGAGCAATGTCCGGATCCGTTAAGACATATCTTCAACTGATTGCTATAAAAACAGGCCTATTGATTGAAGGCACGCCCGCTTCCAGAGGAACCGCACAAGCCAGAGAAAAGTTCCCGGAAACTGGCTGCATTTCATCGCCTCCGCCGATAGAACCGACCGGAGGCGATGAAGTGTTAGCGTGTCATCATCTTTCCCAGAAATCGCCTCAGGCGATTGCGCGGCTAGTATTCCATCGGGAGGCCCATCTGGGTCAGTTCCTTCTTCACCTTGTCGTACATATCCATGTACCACTTCTGCGGCTGGACGGTGACGAGGTTATAGCATTCCCTGAAGTCGCCGCCCATCTTGTGCGCGGTATGGGAGTCAATGGTGGGCTGGTACTTGGCCATGATGCGCTTGACCAGATCGTTGGCATGGGCACGGGTGAGACGCGCCTTGGCGACGGCTTCGCCCACTTCGGCGGAGAACTGAAGGCCGAGGCCGCTCTGATGGTCCTTAAGCCCGCTCTGGGCACCTGTGCCGCCGGAGACGCCGTTGCCGAGCACGACGGCGCTGATCGCGGAAGCGGCGGATTCCCAGAAGAAGTTTTCATGGCCGATGCCATGCGTCATCTGCCAGCCGCCGCCTGTCAGCGGTTCGCACATGGTGTTGCGCGTAACGGCGGCGTTCTGGTGGTTGCTGCACCACAAGGAGTACTTGCTGGTGTTGCTGAAGTACATGGCGTCCACGGACCAGGAGCCGTTCAACGGCACGTCGAACAACAGCTTCTGGATGATCCATTCCGCGGTGCCGGTAACGGCCGACGTGGCGGGACCGCCGGACAGGCCGCCGGGGTAGGAGGTCATAACACTGTAGAAGTTGATGCCATAAGTGTGCCACTGCAGGGCGCGGGAGAGGTGCTTGTATTCCACCTTCTGGTGCGGCAAGGTCAGGCAGCAACGGAAGTCGCCCTTGTTGACCCCCCAACCGGGATCAAAAGCGGCCTGCATGGCGGACATGGCGATGGCGCGGATCCCCCCATCAGCGAGGCCGGGACGGCAAACCTGACGGCAGACGTCCTTAACCTGAGCGACGCTCCACAGTTCGGAGAACATTTCCCACGGAGAATCGGGGGTAATGGGCATACCGTAGATTTCCGTCAGGTTCCCCTGGAAGTGACACATATCAATCTGAGGCACCTGAGCATAGCTCATGGCGATCTGATGATAGATATCCTGAGAAACGGGGCCGAGAATACGACCGAGCACGGAAACCGGGTTCTTCACATGGTCGTAATCTTCAAAGCCACGGTGAACGGCGGTGATAGAATCCTTGCCCACGCCAACAGTGTAACGGTCGGCGGTGTTGGCAGCCGCGTCAAGGATTTCCTTGCGAGAGAATTCAATGATCCTACGAGTATCAGTACACAGCACACCGACTTCGGCTACCAGATCGATGGCGGCCTGCCACAGACGGTCGAGCATCTCGTCGTCACAGGGAACCATGTGATCCGGGTCATACTTGATGCCCCACTTTTCGGTGATCTTCTTCAGCTTCGGCCAGTAGACCCTCTTATCAAAGTCGGATTCAAAGCAAATGGGACCGGTAACAGCTCTCGACCAGAAGTCGATAAATTTTCCACGGGCACCTATACGCATAGAGATTTCCTCCAATGGACAGTGTGTGTTCAGGCTCTACTCAAACCCACCGAACATCGCTTACTTCAAGAGACTCTTCGCCAGTTCCACCGCTTCCACGGCGTCCTTGGAAAAGCCGTCGGCACCGATCTGTTCGGCCCACTGCGGGGTTACGGGACCACCGCCCACTATTACCTTATACTTATTGCGCAGGCCCTTGGCTTCAAGGAAATCGATAACTTCCTTCTGGCTGGGCATCGTGGTGGACATCAGGGCAGAGAGGCCGATGATCTGAGCGCCGAATTCCTCGGCGGCGGTGATGAACACTTCACTGTCAACATCGGCACCGACGTCCTTCACGTCAAAGCCACCCACGGTGAGCATGGTGGCGACCATATCCTTACCCACAGCATGCACGTCACCCTTGACGGTGCCGATGACGACTTTCGGCTTTTCCTGGAAGGAACCAGCGTCAATGGTCTTCATGAGCTCTGGTTCAAGGACCTTGAGCCCGGCCTTGAAAGCGTCCGTCGCGAGCAGGATTTCAGGCAGGAACACTTCCATGATCTGGAACTTGTCGCCGAGAATCTTCAGCGCGTCGCCCATCGCATCGATCGCATCCATAGGAGAGGCGCCTTCCTTGATGATCTTTTCCGCCGAGGTTACGGCAGCGTCTTCATCAAAATCCAGAATGGCGTTTTTCAATTCTTCAATGCAAGCCACGTTTGCCATAGAAGTAACCTCCAGAAGTGTGGATACTGAAAAAAAGCTTTTGCTCATCATTTGCCTTGGAAAGTTTTAGGCGCGCTCCCCCCCAATATCGGGCATAGCTTCCCAGACAGCCTCTAACCTTAATGCCGCTATCCATAGTAATTCTACATACCGACCCCCTACCTCCTTCAATAGAATATTTTACCTTCAATCAAGCATGAAACCCGATACTCTTTCGTAAAATCGCAAAGAAACATATCATTTTTTGCTCTGATCATATCGCAAATAATATGTACAGAACAAATTTTTCATGACGTTACATTGCTAGAGTAAAAGAATTCATGCATAGTAAGATACTTTATGCTAGTATTTGTCCCAACATTCTCGTGTTGGAAAACATACCCGGCTTCCGCTGTTATGTTTTTATATTAAGCAAGGAACATGCCATTTTCTTAGGAGAAGGAAAAATTTCTGCCCTCAAGAATTGGGCCAAATAGTTTTGCTCTTATCTCGGGCAGTTATTAGGACGGAAAAACTGTATCCAGCAGAGAAAAGAAATTTTTCACTTTTTAAAAAGAGCATTGATACCTGTTAGTAAATTTTTTTGACCGTATTCGACACACAATAGGACAACCTGTATTACAATTGAAACAACAATAAAAAATAATTAATTATTATATATTCTTATAACCATTTTTTCTAAAATCCCCCACAACCCGCACCCATGCCACATAAGAAATGACTCGGAGCGTCCTCATTTGTGGTCCTCCTCCCACTCATTCCGCCATTCTATATCTTGCTTGAATAACATGACTATTTTCACAAAAAGTTTAACGCGCTTCCAGTGTTTCACTGCCTGCGTGACTGATGGGACGCTTCATGTTGTGGGGCGGTCACTTCCAAAGTTCCACACGGCCCCCTGAAGCACGACGCCGGATTGTGAAATAAACTTCAAAAGAAAAATCAGAAGAACAGATACTGGAGCAGTACTGCACCCTTCCGCTAAGGCGTTTCCACGACACTACGCAAATCCACCAGCAAAGGTCTTCCCATGTAACCGCGTATACCCCACAGAAAGCAGCGCGAGGCATCCCATTTAAGGCATATCCTCCAACGCTCCGCCCCCCATCCTCCTCCATAGACAGGCGGTCGGGGAAAAGAGTGTCGGGAGCGGAATGATGAGAGTTATGGACAGACAGGTATGAAGTCGGCGCTCGCTTATTCGCCGCGCAGGTTTCACTCCACTTCCAGCTCGACGGAGGCGAAGGGAACACTCGCACGCCGCCCCCAGTATAAAAAGGTATCAAGAAGCGCGGGATTCCGCATTCGGCATAGCGGGGAAGAGCACTCCAAAGCGGTTAAAGGCCTGAAAAACGCCGCTATACTAGAGTTGCCCTGAGATATGGTTCTGTTTTCGTGACATGTCGTTCTGACAAAGAGAATAAAGGCGAAAGGGATGGCGTTTGCTCCGGCCCTTCCCCGACCGAGACAGCCCCTCAACATCACCCGGCGGGAAAACGGATAAACATGAAACAAGCCATACAACCCGGCAGCCCGAACTCCGCCAGCGGTGCTCGCCTATAACAGGCTGCCAACACGACCGGCTTCCGGCGTTAAAGTTCCCATGGGGAGGCTCTCCCCTATTGCGCCTCAAACTTGGCGAGCAGGCCATGTTCCCGGAGCTTGCGGTACAGCTTGCTCCGGGAAATCCCCAGAGTCCGGGCGGCCAGCACCTTGTTGTAGCGGGAATTGACCAGCGCCTCCCACAATACCTTGCGTTCGGCCCGGGCGCTGGCTTCTGAAAAATTCTGACTGTCCTGGTGGGAGTCCTCTGTATCGGGTATCGTCCCCGCTACGGCCGACGCCTCCAGTTCACGCATAAAGCGGGGCGGAAGATGCTGGACTGTCAGCACGGACTGATCATCCCCTAAAGAGTATAGCGCGTACACAAGTACATTCTTGAGTTCCCGGACATTGCCGCGCCACGGGTATTGGGCAAAGGCATCATACAGGGCGTCGTCAATCCGGATATCCTTCTGGCGATTGTCCCCGACGCTCTGGGTGACGAAATGCCGGACGAGAAGGGGTATGTCGCTCACGCGATCCCGCAGAGGCGGAATATCCAGTTCGAAAACGCTCAGCCTGTGGTACAGATCCTCGCGGAACTGGCCCTGCCTGACCATCTCCGCCAGATTTCTGTTGGTCGCGCCGATAAGCCGAAAGTCGGAATGGAGCTGACCCTTATGAGCTATCTTTTGGATTTCCCCGGTTTCAAGGACACGGAGAAGCTTCGCCTGCATGGGCAGCGGCAGTTCACCGATTTCATCCAAAAAGATGGTGCCCGTGTCCGCCATTTCAAACTTGCCCTTCACGCCGCCGACCTTGGCTCCCGTGAACGCCCCAGTCTCATAACCGAACAGTTCCGATTCCATCAGTTCCGGCGGCAATGCTGCACAGTTCACAGTGACGAAAGGCCGATCCGAGCGCTGGCTGGCCATATGCAGAGCCTGCGCCACCAGCTCCTTCCCTGTGCCCGACTCCCCGCATACGAGAATCGGTTCCTGGCTGAACGCGAAACGCCGCCCCAAGCAGCGCATGTTTTCAATGCAAGGGGCTTCGCCCACAATAGCTTCGAACGTATACAATCCACTATTTTTATGTGCTTCCTTCTGCTCTGAGAAGGAATAGGACTTCATTTCCAGATTGCGAACCGTATCCAGCAAGGCCAGCAGCTTATCCTTGTCGAGATTGGAAGGGATGCTTTCGACCACAACCCCCCGCAGCTGACCCTGCTCATCCTGAATAGGATAGCGAAAGGAGACACCCCATACGTTGTTCTTAGTCTGGCTGGAACAGATGACCATCTTGCGCGTGCGGATGCTGCTCATGACGCCACGCTCGCCAGTGAGGAAATACTCCGTAATATGCTTACCTATAACGCTTTCAGGAAGATTATACATTTTTAGAAAAGATTTATTGCAATAGATAAAGAATCCTTTGTCGCAAAAGAGAGCGACACCTGTATGCAGGAGATCAAAAATACCGATATTTATACTTTCAATAATCTTCTCAAATGTTGCCTTCAATATCATTGAAGAGTCAATCATACAGACCTCTCAGTCATGCATTTTGTCTATTGTACAAAATAGATTCATATATTTATTGACTGATATCGGAAGAGACTGTCATTGTTGAGGCATTTCCGACACATGCCGAATACATCAATATATACTTACTGGAAATACTGTTTTGACTCAAGCGTGGCACGCGACAAGTTGCAGGGGTGCCTGCCGCTATACTCCCGTCCGTTTTACACCTGATTCCGCAACGAGGTGTACCCACAGCGGAAAAAGCGGCTTCTGTTCTTTTGCGCCGAACTACGGGGAATAGCCGAGGAATCAAACTGCTCCGCGTTCCTGCGGAACGCCCTATCTACTCCAACCTCCACTACCCGGATAATGAAGGACCGACCCCAAAGAGCTCTTCGTCATCTAGTTATTGCATTTTTGATGCCGGAGTCCATCCACCTCAGATATCCTAAAGAATCAAAATAATACGAAACGATTGGCGATTAAAAAAACGATTTCTTCCGCAAGTACCTTTTGGAGACAAGAAAAGGGCCTGCATCGCCCGAAACGGGCCTCCTTTTGTCTCCTTAATCCGTCCTCGTGGCCCCTTCCAATGCAAAATTGCCCGGTTGTAGCCCCTCTCTCCCTATAAAGAATGTGACAGAAATAACGTTTAATGTGTTCCAATATCGTGACACTTTGTACCCGCATCAATAAGGGGAAAAGACCTCCAAGATAAGTTTACGTATAAAAAAACTGCTCATCTATAGTAAGATACATTTTTAATCAATTTATATCATATAATTATAATAAAATTTATCAAAAATAATTCCTGTTCTTTTTATTTATGAAACAGACAAAGTGTGCCCCGGTACACGCACAAAATTGTACCGCACGGCTCTTTGTACCGATATTGACACAAATTGTCCCGGAAAACGTGCCAAAAAGAACTTTTCTCGATATCTGGGCCCACAATTCCGGGACAATTCTTCTCCGTTTTTTTCATATAATCATAAAAAACTTTTATTTCAGCTCATTATAGCGACAAAAAACAATGGCAAATTATTTGCAATAAAAAGAACAAGTTTCTGGTGAGACGGTTAGTGTTTGCACCGGGTTTCTGTTTGGGCTGTTCCATATCCCATATACTGATTAATAGGAATCAAAATGGTTCTAAATTACACTGTAAAAACACACATAATTGGATCATACGCCCATCACAGGACTTTTCTTAACGTCATATAGACGTCCATTTTGTGCAAACATCTATTTAACACATTGCCATAATATACAGAAATAAATGAATAAAACTACAAAAATCAGATATAAGAACATACTATATTCGATTCTAAAACTATTATAGCGACCAGGATCAGTTCAACATCAGCAATGCTGGAAGGTTCCGGACCGGATGGCCGGAGCGCCCGGCTCAGACCGGAAAACGTCAAGAGACCTGAACATTCATCTCCACCAGGACGGAATTCTCATGAAAACAGGCAAGTTATACGGTGTGGGCATAGGCCCCGGCGACCCCCAGTATCTGACGCTCCGGGCGGCGGATGTGCTCCGCTCCGTGGATGTCGTCTTCACCGTGATCTCTCCAAATGCCTCGAACAGCGTCTCGCAATCCGTGGTGGACTATCTCCAGCCGCGCGGGGAAGTCAGGCTTCAGGTATTCAGCATGTCCCGCGACAAAACCATCCGCGAGGAGCAAGTGCGCGCCAACGCCGAGGCCATTATCGCCGAGCTACGCGTCGGACACGACTGCGCCTTCGCCACACTCGGCGACGCCATGACTTACAGTACGTTCGGCTATGTACTGGAAATCATCCGCAAAGCCATTCCCAATCTGGATCTGGAAGTCATCCCCGGCATCACCTCCTTCGCCACGCTCACCGCCAAGGCGGGAACCGTGCTCGTCGAAAACGGCGAACAGCTCAGGATCATTCCGTCGTTCCGCGCAGAAATGGCTGAATCACTTGATTTTCCCAAGGGTTCAACGACTATCCTCCTCAAAAGCTACCGTAGTCGCGGTGCCCTTCTCGACCGGCTGGCCCGTGAGGAGAAGGTACAGGTCCTCTATGGTGAACACCTTGCCATGAAAGAGCAGGCCCTCCTGACCGATCCGGACGCTATCCGCGCCCGCCCGGAAAAGTATCTCTCCCTGATCATGGTCAAGAAGCAATGAAAGCCCGCAGCTCCATCCCGCCGTGGAAGCGTCCGGGCTGGGTTCTCTGGTTCGTCCTCGCTGCCGTCTGCTCATGCTGGCTCATCCTGCACATGCCCGCGGACTCGCGCCGGATGAGGGATGCACCCGCAACCGCCACGCAGATAACGGACGCTTCCCCGGCAAGGGGCGCCCCCGGCGGTGTCCTCCCCACACAGGCGAGCGGACAACCTTCCGACGCGGAAAGGATCTTCATGAAGCTAGAAACCTTCGGACGGCTGTTCGCCATCGTGGGCATTGCGGCCTTTTGTGGAGGGCTAATGGAGGCCCGCCAGTGGCATATGGTGCTGGCGCTGCTGATGGGGCGTCTGACCCGCATGGCGCGCCTCCCGGAAATTGTGGGCCTTGCCATGCCTACCGCGCTCTGTTCCAACGCCGCTGCCAACAGCATTCTGGTAAGCAGCCATGCTGAAGGGCAAATCCGGACTTCAGCGCTTATCGCCGGGGGCATGATGAACAGTTACCTGGCCTACATTTCCCACTCGATCCGTGTGATGTTCCCGGTGATCGGGGCCATCGGCCTGCCCGGAGTACTCTATTTCGGAATGCAGTTCACGGGCGGTTTTCTGGTTCTGCTGTGTATCCTGCTCTGGAACCGTTGGTACGTCTCCCGGCACGGCGAGTCCCCTTGCGCAACCGAACCCAGCTCCACCTCCCAGCCGCTGGCATGGCCGCACGCCATATCGAAGGCTGCCATACGCTCGTTCTCCCTCCTGTTCCGCATGGCCTGCATGACAGTGCCCCTCATGCTCGGCATCGAATGGCTACTCAAAAATGGCGTACTAGACTTCTGGGAAACGGCCCTCCCCCATACTGTGACGGAACTCTTCCCGACGGAGCTCCTTTCGGCGGTCGCGGCACAGTTCGGCGGCCTGGTGCAGTCTTCTGCGGTTGCGGCGAATCTCCGGGCCGAAGGGTTGATCGACAATAGCCAGATTCTGCTTGCTATGCTGGTCGGGAGCGCATTGGGCAACCCCTTTCGGGCACTCAGGAGGAACCTCCCCTCGGCCCTGGCGATCTTTCCCGTGCCCATCGCCCTTTCCATCGTCCTCGGTATGCAGCTTTCCCGCTTCCTCGTCACGCTTGCAGGCATAGCAGGAGTCGTTTGGATGATGCTCAATACGCCATGACAGACAACCTAAAATTCATCCCGGCGCGGAGCAAACGGCCCCGGCAATCGAACGGCATGGCCCGCATGGGCAGCCGGATATTAAGGAAAGAGCATGGAAGTACGTTGGAACCTGAGTGGAGAGGAAATCGAGTGCGAGAGCTTCCGGACCATCGAGGCGGAATGCGATCTGCACATAAAGCTTCCCGCACCAGAATGGCGCGTGGTGCGGCGGCTCATCCACACGACGGCGGATCCGCGCATCGCGGACACGCTGGTGTTCCGGCATGACGCCGTTGCTTCGGGCCTGAAGGCATTGCGGTCCGGTGCGCCGATATTCTGCGATTCCAAAATGATCCGTTCCGGCCTGTCCCTTGCCCGGCTGCGCAGGCTGAACCCTGGCTATGGCCCGGAACGGCTGCACTGCCATATTGACGACCCGGACGTTCTGGCACGGGCGAAAGCGGAAGGCCGCACACGCGCCCTGTGCAGCGCGGAAAAAGCCCGCCCTTTACTCGACGGGGCCATCGTGCTCATCGGCAATGCCCCGCTCGCGCTGGCCCGCATCGCCCGTTACGTGCTGGAAGAAAACGCGCGCCCTGCCCTCGTCGTCGGAATGCCCGTAGGGTTCGTCAATATCGTCGAATCCAAAGACCTCCTTGCCCGCTGCGCCGTCCCCCAGATTGTCCTTGAGGGGCGGCGCGGCGGAAGCGCCCTTGCGGTCGCCACGCTGCACGCCGTCATGGAGAGCGCCTGATAGGGAAAAACGACAGAGAAACGCCCTAAGGCAGGGCTTTCGGCCCCAGCCGTCCCGAAACGTTTGTCTTCCGGCGTTGCGCAGGAAAGGCTCTGGCTGCCTTGCCGCATTCCGCGCATTCTGTCCCGGATTAACTCCCGGTAATGACCTGACACCGATACGCCAACCGCAACCTTAGCATGGCCCTATTCCCTTCATGAATCCACAGGAGCCGGATATGATAAAAAAGGATCGGAAAAACTTGCGTTGGGGCTACTCCACGGGCGCGTGCGCTGCAGCAGCCGCGAAGGCGGCGTGGATACGGCTCACGCGCGGTGGGGCTCCCCAAAGCATCTGGGTGCACTTCCTCGACGGCAGGGAGCGCGAACTTCCGCTCTTGCAATCCGGCGCAAATCACATGGCAGCCATCAGGAAAAACGGCGGTGACGATCCGGACTGCACGCACGGTGCCACACTGTACGCCGACATCCGCGCCTGCCTGTCCGAAGAAATCCGGGCTGAGGACTATGTTCTCCAGATCGGGAACGGCACGCTGATCCTGCGCGGCGTGGAAGGCATTGGCCTGTGCAGCCGCCGGGGGCTCGACTGCGAGCTGGGCCGCTGGGCCATCAACACCGGCCCCCGCAATATGATCTCCGAAAATCTCCGCCGGGCCGGGTTCAGCTCAGGATGCTGGCTTCTTGAAATCGGGGTGGAAAACGGCGAGGAACTCGCGAAGCATACCCTCAACTCCCATCTCGGCATCACGGACGGCATCTCGCTTTTAGGCACCACCGGTCTGGTCCGTCCCTACAGCCATGAAGCCTACATCCATACCGTCCGCATCTGCGTGAAGTCGCACTTTCTTTCCGGCGGTTCGACAATGGTCTTCTGCACTGGCGGGCGCACCAAATCCGGCGCGGAGACCCATCTGCCTGAACTGCCCGCGACCGCCTTCGTCAGTATCGGCGACTTCATAGCCGAAAGCCTCACCGCAGCCTGCCGTTACGACATGCGCGAGATCGCCGTGGCCTGTATGCCCGGAAAGCTCTGTAAGTACGCTGCCGGATTCGAAAACACGCACGCACACAAGGTCAGTCAGGATATGGATCTGCTCCGCTCAGAAGTTCGCAGGGCACTCCCCGCAGAGACGGGCCTTCATGAAGCACTCAAATACAGCGCTTCCGTGCGCGAGGCGCTTTTGTCCATCCCCCCGGACGCCCGGGACGGCCTCCTCCGCCGCCTTGCGCGGACCGCCCTCTGGCAGTTCTCGCACCGCTGCACGGGTAACCCGGCCCTCCGCCTGCTCGTGTTCGATTTTGAAGGAGGGTTCCTCTTTGAAGAAGCGCGGAGAAGGCCCGAAGAGGCCTCTCCCCGGCAGCCCACAGCCATCGCGGCGGAACCGGACAAACACATGAACGGGGATCAACCGGACCCGGCGACTGCAGACCCCGGCGAAATTGTGGGGCCATCCTACTTCATACAGGGACATTCCATATGACGAACGACGGAACGCGAGACTCCGCAGGGCGCATCGACATCGTTTCGTGCGGAACCGGATTCCCCTCCGATACGGCCATTCTGGCCCTGCTGGAGGAGGCGGATGCGGTGTACGGCTCGCGTTCCCTCATGGCGCAGTGCCCCGTCCCGGAGAAAACACGGACCATCGGGAGCGGTGCCCGAAAGGACGCGGAAGAGGCCCTCGCGCTGGCCCGGGAAGGGAAGCGCGTCGTGGTGCTGGCCTCGGGAGACGCCCTCTATCACGGCCTCGGCGGTACGCTTGCCGCACTCCGCAAGCCCGGCGACAACCTTGCGTACCATCCGGCAATCACGGCGTTTCAAGCCCTGTTTTGCCGCCTCGGCCTTCCGTGGCAGGATGCCCGCCTGTTCTGCGTACATTCCGGCGAGGGGCTGCCCTCCCGCGGCATAGCCGAAGCACCGCTGTCCGTAACCTATGCGGGGAGCCGCTACCCGGCGCACGCCATCGCCCGCGCCGTGCTCGGCGCGCATCCCGCATCGGCCCGCCGCGCAGCGATCATCGCCGAGCGCATCGGCTCGGACGACGAACGCATCCTGTCCGGGACTCTGGGCGAGCTGGCCGACGCCGCTTGCGGCCCGACGTCCATCCTCGTCATCTTTCCGGTCGCCCACGCCGATTGCCATGCTCAGGACGCGTCCGCCCCTACGCGGGACAGCGCCTCCATTCAGGCTCCAATACTGGCCCTGGGGCTTCCGGAAGAAGCCTTTGAGCGCGAAAACAATCTGATCACGGCATCGGACGTGCGCGCCGTCATCCTGTCGCGTCTGCGCCTCCCGGCATGGGGGACGCTCTGGGACGTCGGTGCCGGAAGTGGCTCCGTGGGTCTGGAAGCGGCCGCCCTGCGCCCGGCCCTCAGCATACACGGCATCGAGCGCAACCCCGAACGCTGCGCGATGATCGAACGCAACCGCCTCAGCATGGGCATCGCCAATTACACACTGCATCCCGGCAACGCCCTCTCAGTGATCCACGCGTCCTGCCCCGAGTCCCGCGCCCCAAGCGCATACGGAGGCATCCTCCCCGATCCGGACCGCGTTTTCATCGGCGGCGGAGGAAAGGAGCTGCCCGCGCTGCTGACGGCGTGCCGGGACCGCCTGCGCCCCAACGGCCTCATCGTCGTGAGTGCGGTCACGCTGGAAAGCTTTGACACCCTCCTCTCATGGGCCCCCGATCACAGAGCCAGCCTCTGCCGCATCGACATCGCCAACGAACGCCCCCTCGCCAAAACGAGCCACCACCTTACTCCGCAGAACACCATTTATGTGTTCACATTCCATAAAGAGGCAATTTCATGAAAGCACTCGTCGAATTCGTCGGCGCCGGACCGGGCGCGGAAGATCTCATCACCGTGCGCGGCCTGCGCGCTCTGGAGCAGGCGGATCTCGTGGTCTACGCGGGTTCACTGGTCAACCCCACCCACCTCAAGGCCTGCAAAGCCGATTGCACCTGCCTCGACAGCGCCTCCATGAATCTGGGGGAACAGATCGAAGCCATGAGCGATGCCGCCCTTGCCGGGAAGCGTGTCGTGCGCCTGCACACCGGCGATCCCTCCATGTACGGCGCGATCAACGAGCAGATCCGAGGACTGGCCCAAAAAGGCGTGACGGCATCCATCGTCCCGGGCGTCAGCAGTGTGTTCGCCGCCGCAGCAGCGCTCGGCTGCGAGCTTACCAGCCCCGACGTGAGCCAAAGCGTCGTCCTCACGCGGACGCCCGGAAGAACGCCCATGCCTCAAGGCGAAAACGCCGCGGCCTTTGCCAGGACCGGGGCGATGCTGGTCTTTTTCCTGAGCACCGGAAAGGTCGACGAGCTGATGCGCCATCTGATGGAACAAGGTGGGCTGGCCGAGGACACCCCGGCGGCGATCGTCTACCGCGCCTCATGGCCTGATGAGCGCATCCTGCGCGGCACGGTGGACGACATCGCCCGGCAGGCCGAGGAAGCCGGGCTCGGACGGCAGGCGCTCGTCATCGTGGGCCGGGCCTTGGGAGCCAACGGCACAGCCTCGCGGCTCTACGACGCCGACTTCTCGCATGGCTACAGGAACCGTCTGGTTTCGGAGGATTTCGACAGACGCTGCGCCCTGTACGCCTTCACGGACAAGGGGCTGACGCGAGCCCGGGAGATCGCCGCCGGGCTGGGCCTGCCCACGGTGCTCCACAGTACGCATCCTTCCGGTGCGGAAGGCATCGTGCACATACCGGCCCAAGACTTCGACAGCCGCCTCGCCGCCAACTGGGCGCAGTTCGACGCGCATATCTTCATCGGCGCGACGGGGATCCCCTTCCGCAAAGCCGCACCCCTGCTGCGCGACAAAAGCATTGACCCCGCCGTGCTGGCCTGTCCGGAAAGCGGCAGCCATGTGATTGGCCTTACCTCAGGGCACCTCGGAGGCACCAACAGGCTGGCCCGGCGCATAGCCCGCATCACCGGCGGACAGGCCGTGACCAGCTCCCCCACGGACGTCAACGGCCTCCCCGCCTTTGACGAAGCCGCCGCACAGGAACACGCACACATCCTCAACCCGGAAGCCGTCCGCGCCCTCAACGCCGCCCTGCTCGACGGAAACCCCATAGCCTTCTGCGGAACACGCGCAGTCTTCGAGCGCCATTTCGCCTCCACCGGACAGGTTGTCTTCTTCGAGAACCCGCAGGAAGTCACATGCGGCCATGCCGTCCTCTGGGATAGCGAAAACACGCTTCCGGAAGAGGTGCTGTACCTTGATGTCTCCAGCCGTGCCTTCGTCCTCGGCGTGGGCTACCGCCGCGGTGTCAAGCCGCAGGAGCTGCGCCTTGTCGTAGAACGGTATCTTTCCGAACTCGGCCTGAGTGCGGAAAACATCGCTGGCATCGCCACATGCACCGTGAAGGAGGACGGACCGGCCGTCCTTGAACTGGGCGAGGCTTGGCAGGTTCCCGTGGCTTTCCACAGCACGGAGGAACTGGACGCCCTGCCGGTGTCCGCACCCTCGGGAAAAGTGCGCGAAAAAGTCGGCACCGCTTCGATATGCGAGGCCGCGTGCCTACTTTCCGCCGGATACGGCTCAATCCCCCAGCCCACACTGTACGCCCCGAAAGCCGCCTTTGGAGACGTCACGCTGGCGCTGGCCCGTCTGCCGCATCTTGCCGTCCCCAAAAGCGGACAAGGGGAAATCGTCGTGGCCGGGCTCGGATCGGGCGCTCCCGGCCACATCACGCCGGATGTCGACACGGCGCTCAGGAGGTGTGACACCATCGCCGGCTACAGCCAATACGTCGACTTCATCCGGGACCGCATCGCCGGAAAGCCCGTGATCCAAAACGGCATGAAGGGCGAAGTGGAGCGCTGCCTGTCCGCTCTGGAAGCGGCCCTCGCCGGCCAGAATGTATGTATGGTGTGCTCGGGCGACCCCGGGATTCTGGCGATGGCCGGCCTCCTGTACGAACTGCGCGCCCGTGAGCCGCGCTTCAGGGACATCCCGATCCGGGTCCTGCCGGGGATCACCGCGGCGACTATCGCGGCGGCCTCGCTTGGCGCGCCGCTCCAGAACGGTTTCTCTCTGGTGAGCCTGTCCGATCTGCTGGTCCCGGCGGACGAGGTGCGCCGCAACATCCGTTCCGTAGCCCAATCCCTGCTGCCGGTAGCGCTGTACAACCCCGCCGGGCGCAAACGGCGGGCTCTGCTGGACGAAGCACTTGCAGTTTTCCGGGAGTACCGGGGCAGGGACGTCCTGTGCGCTTACGTCAAAAACGCAGGCAGGGAGCAGGAAACCAAATGGGCGGGCAAGCTGTCCGAGTTCCCCGCAGCCGAGGTCGACATGTCCACGCTCATCATTATCGGCGGCCCCCGGACCCGCCTTGATTCCGGCGTCCTGTACGAACCGCGCGGCTATGTGGAGAAGTATATGGAATAGGGGGAGACGGGAGAACCGGAGGAACGGGGACAGCGCCTTTCGGAAGGGAAGCCGTTTCCCTCCCGAATGTTCCGCCCTCCGGTTCCCGCAGGGGGCTCTTCCCGGCTCAAGAAAAGTGAAAGCGCTCACCAACCTGCTGTGCATAATCACATATTGGGGCAATGCAAAGAGCTGACAAGCGCCGAGCCGATGACGCCGAAGGGCCAAACAAGGGAACGGGTGAAGGCCCTTTTTCCGGGAGTTTCCCCCTCCCTCAGAACTTGGGAAGGATGCCATGAACACGACATTTCACGCATTTTGCCTTGCCGCCCCCCGATCCGGGGAGGGGAAGACGACGACGGGGATCGCGCTGATGCGCGCGCTCGCCCGACGCGGGCTGAAGGTGCAGAGCTTCAAGTGCGGGCCGGACTATATCGACCCGACCTTCCACGCCCAGGCCACCGGGCGCCCCGCCTGCAACCTTGATACATGGATGATGGGTCGCGAAGGCGTCCGCACGCTGTGGGACAGCCGCGCCCACGATGCCGACGCCTGCGTCTGCGAAGGGGTCATGGGGCTGTTCGACAGCCGCGATCCCGGCGATCCGGCGGGAGGCACCGCCGACTGCGCCCGCGCCCTCGGCATCCCCGTCGTGCTCGTGTTCAACGCCCGGGGCATGGCGTGCTCCGCCGCCGCACTCGTAGCGGGGTTCCGGCTTCACGCTTCCCGGATGGGCGTCCTGCTTGCCGGAGTCATTGCCAACAACGTGGGAAGCCCACGCCACGCCGACATCCTCCGCCGCACACTCGAAAACGAACGCCTCCCCCCGCTGCTCGGGGCCTTGCCCCGGAACGAGGGGTGGCGGATTCCCGAACGCCAGTTGGGCCTGCTCCCCTCCCAAGAAGCCGGAACCACGGAGGCGTGGCTCGACGCCCTTGCGGATGTTGCGGAATCCTCCGTCGATATGGACAGGCTCCTGAGCCTCACTGAAGCCCGCCGTCCGGAAGTCCGGGCCGTCCTTCCTCCGCGCGGTGTCCTGCCTCGGCGTATGGGCATCGCCAAGGACAGGGCGTTCTGCTTCTATTACGAGGAAAACAAACGGACACTCGCCGCCCGAGGGTGGGAGATGATACCGTTCTCGCCGCTTGAGGATACGGCCCTGCCACCCGGCATCGACGCGTTGTATCTCGGGGGCGGCTATCCCGAAGTCTTTGCCCGCGAGCTTTCCGGCAATGCGGCCATGCGGAAGGCCATCCGCGCTTTTGCCGAGCAGGGCGGCGAAATCTATGCCGAATGCGGCGGATACATATACCTGTGCACCTGTCTCGAAGCCTCAGAGGGGAAGGACGGCAAGGGGGAAAGGACGGCAAGCTGGCCCATGTGCGGGGTCATCGACGCCACTGCCCGCATGGGTGGACGCATCCAGTCGTTGGGCTATCGTGAAGTAACGATGCATGGAGAAACTCCGTTCGGGCTTGAGGGAAACGTCTTCCGTGGCCATGAATTCCATTGGTCGGACATCGAACTGCACCGCGACTACGCACCGCTTTACGCAGCCTGTACCGCCTCCGGGTATACGGATTCCGGCATCGTCGCCGGGAATGTGCGCGCTGGCTACATCCATTTGTACTGGGGCAACATCGGCAAGGCGAATCACTCCGAACGGCCCGTGCCCTCTGCCTTCCCCGGCGTCTGTCCCGAACGCGACTCCGCCCGCCCGGATGATGCCGGATCGGTATGCCAAAACACCGGACAGGTTATCCTCCTCAACGGGCCATCAAGCGCTGGGAAAACGACGCTGGCCAGAGCCCTGCGGGATCGGTTGTACGCTATGCACGGCATATACAGCTTTGTGCTGTCCATCGACCAGCTGCTGCGCTCGGCCACGGGCGGTCATGAATCGGTCATCACGGGCCTTGAGAGGACCGGCCTGCCCTTCATCGAAACGTTCCACGCGGGGGTCGCCGCAGCGGCGAAAGCCGGAGCATGGACCATCGTCGACCATGTCATCGGCGAGGATCCCAAGTGGGTCGGGGATCTGCTTGGGAGGTTGAAAGCCGTACCCCTGTTGTCCGTCCAGATGCTCTGCGACGACGAGGAACTGCGGAAGCGCGAGTCCGGACGCTCTGACCGTTCTCCGGACTGGCCGCATGCCGAACGGCAGGCCCGGCACATCCACATCCCTCTGCCCAACCAAATGGTGGTGGACACGACCCGGACCAGCCCCGAAGACTGCGCCGCCTGCATTCTCGACGCCCTATCCACCGAAAAAAAGAGTATTCCCATTCGTCCTGGCGGGGACGCATACGTTCCCACAAGAGCGCGAGGTTCCTTATGAAGCTCAATGCACACGGCGGCGACCTTCTCGCCATGGCGGAGGTATCCAAGCGCGATCCCGCGTCCCTGCTTGATTTCAGCGTAAACGTCCGGCCCGAAGGCGCGCCGGAATTCCTCCGGGCCGCGCTGGTCAGGGCGAACACCGGCCTCGCGGCCTACCCCTCGCCCAACGCCGAAGAAGCCCTTGCTGCTGCGGCGCGCCATTACGGCCTGCCCACCGACCGCTTCGCCTGCGGCAACGGAAGCAACGAGCTCATCCATGCCCTCGCCCGCGTACTCAAAAAGCGAGGGGTACCAAGCGTTTTCATCATCGAACCGGCATTCAGCGAATACGCGCTGGCCTGCGGACTTGCCGGGCTGAAAAGCAGCCCGCTCTGGGGCGGCATCAGTTCCGGTGCGGACGGGCTGCCCTCTGGAGAGCTATTGGCCGGGCTTGCCGAAGCGCCCTCGGGTTCGGCGGTGTTTCTGGCCAATCCCTGCAATCCTTCAGGGCTGTTCCACTCTCCTGACGAGTGTCTGTCTCTGTTGGCGGCGCGGCCCGACCTGCTCTGGATCATCGACGAAGCCTTCGTCGAATATGTCGGGCCGGAAGCCGATGCTTCGATCCTGCGCCGGATGCCCGCCAACAGCGTGGTCCTGCGTTCCCTGACCAAGTTTCATGCATTGCCGGGGGTACGTATCGGCTATCTGGCGGCCTCGGCCGAACTGGCTGAAGCCATCCGCGCCGATCTGCCCGCGTGGAACGTCAACGTGTTTGCGCTGTCCGCAGCCGTGGCCGCGCTCGGTGACACATCAGACTTCGCGGAACGGGCCCGTGCGGAAAATGCCGAACGCCGCGCCGATCTCGTAGCCGTCCTATCCGGCCTCCCCGGCGTGGAGGTGTTCCCCTCCTCTGCCAACTACGTGCTGTTCCGCTGGAGAGGCGCCCCCAAAGACCTGTACGGCATTCTGCTGCGGCGTTTCGGGATCGCCGTGCGCGACTGTTCCAATTACTACGGGCTCGACGACGGAACATGGTTCCGTGCCGCCGTCCGTTTCCCCGAGGAACACCACAGGCTCGCCGGCGCACTGCGGGAAGTAATGGAGGAAGGCGATGTTCCAAAGAAAAGCACGGCGGATACTCCCCTGCTCGCTCATGGCGGGATGAAAAGCCGGGAAAAAGACGAAGGGTACCTTTCTTTGAAAAAAATTTCTCCTTCCCCCGCGGGTTTCCTCCTCTCCGGCTCCTCTTCCGTCTTCCCCGCCGGGCGCTCCTCCCGCCGCACTCCAGCCCTCATGCTGCAGGGAACCTCTTCAAACGCGGGCAAGAGCATCCTCGCAGCGGCCTACTGCCGCATCTTCCGGCAAGACGGCTACAATGTGGCCCCGTTCAAGGCTCAGAACATGTCCCTGAATTCGGGCGTCACGGCCAATGGCGACGAGATGAGCCGGGCACAGATTGTGCAGGCTCAGGCGGCCCGCGTAGACCCCGATGCGCGCATGAATCCCATTCTGCTCAAGCCGCACTCGGATACGGGATCGCAAGTCGTCATCCTCGGACAGCCCTTGGGACATATGGACGTCCTCGAATATTTCGGGAAAAAGAGGAAACTCTGGTCCTCCGTCACCGACTCTTATGACAGCCTCGCGGCCGAATGCGACATCGTCGTTCTTGAAGGCGCGGGCAGCCCCGGCGAGATCAACCTCAAGAGCCACGATCTGGTCAACATGCGCATGGCCGATTACGCTCGGGCATCGGTGTTGCTCGTCGGGGACATCGACCGGGGCGGCCTCTACGCCTCCTTTCTCGGTACATGGATGTCCTTCACCGACGCCGAACGCCGACTGCTCACGGGGTATATCGTCAACCGATTCCGGGGGGACGCATCCCTGCTCGGGCCCGCGCACGACTACATGTTGGCTCACACCGGCGTTCCCGTGCTCGGCACAATCCCCTACATCCGTGACCTCAACATCCCCGAAGAGGATATGGCGGGGGTTTCGTGGGGACAAAACGCCGACTACGGCCCCAACGAACCAGAAACTCTGGATATCGCAGTCGTTATGCTCCGGCATGTTTCCAACTACACGGATTTTGCGCCGCTGGCCGCCGAACCCGACGTCCGCCTGCGTCCGGTGCGCCGTGTGGAGGAATGGGGCGACCCCGATGTGGTGATGCTTCCGGGCTCGAAAAGCGTGGTCCCCGACCTCGACGACCTGCGCCGCAGCGGGCTGGCGGACAATATCCTCGGGCATGCCGAGCGCGGCAAATGGATCTTCGGCATCTGCGGCGGGTTGCAGATGCTGGGCCGGGCCATCCTCGATCCCCACGGCATCGAGTCCGCCGCGCCGGAAGTGCCGGGGCTCGGGCTTATGGATCTGTGCTCGACCTTCGCCGCCGACAAGACGCTTGTGCGCGTGGCCCGTGCTGAAACCCCGCTCGGCGTGCCGTCCGGCGGCTATGAAATCCATCACGGCCTCACCAATCACGGCCCTTCGGCCCTGCCGCTGTTCCTGCGGGCCGACCGTGCCTACCCTTCCGAAGCGGAGCGCATCTGCGGCTATGTCTCAGGGCGGCGCTGGGCCACCTACCTGCACGGCGTCTTTGACGACGATACATTCCGCCGGGCGTGGATCGACCATGTGCGCACCGATCTGGGCCTGACACCACAAAGGCGCTGCCTTGCGAGCTACGATCTGGAAAAAGCTCTGGACAGACTGGCGGACGTTGTCCGTGCCAATTCGGACATGGAAACGATTTATCGAAGCATGGGGCTGAAATGAACCCTACCGGACTCGCACTACTGCCTGCCGCGCCCCCAGGACTGCCTGTTCGGGGAACCGCAGAATGGATCCATCCCGTCTGCCTGAAGGGGCACTGGCCACCCGTCTCGCCCCCCTACTCCGGCGCACCCCCAACACGCGGAGGTTCTCGACCGGAGCGCAGGGTCTGAATCCCGGCGGCCTCGCCGCATACGGCGGGCGGATCGTCAATCATCTATGGCTAGGGGACGGAACCACGGCACCTTCCAGGACACATTTTTCTCGCCATGCGTCTTGGTCTGGCACGGGGTCGTCTTTACTCTTTTTGAAGCCTTCAACATCGGTATGATCGGCATAGGTCTGGCACGGCTGCAGGGCCAACCCCCGGCGGCCTCTTGGGAAAGCGGTAGCGTCTGCCGCCGGAGAAAACCTCAAACACAAAGGAGGGCATGATGAACAACCTGACGATTCCCGCCTATTCGGAACAGGCCGCGCAGGCTGTGAAAGAACGGCTCGACAGCCTTGCGAAAGTCCCCGGAAGCCTCGGCAAGCTTGAGGAACTCGCCATCCGCCTTGCCGGGATAACCGGGCGGACATGCCCATCCTTCCCCAAAAAATCCGTGGTTCTGTTCGCTGCCGACCATGACATCACCCTCAAGGGCGTGAGCGCCACCGGGCAGGAAGTGACCGAAATTCAGGTCCGCAACTTCCTCGAGGGCGGAGGTACGATTAACGCCTTCTGCCGTAATGCGGGGGCTAGCCTGACCGTAGTGGATGTGGGCATAAAGGGCGATGTCGCCGGTGCCGAGGGGCTTGTCCGGCGCAAGGTCGTCCACGCGGCACGCGACTTCAGTGAAGGCCCCGCCATGACTCGAGAAGAGGCGCTGGCCTGCGTGCAGGTGGGCATCGACATGGCTCATGAAGAAGCGAAAAAAGGTGTCACCCTGTTGTCCGCCGGAGAAATGGGCATCGGCAACACCTCGCCTTCCTCTGCGGTTGCCGCTGTGCTGACCGGAGTACCCGTTGAAGGGGTCACGGGCATCGGCTCCGGCATCCCATCCGAACGTGTCCGGCATAAGGCCGAACTCATCCGGCAGGGCATTGAACGCAACCGCCCCAACCCCGCAGACGCCGTGGACGTACTGGCCAAAGTCGGCGGGCCTGAGCTCGGCGCGATGGCGGGCTTGATGCTCGGTGGCGCGTCACTGCGCATCCCCGTGGTGGTGGACGGCTTCATCGCCGGAGCAGCTGCGGCCATTGCCATCGGCATCCGGCCCGGCGTGCGCGACATGCTTGTGGGTTCGCATTCGTCCTTTGAACCGGGCCACCGCATCCTCATGAATCACCTCAATATCCCCACTTACTTGGATCTGGGGCTGCGTCTCGGCGAAGGCACGGGCGCGGTGCTCCTCTACCCGCTTATTGATGCTTCCGTGCGTATTCTCACCGAAATGCGAACGCTCAAAGAACTGGATATCAACCGATGATGCTCCGCGCCGCCCTCGGCTTCTTCACCCGGCTGCCCGTCGGCTCCGCCCCGCTGCCACCTACATTCCAGGGCGTGATCGTGTGGCTGCCTGCCATTGGAATTATCGTCGGGCTGCTCGCGGCGCTGGCTGTGGCCCTAGCGACCCTGCTCCTGCCCGCCCAGCTCGGCGGGGTCATCGGGTGCCTCGTCTGGGTCTTCATAACCGGCGGGTTGCATCTCGACGGCGTGGCGGACTGCGGCGACGGCCTCCTCGTGGAAGCCCCTCCGAAACGGCGGCTGGAAATCATGAAGGACTCCCGGCTTGGCACCTTCGGCGGAGCCGCACTGTTCTTCGTGCTGGCGCTCAAGGCCGCGGCACTGTGCACACTGGCGGCGTCGTTCGACGGAAGCTGGAGCGGCCTCCTCACCCTTGCGGGAGCCTGCTGCATGGCCGGAGCACTGGCGCGAAGCATGGTCTTTCCGGCGATGCACATCCCCTCAGCCCGACCGGGGGGCCTTGGCGCGGCGCTGCATAATGGCGTGACCAGACGGCATGACATGCTCGCTTTAGGCATCGGCCTCGGCATCTGCGCACTCAATGGCGGGCGCGGGTTCACCGCACTCATCGCCGCTCTGCTCGTGGCTTGGCTGTTGTTGTCCGCCGCCAGAAAACGGCTGGGCGGTGTCACCGGCGACGTTTTCGGCTGTCTCATCGAGCTGACGGAGAGTGCCGTTCTGGTTGCCTGCTGCCTGCGGTAAGGCACACGGAAGTCGGCTTTCCAACTGGTTCCGTTCAACCAACGGGTTGGAGCCCTGCTTCTGAGAGCATCGATAATCCAGTACGCTGGATATCAACGTCCGTTTTCTGAAGCAGGGCTTGAGACACATTCCGCCGACAGCTTCCCATTCTCGGCGTCGGAAAGGAAAAAGATGATGGAAAAAACGGAATTGACGCTCTATCTCGGCGGTACGCGAAGCGGTAAGAGTGCACGGGCGGAAGCGCAGGCGCTACGGACGGGCGGCACCGTGCTCTACGTCGCCACGGCCGAAGCCAAGCCCGACGATCCGTCTATGCATGAAAGGATCCGGCGGCACCGGGACCGCCGCCCGCCGCACTGGAGCACATTGGAGTGCCCTCTGCATCTTGCGAAGCGGATCTCCCTCATGTTCCCGGCCTTTTTTCTCGAAGCCGCTGCCTCCGTTTCTCCGGAGCAACCTCCAGAGTCCGGCGTGGGCAGCTCTCCCAAGGATGCCGGGGAAGCCGCCCAGGAAAGGCCGACAATCCTGATCGACTGCGTAACGCTATGGGTATCGAATATACTGTTCGCCCTGCCGGACCCGGAGGATCTGACGGCCTTCGAAACCGCCGTACGCACGGAAGTAAATGCGCTGCTCGCCCTGATGGAACGCTCAAACTGCCGATGGATTCTGGTATCAGGAGAAACCGGGCTCGGCGGCATCGCCTCCGACCGGATCAGCCGTAATTACTGCGACGGCCTCGGTCTTGCCAACCAGCTCATCGCAGCCAGCGCCCGGAAGGTTTTTCTCGTCGTCGCCGGATGCTCGTTGGTGCTGGCAGAATAGAAAATGCCCAGGTCCATATCGCAACAGTCCGACGGCCACGGGAACGAGCGCTTCAGCCCCCACCGTCCATCTACAAGCGGAACCCCACCGAGTGGGGATACAGGTTATGTGATTCCCCGCGCCCTTCAGTCCACCGGTACAAGGCATCCTCCTTGCCGCAAGTTCAGGCGCGGGAATCTCCCGGAAAGACTCACACTATAGTGACCTTAAGGTCGTATTTGGCAAAACGCTCCAGCGCAGCGGCGAGTTCCTCTGGCTGGTAGGGAACCATGACCGGATCGGCAAGGTTCAAGGCGGCGTACTTGCTGTGCCCGAACGTATGACACGGCAGCACGTCGACCTCGTTGTGTCCGTGCTTATGAAGAAACGCGGCCATCTGCGCGATGTTCTTTTCCGTATCATTGATGCCGGGCATAAGGGGCACGCGGATGTGTAACGCCTTCTTTGCCTCAAAGAGAGTATGCAGATTCTGGAGGATGAGCACATTGTCGAGCCCGGTCAAACGTTTATGTTCATCCGGATCCATATGCTTACAGTCGAAGAGGAACAGTTCGACTTGGTTCATGATCTTCCTGAAGCGCTCGGGTTCGCAAACACCACAGGTATCCAGACAGATGTGGTAGCCCCGGCGTATGGACGCGTCGAGCAGTCCCAGCAGAAACACCCCTGCCGCTGTGGGCTCGCCTCCGCCAAACGTCACGCCGCCGTTGGAGTTGTCGTAAAACAGACTGTCACTGTCCACGATGCGCATGACTTCCTCCACAGTCATGCGTTTTCCGGACATTTCCCGCGCCTTGGAGGGACAGCTTTCCACGCAGAGTCCGCAATCCATGCAGATCGAACGATCCCGGTTGTACACATCCCCGATCTTGACCACGGCACCGTTCGGGCAAATCCGCTCGCAAGCGCCGCACCCCACGCATAGATTGGAAAAAAACATGAGCTGAGGCTTGAAACTCTGGGATTCGGGGTTGCTGCACCATGGGCAGTGCAGCGGGCAGCCTTTGAGAAAGACCGTAGTCCGCAGACCGGGGCCATCCTTGGTGGACATCCTCTGGATGTTGTACACGATGCCGTCCATTTCCTTCGTCTCCTTATTGCGGGGTAGGCATATCTGTATGCAGGAACCGTTTGCCCTTGCACCTGTCCTTTTGCATTTTTGATGCCTGTTCCGGGTGAATCGGAGATCCCCTCTCCAGCCGTCCGCATAGCCTTTCACAGAAAACCATATAATACATTATAATAACAATATAAAATGACTTTTCCTCGCTCCTGACTCAAAAAATGGTCGTCTACGCTCCAATGCGACACATTTTCCTACCGCGACGGATCACACTGGCGTGGCTGGCGAAAGGTAAAACTGGAGGCGTCCGTATAACAATAATAAACGCAAAGCGTACCAGATTGGGTACAGATTGTATCGACATGGACAGCAACCCGGTACAGAGGCGCCCCCGATGGGAAACACCTATATTGTGATTTTTATAACTTAATTAAAATAAAACAGCTTCCCCCTAAAACCTCTCCTTTCTGGATATGGCAAACAATTTGCATCTACCAAAGTCAAGATATGCCAAATTCAAGGTACATAATGAAAAGCCAAAAAGAAAAGGAGATGTTATATGGGATACTCAATTGATTGGAGCGATCTGGAGCAACGCATTCAGGATCAGAAGGCGGCCCTGCTTGACACTTCGCAGAACATGGACCCGGAACGCCTGAAGTTTCTGGTTGAGACTTACGACGAGTGCAAGGGCGAAAGCGTTTTCATCACGCGCGCCAAGCTGTTTGAAAAGGTGCTGAACAACAAAAAAATCTATCTTGACGGTAATCCCATCGTAGGCAGTCTGGCTGGCGGCCGGGCCATGATCTACGCCTACCCGGAATGGCAGTGCAACTGGGTCAAGGACGACCTTGATTCGGAAAAGCTGGCCCTGTCCTCTCTCGGCGAAGTGCGCTTCTCCGACGAAACCAAGGAAATCCTGAAAAAGGTCTATAAAACGTGGAAGGGCAAGACCACGTACGACCGCGCCAACAAGCTCTACAAGGAACTGTACGGCGGCAACGCGGAGCTGCTCGTAAAGTGCGGCTGGATCTACCCGGTGAACGACAACTCTACCGGTTCCGGCGTAGCCGACTATCCGGCCATGCTCACCAAGGGGATCCGAGGGATCCTCGAAGAGGTCGAAACCGCGTACAGGGCCCTCCCCAAGCACGCTACCAACTGGACCAAGATCGAATTCTACCGGGCCTGCAAGATCGCCCTCAACGCGGTCATCGCCTACGCCCACCGCTACGCGGAGCTCGCAGAGGAAACCGCCAAAGCCGAAACCAATCCTAAGAAGCAGGCGGAACTCATGGAAATCGCCGAAGTCTGCCGTCGGGTTCCCGAGTTTCCGGCCCGAAACTTCCGCGAAGCCCTGCAGTCCTTCTGGTTTACGCACTGCTGCATCCAGATCGAACAGTGCGGCTGCGGCCACTCCTTGGGCCGTTACGGTCAGTACATGTATCCGTTCTACAAGAAGGATCTGGATGAGGGGATGCTCACGAAGGAGCAGGTGCTCACCCTGCTGAAGTGCCAGTGGGTCAAGCATCTCGAAATCGCCGTGTACCAGGGCGATGCCTACGCCAAGGCTTTTTCCGGGCATACGGGGCAGACCATTTCACTGGGCGGCTATACCGCCGACGGCGACGATGCCTCCAACGATCTGGAAGAACTGCTCATGGATACTCAAATCGCCATGAACAACATCCAGCCCACGCTGGCTCTGTTCTACACGCCGAAGATGAAGCCGTCCTACCTAGAAAAGGCCGCTGAAGTCGTCCGCTCCGGCTCCGGGCAGCCCCAGTTCATGAACATGAACGCCGCCGTGGCCCGCTCGCTGGTCCGTTTCGCTTCCCGCGGCATCACGCTGGACGAGGCACGCACGCTTCCGGTCATCTTCGGCTGCGTGGGCACAGGCATACAGGGCAAGGGCTCCTACGTGACCTTCGAAGGCCAGCCCAACCTGGCCAAGTTGGTGGAATTCGCCATGTACGACGGGTACGACCCTCACACCCGCAAGCAGGTTTTCCCCAATGTGAAGCCCGCTGAGGAGTGCGCCACCTTTGAGGAACTCTATGACGCCCTGCTCCGGCACATGGACCATGCCTACGACGCCCAGCGCAAGATCAGCGACCTCGGCAACAGTACGCGCGAACAGATCGTCCCCAACATCTTCCGTTCCTGCCTGCTTGACGGCTGCATCGAATCGGGGCTCTGCGAAGAGGCTGGCGGTCCCAGGTACTCCCAGTCCCTGTGCATCACCTCTACCGGCATCGACGCGGTCAACTCGCTGTATGCCATCAAGCACCTGATCTACGACACCAAGCAGCTGACCTGGGAACAGCTGAAGAAGGCGTTGGCCGCCAACTTCGAAGGCTACGAAGACATTCAGAAGCTGTGCTTCGGAGCACCCAAGCACGGCAACGACATCGAGGATGTGGACCAGCTCACCCGCCGCTTCTTCCGCGACGTGGAGCGCATCTACCGCTCGCACGGCCCGGACTACTTCGGCTACGAAGCCCACATGGACCCGTTCTCCCTGTCCTACCACAACTACTTCGCCCCCATGACCGGCGCGCTCCCCAACGGTCGCCAGAAGGGTGTGGCACTGACCGACGCAAGCGTTTCCGCCATGCCGGGCACCGATGTCAACGGCAGTACGGCGCTGATCAAGTCCGCCGCGCAGGCCATCGACACCGTGCGCAACAACTGCAACCACATGAACATGAAGTTCCTGCCTTCGGCTCTGGAAGGCCCGAGCGGCACCCGCATGCTGCTGAACCTGATCAAGACCTACTTCGACCTCGGAGGCGGCCACATCCAGTTCAACTGCGTATCCTCCGAAACCCTGTGCGACGCACAGGAGCACCCGCAGAACTACAAGAACCTCGTGGTCCGCGTCGCCGGGTTCTCCTCCTACTTTACCCGCCTGTACAAGGGTGTGCAGGACGAAATCATCAAGCGTACGGAATACCAGAACGTCTGATTCCTATCCCGATGGAGGGGCCCGCCTGATTGCCGGCGGCCCCTTCCCAACTGTAGCACAAGGATGAAATGCATGCTGGAAATTACGATAGAGCCCGAAGTTATCGCCAAGTTTAAGGAACTGTTGGTGGAAGAAGACAACGAAGACGCCGTGTTCCGCATTCGGGAAACCAAAGTGGGCGGAGGCTGAAAGAGCCACATGGAGCTCCGTGTGAGCCTCGACGAACGTGAAGATCCCGATGAGGAACAGGAAATCGAAGTTGAAGGCATACCCTTCGTCGTCAACGAAGACGTAATCGATTCGTACGGCCTGAAATACACGATTGCCGTGGACGAGCACAATATGCCTGCGGTCAGTTCGGAATTGCAGAAGGCCAGCCCCGCGCCGGAATCCGATGGCGCTTGTTCCGAAGAGAAAGCCTGCTCCCTGTCATAAACGCGGACAACGGTTTCCTCTGAAGAGCCTTGTCCACCCCCGGGCGACGCGGAGACAGATCCGCCGTCGCCCTCTTCTTTTGGTGGCTGATCGGGATTTTTTCGAGTTGCGCGGCCAAGCGCATACCTTTTACACCGCGCAGGACGAACGCGGCATTCCATCCGTCCCCCACCCAACCCATGAATACAACGCAACTGATACAAAGGGCGGAAGCCCTGATGAGTCAAGGGAACCCGGAAGAAGCCGGGAAAATCTATGAAGGACTTTGCCGCATGGAACAGCTCACAGCGGCGGAGCGCGGCGTCGCCCTTTTCGGCCTCGGCACCTGCCTCTTTCTCCATGAATCCTACGCGGCGGCGAACTTGCAGCTACGGGAAAGCTGGGAGCTGCTGATCGCCGCGCTGGGCATGGAAGATCCGCTCACGACGCGGACGATGGTTCTGCTTTCCCGCACGCTGATTGCCCTCGGCGATCTGGAGTCCGGCATGGAAATCGGACGCGGTGCGCTCAAAAACCTTGTGAAACTCTACGGACAGGATGCGGATCAAGCGGCTACGGCGGCTTTTTTCCTTTCATCCGGAGCCTATCAGTTCGGGCGGCTGGCCGAAGCCGAGGAGCTGACACTGCAGGCTTTACAGGCATGGGAAAAAATTTATGGGCATGTCTCGCTTCAGGCGGCCGCCTGTCTGGACGCACTGGGGAAACTGCGGAATGTCTGTGGCGAGAAACGGGAAGGCACGGATTTCCACCGTAGGGCCGCAGACATCAAGATGCAGGTTCTGGGCGAACATGAGACGACGGCGGCCTCGCTTGGGCACATCGGCATGGCCGAAGCGGAACTGGGGAACTGGAAGGAGGCGGAAACGCTCTTGGCCAGTTCGCTTGAACAGTTCGACCGCCTCGGCGTGGAAAAAAACGCTGAAGGCATCGCGGCTTTTCGCGAAAAACTGAATGAATGCCGGAACATGTTCGCCAAGGAGCCAACCGATGAATAAAGATGAACTCATTGATGCAATCGTGCAGATCGAATGGCCCATGTTTGCCGGGGTGAACAACGAAGGAGGAAAGGCGGCCTGCCAGATGGACTTGGCCACGTTCCGGATCATGCGCATCAGCCAGTACTCCGCCTGGGGCGAGGAACTGCTTGAAAGCTGCCTGGCCGATCTCAGGGCTGCCCAAAATCAGGGACGGAACCTCATGACCGAAAAATACGCGCGCATGATGAAAACGACCTTTCCCGATGAATACCCGGCTATAGAAAAATCACTCCCTCCGCTCGATCCCGCCGCCGCACGGCAGATCGAGGACATCGTAGCCTGCCATGTCCAGTGGAAAACGGAGCTGGATCAAAAATATCCCCACCTGGGAGACCGCAGCCGTCCGGTTCGAACGCAGGAAGACAGGGCCGGCCTGCCTTCCGTGGAAACCTATACACGGGCCGAACTGCAAACCTGCTCGCCCCGCACCATTTCCCTGTACCACTCCGCCACTATGAAACGTGTCGAAAGGGGAGAAAACGAGGCGGAGGAGAACCTGTTGAATCAGGTACGGCAGTATGGCTTCGCGAGCCTGGAAGACGCGGAACAGTATTTCAGCACCCACGAATAACAGGAACTACCCCCTTCCGGTCGACGCCTGGACGCTTGCTCTCTCAACATAATGCCTCGGCATAGCCGATGCTTCCCCACCCCATACGGCGTTATCGAGGCTCCATTACCAGCAACGCCAGCCAGGTATGTACTTGGCTGGCGTATGTGCGATCTGCTATTTCTATGGATTGGCATATGCTTTGGCTCCAAACGGGAAAACGGACCCCCTGCGAAGGGCATCCTCTTTCGTCCGTTCCGCGATTGCTCCGTACCGAGCCTCTCCATCTCACTTCACGGTTATACAACCGTCCATTGAGCTTTCATCTCCGATGGAAGCCGCGCGAAAGCGTGCCTACTCGTCAATCCTAACAGTTATTAACAAGATGTATCCCTGATAACAAGTATTTCCCATTACAAAACTGTCTGATAGTATGGCAATAGGTCAAACAAAATGACATCCGCAACCCAGGATATCCACTATGCGTAGCAGGCCCAATTCGTCATCCGCTCTGGAATCGCTTGCCGAAAGTGCGTACGCCGATGTTTTTGAGCTTCTGCACACAGGAATTGCCGTTATGTCGGCAACGGGTGCGTTCCTCTATTGCAACCAGGCTTTTCTGAGCATGTTTAATTTGCCTTCAGATATCAGGGGCAAACATGTTACCGACTTTTTCCTTACCGCCGAACAGGGCGTCATGACCACTATCCGCACACGGAAGCCGACGTTCTGTTCCAGCCTGACCACCACCGACGCGCAGGGGATTTCTTTCCGGTACCCGTTGCTGGATGACAAGGGGAAACTTTACGGCGTCATCATCGAAAGCATTTCCCCCAGCATCGGCCCTGAACGGATGCAAAAATTTCTGGACACGATTCATGATCTTGAAGAAAAGAGCAACTATTTCGAGCAAAAGGTCCGTAAAAAGCCGGGCAGCCTGTATACCTTCGAAAGCATCATCGGCAGCAGCAATGCCATCATGACCTTGAAAAAGAAAGGGAAGATTTTTGCCAGAGGCAACGAGCCCATCCTTGTCCTCGGAGAAAGCGGGACAGGGAAGGAGTTGGTGGCACAGGCCCTGCATTTAGCCAGTTCGCGGGCAGACAAGCCTTTTGTGACCGTCAATTGCGCGGCGTTGCCCCATGATCTCATGGAAGCGGAACTGTTCGGCTATGAAGGAGGGGCGTTCACTGGAGCGAAATCGAGCGGCATCAAAGGAAAATTTGAACTGGCCAATAGGGGAACCATTTTTCTTGATGAAATAGGCGAGCTGCCTCTAAGTATGCAGGCAAAGCTTCTACGCGTTTTGGAAAGCGGCGAAATCCAAAAATTGGCCCATCGGGGGCAGCTGCATTCGGATTTCAGGCTGATCGCTGCAACCAACAAAGATCTGAAGGAAAGCGTGGAAAGGGGTTCCTTCCGGGAAGACCTCTACCATCGGCTGAATATTCTGGAATTGACTATTCCGCCGCTGCGGGATCGGCTAGGGGACATCCCTCTGCTGGCCCGCCACTTCATTGAGCTGCACGCAGGGGCAAAACGGGGCAGAGAAATTCAGATTTCCAATGAACTGTACCGCGCTTTCGGCCTGTACCCTTGGCATGGCAACATCCGCGAGCTGAAAAACGTGATCACGTACGCCCTGTTCAATCTGGAAGAGGACGAGAAGGTCCTGTCCACACGCCACCTTCCCGAGCGGTTTTTCCGGGAGCTACTTACCGAACAGCCCGAAATCAAGGAAAAGGAACTGTGTCCCGACAACCTGAATCTGGACGAAGTCGGAGCTCAGGCCGAGCGTAAGGCGCTTCTGCTTGCGTTATCCAGCACGAAGTACAACAAGACGCTGACTGCCCGCGTTCTTGGTATTTCCCGAAACAAGCTGTACAAAAAGATGCGTGATTTCAACCTGCTTTCCCCCTCCGGCAAAAACGTGGAAAAACTCTAGGAGAGCACTGTAGCCCCAATCAGCCGTCAAAGTTTACATGGTATTTTCCTGCCTACAGGGCAAGGGACATTTTATAACGAAAACGGGAACGGTCCAATAAAGAACCGTTCCCGTTGCCGTCTGTGCAACCAACACAGGGCGTTCACGTCCCGCCGTCACGAGAAGGCGGATCAGAACCTTTTAAAGCGGCAGGGACTCCGCATAGATCTCAATGGTGTGCTTGACCTGAACAGGATCGTTGTTCCGGGCCAGCATGTCGGAAAGCTGCATCATGCAGGCCGGACACCCCGTCGCCACAACTTCCGCGCCGCTGGCGATCACGTTGTCGCGCTTTCTCTGGCCCATCTTGAGAGACAGGTCGTAGTGGGTCAGCGTGAACGAACCGCCGCAACCGCAGCAACGGTTGGCTTCGGCCATTTCCACAAGGGTATAGCCCGGATTCATACGGATGAGATCGCGGGGCTGCTTGCTCACGCCGAGGGACTTCTGGAGGTGGCAGGATTCGTGATACGTCACCTTCGTCTGTCCCTTGGCCTGCGTCTTGGGGCTGACGTGCAGCACGTCTACGAGCAGCGCATTGATGTCGATGGCCTTGGGCGCCAACGCGTTGATCGCGTCGCGGTAGCGCGGCGGCAGGTTGTCGGAGAACTGCGCCCAGAACTCGCGGATGGCAACCGTACACGACGAACACGGCGTGACGATATAGTCGTAGTTCTGGTCCTTCAGAATATCCACGTTGTGCATGACCATCTTTTCGAATCCCTGCCGATCGCCGGAAGCCAGCGCGGGCATACCGCAACAGGCGTAGTTGTCGGACAGGAAAACGCCGATCTCATGGTAGTCAAAGACCTTAAGGCAGGCTTCGGAGACGTTGGTGTAGATCTTGTCCCCAAGGCAGCCGGGGAAGAAAGCGACTTTGATACGGCTTTTGCCCATGGGCGTATTCACGTTGCCGACCGTGCTGTGCAGAGGCTTTGCCGCCAGCTTGGGCATGTGACGATCGCCAAGCATGGGTTTCAACAGGGGCGCGTACACCGTATTCTGCGGCTTGGCCTCGTCCTTGAGGACGAGGTTCTGGAACGGCGCGCTCAAGCGCAGCAGCGTGCCGAACAGCCGCGGATTGGGGAGCAGCATCCGGAATGCGGCCTTCTTGATGGCCGAGAGCCCCAGATAGGTCGCCACGATGGCCCGTGCCTCAAGGAAAATGTCGGTCGTTTTCACGCCCGAGGGGCAGTTTGCCTGGCACGAGCCGCAGAGGAGGCACCGCGACAGCTTTTCGTTCACGGCCTCGGGGTCTTCGATGATACGATGGGCAAGGTTTTCGACAAGAGCGATCTTCCCGCGGGTGAGGTCGCCTTCGATACGCGTCGTCATATACATGGGACAAAACGCCTGACAGAACCCGCACTTCATACAGGCCGCCAGTTTGTCGTCCAGAGCCATCAGGGCATTGGCAAGTTGGGTAAGCTCATCCATGGACCATTCCTTCCCGAATAAAAAGTCAAAACCTGTCGGCCGCAGAGCCGCCGTCCACCGTCACGGAACACCCTAGAGGGAAACGATCTTCGAAGCGTTGAGCAGCTTCTTCGGATCGAAAGCGGAGCGCATACGCCGCATATACTCGAGGGTTCCCTTTGAGGTTTCCAGTTCAAGCCACTTCTTTTTGGAAGTGCCGATGCCGTGTTCGCCCGACAGCGTGCCCCCAAGCTCCAGCGCCACATTGAACAGATCGTCAACAGCCCGCTCCACTCGGGAGAATTCTTCCTTGTCGCGCTTGTCGCAGAGGATGGACGGGTGCAGATTGCCGTCCCCGGCGTGGCCGAAGGTACCGATGGTCACATGATGGCGCGCGGCGATCTTGTCGAGCGCCTCGAGCATGGCGGGAATCTTGGAACGCGGCACGGTCGCGTCTTCGAGCATCAGCGTAGGACGGCAGCGGGCCAGAGCGGGGATCGCCACGCGGCGGGCTTCCCAGATGCGCGTCTTTTCCGCGGCGTCCTTGGCGACCACAACTTCCAGCGCGCCGGAATCCTTGAGGACCTTTTCCACGCTCACGGCCTCGTCGGCGACCTGCGCCGGGTGCCCGTCCACTTCAATGAGCAGGATGGCCGCCGCGTCACGCGGCAGACCGATATTCACGTAATCCTCAACATAGTTGATGGTCGCGTTGTCCATGAATTCCAGCGTACAGGGGACAACATGCGCGGCGATGATCCCGGCGACGGCCTGCGAGGCGCGTTTCACTTCGGGGAAAATGGCCATCATGGCTTTGGAAGCCTTGGGCGGCGTCACCAGTTTGAGGACGGCCTTGCTGGTAAGTGCCAGCGTGCCTTCCGAGGCGACGAGCAATTCGGTGAGGTTGTAGCCGTACTCGCACCCCCGGCCGCAAGCCCCGGTCTTCATGATTTCGCCGGTTTCGGTCAGGACTTCAAGGCCCATGACATATTTTTTCGTGGTGCCGTACTTCAGGCCGCGCAGCCCGCCGGAGTTCTCGGCGATGTTGCCGCCCATGGTGGAGACGGACATGGACCCGGGGTCGGGCGGATAAAACAGCCCTCGGGCCGCCACTGCGGCCGCAAGGTCACAGGTTATCACGCCGGGCTCAACCACCGCATACATCTCTTCCTCATTGATTTCGAGAATCCTGTCCAAGCTGTTGGTCAGGATAATGACAGCGTCGGTACTGTCGGGGATGGTCCCGCCGCTCAGGTTCGTCCCGGAACCGCGGATAGTGATGGGGATGCCTTCCTCATAGCATTTCTGGATCAGCGGCCCAAGCTGGTCCGTGCGTGTGGGACGGACGACAAGGCCCGGAACGACAGGAGGCAGGACTGCCGCGTCATACGCGTAGTTCTGGCGATCCGCCTCGCCCGTCAAGACATTCTCCCGGCCGATGATCTTCTCGATTTCCTTAATGAACGAAAGGCTTAGCATAAGTCTCTCCGCAGCATGAAACGTGGACACCCGATGGCGCGAACAAAGCCGAAAGGCACGCTTGCGTTCCGGCCTTCCCCCTGAGGCAACACGGAATAGTCAGTTCAGACAGTATAGATCAAGGCCCGTGTTTTTTCATTCATTGAACGCTCAACCCTTTTTATTCATTGCATTACCAAGCGTAGCTTCTTACATGAAAAGGCTGTTTTGCTCTTCATATTTTTGCGATTAGCAAAGAAATATTTCTTTTTTCTTTCAATAAACATAAATAACGCTTTTCACGGTTCGTTTCCCCTTTCCCTCGCATAATCTATTCAATATTTTTGATCTTTTTTTTCACGTCTCCCCGCACGGGAGGCGGAAGGCATCCCGATACGCCGTGTCCATCCCCGCCCCGGCCTTCCGCCCGGCTCAAAAGCAATTCCCTTACGGTTTCCTCTGCGGTACGATGACAAAAAGTTTTTTTCCTCATTCGCAAGGAGGCAGTCATGCTTGAACTGTTGCAACATCGCCGCAGCATCCGCACATTCACCGACGAACCCGTCTCTCAAGAAAACATCGACAGCCTGCTCAAGGCCGCCCTGCTCGCTCCTTCGTCGATGGGCAAAAAACCCGTCGAATGCATCGTCGTTCGGAACAAGGAAACCATAGCCCGCCTCAAAACCTACAAAAAGCACGGCACCACACCTCTCGGAACCGCCCCTCTCGCCATTGTCGTGATCGCCGACGGCCAGAAATCCGACGTATGGGTGGAGGACGCCTCCATCGTATCCATCCTCATCCAGCTTGAGGCGGAGAAACTCGGGCTCGGTTCCACATGGATCCAGCTTCGGAGGCGCGAAGGCGACAGCGGGCCTTCCGAAGAGGCTTTCCGGCAGGAGCTTGGCATCCCTGAGCAGTATGGCGTCCTCAGCGTCGTCGCCATCGGACACAAGAACGAGCAGAAGAAACCGTATACCGATGCGGATCTCGATTTCACCAAGGTCCACTACGAAACGTTCTGAGAACACTGCTCGTGAGGAATCCGTGCCCCGCCCCAGCGAGTCGCTCCCTTGCCTGAGAGGCGTGGGGGGTCCGGCTGTCCCGCAAGAGCCTTGAATCCGCTTGCGTGCTATAAAAAGCTTCCCATGACGAATCCATAAAAAAAGGAGGCGCCTTCCACGGAAGGCACCTCCTCGGTTTTGTTGCGTCAGCGGGTTAGTTGGCGCCGAACCACTTCTCGAGGATCTGCTTTTCGATGCCCTTTTCCTGAACGGCCTTGATGCCGGCGTTCAGCTTCTGGGCCAGTTCCTTATCGTTCTTGCGGAGCGCGAAACCGTAGAATTCCGGATCGCCGGTCACGAGGCCGATGTGGAACTTGTCGCGGTATTCGTCCTTGGTGTTGGCGTAGTACTTGGCGACCGGGTCATCACACATCACGGCGTCAAGGTTGCCCTTGGCGAGGTCTTCAAAGGCGAGCCCCACTTCGTCGTAGGTCTTCACAACCATCTTGATCTTGGAAGCGGGGATGGTCTGAACCATGGCCGTCGTGCCGATCTGGCCGCCGACCCGCTTTCCGGCGAGCTCTTCGAGATCCTTGATTTCCTTGCCGAGCGGCAGGACCACGGCCTGATGCAGTTCATAGTAGGGATCGGTGAACAGCATGGCCTTCTTACGCTTGTCGGTGATGCTCACGGACGCGGCGATCACGTCCACCTGATTCGAGGCCAGCGCCGCGAAGATGCCGTCCCATGCGATGTTCTTGACCTGCACGTCAAAGCCGGCTTCCTTGCCCACGGCTTTGATATAGTCAATGGAGAATCCTACGATTTCCTTGTCCTTATTCAGCATTTCGTTCGGCGGGAACGTGGGATCGGACGCCACGACAAGAGGCTTTTCGGCGAAAGCGACCGAGGCGCACAACAACAGGGACAGCAGGGAGACAGTCAAAGTACGGAACATGTTTATCCTCCAAAGTGTTACCATTACAGTCCGGCAACGCCGCAATACCGGCGGAACGGGACCGTCCTTTACAACGGATGACCCGATTTAGCATGTTTCAGGGAAAGATGTAACCCGTACAATCCACCGTCCCCCCTTATCCCGGCGTTCTTCACGAAATTTTCCCATAAACAGGCTTTTTTGCACTGAGTCCGTTCCCCGCCGAGCCCTTGCCCCGCCCCGGGAAACGAAATTCCCCGGATTCCGCCCCCCTCCGGTTGCAAGTCAGGGACCGTTCATCTATGTTTTCAAGCCGGTTCGCATTTCTTTCCCAAGGATAAACTGATGGGGCATACGATTTATCTCGTCGGCGCGCGCGCCGCAGGCAAAACGACTTTTGGCGGCGCTTTGGCGCGGCAACTCGGCTGCAACTATGTGGATACCGACATCCATTTGCGTGAAACCACAGGTGAAACCGTAGCTGACATCGTAGCCCGCGAAGGCTGGGACGGTTTCCGCAAACGCGAGAGCGCCGTCCTCCGGGCGGTTACCGCCCCCGGCACCGTCATCGCCACTGGGGGCGGCATGGTGCTTGCGGAGGAAAACCGCCGCTTCATGCGCGAAAACGGCATCGTGCTCTATCTTTCCGCCCCGGCCGAGGTCCTTGCATCCCGCCTGCAAGCCAATCCCAACGCCGCGCAACGCCCCACACTTACCGGGAAATCCATTGCGGAAGAGGTGGCCGAAGTGCTCGCCGCCCGCGAACCTCTCTATCGTGAAACCGCCACGCACATCCTCAATGCCGCCGCCACGCCCAAAGAACTCCTGGCCGAGGCTCTGGCAATCCTGAAGCCATAAGTTTTTTTGCCCATACAGCCTTCGGAAGACGTCGTTCTTTCCCCAAAAAGCGGCTCCGAAACCGGAAAAAGGAAGCTTCCCCTCCCGCATACAAAAGTCCCCCGGAAAACTTCCGAGGGACTTTTCCCATTCCGTGGGAAGGGCTCTTTTGGTCACCATGATATGGAAACGCTCCAAACGGCGCTCCGCTTGACGACGCGGACCCCAAAAACGCGGAGAAAAAGGTGCCCTCATAGGCCACCCTTCTCCTGTCGGCTATTCGCTTTTTTTCTTGTGCGAAGAACGCAGGCGGACACGGATGGGCGCGTGCTCGATGCGGAAAATCTTGCGAAGGGAACGATCGAGATAGCGGGCATAGGTCTCGGACACTCGATCGGCGTCACTGACGAAGAACACAAAGGTCGGCGGGGCCACTTCCGCCTGCGTGAGATAGAAAAACTTCGGACGCGAGCGCTTGACCACAGGCGGCTGGTGTTTCGTAAGCACTTCTTCCATCGCCCGGTTGAGCGCGCCGGTCCCGATGCGGGTGTTGCACTCTTCGCGGATCTGCGCGGCGAGCGGGACGATGCGCCCAAGGCCCACCTGCTTCATGGCCGAGACCATCAGCACCGGCACGTGCGGGCAGAACTGGAGCACTTCCTTAAAGCTCTTTTCCAGCGCGGCCTGTTCCTTGCGGCCCACAAGGTCAATCTTGTTCACCAGAATCATGAAGGGCGTCTTGCGCTCGTCCAAAAGATCGATAAGCCGTTTGTCCTGCGCGGTCACGCCCTCGAGCGCATCGATGACATACAGCGTCACGTCGGCCTTGGTCGTGGTCTTGAGCGAGGAGTTGACGGAAAAACGCTCCACGGTATCCGTAATGCGCGTGCGGCGGCGCACGCCCGCCGTGTCCACAAACTCGCAGGCCCGCCCGTCGCTCACGAAGGGAATGTCCACGCTGTCGCGCGTCGTCCCGGCCACATCGCTGACGATCATGCGATCTTCGCCGATCATGGCGTTTACCAGCGAGGACTTGCCTGCGTTGGGACGCCCGAGCATGGCGAGGCGCAGCACGTTTTCCGGCTTCGCTTCGGCATCGGGGTCTTCAACAGGCAACAAGTCCACCATTTCCTCTTCGAGCGCCCGGATGTTGTGCCCGTGCTCGGCGGAAAGGGCCAGCATGGGGAAGCCAAGGGCGTGGAATTCGGCCAGCATGGTGTCTTCGTGCTCCATGCCGTCCACCTTGTTGACCACCAGCAGGGTCGGCTTCCCGGCCCGGCGCACGAACGAGGCAAGGTGCTCGTCGAACGGCATCAGCCCGTCGCGCCCGTCCACCACGAGGCAGAACACCGAAGCCTCGTCCATGGCGGCCTGCGTCTGCTGGAGGATTTCCGCCTCGAACCCGCGCAGCCCTTCGGGGCCGTCGGCTACGGAATGGTGGCTGTCGAGCGTCACGCCCCCGGTGTCGATCAGGGTGAAGGAACGCCCGCTCCGAGAACGCACCACGCCTTCCATACGGTCGCGGGTGACGCCCGGACGGTCATGGGTGATGGCCCGGTTACTGCGAATAAGCCGATTGAACAGCGTGGACTTGCCCACGTTGGGACGGCCAAGCAAAGCGATTTTGGGGAGCATGCGACTTCCTCATCAAAAGATATCGGGTGACGCCCGCAACGGCGGGCAAGAACAACTTCGGGGACGGAGCCGTCCCCAAACACAAAAGTATTGGGAGAGGGGGTACGGGGGAGGGGAAGCCTCTCTTCAGAAAGGTCCTCCTCCCCCGCTCACTGCAAGGCAACTATTTCGTCGGCTCAATGAGTTCCTGACCGCCCATGTAGGGCACGAGGACCTTGGGGACCACGATGGAGCCGTCCTTCTGCTGATAATTTTCCATGATGGCCACCAGAGAGCGGCCGGTGGGCAGGCCGGAACCGTTCAGCGTATGCACCCACTCCGGCTTGCCGCCTTTGGGACGAAACCGGATGTTCGCGCGGCGGGCCTGGAAATCGACACAGTTCGAACAGGACGAAATCTCGCGGTAGGTCCGCTGACCGGGCAGCCACACTTCCACGTCGTAGGTTTTACAGGCGGAGAAGCCCATGTCCCCGGCGCAGAGCGTGATGGTGCGATACGGAAGTTCGAGACGTTCCAGCAGGGTTTCGGCGCTGCGGCGCATTTCCTCAAGATACTTGAAGGAGTCGTCGGGGTGCGTGATGTACACCATTTCGACCTTGGTGAACTGATGCTGGCGGATGTAGCCGCGCGTGTCCTTGCCCGCCGAACCCGCTTCCGAACGGAAGCAGGGCGTCTGGGAGCAATACCGCTTCGGCAGGGCTTCCTCGTCAAGGATCTCGTCGGCGTGGAGGTTGGTCACCGGCACTTCGGCGGTGGGGATCAGGTAGTATTCCCAATCCGCAACCTTGAAGAGATCTTCCTCGAATTTGGGAAGCTGGCCCGTGCCCTGCATGGTCTTGCGGTTGACCATGAGCGGAGGCAGGATTTCGGTACGGCCCTGCTCATGGTGGAAATCCAGATAGAAGCACACGAGCGCGCGCTCAAGGCGGGCGGCCCAGCCCCACGACACGGTGAAGCGGCTGCCGGCGAGCTTGGCTCCGCGCTCGAAGTCGAGGCCGCCGTTGTCGTTGCTCAGATCCCAGTGGTTCTTCACTTCAAAATCAAACTCGCGTGGCGTACCCCAGCGGTGCACTTCCACATTGTCGTTCTCGTCCACGCCGTCGGGAACGGAGGCGTCCGGGATATTCGGCACGGTGAGCATCCAGTCCGCGAGATCGGCCTTCACCGCTTCGGTGGCGCTGTCCAGCGCGCTGATGCGGGAAGAAAGATCGGAAAGGCTGGCGATGAAGGCTTCGGCGTCTTCCCCGTTGCGCTTCAGGCGGGCCACTTCGGCGGAGGCGCGGTTACGCTCGGCTTTGAGGGCTTCCACCTGAGCGAGCAGCTCGCGGCGCTTGTTGTCGAGTTCTTCAAAAGTACGCATGTTCAGGGGCGAATGGCGCTTCGCAAGAGCGGCGGCCACCACTTCGGGATTTTTCTGCAACAGTTTGAGATCCAGCACTTCAGCGCTCCTTGTCTTCCTGTATGAAGGGAAAAACCGCCGGACCGCGCACGGCGTCCGGGGATAGGGAACAAAACGCATCAAAAAATCCGGCGGGCACCCCTTCTCAGCCGCGATATGCCGCACCGGAAGGCTTTCCGCTCCGCCGTTTTGAATCCTCCAGTCTAGACAAGTTGGTATGCGCCGTCAACTGAATGAAGGCATAACCCCCGGCTAGCGGCTCCGGATTGCATCCCGCCCGCAAAAGGGATATCATTCTCCATTCTTCAGACAGTCCTTTCGGAGGTTCATCATGTCCATACTGATCCGTCGCGTTGTCACGCTTGCACTGACGCTGGTCACACTGACGCTCCTCGCCGCCTGCGGCCCGAGCAACAACGTACGCCTCATTTATAACACGAATACGAGCGCCGTCCTCCCCCTGCCCGGTTCGCCCAGCGTCGCCGTAGTCATGTTCAATGACGAAAGGACCCGCCAGTACATCGGGGAACGCAAGGACGGCTCGGTGTTCACCGCCAGCTCCACCATCGCCGACTGGTTCAGCCGCTCGCTCGCCGACGAACTCGGACGCCAGGGCGTGCAGGTTTCCTTCGCCTCCACGCTGGAACAGGCCCGCGCCGCCAACCCCACGTATATCGTGACCGGCTCCATCACCGACGTATGGCTGCAGGAACAGAGCACGACCCGCGTACAGTGCACCATCAAGGCCAAGGTGGCCCTCTCCAACAAGAAGGGCGTGATCTATTCCGAAAACCTGAGCTCCTCGCAGGAGCGCCAGTTCATCCCGTCCGCTTCCGCCATCGAAAGCCTGCTGTCCGACACGCTCAAGGACCTGCTGGTTCCGGCCGCCAAGAAGATCCAGAGCCAGATCCACTGATCCCTGAGGCCTCATCAATAAAGACAAGGGGAGAGGAAAACCGTTTCCTCTCCCTTTTCCGTTTTCCCCTCTGCCGACGGGGCCGCCCGTCACGGTGACGCCATGCGAGAGGAACCCTGCAAGACCTACGGCCATCTTTTCCCCGCCGACCGGCACATTGCGGACGCCGTGGGCGCCGTGCTGTCAGATTGGAACATTCCCGAATGCACCGAACTGGAAGGCGATATTTTCCGCATCAGCTTCGAGGGCGTCTTCTTCCCCTTGGACGATGTGCTGGACGCCCTGCACCCTTTGCTTTGCGCGGAAAGTTCCGGTAAAATCGACCTGATCGACATGGAAGCCTGGACGCTGACGCGCGCGGCCTTTTCCGGCACGGAAATAACGGTCAAAACCGTGGGGCTCAACCACGTGCTGGCCTATTCCGGCCACTGACGGGCCCCCTTTTCATCAGCGGCGTTTGCCTATACCTTTGTCGGCGCGCGGATTCTCCTCTTGCGGTATCATCCCGCCGCGGGACGGACAGGCTGCCCAAGCACGGCCGCTCCGCTTTCACCAAACACGTATTCATCAATCCTGCCTCCCTGACACGCGGAATTACGCCCGGATGAGACAGGAAAACAACGAGGATCGCATGAAAGTCTATCTCATCGGCGCCGGACCCGGCGACCCCGGTTTGCTGACCATCAAGGGCAAGGACATTCTCGAAAAGGCCGATGTGGTCGTGTATGACTACCTCGCCAACGACACCCTGCTCGGCTATGCCCGGCCCGACGCGGAACGCATTTACGTCGGCAAGGTCGCCGGAAACCATGCGCTCCCGCAGGACGGCATCAACAAGCTCATCATAGAAAAAGCCAAAGAAGGCAAAATCGTCGCCCGGCTCAAAGGCGGCGATCCCTACATCTTCGGCCGGGGCGGCGAAGAGGCCGAGGAACTGCTGGACGCGGGCGTGCCGTTCGAGGAAGTCCCCGGCATCTCCAGCACCATCGCGGGCCCGGCCTATGCGGGCATCCCCTTGACGCACCGTAGTTTTTCCTCGTCCGTAACCCTCATCACCGGACACGAAAACCCCGATAAGCCCGGCTCCGTCCACAACTGGAAGGCCCTCGCCGCCAGCGCGAACACCCTCGTGTTCGTCATGGGCATGAAGAACCTTCCCGACATCGCCCGGAACCTCATCGAAGCGGGCCTTTCCCCCGACACCCCGGCGGCCCTCGTGCACTGGGGCACCACGGCGAAGCACCGCAGCCTCGCCTCCACCCTCGGGACGCTCCACGAGGAAGGTGTCAGGCAGGGGTTCACCAACCCATCCGTCATCATCGTGGGCAAGGTCGTCACCCTGCGCGACCGCCTGAACTGGTTTGAACAGAAGCCCCTCCTCGGCCGCAGCGTGGTCGTGACCCGCGCCCGCGAACAAGCCAGCGGGCTTGCCGCGCAGCTTGCCGATCTCGGTGCCGAGGTCATCCAGTTCCCCACCATCGACATCAAGCCGCTCGAAGATTACTCCAGCGTCGACGACGCCGTCCGCAATCTCGGCGCATACGACTGGCTCATCTTCACCTCCGCCAACGGCGTCAAGTGTTTCTGGGAACGCCTTGAAGCGCAAGGGCTCGACGCCCGCGCCCTGTACGGCCTGCAGGTAGCGGCCATCGGCCCGGCCACGGCACAGGCCGTGCGCACCCACGGCATCGTGCCCGACTTCGTACCCGAAGCCTACATTGCGGAAAGCGTCGTCGAAGGGCTTATCGGGCTGGGCATGGACGGCAAGAAAGTCCTCCTGCCCCGCGCACGCGAAGCACGCGAAGTGCTGCCCGAGGAACTCCGCAAGGCCGGGGCGCAGGTCGACGTACTGCCCGTCTACGAAACCGTGCCCGCCGCCGCGCACCGTGACGAAGTGCTCCAGCGCCTTGAGGCCGGGACCCTCGACGCGGTGACCTTCGGCTCCTCGTCCACGGTGGACAACTTCTTTGCCCAGATCCCCGCTGATACCATCAGGAACCAGCCTGAAGGCAAGCGCGTGAAGTTCGCCAGCATCGGCCCCGTGACCACCAAAACGCTCGCCAAGTACGGTTTTGCCTGCGACATCCAGCCCGAGGACTTCACCATCCCCGCGCTGGTCAAGGCGCTGGCGGCCTATTACGAAAAGCAGGGGGCCTAGCCATGTCCTTGAAACTCGCCGTCCTCGCCTCGGGCAGCGGCACGAACTTTCAGGCGATGGTCGACGCCGTCCGGCGCGGCGCGCTGGATGCCGACATACGCCTTGTGATCTGCAACCGGCCCGGTGCGAAGGTCATCGAACGCGCAAAGGCCGCCGGGATCATCTGCGCCGTGATGGATCACAAGCTGTGGCCGAGCCGCGAAGCTTATGATCTGGCGGTGGCGGACGCCATCCTGAAGTCGGGGGCGGATACCGTGGCCCTTGCCGGGTACATGCGCATGTTGACGGCGGGCTTCCTGAACGCGTTCCCGCATCGCGTGGTCAACGTCCATCCCGCCCTGCTGCCCTCCTTCCCCGGTATCCACGGCGCGGCGGACGCGCAGGCATGGGGCGTGAAAATCACGGGCTGCACCGTGCATCTTGTCGACGAGATCATGGACCACGGCGAGGTGATCATACAGGCCGCCGTGCCCGCCATCGCGGGCGAGCCGCTCGACGATCTCCAGAGCCGTATCCACGCGCAGGAACACCGCATCTATCCGCAGGCGCTCCAGTGGCTTGCCGAGAACCGGATCAAGATGGACGACGACGGGCGCTCCCTGCATCTCCTGCCCGGCTCCCGCCCTCTCGCCGCTCCCGCTCCCGGCGTGCTCGTCAGCCCGCCGCTTGAGGAAGGCTTTTAGAGGAAGATCTTATGATGCGAAGGGGAGAGGGGACCGTTCTTCAGAAAGATCCCCTCTCCCCCTCCAAGCTGCAGGAGCCGTTCGCTCCTCCCGCTCCCAAGGCTTTCCCATGGGGGCTCCAAACCGGCTCCGGATGGGCGCGGTACGGGCCGACCAAAGCCTTCCCGATGTATGGGGGATGAAGCGCTCCGGACAGCCCAAGCGGAAAAAGTGGGCATACCCGGAATTGAAAAACGCACAGGGGACGAAAAAGAACGGTCGACACTGCTCCGGCGACTGGTTATAACACGGCACCTGACGAATAAAGCCAGCTTTTCCTTCCCATTGAAAATGGCCGTCCCGTGCAGCCAGCGGAATCAGCAATTGGGCGCGAAGTGACAGCCCTTGATTCTAGAAGGACAAGGGGTTGAAAAAAGAAGAGGGACAAATCGGCGGACGGCCCTCCAAGGACCGTAGGCGTTAGGCGAATCTTTCGGACTTGCGGACATTGAGAGCGACGCGGCTTTCTCCAGAATATTTTCTCTTCCCACACCAACCTTTAAGGATGCAGCCATGTTTCCGCCGAAACCACCGCAGGGCGCGGACCCGCGCATGTACTTTTTCCTGTTCCTCCTGACGCTGGGCACGACGCTCGGCTATCAGGGGTGGACACTCCTCTACACGAACTTCGCGGTGGAAAGCGCCCATCTTTCGGCGGCGGACAACGGCCTTGTGCAGTCGCTGCGCGAAGTGCCGGGACTGCTCGGATTTTTGATCATCCCCCTGCTCCTCGTCATGAAAGAGCACCGGGTGGCCGCGGTAGCCGCGCTGGCGACCGGCCTCGGCACAGCGCTGACCGGCTTTTTCCCCTCTTTCGTGCCCGTCATCCTGACGACGCTGCTCATGTCCTTCGGCTTCCACTTTTTTGAGGCCGTCAACCAGTCCCTGCTCCTCCAGTATTTCGATGTCCGCACCACGCCAGTGGTCATGGGCAAGCTCCGCGGCCTTGCGGCGGGCGGCAGCCTCGCGGCGTCGGTTTTCGTATTTTTCTGCTCCGATTTTCTGCCGTATACGATGATGTTCCTCATCGTGGGCGTCCTGTGCATGTTCACCGGCGTCTGGGGCCTGTTCCTCGATCCGACGAACAAGGAACTGCCCATTCAGAGCAAAAAAATGGTTTTCCGCAGGAAATATTGGCTGTTTTACCTGCTGACCCTTTTTCTCGGCGCGCGGAGGCAGATATTCATCGTTTTCGCCCTGTTCCTGCTGGTCGAGCATTTCCGGTTCTCGGTCAATACCGTTTCCGTCCTCTTCATGATCAACTATGCGATCAACTGGTTCCTCAACCCGCTCATCGGGCGGACCATCAACCGTATCGGCGAGCGCAAGCTCCTCAGCATCGAATATTCCACCGCCATTCTGGTGTTCACCGGCTACGCCACCACGGGCAGCGCGTGGGTCGCGGGCGTGCTTTACGTCATCGACTACATCGTGTTCAACTTCTCCATCGCCCTGCGTACTTTTTTCCAGAAGATAGCCGAACCGCAGGACATCGCCCCGACCATGGCCGTGGCCCAGACCATCAACCATGTCGCTGCCATTTTCGTGCCCGCGCTCGGCGGCTGGCTGTGGGTGGAGTTCGGTTACCAAATCCCGTTCTTCATCGGTGCGGCGCTTTCCGGCTGCTCGCTCCTGCTCGTGCAGATCATCGACAGAGAAATAAGGCTGCACGCGCCCGCCAAGGCTTGATGCATCACAAGGAACACGTTAAAGAATCTTCATATTCAAGCCCTCAGGAGGCACTTGTATGCACGCCTATCTCCGCTCGCTGGCTTTGGGCCTAGCCCTGCTGTTGCCCGCCGTCCCCGCCTTCGCCGCTGACGCTCCGGCCAAAACCGACGCCGCCATCCCCGACAAGCCCACGCGCATCACCGAACGCAATACGCCGGTGGCCGTGGAATACGAAGGCAACGACAGCATCGGCTCCCGCCTCGCCACGCGCGTCAAGGAAACCCTTAACTCCAGCAACCTGTTTTCGCTTACCGATAAGGACACGCCCAAAATCCGTATCCTCATCGCCACCCAGCCTGAATTCAAAGACCGCCCGGGCGTGGGCTCGGCCTATGCGGTGGTCTGGGTCTTCTCCCAGTCGGAGAACATCCTGCGCCATTATCTGACCCGCGAAGTCGGCGTCGTCACGCCGGATGAAATCAACGGGCTGGCCGCCAAGCTTGTTGAAGAAACCGACAGCCTCGCTACCCGTTACGGGTACCTGTTCCAGTAATCGGAGTATACGCCGGGCATGAGCGTCATCACGCAGGCATTCAGCGACGCCTTCCAGCTTCTTGCAAGCGGCGACGAAGAAACGTTCGCCGCGGTTCAGGCCACGCTGTCCACCTCGGGACTCGCCATGCTCGGCTGCATCATCCCCGGCGTGCCGCTGGGATTTCTGCTTGGCTACACCCGCTTCCCGGGCCGCAACATGCTCCGCATCCTCGTGGATACGGCCCTCTCTTTCCCCACTGTCGTGCTTGGCCTGCTGGTCTATCTCCTGCTTGCCCGGCAAGGGCCGTTCGCCGATTTCGAGCTGTTGTTCACCGTGCCCGGCATCGCCATCGGGCTGGCCCTGCTCGGCCTCCCCATCGTCATCGCCCACACCTGCCTTGCCGTGGAACAGGCCGACAGGCTGCTTGCCCCCACGCTCCGCACGCTCGGCGCGGGGCCGTGGCAATTGCTGTTCTCCACAGTCCGCGAACTGCGTTTCCACCTGCTCACGGCCTGCATCACGGCTTTTGGGCGCGTGGTTTCGGAAGTGGGCATCTCCATGCTGGTCGGAGGCAACATCAAATGGGCCACCCGGACCATCACTACCGCGATCACGCTCGAAACGGGCAAAGGCGACTATGCCCGCAGCATTGCGCTCGGCATCGTGCTCGTGACGCTGGCGTTTGCCCTGAATATGGGCCTTGCCGCCCTGCGCCGGAGGATGGGCCCATGACCCCGCTCTTCCATCTGGAAAACATCGTCCGGGCCTATCCCGATCCCGCAAGCCGCGACCCCCATGCCGTCCGCACCGTCCTGAACCTTTCCGAACTGGACATCCGCGCCGGGGAAATTCTGGGCATCCGAGGCCACAACGGGAGCGGCAAATCCACCCTGCTCCGCATCATCGCCCTGCTTGAACCGCCGGACAGCGGCACCCTCCTTTTCGAAGGCAGGCCCGCCGGGACTGAAGATCTGCATCTGCGCCGTCAGGTTACCCTCCTGCTCCAGACGCCGTACCTGCTCTCGCGTTCCGTAGCCTCAAACGTGGCTTACGGCTTGCGCGTCCGGGGCATCAGCAGCGCCTCCGAGCTTCAAAACCGGATCGCCGCCTCTCTCCTTGCCGTGGGCCTCGATCCCGCCGTCTTCCTGCATCGCCGCCGTCATGAGCTTTCCGGCGGGGAATGCCAGCGTGTGGCCCTCGCCGCCCGTCTGGCCCTGCGCCCCCGGGTTCTTTTAATGGACGAGCCCACCGCCAGTGTGGATCAGCAGAGCGCAGAGCGTATTGCCCGCGCCGCGCGTCATGCGGCGGATTCAGGTTCAGCCGTCGTCGTCGTTTCGCACGACCACGAATGGATCACGCCGCTCTCCGACCGTCTCGTCACGTTACGGGAGGGGAAGCTGGTGGAGTGAAAATCGGGGGAGGGGAGAAGGGAACCTTTAAAAAGGTCCCCTTCTCCCCTCCCCTCTTCCCCCTAAACTTTTCTTCTTTATCGAATCCCCCATGTCGGCTTTCCCTGCTTATACTATGCATGGGTTCTCTTTTTCTTCTGAAAAGAAGATGAAGATGATGAACCTGTACATTCTCCAATGAAGCTGAAGCCCCCTCTCCAATACGGACAGCACCAATATCCCCAAATAAAAAACTCTTCCCAACCATATCGGTGGAAGAGCTTTTCATCTACACGGAAAACCAACAAAAGGGATTCGATAAAGTCGAAAGTCTTTGGAGGGAAAGGGGAGGGTTTAAGGGAGGGGGAAGGGAACCTTTC
>QWCN01002200.1_pt1 | contig 61888 bp, 56 predicted proteins | sample 1972711 | NCBI WGS metagenome assembly QWCN01 (sample SAMN09866707, study PRJNA288562) | Human gut metagenome isolate term1_stool, whole genome shotgun sequencing... | isolation source: gut | host: Homo sapiens | place: USA: California
ACAAGGCATAAGGCAATGCCGACGGGAAGTACATTCATAATACACCTCATACATATAACTAGACCAAAGCTTAACTCTTACTTTATCAGATTCGGCAAGTAATGTCAATATAATATGAGTAATGAGGTTTATTGAGACTAACGAAGCTAAATATTTGGATATAAAAAAACCCCTCATTTGAGGGGCTTTTTTTACTTCTTCAAGTTTTTCAGCTGTTCGTCTACCCGAGACATCTTCCGGTTATAGCGCCGGACGACTTCACGCTTGCGTTTGCGATTTGCCCGCCAGCTGACATAATTGATGATGCCGTATTTGCTGATATCGTCCTCAGAGACAACGCCCTCGGTTGAAATGGCGCAAATATCGTCGGCAATATTGGCAATGCCGCCACGGATGAAATATTTATCCGTTATGCCGTCATGTTCATCCAAAACCCGAACATAGCCGTTTGTCAACACCATTGCCGTCGGTGCGCGTTCCGGCAGAACGGTAAGGTCACCGTCCGCTCCCGGAACAACCACCCGGCGGACATCCTGTTCCTTATAAACTTTATCCGGGGTAAATATCTTCAGACGTACATGTTTTTCCATAACTTATCTTCCTGTTAAGCGGCAGAACTCATATTCTTAGCGTTTTCGAGCACTTCTTCAATGGTACCGACCATATAGAAAGCCTGTTCCGGAATATCGTCGTATTTGCCTTCGATAATTCCCTTAAAGCCTTTAATGGTGTCTTCCAGTTTTACAAATTTACCGGGACGGCCGGTGAAAACTTCGGCAACATGGAACGGCTGCGACAGAAAACGCTGAACCTTACGGGCACGGGCAACCGTCAGTTTGTCTTCTTCCGAAAGCTCGTCCATACCCAGAATGGCAATAATATCCTGCAGAGATTTATATTTCTGCAAAATTTCCTGAACTTTACGGGCGACCGTATAGTGTTCTTCACCGACAACCGTCGGATCCAGAATACGGCTGGTCGAATCAAGCGGATCAACGGCAGGGAAAATACCCAGTTCGGAAATCTGGCGCGACAAAACCGTCGTGGCATCCAAGTGAGCAAACGTTGTTGCCGGAGCTGGGTCGGTCAAGTCGTCGGCCGGAACATAAACGGCCTGAACAGAAGTAATTGAACCGTGTTTGGTTGAGGTAATGCGCTCCTGCATGGCACCCATATCGGTTCCCAGTGTCGGCTGATAACCCACTGCGGACGGAATACGCCCGAGCAGAGCCGAAACTTCGGAACCGGCCTGGGTGAAACGGAAGATATTGTCAACGAAGAACAAAACATCCTGATGTTCTTCATCGCGGAAATATTCCGCCTGTGTCAAGCCGGAGAGGGCAACACGGGCACGGGCTCCGGGCGGTTCGTTCATCTGACCGTAAACAAGCACGGTTTTAGATTTGTCACCCTCCAGATCAATAACCCCGGATTCAATCATTTCGTGATAGAGGTCATTCCCTTCGCGGGTGCGTTCGCCGACACCGGCAAATACGGAATAGCCGCCGTGGCCTTTGGCAATATTGTTAATCAGTTCCATAATCAAAACGGTTTTTCCGACACCGGCGCCGCCGAACAGACCGATTTTGCCGCCTTTGGCATAAGGTTCAAGCAAATCGATTACTTTAATGCCGGTGGTCAGAATTTCCGTATCGGTGGACTGCTCGGTAAAAGCAGGCGCCGGACGGTGAATCGGGAAATGCTGCTTGGCTTTAACCGGGCCGCGGCCGTCAACCGGGTCACCGATAACGTTGATGATGCGGCCGAGCATTTGCGGACCGACGGGAACTTCAATCGGATGTCCGGTGTTGATGACTTCAAGACCGCGAACCAAGCCGTCGGTTGAATCCATAGCGATGGTACGAACTACCCCCTCGCCCAAGTGCTGTTCAACTTCCAGAACCAGCTTGCGGCCGTGGTTGTCGCATTCAAGGGCCGTCAGAATGTTCGGCAGTTCATCAATTTTTTCAAACTTGACGTCAACAACCGCCCCCATTACCTGAGAAATATGACCAAGCCGGCCGCTGCCGACTTCAGCTTTTTCAATCTTTTTAATTTTCTTTACGGCCTTTTTTTCATCGGCGCCGATTTCTTTGAAAGACTTTTTATCCAATTCCGTCACGCTCTCAGTCTTTTTAACTTTTTTGGCGGCGGCTGCCTTAGCCTTCGCGGGGGCGGCCGTTTTAGCGTTTTTCTTCTCCGTCATTTTTATCTCCTAGAGTTACAGTGCTTCCGCACCGGCAATAATTTCGATTAATTCGGTCGTAATGTTGGTCTGACGCATCCGGTTATATTTCAGCGTCAGGCGGGAAATCATGTCTTTGGCATTACGGGTCGCATTATCCATAGAGGTCATACGCGCGCCGTGTTCGGATGCCTGAGAGTGGATAATTGCCTCAAAAACGGAAGCTTTATACAACAGCGGCAGAGACTGCCCCAGAACTTCCATTTTATACGGTTCATATTCATAAGCGGCACCATTGACCAAAACCGGTTCCGTCCCTGCTTCCGCGCGATCGGAAAAGCGAAGCGGCAAAAGCTGCTTGACGACAATTTCCCGGTTGATTGCCGAATGGAATTCGCTGTAAACAGCCTCACAGACATCAATATTGCGCATCATGAAATCATCATAAGCGTAATTGGCAATGACAGCGCTTTCATCATAACGGGCACCTTTTTTGGCAATGCCGTCGATATCGCGGACAATGTTGGCGGCATAGCGGCGTTTGAGGATAGAATATCCTTTGCGCCCGATACAGGCGACTTTAACCTCTTTGCCGGCGTTTTGCAGTTCTTCGATGCGCCGAGCCGCTACTTTGGCTACCGAGGCATTGAAGTTTCCGCAAAGACCGCGATCGGACGTAAAGACCAGCAGAAGATAAGTCCGGTCATTTTCAGAACCGGCAATCATCCGTGGCCATTTGACGAAAGTGCCGTTTTGCTCCAGCGTCCGGAACTCGGAAACAACATTCTCCAGCGGAGAAAGAATGTTTTCGCGATAAGGAACGCTGGAAGCAATCAGGCCTTGAGCTTTACGCAGACTGGAAGCAGCAACCATCTTCATTGCCGAAGTGATTTTCTGTGTTGACTTGATGGTTTCAATACGAGTTCTTAACTCTTTTAAACCGGCCATAGTTCTTCCTTATGCTGCTTTTTCTTCACTAATGTATTCGGCTAAGAAACTGTCGTAAAATTCGGTCAATTTCTTATCCAGTTCGTCGGAAATAACCTTTTCGTCACGAATCTGCTCGAGGAATTCGGGATGATTAGCCTTGACTGCGGTCAGCGCTTTCTGCTCGAAAGGTTTAATTTCAGTCAGAGGCAGCTTATCCAAATATCCGCGGACACCGGCGAAAATAGCGATAACTTCTTCGGCAACCGGCATCGGATGATAAACAGGCTGTTTCAGCAGTTCGGTCAGGCGTTCGCCGCGTGACAGCAGCTGCTTGGTCGCGGGATCAAGGTCTGAAGCAAACTGGGCAAAAGAAGCCATTTCGCGATACTGTGCCAATTCGAGTTTAATTTTGCCGGCAACCTGTTTCATTGCCTTAATTTGAGCGGCAGAGCCGACGCGGCTGACGGAGATACCGACATTTACCGCCGGGCGGACGCCCTGATAGAACAGACTGGTTTCCAAGAATATCTGACCGTCGGTAATTGAAATAACGTTGGTCGGAATATAAGCGGAAACATCGCCGGCCTGCGTTTCGATAACCGGCAGCGCAGTCAGAGAACCGGCCCCCTCATCATCGTTCATCTTCGCCGCACGCTCCAACAGACGGGAATGCAGATAGAAGACGTCGCCGGGATAAGCTTCACGCCCAGGCGGACGACGGAGCAGCAAAGACATCTGACGGTATGCCGTTGCCTGTTTGGACAGGTCATCATAAAAAATTGTGGCATGCATGCCGTTATCACGGAAATATTCGCCCATGGCGCAGCCGGAATACGGCGCAATAAACTGCATCGGCGCCGGATCGGAAGCCGTTGCGGCAACAACGATGGTATAATCCAGGGCTCCGTTGTCTTTCAAGGTTTTAACCACCTGAGCAACGGTTGAACGTTTCTGACCGACGGCAACATAAATGCAGTACATTTTTTCCTTTTCGGACTTTGCCTGGTCGTTAATGTGTTTTTGATTGAGAATCGTATCAAGAATGATAGCGGTTTTACCGGTCTGACGGTCACCGATGATTAATTCGCGCTGACCGCGGCCAATCGGAATCAGAGCATCGACCACTTTCAATCCGGTTTGCATCGGTTCATGCACGCTGCGCCGCGGAATAATCCCCGGAGCTTTGACTTCGGAGTTGCTGTATTCGGTTGCTTTAACCGGACCTTTGCCGTCAATCGGCTCACCCAGCGCATCAACAACCCGCCCCAGCAGCCCTTTGCCCACCGGCACGCTCACAATTTTATCGGTACGTTTTACGATATCGCCTTCCTTAATGGACTCATCCGAGCCGAAAATAACGACACCGACGTTGTCTTCTTCGAGATTAAGGGCCATTCCCTTAACGCCGCTTTCGAATTCAACCAGTTCATTTGACTGAACTTTATCGAGGCCGTAAACATGGGCAATACCATCACCAACCGACAAAACGCGACCGACTTCGGAGACGTCAACCTCGACATCGGCATTTGCGATTTTATCTTTGATGATAGAGGATATTTCGCTTGCATGTACAGACATTATTGTCCACCTTTCATCATAATTTCCAAACGATTTAATTTTCCACGAATTGAATCGTCAATCATGGAAGAACCAAACTTTACAATCAATCCGCCCAGAATTTCCGGACAAATCTCATAGTTGACAACCACTTTTTTGGAAAGCATTTTTTCCAGATTGGCGGTTAAACTTTTTTCCTGCGCATTACTCAGGGCTTGAGCACTCTGCACACTGACTTCAACGTAGCCGTTTTTACGATACCAGATATGCTGAAACTCTTCCAATATCGGCAACAGTTCGCCGAAGCGGCCGTTTGCGGCCACGATATCCAGACAGTTAAGCGTTTCTTTATCCAGTTTAAGTTTGCGGGCAACTTCGGACAGAGCCTCGCGTTTAGAATCCAAGTTCCAAACCGGATTAGCCAGATATTTGACGATTGAGCCGTCCTCCCGGAGAATGACGACCAATTGCCTGATATCTTCCAGAACTTTTGCCACGGCTTTTTTTTCTTCGGCAGCGCCGTAAAGCGCAGCGGCATAAGTTGAAATTATTTTAGCTTTTGAAATCTTCTTCACGGTATTCTCGTTAATTATTTACAATTGTCGTTATCATAAGCGGTAAATCTTTCTAATTTATTAATTTTCTACATAAAACTGTAAGGGTCAACGTCTATCTCCACACGTACGTTTGACGGACAGGAAATTTTGCGCAGCCACTCACGCAAAACCTCCTGAATTTTAATGTTTTTTGCCGTCTTCAACAGCAGCCGGTAGCGGTATTTTCCCCGCAGCATATAGATTGGCGCCGGAGCAGGTCCCAATGTAGATATATAATCGTTGTTGGGCGCCGTTTGCCCTAGCCAAACGGCTACTTTTTCCGCGGCATCACGGTTGGCGCCGGAAACGATGACGGCTGCCAGTTTTCCGAACGGAGGCATACGCAAAATTCTCCGGCTCTGTTTTTCCAAATCCAGAAACTGATTGCGGTCATTTGCGAGCAGCGCCTTGAGTACGGCATTGTCGGGATAAAGCGTCTGCAGATAGACGGTCCCTTTTTTTTCGGCACGGCCGGCGCGGCCGGAAACCTGCGACAAAAGCTGATATGTCTGTTCGGTAGCCCGCAAGTCGCTGCCCATCAGCCCCAAATCGGCATCGACGATGCCAACCAGAGTCAGACTCGGGAAATGGTGTCCCTTGGCGAGAATCTGCGTACCGATTAAAATATCCACTTCGCCTTTCTCCATCCGCTCAAATACGGCGGAAACCTCAGCCAGCGAAGAAGTAATATCGCTGGAAATGACGGAGAGGCGCGCATCGGGGAAACGTTTGGAGACCTCTTCGGCAATGCGTTCCACCCCGGGACCGCAGGCCGTCAGACCGTCTTCGGAATGGCATTCGGGGCATTCTTTGGGAATCGGCATGGAATAACCGCAATGATGGCAAATCAGACGGCCGCTGCTGCGATGCTCGGTCAGCCAGGCCGTACAATTGGGGCACTGGATGCGGTGTCCGCAATCGCGGCAGATTGTCAGCGGAGCATAACCGCGGCGATTGAGAAACAGCATCGACTGTTCGTTTTTTTCAAGGTTTACTTTAAGAGCGTCCACTAAAGTCGGCGCCAGCCAGGAAACACCCCAGGAGCCTTTCTGCGGCTTATCCTTTTTCAAATCAATCACTTTAATATCGGGCATCACGGCAGAAGCATAGCGGCTGGTCAGGCGCACGCAGTCATATTTGCCGTCTTCCACATTACAGACGGTTTCCAAGTCGGGCGTTGCGGTTGAGAGAATCAGCGGAAACTGTTCCAACTTAGCGCGAACGACCGCCATATCCCTCCCCTGGTAATTAACGACATCTTCCTGCTTGAAAGAGTGGTCATGGCTTTCATCGATAACCATCAGTCCCAAATCGGGATAAGGCAGAAACAGCGCCGAGCGGGCACCGACAATTACCTTTACCCGCCCCTCGGACACGGCTTTCCATGTGTCTATCCGTTCCCGCTGTCCCAAACCGGAATGCCAGCAGGCCGGTTTGACGCCGAACCGTTTTTCAAACCGCCCCAGCCATTGGGTGGTTAACGCAATTTCCGGCACCAGAATCAAAACCTGCCGTCCCAATTCCAAGGCACGGGCGACCGCTTCAAAATAGACTTCGGTTTTGCCGGAACCGGTAACGCCGTCCAGGAGAGTTACCGAGAAGCCATTACCGACTTTGCGTACCAGTTCGGCGGCAGCGGTTTCCTGCTCGGGGGTCAGGGCCACTTTGGAAAAGCTCCCCTTAGGCTCGGCATAATACTTCTTTTTCGGGCGGACAATCGGTTTCAAAATCCCTGCGGTTATCAGTGTATTTACCACGCTCAGCCCGACCCCGGCTCCCCGACAGATTTCTTTGCGGGTGTAAGGCGCATGTCTGAGCAAGTCCATAACATGCCAACGGGCATCGGAATTTTTCAATTTGGCTTCAGCCAGAGTTTTGCCGCTCAGGGTATAAAGCGTTTCGGTTTGGTTGTCGTCAAAGACGGCGCGCACGCTGATAACCATTTTCAGCACCAGACCGACAAAAGCCAAATTATATTCGGCCACAAATTTAACAAACTGGATTAAGTTTTTGGAAAGAGGCGGAAAGTCAAGCTTTTCGATTATCGGTTTAATCTTGTTTTCCGGCAATTCGGAAGAACGCCCGTGTTTCCAGACAACGCCGATCTGCTCCTCCCGTCCCCAGGGAACGCGGACAAGCGTGCCGAGCGGAAGCTCCGTTTCGGTTTTGTAATCAAAAGGCTCGTTAAAAGGCAGCGGCAGCATGACGCCGATAATTGAAGTCATTTTTCTCCTGGGTTCGGGCTGAAGCTGTTCCGGGGCACCGGCCGCCGAAAGCAAATTTCCGTTTTATCATAAAGCAGCGGCGGCAAAATTAAACCCCCTGCCCCGCATTATCCCCACAAAAAAACGGCGGAATCGTATATACGGAATATTAAAGAATAAGGGGTAAATTTTTGAAGAGGATAATAAAATGAAGAGCGAAATAAAATATAACGCGTCCAGAGAAATCAAACAACTGATTGCTCAGTGGCAGAGCTGGCTGTTGAACGAACGGCGCTATTCGCCGCATACGTTAGATGCTTATTCGCGCGATTTGTCCGGTTTTTTTGACTTCGCGGCCAAACATCTGGGCAAGGTTCCGGAGACTGCCGACCTGGCAAAATTAGAAGTGCGCGATTTCAGAGCCTATTTGAGCCAAAGGGCCGCACGGCATATTGACAAATCGTCCCTGGCGCGCGAGCTCTCAACCCTGAAAAACTTTTTCAAATGGCTGGCCCGATATGATATTCTCAGGAATCCGGCTTTATCCGTCATCAGAACGCCGCGGCGGGCAAAAGTTCTTCCGAAAGCTCTGGAAGTGAACGATACGTTTAACGTGATTGACGAGGCGCAGAATCTGGCTTCCAATTCATGGCAGGGCCTGCGGGATACGGCGATTTTCACGCTGCTTTACGGCTGCGGACTGCGTATTTCCGAGGCTCTGTCCCTGAATGTGGGAGATATCGGCAACAACGATTTTCTGCGTATCAAAGGTAAGGGTAACAAAGAAAGAATTGTGCCTTTATTGCCTGTCGTTGTTGAAAATATCAATAAATATCTGGCAGAATGCCCGTATCAGCCGAAACAAGGGGAACCGTTATTTTTAGGTGCCCGCGGCGAGAGGCTCGTTCCGCGAATTATTCAGCGGCAGATGCAAAAAATCCGGGCTTATCTGGGCCTACCTGACAATTTGACTCCCCATGCCCTGCGGCATTCTTTTGCAACCCACCTGCTGGCTGAAGGGACCGACCTGCGCTCAATTCAGGAATTGTTAGGCCATGCGTCCCTGACCACGACCCAGCGCTATACCGATGTTCAGATTGAAACCCTTAAGAAAGAATATGACAAAGCGGGACTGTTAAGCTCGTCCGCAAGCTGAAAGCGCAAAAGAAAAGAGGCGTCCGACGGCGCCTCTTTTAATTCTTTCCTGAAACAAAAGAAAATTACTTTAATTTCTTTTCAACGAACTCTTCGTGTTTTTTGGACTTCTTGTCATATTTTTTCAAAGTCAGTTTTTCCGGATGAGTCCGCGGATTTTTTTCAGCAAGATAAAAGGTACCGGTACCGGCAGTGCTTTCCAATTTTACTTTAACTTTAATTGCTTTTGCCATGATTTTATACTCTTTAAAATTAGGTTATATCAAAACATTTAGGCGTAATATACAGTTTTTGACGGCTTTGTCAATAAGATTTTTCGCACTTGTCCGCTTATGACCGCTTATTTTAGAGAAAAAAAATATTTTTGTCTATTGTGCCTGACGGAAAACTGTGTTATGATGTTTTTCAGATACAAATTATTTCACCTATTATGATGTCTGCTTTCTTGGCTTAAATTAAGGGTGAAAATTTCCGAATATTGACATTAAAAAAAAATATAAAGATGGAAAAGAAAATTTTTGCTGCAGTCATTGCTGCGGTTGCCGCTCTGATTATATACAACGGCGGTTGGGAAATCATCAAATTTTTAGGTGACAAGGTGTTTGCTTATCCGTGGAATTTTGCGGCAATCATCATCTTATCACTGATAACGATGGCTCTCATCATCGGCACGGTTGTCGTGCCGATCGGAATCTATCAAAAATTAAGTAAATAACCCTTAAAATCTAAGTATCATGAAAAAAATTCTTCTGCCTTTGACGGCTGTTGCCGCTTTTGCGGTTATTGCTGCCGCTAACATCAAAATTGCCGCCGCTTTGGCAATTATGATTGTTTTTTTCTCCGGTATCTTTGCAACCCTTCCCCGACTTATGGAGTTTCAGGATCGGTTGGAAATCAGACGCTGGAAAAAAAGACTGGAAGAAAACGAAAAAAGAAAAGAAAGAATTGCCAAAATCTGCCGCGAAGTGCCGCAGGAACATTTGGTCTGATTTCTTTCTTCCCTGTTGAAAAGCCGGAGATTTTATCTTCCGGCTTTTTTGTATTCAAAGTTAATCACCGCAGGGATTACAGGACTTGCCGTTTTGAACGAACTATTTTACTCTACGGACAATAACGAATTATTAAAACAAGTAATTATGGACAAGATGTATGAATTACGCTGCCAAAAGCGGCGCAGAATGTGGCTCTTGCTGAATTTAACCGGCCGGGCCTTTGAGATATCGGGAACGTTTTGTTTGATTCTGTTTTTTATTTTCAACGGCATTCCCTGGTATCTGCTGGCCTGCATGTGGTTTATTATGCTGGGAATGGCGGTGTCACTGCTTATCCGGGGTTTGTTTTATCTCGTGATGAAAATAGCCAGTTTTTGTTAAAGCCTGAATAGAATTCAGGCTTTTTTTTATAACGGCAGCCTGTTTTCCTATTTGATATGTTTGCGCAGATAGGCTTCGGCAACCGACAGGTCGAGTTCCGACTTCATCCGGTTTTCCGGCAGGCAGGCATTGCTTCTGCTGCCGCGGGCAATAATTTTTTCGGCATCGCGGGTTTCCGGTTCGCCGGAAGTGCAGATATCGGGCAAGACACCGATACCGGCCAACTTATTCCCCGACGGCGTATAAATAATTCCGTTTGTCAGAGCCAGACGGCTGTTATTACTCAGTTTTATCAGCTTTTGCACGGTTCCTTTGCCATAGCTGCCGGTTCCGACCACAACAGCCCGGCTTTGTTCCTGAAGCGCTGCCGCCAAAACTTCCGCCGAAGAAGCCGTCTGCCCGTCAATCAGTACCACAATCGGCTTATTGTCAAGCACGTCTCCGGCCGGCGCATTGTAATATTCCGTCGAATCGGGACTGCGGCCTTTGGACGAGGCGACAATTCCGCCGTCAATAAACAGCCCCGCCACCCGAACGGCCTCCTGAAGCATACCGCCGGGATTGCCGCGCAGGTCAATAATCAACCCCTTAACGCCGGAATGCTCCGTCAGGCTGCGGGAAACGTTTTCTCCCGTATATTTGTTTATCGCTCCCAAGCGCATATACAAAACATCATTTTCGAGCAGGCGGTCATAGAATGCACGTTTGGGCTTAAATTCCGGCACCGGCGGATTACTCAGTTCCAAATCGGGATAATAGCTCGAATCGCGGTCAAATTTCTTGATGCCGTGAGCCATCATGGTGTCGATAATTTCAAAATCCTTGCGTTTGAGCTCGGGAGAAGCTTTTTGCGCCGACCGGATAATGTCCTGCGTGAATTTTACCCAGGCCGAAACATCGTGCGGATCTTCAGGTTTGCTCCGGCTCAGCATAACCCTTCCGTTTACATAAACAGAAACCCGGCGGTCGTCATCGGCAATCCGGACGCGTTTGTCAAGTTTGTTCAGCCCTTGCAGAGCCGGCATGGCAATTTCGTTCAGACTGACGGGTTCCAGATATTCGTCCTGTACGGTTTGATAAATTTCGGCCAGGGTCAGCCTGTCATCGGCCTGTGCCGGAAACGACAAAGAAAGGCATAAAAGGCTGACACCGATTAATTTATTCATCATTGTGCTTTTGCTCCGCCTGGTGATTGTTTTGTTTGATTTTTTCCTTGCGTTCTTTTTTCGAAAGTTTCTGTTTTGCCTTCCGGCGGCTTTTCTTCGGAGACGACTGCTTTTTGCCGGCGGAACGGATTTCGTCTTCGGTGCTCTCAACCAGCTTAAAGGCTAAGGTTCCGCTTATCGGCGAAGCTTCGGTCAGGCAGGCGGTCAGCCGGTCACCCATCATAAAACGACGGCCGGTTTTGGCGCCGACCATCTCATTGCCGCCGGCCGAAAACTGATATTTGTCCGAGGGAAGCGTATGCATCGGAATCAAACCTTCGGCTCCCAGACTGTCAATTGCCACAAAAATGCCGGCCGTGGTTAAACCGGTAATTTTCGTTTCAAATTTCGCTCCGATTGAAGGTTCGAGATAAGCCGACAGATAACGGGACAGTGTATCGCGTTCGGCCTGAACCGCCGTCCGTTCCGTATTGCAGAGATGTTCCCCGATTTCCTTAAACTGCGGCACATCCGCCCCGGATTCAAGTTCACCGCCGTCAGGCATACCGCAGCCTTTAATCAGAGCCCGGTGTATCAGCAAGTCGGCATAGCGGCGAATCGGCGAGGTAAAATGCACATAATCACTCAATGCCAAGCCGAAATGTCCGACATTCTCCGGCGTGTATTTGGCCTGACATTGCAGGCGCAGCACCAGATTATTAATCCCGCTCCCGAGGTTATGGCGGCGGCACTCCTCAAGTATATGATTAAAATGTCCGGGCTGCAGCGCCGGATAGTCCGGCAGTTTCAGGTGCAGGCCATGCAGCAGCGGTTCAATATCTTTCAGCTTTTCTTCCAGCGGCTTTTCATGAATGCGGAACATTATCGGCAGTTCGGTTTGTTCCAGACGTTTGGCTGCCGAAACATTGGCGGCAATCATAAATTCTTCAATAATTTCGTGGCTGGCAAAGTGCTCGGCCGGCCCCAGAGAAAGGATATGCCCGTCGTTGTCAACTTTTATGGATATTTCCGTTGGGTCAAGTTCCAGCGTTCCACGTTTTTTGCGGGCTTTGCTGAGGGCAAAATAGGCCTCATACAACGGCTGAATAACCGTTTTGAACAACCCCATCGTCTGAAGGGAGTGCGTTCCTTCAAAGGCTCGCTGGACCTCGCGGTAAGTCAGACGTGCAGCCGATTTCATCACGGCCCTTTTAAAGTCGAAGCGACAAATGTTGCCGTCGTTGTCAATATCCATCAGGCAGGCCAGGCAAGGGCGCTTTTCCTTGGGGCGGAGCGAGCAGAGGTCATTGCTTAAAGCTTCCGGCAGCATCGGAATGACCATTCCCGGCAAATAAACAGAATTGCCGCGGCGGTAAGCTTCGCGATCAAGCTCGGAACCGGGACGAACATAATAGGCTACATCGGCAATGGCAACAATCAGACGGAAACCGCCGGGCGTTTTTTCGGCATAGACGGCATCATCCAAATCTTTGGAATCATCGCCGTCAATGGTTACCAGCGGCAACGCCGTCAAATCCTCCCTGCCCTGAAGATGATATTCCGGACAGCAGGAAGCTTCCTTAACAACCGCATCGGGAAAACTGTCATTGATTTTATATTTTTCAAGAATGAACAGCCCGGCCGATTTGGCAATGTTAAAACGGCCGTAATTTTTGATGATTTTAGCCTGTTTAAACTTTTTTTCGCCAATTAAGGCCACTTTGACAAAGTCGCCGACACGGCTGCTTCCCAGCTTGTCCAGAAGGTAGTCCATCCGGGAGTTTCTTTCGGCCGAGCGGAGATAAAACAGTCCGTTTTTTTCCACGATAACGCCGTATATCTGTTCCAGAGCCACTCCGGCGGTCATGGTGCGGGCCAGAGGCTTGGCCCACCAGGTATCGTTTTTGCGGGACAGTCTGGCAATAAATCGATCGCCTTCGGCAAGAGCCGGCTTTATTTTTTTGTTTTCCAACACATAAATTTTATAACCGTGAGGATTGTCCGTCGGATCAACCACCGCAGCCATCAAATCGCCGAAGCCGGAGGCACCGCAGATTTCGAGCTGGCAGTTTTCCGGCAAGAGGTTAGACGATTTCTTTTTATTTTTTCTGTTGCTCATGTTTATCTCAGTTCCGCAATCAGAGCCGTATGGTCGGAAGGCTTGCTTCCGGCGCGGGGCGTTTTATCCACTTCGCAAGACTGCAGGCGGTCGGCCGCTTTCGGTGACAGCCAGAGGTAATCGATGCGCAGTCCCATATCGTTTTGAAAAGCACCGCCGGCATAGTCCCAATAGGTGTAGCCGTTAAGCGGCAGAGGGTAAAGGGCACGGAAAGCATCGGTCCAGCCCTGATATTCAATAGCTTTCAGACGTTGGATAACCTCCGGGCGAAACAGGGCGTTTTTACGAAAGAGTTCGGGATTATAAACATCGTGATCCGTCAGAATGACATTGAAGTCACCGCCCAAGATGACCGGCTCGGCCGAATGCAGAAGCTCTGCGGTGCGATTATACAAAGCCTCCATCCAACGCAGTTTATAGGTAAATTTAGAAGTGTCATCAGGATCATTGTAAGGCGGATTTCCGTTCGGCAGATAGATTGATGCGGTGCGGAAATTTTCGCCGTTTACATTGACAACGGCCTCCAGATAACGGGCATTATCGTCGTCAAAACCAGGGAGCCCTTCGGCGGCTACCTTAATTTTGTGCCGGCTGAGAACAGCCACGCCGTTATAGCTCTTTTGTCCGAGAATCTTCGCCTCATAACCTGCGGTTTGAAATTCAAAAAACGGAAAAGAATTAAATTCGGTTTTAATTTCCTGCAGCAGTAAGATATCCGGACGCAATCTGTCCAGCCAGGGAAGCAGACCGTCAACCCGGGCGTTGACGGAGTTTACGTTGAATGTGGCGATTTTCATTTTATACCTTTTTTAATTTGTTTGTTATAATGTAACTTAAAATTATGTCATTGGAAAGGGAAAAAAATGGAACTTGCAAACTATGCCCTTGCCCCGGAAAAAAGCCGGGGACGGATGTATGCAGATTTTACCAACGTTATCCGTTCGCCGTTTCAGCGTGACCGCGACCGGCTGATTCATTCCTCGGCTTTCCGCCGGCTGGACGGCAAAACGCAGGTTTTCGCCTATCACGAAGGCAAGAACTACCGCACCCGTCTGACCCACAGCATTGAGGTTGCCCAGATTACCCGCACGATATGCAAATGCCTGAAGCTGAACGAAGAACTCGGCGAAGCCATTGCCCTTGCCCATGATTTGGGACATTCCCCGTTCGGCCATGCCGGCGAACGCGGCCTGCAAAACGCCATGGCCAAATTCGGCGGATTTGACCACAACATTCAGTCACTCAAAATCATGACCAAACTCGAAATTCACTATCCGGAATTTCCGGGACTGAACCTGACCTGGGAAACGCTGGAAGGAACGGTCAAACACAACGGTCCGATAAAAAAGACAACCAGCGCCTACTTAAAAGAATTCAACAAAAAATATGATCTTGACCTGAAAAATTATCCGTCGTTGGAAGGACAGGTCGGTGCGGTTGCCGATGACATTGCCTACAACAATCATGACATCGACGACGGTTTCAATGCCGGATTTTTCTCGATTGAAAAACTGCGCGAACTGCCTTTTATTGACCGGATCGTCGCAGATTTTGAAAAGGAACATCCGGGCTGCGATGACGACAGGCTCAAAATTTATGCCATCACGCGAAACATGATTGCGCGCATGATTTTTGACGTGCTGCGCAATACCAAGGAAAACATCGCCCGCCATAAAATCGCCACAGACAACGATGCCCGTTATCTGAAAGCGCTGACGGTCGATTTTTCGGAAGAAATGAAAGCGGAAATCAAACTGCTACGCAGTTTTTTGCGCGATTATTTTTATACGCACACCAGCGTGGCGCGGATGGATATGAAATCGCAAAAAATTATCGAAGAACTGTTTAATGTTTTCATGAATGACTATAAATTACTGCCGATGGAACTGCGCTCAAAAATCACGCCGCAGAGCAAAGACCGCGAGGCGGCGGAAATTATCTGCGAATATATCGCCTGCATGACGGACATGTGTGCCGTGGAAGAACATCGCAGGCTTTTTGACGTTCACACCAGATTTTAAGGCTGCGGTTAAGAGCTTGTAAAGGATTATCGTTTATAGTGAGGTAAAAAAGAATTTAACATGCAGGAGAGAAAACATGTTTCAGGAATTTCCGGAAGACAATAAAGGCGACGATTTCTTAAATGAATTTCGTCAGAAAATCGCCGATCAGTCTTCAAACAACATTGAAGAACGCCGCAACGAAATGAAACGTTCCAAAAGCGTTTTCATCGGCGCGGTTTCCGGCGTGGCTCTGGCCGGCGTGGTCGGCTGGTTTATTTTGGCTCCGCAGTATTCAGATACCGGAAACGTTGAAATTCCGGTTATACGCAGACCGCAGACAGCGGTTAAAGTTCAGCCGAGCGAACCCGGCGGAATGGAAATTCTCAATCAGGACAAAAGCGTCTATGACATTATAGAGAAAAAAGACAACGAACCTGTTGTCGAAAATCTCCTGCCGCCGCCGGAACAGCCCAAACTGCCGGAAGTTATTCCGAGCCAGCAGGTTGTTCAGGCCGCTCCGCTGCAAGTCAACGACCAAATTCCCGAAAAGGTAATCGGCACAGCGCCGGTAGCACAAGTTAAAGAAGCCGCTCCGCTGCCGGTTTCCGCCAACGCACAAACCGGTGACGCGCCGGAGGCAAAAGTTATCGGTTTGAAAGAAGCGGTTCAGCAAGAAAACGCCAAAGCCGCACAGGCAGCTCAGATTCCGACTCAGCCCAAAGTTCAGCCGGCGGTTCAGCCCGAACCGAAGAAGCCGGCCGCACCGGCTAAGGCAACTGCCGGAATGTGGCAGATTCAGCTGATGTCTTCGCCGAACAGACAGGCTGTCGAGAAAGCCTGGATCAGCCTGAGCAAGAAATATAAAATGCTGCAGGGACAGCCGCACGAAATTGAAGCTGCGGATCTTGACTTTGACAAGACGTTCTATCGTCTCAAAGCCGGCGCCTTTACAGACAGAGCCGGAGCAGACGAGCTTTGCAAAGACATTAAAGCTCTGGGCGGAACCTGTATCGTAAAGAAAAAATAATGTGGCTGGATTTAACATTCAAATATACAGCCATTTTTACGGCAATCATCCTTCATGAAATCGCTCATGGTTATGCGGCGCTGCTCATGGGGGATGATACGGCCAAAAAAGAGGGACGTCTGTCGCTTAATCCTTTAAAGCATGCCGATTTATTCGGCACTTTTTTATTGCCGCTGATGCTGTGGATTGCCCATGCGGGAATTATGTTCGGCTGGGCCAAACCGGTGCCGATTGATTTCAGAAAACTCAAATATCACCGCAAGGGGATTATTTTGGTTTCAGCCGCGGGCATCATCATGAATATTTGGGTTGCCGTAATTTCGGCACTGCTTATTTTGCTTATTCAGTTTATTCCGCATCCTTACACGCAGATGATTCTGCACATGTTTTTTCTGAATATGGCGGCTTTTAACATTATCATCGCACTGTTTAACGCGCTGCCGATTCCGCCGCTGGACGGTTCGAAAATCCTTTTTGGCTGGAGCCGGGAGCCATGGGCGGTTAAATATGTCAATTCAGGCAAAGCGGGGCTGGCCGCAATTGTCTTTCTGATATTCATTATGCCGGAGATCGGACGTGCCTTGGGGCTTGATTTAAATCTGTTCCGTACCTATCTTATCGGCACGACCCGTTATCTGCTCTCGCTGCTGGTGTAGAGGTAAGTCATGGAAAAGCCAATTCTTGCCGCAATGCTCTCCTGCAGTTCCGTCAAGCTTAGTGATGCAGAAAAGCGCCTGTTTGAAAAATATAATCCGCTGGGGGTTACCTTATTCGGCAGAAACCTTGTTTCGCCGGCTCAAATTCAGGTGCTGACGAAAGAGATAAAAGAAACCGTCGGCCGTGATGACGTCTTAATTGCGGTTGACCAAGAAGGCGGACGGGTGCGTCGTTTGCAGGGAGACGGCTTTTATGATATCGTTTCAATGGAACAGTTGGGAAACATTGCAGCCAAGCAAGGCATCGGCAAAGCCATCGGTGCTGCAATAGAACACAGCATTCTCACTTGTCAAGATCTGCATAAGGCAGGTTTTAACTTTAACTACGCTCCCGTTTTAGACATTGCCTATCCGGAAACGACGCCGGCCCTGCGCAACCGCTGTTTCGGAAGTGACGAGAAGCTGATTGTTCTGCTGGGCGGCGTTATGGCGGAGGAATATGCCGCAAACGGTATCTGCCCCTGCATAAAACATTTGCCGGGACACGGACGGGCGCAGGCGGACCCGCATTTGCATCTGCCGGTTATCACGGCATCGCTTAAAGAACTGGAAAAAGACTTTTATCCGTTCAGGCAGCTTAATCAGACACCGGCCGGCATGACGGCTCACGTCGTTATCGAAGCCGTTGATGATTTACCGGCAACACAATCATCCAAGGTTATCCGAGAAATTATCCGCGGCGTTATTGAATTTGACGGGTTATTAATTTCGGATGCCATTGATATGAAAGCGCTGAGCGGAACAGCCGCCGAAAAAGCAGCCGGAGCGCTGAAGGCCGGGTGCGACGCAGTCTGCTATTGTTCGGGAAACGCCGCAGAAATGGAAGAAGTCTGCCGTTCCTGTACAAATTTAGCGGATAAATCGCTGATTAGATTTGCCAAGATTAAAAATATCATACAAACTAAACTTAACACGGAGGTTTTGGCTGAGGCATATTATGAAATTACCGGCCCGGCTGAAACCTATGACAGCCAATATGATGCGACGGAAGTGCTGCATCGCATGCAACAAAAAGATTAAAGGAGAAAGATATGTTTTCAGGTTTTTGGGGATGGTTTTTAGTCGTGTTGATCGTCGCGGCCATTTTCGGCGCGGGAAAACTTCCCGACTTGCGCAAAGAAGCGGAAGAGAAACTTAAGCTCGGTATGGCCGCTTTGGAAAAAGGCAAAGAAGAACTGAACAAGAAAATTGCCGAAAAGACCAAGAAAGACAATGCCGCAAAGAAAACCGCCGCGGATGAAAACCAAACCGGCGGCGAGGAAAAAACGGACGGCGAATAAAGCTTTTTGCACAGCATTTGTGTTGCCGCGGGCCTGAGGTTCCGCGGTTTTTTTGTGCCTTTTCAACGGGAAATCCGAAATTTGTGGATTTTATAAAATTATTATGTTACAATCGGATATATAGCATTGGAGAAGAGCAATGAATGTATCGTCTACTAGAAAAGTGTCGAGCTCTTCCTCCCCGATAAAACGCACAGAACGTCATTATGCGCCGGGGGCGGAAGGACATCCCTTTGTTGAGGTTGTGGATACCACCAACAATGTTTTGGTGCGGGATGAGTCTGATGAATATAAACGCCAGCAACCGCCGTTTGAACGGCAAGACAACGAGGAAAAACAAGGCAGCATTTCCTCGGGAAAGGCTTATGTTTCTTCAGGCGCCATAGAGGCTCTCAGCGCCAGCGGCGTGTATGAGACTGAAGAACCCTCCCCCAATTATCAAAACCGCCAGGTCAACGTTTATGACAATAATCAGGCGATTGTCGAAGATGAAAACGACAATGCGGCGGACAACCCTTATCTGAAACATCTTTACGAGAAAAACAAAATTCTGGAAGAAGTCGATGAATTTGTCTGAAGCATTGTGGAGATGATAATGAATGTTGACGAGTTTGAAGCATTGATGGACCGATGCAAAATTATGCTGAATGATAACGGAGAAGTCTCTTTTGTACCTTATTCGGACAAAGACCGAATGCGCATTAGCAAAATCATAACAGATAACAACTTGCAAAAACTTCCGCTGACTAACTTCAATGCTCTTGTTCAACAGCATAATCCTCTTTATCAGACACGGCGAAAACTCAGGCAACAGAAAGCCGAACAATTTTCAAAACTAACGACCTCACAGGTTGCAGAACTCCCTATCGAACAGAAGCTTGACTACATGGATGTGTTGTTTCCCCGTCGTCAAACACTCAATGAACTGTTGGAAGTCTGCCGGAAAAATGAAGCAAACCTCAGAGCCTGTTTGTTCAACCTGGATTTTCCGAAAAGTTTTTGGAAGAGCGAAAGGAAACTGGCTGACCGCTATGCCTCTCTGCTTGCGTCTCAACCCGAAATTACCGATAAAATAAAAAGCTGGCAGGAGATATCTCCCGAAGATAAAAAAGACGTGATTAAACAAGCGGCCAAGACCTTTGAATATGTCTACGGAACAGTACCGGAGATTGTCTTTTTTACACCGGAAGAAGAAAGAGCCAAACGCAGAAAGGCAGGATTGAACGAGGAGGCGCATATTAACGCCGCTTATTACCACAACGGAAAAATTCACTTTAATGAAGAGCGACTGCAAGAGAGTGACAATCTGTTCGGGATATCGGTTTTATTCCATGAGGGAACACATCATCGGCAGCATGGCCAGAATTTTGACGATGCTCTGGTAAATCGGATTTTTGACTGTGATATGTTCAACGCTGCTCTTTATGAGGATGAACTCAATAATAAAACATCCTCAACATACAAAGATTTATACTGCATGCAGCCGGCTGAAACCCATGCCCACGGACTGCAGGAATATATGGAACATCAGTTTATGGAAAAAGCCGCCATTCAGAAATCACCGCATGCCGACACCAAAGAAACCCGATATGTCCATAACAAAGCTTTTTCTATGGCTCGACTGACACAATACCGCTCCCAATAGAGAAGAAGCTTTATCATTATGTTCAATAGCTTTATCGCCCTAATCCCGGAAAATGAAACAGAACACTAAGGCTGAGATATGTCTCTTGTTCGTCATTATTTTCGGTTCTGAAACAGGGATACATTCATTTTCAACATCCGGCCGAAGAATAATAAAGCTTATTTATTCAACTGTTCCAAATCATTGGGATAATTAACGTCAAGCAGGATGTATTCATCGCCTTTGACGGTTTTGGTATAATCCGAATGTTCAATCAGCACCGGGCGCAGTTCCGCATTTTCGGGAACCAAATCCGCCACATCATACAACGAGCGGCTCCAGATAACCGGATTGCTTTTAACGCCGTTTAAAGCGGCAGTAACAACTTGTTTTTCCGTTTTTTTATCAAACTGTTTAATCATTTTATTGATAAACTGGGGCGTTATATTCGGCATATCCGCCGGCAGAAGGAGCACGCCGTCGCAAAAATTGGGAACGGATTTCAGCCCCAAATTAATGCTGGTTTTGATACCGGAGCGATAAGCAGGATTATAGATGACATTGACATCGATATTCTCCAGCGCTTCTTCAAACTCCGCCGCATGGTCGCCGATGATAACAAAAACAGGACCGGCTTCCGAATGAATGGCTGCGCGGACAGCCCGCAAAAACAACGGTTCATCATCTACTTCATAAAGCAGCTTATTGCGCCCGGCCCGCCGACCGGCGCCGGCGGCAAGAACAACAACGGCAACTTTTGCCGCACCCGGGTGCTGCGCCGTACCGGCCCGCAGCAATTCTTCCTCTCCGTCGTATGTCTGCCCGCGCGGCAACAACACATTCTGCGGGCGGGCAAAATCGGCCGGAGTCAGTTTTTCATTCACCAGCGCCTGTTTGATAAAATGCCCGGTCAATTCCGAATCAACGCGATCATAATCGAACGGCAACAAAATTATTTTTTTATCTTTTTTGACGGCGATTTGCAGATCGGGCACGCCGATTTGCGGAATGCCGCGGCAGACAATTTCATCGGCTACCGAACGCACGGCGGCGGGAACAACGTCATCATCGTGTCCGCTGCGGCTGCCGGGAATAATGAAGACGACACTGCCGTCGCCTTTCAGCGCCACTTCCAGAACATCGGCCACTTTTTCGATCTCGTGTTTGGCCTCATGCTCAGCGCCAAATTGCAGGTTAAGCCCTTTGAAATTGCGCACCAGCCTGGTAACGACGTTGGTAAAATGGGCGGTTTCGGTCTTGTCATTGTAAAATTTGGTATAAAGCAAAGTTACCTTTTGTTCCGGCGGATTAATCACCTGCAGCAGCGGTATATTGCCGGAAATGCTGAAAACAAATTCATCAACCGCGGCGGCGGAAATAACCGGAACAGTCAGCTCCAATTCGGCAATTACCTCACCGCATTTAATCTCGGCATAAGGCGGAACCGTATTCAAAACAAGCACGGGAGACAAACGGTTAAACTTGGCAACCCGGTCGTCGGAAGCAACGAAAATACCGTCGGCATCCGCCACAATGCGGCAAAGTCCGTCTTCGTTAACGGCAAAGGCGGTATTTTCCCCGCAGAGTTTGGCAGCAATTACTCCCAGCGCCGTTTGATAATCCAAATCGTTTTCGCTCATCTCGGCGCCGAAAATGCGCTTTATACCGGACAATTTAAGTTGAATAATGTCTTCATCATTAAGAATGTGCCCTTTTTCCAGAATCATGCCGTCGAGCCGCACCGCCTCAAACAAACGGACGCCTTTGGCCTGATTTACGTTATATTCCTGATATTTCATGATGAAGCCCTTTTGGTGTTACTCTTATTCTTCTAACATAATCTCAGAATAAAAAAAAGGAAAGTTCAAAATGAACTTTCCTTTTTTTAGGGTTATGGGCTACGGTTTGAGAGAGAAAAACTCCTTGACCGAACCGTTCATTGTTACAGAAACCCCTGCCCCTTCATTCGGGTTGGTAACGGTTACCTTGACAGTGTGGCTGACATACTTCCGGGGAAGTGTCTCATGCCAAATCATCGTCTTCGGAAAGCTGTAAGTTCCGGGCTTGTTTCGCGGAATATACTGCTTTTCCTCCCATTTTCCGGTTTGGGGATTCAGCTCATAAACCTGCAAGAATTTTGAATAACTCTCTATCCGCAGGTTAATCCACTGAAGCGCAACAATTTTACTTTTATTGTACTTTTCAGTGGTAACTGTCGTCTTTTTAGACGTTACATAGCTTTGCTGGGCATGCATATATGTCACCCCGGCGATGATGAACATCATCATCAAAAATAACTTTTTCATAATAATTAAAAATTAAAAGGGTTATTATTCCAAATCATATTCTTCGGCGATGCGAGTACCTGCCAATTTGAAAACCACGGCCTGCCTATCTTCAACGACAATTCCCACCTTATAGGCAACAATGCCGCCGGTGACCAAAGCTTCCGCGGTATAGACGTGCTCACTGTCATACAGCTTTGAAATCAAAGCCAGACGATTGCGGGAACCGTTTTTCTGACGATAGACATCTACCCGGTCTTTTTTATTGACAATCACAACATCACCGATCGTGACCTTTTTAACTCTCCGCCCGACAACACGAACTTGTGTGGTTTGGCGGTCATATTCCTTCACCGGAGACAATCTTTTCAATTCGTTTCCGGTGTTAATCAAGCGGCGGCAGACTTCTTCGGTACGGTTCAGCCGATTGATGAAGCGTTCGAATTTATCCTGAGCCGAAAGCGAGAGAACGCTGAGCGTTATTCCCGCGAAAAGACACAATAGCTTTTTCATATCTTAATAATTTATGTTTCCTGCGTTCAGGATAACATAAATTATTTAATCAGTCCAGAAAATTTAGACAAAATCAGGAGATTAAACCGAAGCCGGCTGTCGTATAATCGGGGCGAAGAGATAAGCCGGACAGTTCCGCAGCATTTTTTTCAGATGTTCTGACTAACAAAGATGACACTTCCCAGCCGGAATTTTTCAGGTTCTCGGCACCGCGGACATCTATTTCCGGCACGGCTCCGACACAGAGAATTTTACCGGTATGCGGCAGGCTGCGCAAGATATATTCATAAGCTGCCGGTGCCGGTTTGCCGACTTCAACCGCCGTTCCGCCCTGACTGCGGTAATAATCCACAATCGCCTTGTTGGAAATGACTTTCCGCTGTCCGACAAACATTGTTTCACTCAATGCCGGACGGGCGCAATAAAGGACTTTATTCTGTGCGGCTGCCTCGCGCAGAAGCGGAGCAAACGGCGTTATGTCAGGGGCAAAACCAAGCTGAGGAAATTCCGGCGTGCGGATTAAATTTTCGGCCGGCAGAAATGCCAGCGGCAGCGCCGGCAAATCAAGATATACACATTCCGCCATGGTTATTTCCGGAGCAAAAATCATGCCCGGCAGAAGACGGCCGCCAAATAAGAAATAGCTGAAATATCCCTGCTCTGCCAAAAGTTTCAGGCAGATACCGCCGGAAGTAAAAAAACGAACACCTCGCTCAATCCACGGCTGCCAGAAACTTTCCTTAAAGCAGGCTTCCGGCGGAAGGGGATGATTAATAAAAACAATGACTTGTTTATGCTGTTCAATGAGACGGGAAAGCGTTGTTTCCACACCGGGATAAAAGCCCCCGGAGGGTGAAATCAACGTCAGACTGCTGTCCAAAATAAAGGTGTCATAGCGCGTCAGCAATTCCGGCAGAGCTTGTTCCATGGTTTTCTCCCTCAATTTCAAGATGCAGTTTAGCATGCCTGTCAAAAAAGTAAACGCAAGAAATAAAGCCGAAAAAGAAAAAAGCCTCTTTGGGGAAGAGGCTTTTTGATATCCGGGCTGACAGGGAGCACAGCCCGGAATGGCGCAAAGAAAAATTACAAAGTATAAATATGTTTTTTGTAATTTTTCAGAGAAATATTATACAACATCACCGGAGATGCCTTTTTAATCCAATCCGCACCAAACATATTGTTCAGCTTATTTTTATACTGGCGGGTCATATATTCGTCATAGACGGCCTGCTGTTCTTCCGACAGGCATTCAAAAGCATCATGAAAAGAAATGTTATTGCGGCTGGCTATCTTGGCGCATAAGGTCTCAATTTCTTTTACAGACTGAATATTTAACATTGGGCAAGTCCTTTTTTTATGTGAATGATGGGAGGACTATACCATTTTTTGACAATTCCGTCAATAATTTATTTTTGTCAATTTTGTTAATTTTTTGTTACAAAAAATTTTCTCTTCTCTATTGTGCGCATTTTACAAGGCAATTTCCGGCTGAGGGGGTTCATTGAAATTCCATAGTCCCTGACGTCCGACAACTTTAATCGGATGCCCGGGCAAGCGGATATTTTCCAATCTCCAGGCATATCGCCCAGGACGCCAGTCGCCGAAATCGAGTTCTTGGCGGCTTTGGGCAGCAATTAAATTCGGCGTCATCAGCAGACAATCCGTCAAATCGGCATAAGCGACTATTTCTCCGAACCGTTCGGCTTTTAATCCGTAGGTCTCGGCCAAACGGCGCGCGTCCCCTTTTACGGGACGAACAGAAGCGTGAATCGCTATCGGCCCGCGGTAACGGGTCGGCCAACTGCGGGTTTCATAACTTTTCAGTCCGGCAGCAACAGCTCCGGCATAAGGCTGCCAAATCGTCACGGCTTTCATCAGGCATCTTTTCAGGCGGATATTATTTTATCAGGCGGATTGTTTCAACTTCAATATCCGTCGGTTTATATTTGTGGGTATCAACTTCGCCGCGGACTTCAACCTTATCTTGCGGAGAGACATCCAGCCCCTGCCAGACTTTCTCGTCAATTTCTATTTTAATTGAGCCGCTTTCATCTTTAAAAGTGTAATCTTCGCCGCCCAAATGACTGACAATATATCCCTGCAACGTTACCCGGCTTTCATCCGGCATTTTAGCGGCCTCAGCCACCGTTACCGGATTAACGGTCTCAGAACCGACGAACGCGGCCTGAACAGCTGATATCCCGCTTAACAAAACGGCTGCAGTCAATAAAGTTACTTTTCTCATTCGGCTACTCCTTGTTTTTTTGTTTGCATTAAGAGTATAGTTCTTTTTTGCGGAATTACAATCGGGATTTATACAGATATAAAAAAAGAGGAAGCCAAAACTTCCTCTTTTCTTGAAAATTCCATAAACGATTAACGTTTGGAGAACTGGTAAGAACGGCGGGCTTTCGCTTTACCAAATTTCTTACGTTCTACAACGCGGTCATCGCGGGTCAGGAAACCGGCCTTCTTCAGAACGGTTCTCAGTTCCGGTTCATATTCGTTCAGAGCTTTGGCGATACCGTGTTTGATGGCACCGGCCTGGCCGGACAATCCGCCGCCTTTTACGGTGCAGATAACATCAAATTCGTTTTCGCGGTTAGCAACTTCAAACGGCTGATTGATGATCATTTTCAAAACCGGACGAGCAAAATACTGATCGATCGATTTTTCGTTAATGGTCACATTGCCTTTACCCGGTTTAATCCATACGCGGGCAACGGCGTCTTTTCTCTTACCGGTAGCGTAAGAACGGCCCTGTTTGTCGCGTTTAGGTTTGCGAACTTCAGCAGAAGCAGCAGCTGAGGTTTTAATTTCTTTTAAAGAATCGATTTTTTCAGCCATTATAATGCGCTCCTTTTATTCTTCGGGTTCTTAGCCGCAATATCCAGAACTTCAGGGTTCTGAGCGGTATGCGGATGTTCGGAACCGGCATAAACTTTCAGTTTGGTCATCTGCTGACGGCCCAGCGGATTGCGGGAAATCATACGTTCAACAGCTTTTTCGATAACTCTTTCCGGGAAACGGCCGGCCAAAATTTTTGCCGGAGTCGTTTCTTTAATACCGCCAATCCAGCCGGTATGTTTGAAATATTTCTTGTGAGTCAGTTTACGGCCGGTGAGCTTGACTTTGTCGGCATTGATGACAACGACATAGTCGCCGCAGTCAAGGTTCGGAACGTAGCAGGGTTTGTGTTTGCCGCGCAGAATCTTAGAGATTTCGGCAGACAGACGACCCAATACGACACCTTCGGCGTCAACGACATACCATTTTCTCTGAATATCAGATGGTTTTGTTGCATAAGTGTTCATATTTTCTCTCTTTATAAAAGATGGTTATTAAATTCGAGATGAATATACAGGAAAGAATATTAATGTCAACAACAAAATTTCTTTATTTTTCATACAGATAACAAACGGTATTATTATACCGTTTGTTATCTTGTTGTTTTTGCTCAATTAAACATTTTTCAATAAAACCTGTTAATGAAAAAAGCCGTTTTTCTCAACAAAACAACACATAAGCGGAACAGAAAACAAAAAATCAGATTAAAAGCAACCAGCAATACAAGAATTGTTATTGTACCGGGAATAAGATAGAAAGCGGAAGCATACAGGGCAAAGATTCCGCTGCCGGCACAAAACATAAACAAAAGGTAAACGGCAAATAACAAAGCGCTCAAACAGACTTTGGGGACAACCGGCAACAAACTGACGGATACGGGCATTTTCATAAGGCAGGAAAATATTACCGGAATAAAGGATTAAGTTTATGGCCGCCAGAGAAAGCAGAAAAAAGGTTATAAACAGATGCGGTCCGAAACTCTCTCCGGCAAAGATCAAATCCGCCGTCGCTTCTGACCAGAAATTAACCTTGCCGTAGCCGGCGTCACTCAGAAAAAAAGCGCTTTGATAATAACCGACAGCCAAGACCGCCCCGCCCCCAATAAGAACAACTCTGTCCCACAATATGTGCCGGACAATCTGCTTTACGGCAGTCAGCTCCTTTTCGGCTTTGCTTTTGCTTTGCTCCGTATGACCGAAGCCGAATTGCAGAAAAAAATGCCGTCCAAACGGTATCATTATCTTTTTAAGAATACGGTGTTTTTCTTTCGGCGCTTCGGTCACCCGTTCGGCAAAAGCCTTTTTTAAGACCCTGCGCGTGCGGAAAAACAGCAGTATCTGCACCAAACTGTACGGAGCCAGCGGTGAGCGCTTCCATGCCAAAAATGCGCCGACATAGACCGGCAGCAGCAACAACAGCATTCCCCAAGCGGAGGGATGCCCTCTGAAGAAAGCGGCCGCAACCAAAAGCGTCAGATAAGTCAACAGCAAAACAACTATCGTTTTAAATAACATTCCGCTTTGTCGATGATTTTCTATTGCTGTCAACAACGGCTTCAGCGGATTTTCGGCAGACAGCCGGTCGGCGATTTTCAAATCGGGAATCTGCTTTTTAAAATCGGCAAAATTTTCTGGCAGCAACTCTTCCGGAGAAATCTCAATCATTTCCTTTTTCTCCTTTGGCAGAAATATCTATGGCAAAAATACGATTATTCACCTTAACATATAAACTACGCGGGTTTACACGACGATCCGCGCTCAGAACAAGTTCTTTTTCCGGCTGGCTTTCGTCGGCAACATCATTTATCAGCCGCGGATAAGGCGGGCAATTCAAAAACAGTTCTTTGTCAGTCTTATATTTTGCAGGAAGCTCCGCCTCTTCAACATAATCGCGACGCAAACTGTACGTGTCGGTGAAATAAACATAATAGGTCCCGCAGTAGTCAAAAAATTTCCCCCGGGGGCAGAAAGAGGCAACCGAAACCACAAACAAGGCCTTTGCGCCTTTCAGCCTGACCGCTTCATACGACGCTGCATAAATTTTATATTTGCCGCCGGTTTTGGTTATCAGCAGATCTTTGGACAAATATATGCGGTCAGCGGGATATTTCCAATTGGGAAAAGCTTTTGAAACCAGAACATTTTCCATAAACATTTTGCACTTGTTATTTTTGTCGGGATAACGCGGCGTCTGGATAACCAATCCGGGAATTGCCAACTGCGGCATAACCAAATTTAATTTTTCAAACCGATCAGCGACAATTAGCCGGGCTTTGCCGTTATAAAACGCGACTTTGTAAGTCTTGGGTTTCAGCGGTGAAAAGTCCTTAACCTCCCTGTATGCCGCCTGAAGCGGAAAAGGACGGCGGGAATAATGGCGGGCGGCAACTCTTTTCCAGCCGTCGCCGACCCGGGAACTTTGATAATTGCCGTCAACACAGGCAACCAACTGCGGCAAAGGCAAGTCGTCATCACACCAGTTCCGCAGAGAATATTCCCAAATATTATTATCATAATGCCGTATCAAAAGACTGCTGACAACGGCAGCCAGAACGGCCGCCGTTATTATCAAAATACGTTGAAAGCCGTTCAGCCGCATGTTTTTTCTCCTGTTATCCGTTTCAGGCGGCTTTGTCCGCGCTCAAATTTTTAAGCTCATAGAGCTTTTCCAAAGCTTCGCGCGGCGTAAGGTCGTCGGGATTCAGATGTTCAAGAAACTCCGCCAGTTCAGATTTGACGGGAACAACTTCCTCTTTGGGCTTGAGCGAGGCAAACAGAGGCAAGTCGTCGGCCAGTTCGGCCACGTTTTTGTGACTGTTGTCACTTTCCAAAGACTGAAGAACCTGCTCGGCGCGTTTAATCACGACTTTGGGCAATCCGGCCAGTTTGGCGACATGAATACCGTAAGAGCGGTCGGCGGCGCCGCTGATTACCTCATGCAGGAAGACAACTTCCTCGTTAAACTCTTTGATTTTCATACAATGCAGGCTCATCCGGGTCAGTTTGGAAACCAAGCTGGTCAGCTCATGGTAATGAGTGGCAAACAAGGCCCGGCAGCGATTGGCTTCGTGCAGATGCTCGATAACCGCCCAGGCAATGGACAAGCCGTCGAAGGTGGCCGTGCCGCGTCCGATTTCATCCAAAATGACAAAAGAGCGTTCATCTGCCTGGTTCAGAATACTGGCGGTTTCAACCATTTCCACCATAAAAGTGGAACGGCCGCGCGCCAAATCGTCACTGGCGCCGACACGGGAAAAGATTTTATCGACAATGCCGATATGCGCCGACTTGCAGGGCACGAAAGAACCCATCTGCGCCATAATGGCAATAATCGCATTCTGACGAAGGAAGGTTGACTTACCGGCCATATTCGGTCCGGTGAGCAACCAGATAAGGTTGTTTTCGTCAAGAACGCAGTCATTGCCGACAAAAGCGCCGCCATGTTCTTTTTTGATGGCATATTCGACAACCGGGTGACGTCCTTCGACAATTTCAAAGGCCAGCGAATTGTCGAGCTGCGGGCGGCAGTAGCCGTTTTCAACCGCCAAATCGGCCAGCGCCGCACCGACGTCGAGCTCTCCCAGAGCTTTGGCGGTGCGGGAAATGTCATCGGAAACGGCAATAATGTCGCGAACCATATTGTCAAACAGTTCAAGCTCCATTGCCAGCGACTTTTCGGCAGCGCCGCGGATGCCGTTTTCAAGCTCAGTCAGTTCAACCGTGGTAAAGCGGGCGGCATTCAGCACCGACTGACGGTGAATAAAGTCTTTGTTCTCCAGCATTTCGGTGGCAAATTTGCTCTGAACCTCAATAAAATAGCCGATAACATTGTTGTATTTGATTTTCAGATTGGGAATGTTGACCGCCTCGGCATATTTGTTTTGCAGTTCAAGAATCAGTTTATGGCTGTCTTCCTTCAATTCCTTAACGGCATCGAGCGGCGGATAATAGCCGGGGCGGATAAAGCCGCCGTCACGCGCCAGCAGCGGCAATTCTTCATCAAGCGCCTTATCCAGCGTTTCGACCAGATTTTCATGAAAACCCAGACGCCCGATAATGGCGGATACCGCCGCGGGAAGTTCATGCTCGACCGAAGCGCCGGCGCCGGAGTTGAAATCGGACAGAATGTTTTTAATCTTAGGAATAACCGACAGCGTGGTTTTGATATTGGCCAAATCGCGCGGACCACCGCGGCCGAGACTGAGACGGGAAACGGCGCGTTCCATATCGGGGCAGGATTTCAGCAGTTCGCGGATATCTTCCCGCAAACGGGGATGGTTCATAAAGAACTCAATGACATCCAAACGCTGGTTGATTTCCGGCAAATCGACCAGCGGACTGGCCACGCGCCCGGCAAGCAGGCGGCCGCCGACGGCGGTAACCGTGCGGTCCATCACCGAAAGCAGAGTGGCGCCTTTGTCGCCGGTCAGAGATTCGAGGAGTTCGAGGTTTTTACGGGTTGCGCCGTCAATCTCCATCACCTTGTTTTCATAAACTTTGACCGGTTTTTCAATGCGGGGCATCTGCCCTTTCTGGGTATTTTCGACATAATCCAGCAGAATGCCGGCCGCCGTAGTTTCGGCGCGGCTGAAATTGCCGAAGGCATCCAGCGTTTCGACCTTGAAGATGTCTTGCAGGCGTTTGCGGGCATTTTCGCTGTTAAAGCGCGCCTGCGGCAAAACCGACAGTTTCTCGCGATATTCGTTGAGAATGTTAAACAGCGCGGAATTTTGCAAATATGAATCGGAAACCAGAATTTCAACCGGGCTCAACCGGGCCAGAGACGAGCTCAGAATAACCGCCTCGTCTTTGTCGCGCAGGCTGATTTCCTGCGTGTAAAAATCACCGGTGGACAGATCAAGCCAGGACAGCCCCAGCGTCTCGTTCAGCTTGGCCAGGCTCAAAATAAAGTTGTTGCGCTTGGAATCAAGCAGATTGTCTTCGGTCAGGGTGCCGGGGGTCACCAGACGAATAACCTCGCGGCGGACGACTGATTTATAACCGCGCTTTTTGGCCTCTTTGGGGTCTTCGGTCTGTTCGCAGATCGCCACTTTATAGCCCTGGCGGATTAACTTGGCAAGATAGCTTTCATAAGCATGGAAAGGAACCCCGCACATCGGAATATCCTGCCCTTCGTGCTTGCCGCGTTTGGTCAGCGCGATGTCCAGCGCTTTGGAAGCGGTGACCGCATCGTCAAAAAACATCTCATAAAAATCGCCCATGCGGTAAAAGAGAAGATAGTCCTGATGCTGTTGTTTGATTTCAAGATACTGCGCCATCATCGGCGTTATGGAGGCGGTGTTGTTTTCAGTCATTTTTCTCAGATTATTTAATAAATTTAAACTATCTGTATCATAATATATTTTAGGGTGTCGTCCAGACTTTTTTCGTATTTATGGAACAAGAAGATGTTTAAACGCAGCAGCAACTATTATAAATTTGAAAAAAACAATAAATTTGCCGACCGGGTACTGGTTCTTTCGCTGCCTTCGGCAATGGTTTTCATTATGCTGGTGGCATTGCGGCTGCTGGCGCCGTCCATGGCGGTTATTTCCTACGCGACTATTATCCTGTTTAATGTGGTCTTCCTGCTGCCGATTACCTTTGAACTGCAACAGCTCAAAAACTATGTCAAAAACGTTTCCCGCGGCGAAGTTCCCGGCGAAGGCAGTATTGAGCTTTCGGAAAAAGACGCCAAGGAAATCGTGGAAGCGGTAAATGCCATGCACCGTTTCTGGGCCGCCAAAACCGACACGCTGGAGGCGCAGACAATTTCCGACACCGCAGTTCTGGACACCCTGCCCGACCCGATTATGATGATTGACCGCGCCGGAAACGTTATCGGCGCCAATTTGTCGTCACGCACGCTGTTCGGCAAGGAAATCACCGATAAAAACATTGAAAAGGTGATTGATTCAAACAATTTTATTGAGGCGGTTTCCCGGGTTTTGAAAAAAGAAAGCGAATCGGAAAACCTGATTTTTTACGTTAAGAAACCGATTGACCAGAAACTTTACGCCCATATCAAACAGCTGCCTTACCTTTCCAAAGGGCGGGCCGTGGCGGTTATTTCCCTGTATGACCTGACCAAGGCCATGAAAATCGAAAAGATGCAGTCTGATTTTGTGGCCAATGCCAGCCATGAACTGCGGACGCCGCTGGCGATTATCTCCGGCTTTATCGAAACCCTGCAGACCTCGGCCAAAGACGATGCCGAAGCGCGGGACAAATTTTTGAAAATTATGCAGGAGCAGGCCGAATATATGTCGTCGCTGATTGAAAACCTGCTGTCGCTCTCCAAAATCGAAATGAGTCAGGATATGCCGCCGGAAGACAAAGTCGATGTCGCCAAAATTATCGGCGAGGTCAGCGAAGCATTGTCACTAAAAGCAAAAGCCCGCGAAATTGCCATTCACAGCTTTATTGAGCCAGATCTGCCGGAAATTACCGCCGATGCGCGCCAGGTTAAACAGGTGGTGCAAAATCTGGCCGACAATGCGGTTAAATACGGCGTTGCCAAAAGCGATATGCTGATTAAGGCACGGCTGGTTGACAACATTCCGCCGTCAAAGAGTTTTCAGGTTGCCAAAGGCAAAGCGGTTGCCATTTCGGTTAACAACAAGGGGCCGAAAATTTCTCCCGAAAATCTGGCCCGGTTGACCGAAAGATTTTACCGGATGCAGGAACACAAAGACTTAAACATCAAAGGAACCGGTTTGGGCCTGGCAATTGCCAAACATATTATCCTGCGGCACAAAGGCAACCTGACGGTTACGTCAACCGCATACAACGGCACCACCTTCACCATTTATCTGCCGCTGGAAATCAATTAAGCTTTATTTATCCCCTAAAAAAACGGCCCGTCGAACGGGCCGTTAATTGGTAAATGGTTAAAGTTAAAAAGCTAGAACCGGACGAACGTAGTAGTTATAGAAGAACTTATAGTTGCCGTACCTGCTACCGTCACCCATCCACAAATACCACGCATAGTAACTAGAAAACTCGGTAGAGGACCAGTAATATTCGTTCCCCAACGTGGTTGCATTCACTTTGGTTAACGCAGCATTTACCGCAGCTTTGTTGGCATATAAAGTGTTCAGCTCTTTCACGCTCGGCAAGAACCATGCTCCTGCCGCATACCAAGTTTCATCCTGATAGACGGTACTCGGTTTATAAGCAACGCAATATTCCGCAGCCGGATAACTTACACTGTTCGCTTTGCCATAATTAATAATCGCTTCGGTATTCTGTTTGCCGTTCGTTGAACAGGTCAGACCGTCCGAACAATTCCCCAAAGCAGGAATATCCTTACCATATCCGCCCCAAGTCAGTTGTGTTTGGTCAAGCGAAACAGCCAAGTGATTGGCTTCGTCAAAAACAACACCTATCGGCGTTTTGCTTTTAATCAGTTCGGTTGAAAAAGTTTTATCGGAATAGAGAATGTCCCCGACATGACCGACGGCATTGCCGTCTATTTCTTCCTGAGTCAGGCAGAACATTTTGCTTTGGTCAAGCGGGCATTTCAAAAACTTGACCGCATCACCGCATTGGTCCGCCGTCATGGTATATCCCAGAGTGTCACAAGACGGCGGCTGGATACAAGTTTGTGCCCGGGATGTACTGACGGAGAAAGCTGTCATGAACAGCATTGCTCCTATCCATATCTTACACTTCTTGTTCATCGTCTTTCTCCTTAGTCTGTTGTTCTTTAAATTTTGCCGTTTTATTTAAACCAGCACCGTAAGGCACCGCTGCACCAGTAATTGTCCAAGTCTTTATAATCAACGGCGCAGCCGACAGCGCAATATTTGCCGGAACATTCTTCCTGAGTGCAGCTAACTCCCGCCGGACAGCTGTCCAGCGTGCATTTGTTTTCGCAGGTTTTACAATTGTTGTAGTATTTGATGCCGTTCATCAGACAATAGTCGCTCGGCGTAACCGGACCGATGTCCGTGCAGGTCATACTGTAGCCGGCTTTACACTGGCAGGAGGTATATTTTACCGTTCCGTTGTCGTTGCAGCCTTCGCCGACGCCCTGCTGGTTTTGTCCGTCACAGGTTTGGTTATAGTTGCTCGGGCAGACGCAGCCGGAATAATATCTTTTGCCTTCTTCCGTGCAGCTGTCACTGGTGGTCACTTTCGGCGAAGCGCAGCTTTCTACCGGATATAAGCTGCGGTCACAGTAGCACATAAAACGGCCGCCGCAGCTGTCTCCGCTGATGGTATTGGGATAAGTGCAGGCGCTTTTTTCATACTTATAGCGGCTGTCACAGCATTTGTCGAAATAGGTACGGCTGTAAGGGCAATAAGTTCCCGGATTTTGCCCTGACGGGCAGGAGGTTTGGGTATAGCCTTCTTTTTTGCATAGTTCTATTGTCGGATCTTCAAAATCTATATTGCCGAAATCAAGCTGTTTGCCTCCGGCTATAAAGCTGACCGACGCAACTTTAACACCGCGGGAAACTGAGACAGTCCGCTCCGCAAGCAGAGCGGACTGAGACAACGATTCAAAGGTTTGGCTTTGATTGGTTTCTATGAGGTGCGTGTATTGATGAGAGAGCTCTGCGGCTCCCGGGGTTAAGCTCGAATAACCTGCCCCTGCAAAACTGCAGACGACAAGCCCCGATAATCCTATCGCGACTACCTTTCTCATAATACACCTCGTTATAACTGAACCTTGTCTGTTCTTAACTTAGCATATTACGCCCTATAAGTCAATACTGTATCAGGGGTGTTTTTTCTTTTTTCCACCTAGCATAGACGTTTCGGATAGCCGGACGCCCGGGCAGCGTACCCCTTCCCCTATTTATCCGAATCATAAAGTATTTGCGCCGTTTCGCAGTTCACGGATGTGTCTGCGGCGACAAAATCGGCTTCACCGTCACGGGAACGTTTATAAAAATGGATAAAAGTAACCGGTTTGATGCCGGTGGCATTGAATATCCGCTTCCTGATCTTTGCGGCAATATATTCCTTCACCGCCTGAGCGCGGTAAGAAACCTTGACCGCTTCCGCCGGAATCGCTTTCAGCATATCGGCCTTGATTTCATCGGCCAAAGCGGCAAAATCGTTTTCTTCAAGGATGTCGATGGAGGTTATCTGCAAATCTTCAACCGACCAGTCTTCAGCGAGCACCGCGGTAATGAACAGGCTGCAATTGTAGGCTATGCGGCGGCGGTTTTTAACCAGCTGAGAACCCAGGCTGATGACCTTTTTGCGGTCAACCCCCAATTCATCGGTGGGAACTTCGCCGACAATTTCGGCATGGGACGATTTAACATTGACGACATCACCGTCACGAACCACCAACACCTGGCTGACGCCGCAGTCAAGCTCTTCGGTAAAGCGTTTCTGCTGGCGGATGGCACGTTTGTCTCCGTGTACGGGGATGACGATTTTCGGCTTAATCATTTCAAACATACGGCGAATGTCATCTTTGCAGCCATGGCCGGACGTGTGGACCAGATATTCCTCGGAAGAAATAACCTCCACTCCGGCATCGCGCAGTTTTTCCTGCATACGTTCGATTTTTTCCTCGTTGCCGGGAATAATCTGCGACGAAAAGATAATGGCATCGCCTTTGCCGAGTTTAATGTCCTTGTTTTCGCCGTTGACAATCCGGGTCAGCCCGCTGCGGTAGTTTCCCTGCGAACCGGCGCAGATGTAAAGCATTTTATCAAGAGGGATATCTATGGCCTGTTTGGCTTCAACATAATGCGGAACATCTTTCAGAATGCCGCATTCTTTGGCTATATTCATATTCTGAATCAGGCTCATGCCGGCTATAACCGGCGTGCGTCCGGCAGCATGCGCGGCAATCAGCAGGCTTTCCATCCGGGCAACATTAGAGGCAAAACAAGTGGCAACCAGCGTATTCTTAAACTTCGGCAACAGCTCAATCAGGCTTTCGCGGATTACCATTTCGGAAGGCTGCTCCACCGGGTGAGCCATATGAATAGAATCGCCGACATAGAGGTCAACCCCCTGCTCGCCCACCTGTTTCAGGCGGTCATAAGAGGTTTTCATAAAATCAATATGGCAATCGTCAAAGCGCCAGTCCGTGGCGTGAAAAACCGTGCCGTATTTGGTTTTGATGCGCAACGCCGAATTCTCGGGCAGCGAATGGACGACCGGAACATACTCGACTTCAAAATCAGGCAGTTTTACAACCGGGTTCTGATTTACGGAAATCAGTTCGACCTCGTTTTCCAGCTTATATTCGCGCAGGCGCGGCAAAATATGGCCGATGGTGAAATCAGTCGCATAGACGGGGCAGCGCAGGCGCGGCCAGATGTGGGCGATGGCGCCGAAGTGGTCTTCATGTGAATGGGTTATAAACATTGCGTCAATGCAGTCGCGATAGCTTTCCAACCAGGCCGGATCAGCCAGCCCCAGTTCCATGCCGGGGAAGTCGTCATTCAAAAAATCATAGCCGGCATCGACCACGATTATCCGGCCATCGGATATGTAGGCATACATGTTCATGCCGACTTTTTCGGCACCGCCCAATGCGACAAAATAAAAACCTTCCTGTCTTAAAAAAGGCGGCAGGGCTGACGGCTCTTTCTGAGCCGGGTTCGGGGCGGCAAAGTCAAACTCCGCCTGCCCCGTCTTCTCAATTTCATTCATTTACAATCTGTTTCCTTTGCGGGTAAAATACATCACCGGCGTAAATCCTGCGGATGCGGCCGGACGTTTCCAATAACAATGAGCCGTGTTCGTCCACGCCTCTGAAAATTCCTTCAAGTTCCTCGTCTTCAAGACGGACGAGAATTTCTTCGTCAAGGCTTTTGACATGTGCCAGCCATTCGCGGCGAATCGGTTCAAAGCCTTCGGTTTTCCATAAATTAAAATAGTTGTCAAATTCAGCAATAAAAGAGCGCAGAAAATCAAGCCGTTCAACATTAATTCCCGCTTCGGCAAGGCTGACAGCCGGATAAAGCGTATTAACCAGCAGCGGCGCAACCTTAAGATTGATACCGATGCCGATGACCCAATAGTCGCCGGCTCCCTTTTCCAGCAGCATGCCGCTGATTTTTTTGTCATCGACCAGTACATCGTTCGGCCATTTCAATTTGACATTCAGCAGCGGGTCCAAGTTTCTGACAGTTTGCCACAGGCTGAGCGAAGCGATAAAAACCAGCGCACCGAGATTTTTCAGCTCATTTTCCACGCCGAGCGAAAAAAACAGGTTGCCGTCCAGGCTCACCCAGCCGCGGCCGCGACGTCCCCGACCGTTGGTCTGGCTGCGGGCGCTGATGACCACTTTCTGGCCGCGGATATTTGCGCTCAATTTTTTCACTTCATCGTTGGTACTGCCGGTTTCCGCCATGTCATGCAGCATCCAATCGCCGATATATTCCATTTGTTATCCTTATAAAATCGTGCTTAAGATGTTTTCGGCGTCATGCATCAGATAGCGGGGATTTAAGATTGAAATCAATACCAGAATCAGGTTTACCATCAGGCAGATGTAAACCCCTTTATCCGCCCGGTCAAACGTATTGCCGCCGCGCGCGTCAAAATAAATTGTCTTAATCACATTCAAAAATGCATAGGCCAAAAGCAACAAAGCTGCCAAAATTAACCCTATAAAAGCATAACTCCCCTCAATAATCAAGTAATTTATTGCCGAAAGTTTGCCTAAAAAGCCCAACATCGGCGGTGTTCCCAGCAGCGAGACCATAAATATCAGCATGGCCGCGGCAATATAAGGCCGCACTTCCGCAAGGCCGGCAAGGTCTGCCGTTTCCGTCAGATAGTCGCCTTTACGCTTGAATGCGTAAAAAACCGTATAGATGCCGAACTGTGCCAGCAGCCAGACCAGAAGGCAGACAAAACCGCTGAGAAGGCCGTTGTCGTTCAGCTCGGAAAAACACATCAGGACAATGCCCAGATTAAACAGCGCAACATAGGCAAAAAGCTTGCGGAGATTGGTTTCACTGTTGGCACCCACTGCCCCCAGAATCACCGACAGAGCCGCACAGCCCGTCAAAAACAGGCGGAGCTGCCCGTAAAGCGGAAAAAATACGTTGCTGAGCAGATTAACCAGCACGGCCAGATAAGCCAGCGGCGGGATAAAGGTCAGATAAGTGCCTGCCGGCAAAACAGAACCGCCGAGCACATCGGCATACCAGAAATGAAACGGAGCTATTCCCAGCATATACAACAGCGAAACAATCAGCAGCACCGCAGCCAGATAATGCAATCCGCCGGGGCGGCGCAGATGTTCCAGATATGTGCAGGCACCGGCATAATCATAAGGAATGCCCAAGCGGCGAAACAGCAGCAGGCTTGCGGCCAAGAGCAGAACAACCGCCAGGCAGCCCCAAAGATAGCGGCGCAGAACCGGGCGGGAAACCTCGTCAAAAGGATGCAGGCGGATAAAACAGGCGTTCAGGACAAAAGCGGCAGTCAGGCAGGCAGACAAAACGAGAAGATTCTGCGCCGAAACCGCCAGCGTCAGCAAAAGCAGCGAGAACAGCGCTGTGAGATAGAAGCTCAGGCTGGAACGGTTTTTGTTCAGAAACCATTTGCATCCCAAATAAAAAGATGCCAGCGCGGCAATATAAATCAGCGTTTTAAAAAGCGTGGTGTAAGAATCGTTGATAAGCCAGCCGGGCATAAAACTTTGGTTATAAAAGACAACCGTTCCCAACAGTGCCGCGGCTACGGCTATTTTGCTGACGGTAAAATAGGTTTTCGGCGTGGTGTTCTGCCGGAATCTGGCCGCAAGCAGCAGAACAAACATGCCGCAAAGAAGCAAAAATTCGGGAAGCATACTGATATGGTCGGCAAACATCATTTAAACTCCCATAAACCAAAGCGGATTGACAAAGGTGACGACCAGCAGGCCGGAAACCAGAGCCAGTCCGACAAACATACGTTTGGACAGGTCCATAATGCAGGCGGTATCCGGCGTTATGCCGCTGTTGTCCTTAAAGACATAGAGCTCCTGAAGCAGCGTTCCGGCCACCAGAACAATTGACAGCATTATCAATATGCCGGAGCGGATATTATAACTGAACAAATGCGACAGGATGACAAAGTTGTTGAGAAACATTGAGGACAAGGGCATACCCACGGCGGCCAGCACCAGAAAAGAATAAAGCAGCGAAAGCCTCGGTACCCGGCAGAGGATGCCGTGCGCGGAGACGGACTTGTCATCCTGCTCCCCGTCAATATAAGTCGTCAGAACTTCAAGGGCGGCAATAATGATAATAAAGGCAAAGAGAGAAAAACCGATATTGAGCAATATCTTGTCAATCGGCAGCAGCGCCCCGAGCAAAAACAAAATATAATAAACCGTCGCATAAGAAAAAATCTTATATTGGATGTCTTTGTTAATCAGGCCGATCAGCGCAATAAAGAGCATGCTGATGATGGCGATGATTTCCAGCAGGCTCAGATAATAGCCCACTGATTCCGGAACGCTTTGCGGACAGAAACGGATAAAGCCGTAAACGCCGGTCAGCGGAATAAGGTTGGCAATGACGAAGACCAGCGGATTGCGGGCGGCAGAATTAATCGCCGAAATCCAGTAATGAAACGGCCAAATCGGAATACGGGAGAGAAAAGAAACAAAAATTGCTCCCCAAATGCAGAGTTCAAGGTGCCGGTTAAGCTGCAGCCGGCTGACCGCGTCCAGAGCAAGGTTATGCCCTTCATGGTGATAGAGCACAGCCGTCGCAATGAACAAAAACAAAGCGCCGAGAAAGTTATAAATGAAGAAGCGCAGAATAACCGGCTGACGGCGGATTTCTCCGAACATGCCGATTAACAGCCACAAAGGCAGCAACAATGCCTCAAAGAAGATATAAAAGGAATAAATGTCGGCCGCAACGAACAAGCCGTTAAACATTCCCAGAAAAAGCAGTGTCATCAAATGCATTGACTTTCTGACATATCCCTGGTGCCGGGCTCCGACCAATCCGATGATGACGGCAAAATGAACGGCGGCAATGACCAGTACGGAAAAGATGTCGATGCCGAAGACGATGTCGATATGGGGATTTTGCAGCCAATGGAACGTTTCTTTAAGCTGCAGCCCCTCCTGCCCGCCTTTAAGGTTGACGGCAATGCGCCACAGCAAAAAGAGGCTGGATACCAGCGTCAAAATCGTTACGCTGAAGACATTGCGCCCGTTTGTCGTTTCATCGTCTTTGGCCGTGAGGGCAAAGAAAAAGCCGATAAAGGGAACCGCAATCAGCGTTGAAAGGATTGTCAGCGTATTTTCCATCAGTTATTCCCCTGCGAGAGATAATACGATCCGTAAGCCAGGCCGGCGCCGAGCAGAACGAAAAGCGGCCAGGCGATACGGCTGTCAGCGTGAATACGGCGGAAGACGTTAATCAGCACCGCCACCAGACGGTACAGCGAGTTAATAATCGTCCGTTCAATCAGCAGAAAATCAATTGTCAGCCACAAAACACGTCCCAGAATTTTAACCGGGCCGATGATAAAAACACGGTAAAAATCAGAAAACAGGTCAGCCGTCTGGATAAACTCGTGCTCATAAGCCCCGGCCAAGAAACGCAGCGGCCCGGCCGCCAGCAATACCAGAAAAATTCCCCAGGCGGCCATTGCCTCCGGCGGCAAAATGCGGTTTTGCATCGCAACTGCCGCCGTAAGGGCAAAAATCGTTCCGTTATAGACAATATTCGGATTCTTCAGCAGTGCCATGACCCGCTCATCGGCACGTGACTGTCCGAAATAAATCTGTCGCAGGACACAGGAACCGCTCAAAGCCAAAGCCGCAGCGTAAGCCAGCGTCCAATACGGGCTTCCGCCGGCGAGCGCCAGCGTTTGGAACAGTCCGAGAAATGCCAGCAGCGTTACGGCCAACGTCAGTTTCAGACTCCGGGCAAAGCCGCCCATGGCCGAAACATAAACTTCATTTGAACTGCCGACGGAAACAAGCATCCAACAGGCATTAAGCAGAAAGCCGCCCACCCAGAGCCGGGCAAATGCCGGGCCGGCGATATGGAAACCGCCGGAGAATATGCCGTATAAAAAACCGAAGAGCATCATATTAAAGTATATGCTTTTCTGCCGCAGGTCGTCTTTCAGCAAAGCCCCCTGCAACCCCCAGGCGATGGACAGAGCGGCAAAAAGGTGCAGCATCGGATAGGAGTATTCAGACAGAGGCAGCAACATCGACGTTTTGCACAAAATGATAAAACCGACGACAGGGGTGGAAAGATAGGCCAGTGCGGCTATCCGGTTCATGTCAAGGACAGCCCAGTCCATCAGCGGCGCCTGAAACATAAACAGGCCGGACTTGATGAAAAGGCACAGCAACAGCAGAATGCAAAGCAAATCCTTATGAGCGCCCATGCGGTCATATTCAACGAAATCGGCCAGACGGATTGAACCGATATAGCCCCAGATGAGGGCAAAAAGCATAAACAGCCCCATATCCGCCAGCAAATTGTAAAAGATATAACGCCGGCGCGCCGAGCTGTCGTTAATCATATAGAAACCGAAGATATCAATCAGGCAGGCGCTGACCAAAAGCTGAATGGCGTTTTCGCTGCAAATCAGCAAAATCAGGGCGGCAAGATTCAGGCATATCTGTCCGTTAAAGCGGAAACGATCTTCCTCCTGCGGGTAGCTTACATTAAACAGCATAACCGCCACCGCAATCACGAAAAAAGGAAAAATCTGCATATAATGCAACGGAGAGGAAAACAGACTGATTTTAACCGGATAGTAAGCCGAAGACACCCAGTCATAAGTGAAACCGTCGGTATAGCCGAGCTGCCAGTTCTGATAAAAATTAAGCAGCAGAACCGCCCCGGCAGCTGCCAGAAAAAAAGCCAGCAGCCGCGACAGTCTCTTTCCCCGAAACAAAATCGAAACGCCGCCAAGTGCGGCCAGAATGAGAAATATCTCAAATATCATAACGGGAAAGACCTCATCTATCAGATTAAACCGAAAGCTAATATAACAAAAAAAACATTTTTTTAAAGTCATAATGCCGACTAATCACCAGCCCGCGTCTTGACAACCGAAGAAAGGATTTTATGATGTCTGCCGAAGGAGAGAAAAATGGAAAGCAAAACAAATGTCATGCGGATTCTGGACAAACTGAAGGTTCCCTACGCCCATTACTGCTATGAGGGCAGCGGTGCCGTCAGCGGAACGGAAGTGGCCGCCGTTTTGGGGCAAAATCCCGCTCAGGTGTTCAAAACACTGGTTACGGTTGCCAAATCCAAACAACATTATGTTTTCATGCTGCCGGCGGGAAAAGAGCTTGATTTGAAAAAAGCCGCCGCCAGCGTTCATGAAAAATCGGTTGAAATGATAAAAAGCAAAGAGCTGCTGCCGACAACCGGCTATATTCACGGCGGCTGTTCGCCGATTGGTATGAAAAAAGCGTTTCCCACGGTTATTGACATCAGCGCTTCGGCTTTTGAAACAATTATTTTCAGTGCCGGAAAAATCGGCTATCAGGTCGAAGTTTCGCTGGCCGGGCTTGCCAAAGCCGTTAAATTTACACTGGCGGATATTACCGAGCCAGCTGATTTTCAATCCAGTGCAGGATAATATCAACAACATAGCGCTGCTGTTCGGCCGTTAATTCTTTTCCCGGGGCTATTCGGTGCCATTTTTGCAGGCATTGCCGACAGCAGGTTCCGGTAGCATGCTGGGCAACAAAGACCGGGTGGCTGCGCATCGGTGTCTGCCTGCCGTCATTGGGAATATCGGCCGGAGCCAGCCGACGGGCAACGAAATCTTCGGCATGGCGGCGAATCGTCTCCACCCCTTTTTCTCTGACATAGTCTTTATCGGCGGGCGACAGCTTAAAGCGGCTGCGGAAAGCTGATCTGTTCAGTCTGGCGAATATATCTTCATTCATCGGTTTCATTCATCGGTTTGCTCTTTAATGCGAAATCTTTTTTTGACGATAGCCTTTTCATAAAAATTTATCAAGCTGATAAAAAAGTGCTTGACCTAGAGTAAGCTCTAAAGATTATGCTGATTACAGAATCGTTCAAGCAGGGAGAAAACATATGAAACATGCTTTGAAAACTCTGGCGGTATTCTCCGCCCTTTTAACGGCAACTTATTCAATCTCAGGAAAGGCAGCAGAAATGAAGAAAGCTTCGATTGACACGATTTTTGAACAGGGAGAACCCAATCCTTACGGCCGTTTTTTTACCGGACAGACTTATCTGACCCGTCTCAGTGCGAACGACACGACCTGGAATTCTTCCCTGGCCAATGTTACCTTTGAGCCGGGAGCCAGAACCAACTGGCACAAGCACAGCGGCGGCCAGATTCTGCTGGTGCTGGGCGGCGAAGGACGTTATCAGGAGAGGAACGGCGAAATCCGCGTTTTGAAAAAAGGCGACGTCGTCCGCATTCCGCTGAACGTCGAACACTGGCACGGCGCGGCCCCGAACAGCTGGTTTACCCACATTTCAGTCGAAACCAACCTGCCGAATAACCAGACGACCTGGCTAGAACCGGTTTCTGACGCCGAGTATAAATAATGAAAAAATATTTTATCACCGCGGCAATCATTCTGGCCGTTTTAGGCTGCGGATTTATTGCCTTGCAAAGAAAGGACAACAAAATGGACAATTTAGCGGTTACCGATCCGGATTTGGCCTTAATCAGAAAAAACTTCATTGAACAAGAGGTTCTTCCGCACGGAAAGCTTCCCGCCAAAACCCGTTATCTGGTTTTGCTGGCGTCACATGTTGCCACACAGTCGCCGAAAGAATTTGAACAGACGCTTAATGAGGCGCTGGATTACGACATTTCGCCGACGGAAGCCAAAGAGACGGTTTATCAGACGGTTCCTTACGCCGGCCTGGCCAAGGCAGATGATTTTATTCTGCTCGCCAACCGTATTCTGACCGAGCGAGGCGTCAGGCTGCCGCTGGAAAGCCAAAGCACGACCAATGCTGGCAATCGTCTGGAAAAAGGTATTGAGGTTCAAAGCCTGATTTTCGGAGCAGAGCACATCAGCGGCATGCGGGCGACAGCGCCGCAGGAACTGAAACATATTCAGGATTATCTTTCCGCAAATTGTTTCGGTGATTATTATACCCGCGGAGGCCTTGATGTGCAAACCCGAGAATTGCTGACTTTTGCAACTCTGGTCTCGCTCGGCGGCGCCGACGCTCAGGTCAGAGCCCATGTTCAGGGCAACCTGAATGTCGGCAATGACCGCCGGGTTTTACTGGACACCGTTTCCCAGATGCTTCCGTATATCGGCTATCCGCGTTCTTTAAACGGCATTGCAGCCATTAACGACATTACAAAGGACAAAACAAATGACTAAAAAAATATTGGTTTTATCTTCCAGCTTCCGCAAAGGCGGAAATTCCGACACACTCTGCGACCAGTTTGTCAAAGGCGCCGTTGAGGCCGGGCATCAGGTTGAAAAGATTTTCATTAACGACAGGAAAATCGGCTATTGCCACGGCTGCGGCGTTTGCAATACGACGCATAAATGCGTTCTTCTCGACGATATGGCCGAAATTCTGGACAAGATGGTACAGGCTGACGTTATCGTTATGGCAACCCCGGTTTATTTTTACAGCATGAACGGTCAGATGAAGACGCTGATTGACCGTACGGTTCCCAGATATGAAGAAATCGCGGGCAAAGACTTTTACTTTATTGTTGCCGCGGCAGACAGCAACCGTGCGAATATGGAAAAGACGCTGGAAACCTTCCGCGGCTTTACCGAAGACTGCCTGCCCGATGCGCATGAAAAAGGCGTGATTTACGGTACCGGAGCCTGGCAAATCGGCGACATCAAATCAAGCCCGGCAATGGAAGAGGCTTATCAAGCCGGGCGGAATGCTTAAGTTTTCCGATAAAAGAAATCCCGCCATTGACGGGATTTCTTTTTATTCTGCGGCCATCACCAGCCGGCTTTCCATCAGGCGGGCGGCATCTCGTCCGGAGGCCAAAGCTTCAACAATCGTCGAGCCTCCGTGTTTGCAGTCACCGGCATAAATGATGCGTTCATCATTCACTTTGGGGTCGGCGCGGCTGCCGATTGCAGTGACAATCAGCGAAAAGCCCGGAAGTTCAACGGTTGAATTGGCAAGCGGCTGCCAATGGCCGTCGGTCAAACGGTTTTTGCGGATATAAAGCGAATAGCCGTCAGCCGTTTTTTCTATTTTTTCCGGGCTGCTCATTGACATAATATCAATTTCACGCTTCAGAAGTTCCAAATATTCCAACTGAGAAATGCGCATATCGGCCAAGCGCCGGCGGACAAACATTTCCACCTGTGCCGCTCCGTTGGCAGCCGCCGTAAAGGCACAGTCAGCCGCCACATTGCCGCCGCCGATGACGGCGACCCTGCCCTTGGTTTCATATTTTGACGGATGATGCAGATACTCCATATAACTGACGGCATATTCCTGTCCGGGAATACCCAAATCAGTAACGTTCGGTTCGCCGGTCGCAACAATAACTCCGTCAAACCCCTGACTGAACAAGTCCGACGGACTGCCGATTTTGGTGGTCAGGTAAAGGGTGATAAAATCACGGTTGAAAATAAACGACCAGTCTTTGGCGATAACTTCATAAGGCAAGCGTTCATCGGGAATCATATTCAGAGCACCGCCGATTTTATCGGAAGCCTCGTAAAGGCAGACATAATATCCCTGCTTGCCGAGTTCGGCCGCGGCTGCCAGACCGGCAGGCCCGGCACCGATAACGGCCACCTTGCGCCCGTTGGGACGAATGGCTTTGGCTTCGGCAGACGGGTTGCGATAATTTTCCAGGATGGTCGCCTGAACTTTAGGAATATTAACCGCAAAATCAATCCGGCTGCGGGTGCAGGCTTTCATACAGAACTTATCCGGGCAAATCAAACCGCAGGTCTGCCCCATCGGATTATTCCGGGTGATGGTGGCGACCGCTTGTTCAAAATCGCCGTTTTTGGCATGGCTGATAAATTCCTGCGGGCTGCAATTTACCGGACAGGCATTCATACAGGGCTTATTGGCACAATTGAGACAGCGGTCCAATTCCGCCTTTAGCTGGACTTTGGTTAAATAAAGTGATTTTGTCTGCGCCATTGTCAAACCGTTCGAAAAAGAGTGTTTATTTGAGGGGAATGTTAGCCGTACGACAGCGGAATGTCAACAGAATCTTCGCTGCGGCAGTATTTGTTTTCTCTTTGACAAGGCAAATAAATTTCTTCCGTTAAACCGATTTTTGTGTTATGACAATAGCAGCATTATTTTAACAAGGAGCCGAACAATGGGATATAAAGCGCTGATTATCTTAAATATTGTTTTGTTAGCCGTGATTGCCCGGTTAGTTTTCAAACCTCTTTCTCCCGCACCGGGCATTCGTGTCTGGGAGGGTGAAACCTGGACGGCGGCTCAATACGGAAGCCGTTATATTTTAAGCATCAAAAACCATTCCGAACTGGCGTCAGCCATTACTTCTTTCGTCAAAGCCAGAGGAATTACCAGCGGCAGCATTTACGGCATCGGCGCGGTTAATTCCGCCACACTGCGCTTTTTTGATCCGTCCACCAAAAAATATATTGATAAAACGTTTGACGGACAGATGGAAATTGCCAACCTGACCGGAAATATCGCCATGAAAGACGGCGGCGATTTAATCCACCTGCATGTTACACTGGGAACCCGCGACTATCAGGCGCTGGCGGGACATCTGCTGGCAGCCAGCCTCAGCGGAGCGGGAGAATTCGTGGTTGAAACAATGCCCGGCATTGAACTGGAAAAAAGCTTTGATAAAAATATCGGGCTAAATCTTTATAATTTCAAAAAATAAAAAGCGGAAACCTTGCTTCCCGAAGCAAGGTTTCTTTTTTTTGTGCCGGTGTCGTCTAAAGTTGAGATAGATTTGCATTTTTGCATGCTTATATCTGTTGTAACAGTGTCAAGAAAAACGAGGCCCGTTTTGCGATATAAACCACGAAAAATAAACAGTGCCGGCATTCAAAAGGAAATCTTACCGATTGCACAGATTTTGCCGGATATCCTGAAGAAAAACCTGCCTTCCGGGGATATGAGCTGATCGGCGCTCATTATTCGGCTCAGATTTTGAAAAATACAAAATTTGTTTTGTAAGCCGCTAAATGCTCTACGCTATATTTGTAGCAGTCTCCGTCTAGGGAAATAAAATTTTCTACCTCTCCCGCATACTCTCGTTGAGGTATTTCATCACCGGCGAGAGCAGATATTCGATCACGCGGCGTTTGCCGGTTTTGATTTCCGCCGTCACGCTCATGCCGGGTTTGAGCTGGATAATCTGTCCGTCCGCTTTTATTTTGTTATCAAGCAAAGTCAGCCGGGCGTTAAATACCAAACCGAGTTTTTCGTCCTGTATCGCATCGCCGGAGATATTGCGGACTTTGCCTTTGATTGTACCATATTTGGTGAACGGGAAGCTGTCGATTTTGATTTCCACGTCCTGTTCCGGCCGCACAAAGCCGATGTCTTTGTTCAAAATCTGCACTTCGGCCTCGAGTTTATAATCTTCCGGCACCAAATTCATAATCGGCTTGGCAGTTTCGACCACGCCGCCCTTGGTATGATAGACCAGCTGCTGGACATAGCCCGAAAGCGGCGCTTTAACGATGGTGCGTTTCAAAGCTTCCTGATATTTAATCAGTTCCTGCTGATAAGACGCAAGCTTCTCGCGGCTTTCGGTCAACTCCTGCATAATGTTCTTGTCAAACTCGGCCAGATATTGCCGCTGTTCTTTTTTGAGCGATTCAATGTTCGCCTCGGTTTCCGCCATTTTCTTAGCCTGTACGTTGCGCTGCTCTTGTAAATTGGTCAATTCTTCTTCCTGCTCCAGAAAAGTCAGCCGCGCCAAAAGCTTCTTATCCACGAGGATTTTCTTTTTCTCAATCCGCTCCTGCACACTCGGCAACAGTTTCTCAATGCGGGTCAAATCGGCCTGAATAGTCTCTTTTTCTTTCTCAGCCTTGGTAATCTGCCCGTTCAGAACTTCAATCTTGGCCGCTTTCTCGGTCATCTGGCTTTTAAGCAAATCCGTGTGCATTTTAATTAAATATTCGTCAATATCCGGATTATAACTGAAATTCTTCTCCGGATCATCCGATAACAGGGCTTTCAGCCTTGAAATCGCGATTTCTAAGGCCTCCATTTCGTTTTCCACCCGATTAATGTTCGCCAGAACCTCGGTCTGGTTAAATTTAATCAGGTCTTGTCCCTCTTTGACATATTGCCCTTCCTGAACATAGATTTCCTCAATCTCGCTGTCGGTCAGGGTTTGAATGGTCTTGATGTTTGAGGCAGGCATCAGTTTTCCGGCCGAGGTAGCGATAATGTCGATTTTGCCTAAGATTGACCACAAAATCAGCACTGTAAACATCAGCATGATGACGTATGTCAATAACCTGGCCGCATGAGACGGCGGCATCTCGGTCACTTCCAACACCGCCGGCAGGAACTCTTTTTCATGCTCGTTCATGCCTTTGATTTTGCTGTCTTTGGCGGCTTTTTCCTGCAACAAAGCCAGCTTGGCAATTTCCCAATACCTTTTGAGCTGCTCCATCATGCCGCATTCTCCTCGTTGGCAGGCACAATCGGCGCGGTCTGGCTGTTCCACAGATAAGCATAGCGCCCGCCGCGTTTCAAAAGCTCTTCATGTGTTCCGGTTTCAGTAATTTCACCTTTTTCAATGGTGATAATCTGGTCGCATTCCCGTACGGTCGAGAGCCGGTGTGCAATCATAAACACCGTCCGCCCTTTGCAGATTGATGCCATATTCTGCTGGATAATCCGTTCGGATTCATAATCAAGCGCCGAGGTCGCCTCGTCAAAAATCAAAATCCGCGGATTGTTGACCAAAGCGCGAGCAATCGCAATCCGCTGCCGCTGTCCGCCGGATAACGATGAGCCGCGTTCCTCAATAATCGTGTCATAGCCGTCCGGCAGTTCGGTAATAAAATCGTGCGCGCCGGCCAGCTTGGCCGCGGCAATAATCCTGTCCATGGATATTGCCGGATTGGTCAGGGCGATATTTTCCCGCACACTCTTGTTAAATAAGTAGTTCTCCTGCAAAACGACGCCGATTTGCCGCCTTAACCATGCCGTATCGACGGTGGAAATGTCAATCCCGTCAATCAGCACTTTACCGGATTCCGGAATATACAGACGCTGAATCAGCTTGGTGACGGTCGATTTGCCCGAGCCGCTCGGCCCGACAAAACCGATTTTCTGTCCGGCCTTGACTTTGAAACTCATCTTTTTGAGAATTTCAGGTCCATTCGGCACATAGCGGAAAGTAATGTCCTTAAATTCCACGTCGCCTTTAATCTCCGGCATCGAGCCTTTGGACAGGGTTTCGGTATTTTCGGCCGGATTATTAAGAATGTCAGACAGCTTTTCAATAGAGATTTTGGCTTGCTGGAAATTCTGCCACAACTGTGCCAAGCGCAAAATCGGCTGTGTTACGCGACCGGATAACATGTTAAAGGCAATCAGCTGTCCGACCGACAGCTCGCCTTTCATGACCAAACTGGCGCCAATCCACAAAGTCAGCGCCATGGTGATTTTCTGCACCAGCTGCACGAGTTGTCCGGCAATATTGTTAATATGCGATGCTCTGAAAGAAGACCCGACATAAGCCGCCAGCTGCTGCTCCCAACGACGCTGCATCTGCGGTTCGACGGCTAAAGACTTAACCGTCTCCACGCCCGAAACCGCTTCCACCAGAAAACACTGGTTTTCTGCCCCGCGGCGAAACCGCTCATCAATCCGCGAGCGCAAAATCGGGGTAAAAAACAAGGACAGCAAAACATAAAAAGGAATGGAGAGCAAAACCAACAGCGTCAAGGTCTTGGAATAAAAGAACATTACCGTAAAAAAGATAATGGTAAAAAAGAAGTCAATAATCAGGGTTAAGGTCGAACCGGTCAGAAAATTGCGGATATTCTCCAACTCATGCACCCGCGCCACCGTGTCGCCGACCCGCCGCACCCCAAAATAAGACAGCGGCAGCCGAATGAGATGCTTAAACAAACTCGCCCCAAGCTCCACGTCAACCCGAGTGGTGGTGTGCGAAAAAGTATAAGTCCGCAGCCCGCCAAGCAGAGTTTCAAAAATACCGATGCAGATTAGCGCCACCATCAACACGTCAAGGCTGGAGAGCCCGCGGTTAACCAGCACTTTGTCAATCACCACCTGAAACAACAGCGGCGACACCAGCGCAAACAGTTGTAAAAAGAACGAAGCCAGAATAACCTCGCCGAACAGCCTGCGATATTTGACCACAGCCGGAATAAACCACGAAATGTCAAACTTGCGGTTTTTGCCGTTGATAAACTCACGGCAGGTCATCATTAAGAGCCTGCCGTTCCATCTGTTCATAAATTCTTCTTTGCTCAAAACCTCGGGGTGGTTGCCTTTGGCGGGGTCTTGAATCAAAACTTTGTCCTCGGCAACTTTGCCGATAATAAAATAAGTATTGTCTTTGCTCTGGGCGATTGCCGGCAGCGCCGTCTTGTCCAACCGCTCCCACTTGGTCTCGACAAAGCGGGCTTTGAAAGAAAAATCCTTGGCCAATTGCAGCAGTTCATATTCTTCAAAATGCGAATTCTGCCGGTCATATTTATGCTTGATTTGGTCAATAGAGATTGGCTTTTCAAAGAAATTCGCCATAATCGCAAAACAGGCCAGTCCGGTGTCAAGAGTTTGGGAAGAATTTTTAAGTGTCATAGCTCGTTCGCCAATGTTAGTTGTAATTAATTTTTAAATTATCCTAAAACGAAAGACAGAAGAAATAAAGCAAAATATTCTGTTGAAACAAGACTCAAAAACAAAAGACTTTTTTGGGCAGAGAGGAAACAAATAACTATATGAAAAACAATTAATTAAACATCTAATATTCTTTTTTTTGAAAGCAAGTTATATAGATTGCACTGTGTATAAAATACACTAAAAGTTGATTACATTCCCTGTTTAAGTATAGAATTAGCTTGTTTTCTCGTTTTAGTAATTACTCCATTTTTATAACCCGGAGCTAAACATGAATAAATTCATTTCTAAATTTCAAACAGGTATCAAATTTGTCTGGTCTCAGATTGTAGCTTATCCTAAGTCTGTACTTTTTTATTTTATAACTCTCTATATTGGCCTTTTTACTAAAAACTCTAAAATTATTTTAAAATTCGGATATGATGTTGGCTGGTGGATATTTATTCCTTTTGTACTAATTATATGTTTATTGATATATGCTAAAAAAAATAATGGAAAAAATTTTTTTATAAATACATCATTTTCTATTTTCATACTTTATGGGATATTGCTTTTCCTGCTTTATGAAAATGATTTAGATTTTTTCATATTTATGATGTCTTTATGTTTATATATTTTTTATCACGCTGTTTTTAGTTTATTATATATTTTGTTTAGCTCACAAAATTTCCCAAAAGAAAAAATTCCTTATATACAACAGTTCTATTATATTTTTTGGGCTACTGTAATTTTAATTATTTATTATCTTCTTGTTGCCACACCTCTTCTTTCACGCATTACTAATAGACAGGAGACTATCAACACTTCTCCTACAGTATTTAACTATCTTTGATGCCATTCTTAACAAAGGAGGTTCCTATGACTACGACATTGCATGGGCAGAAGGCAAAAAACGGCTTTGAAGCCTTAAAAGATCTCGACAGCAACCAGGACTACGTTTTTGACCAAAACGATGCTGCATGGAACGAAGTAAAAGTTTGGAAAGACAGCAACTCTAACGGCATTGTCGATGAGGGGGAACTGCTGACTATGGAACAAGCAGGAATAACCGGCTTTGACCTCAATTATCAATCTCAATCCAGAGATGACGCCAACGGGAACGCCCATTTGCAATTTAAACACAGCTAATAATAATTTTATAACTAATAACCTCTATTATTAAGAAATCATATATTTTCTCTCACACTCTATAGGAAAGCTCTCAAAATGAATAAAAAATCGAAAATCACAGAAGGAAAGCTCACAAGTAAAAAAAAATCGAGCACCCTAAAAAATAATTTATCAACCATTCCCTTAGTTGAAAATAAATTAGATTTCCCCTCTGAAGATAACAAAGTTATAGATATACTATCTCTTAAATATAAGCTCTTGTTGCTTTTTTTATTTATCGTAAGTAGCATTTTTATACATTCACAAATAGTAGAAATACCTTCTTACAATTCTTTTGATTTATTTACAATAGTGTCTTTTATTCCTCTATATCTTATTTTATTATTCTTTTTTAAACGGAAAATTAGTGAATGTGAAATAATTAAAACTAATATTCTTTACGGTTTGTTTTTACTTATTATAATTGCTATCTTTTTTTATAATGGTTTTAACAAAGCGGTATATTGTCATTTATCTCCTAGTTTACTCAAACATGGATATCCTCCATGCTATTATGACATTAGAAAAATTGAACTATTTATATATTACCTGTTTTTTGTTATGTTTATAATATCTACCATATCTGTCATATTGTCCTTTACCTCTTCAAAAAAAGAAAAAAGAAATAACATTTTATTTTCAGTAATATCTTTTACATGCTTATGTTTAGTAACATTTATTCCTCAAATATTTAAATACTTAATCACAACTAACTCTGGAGAAATATTATGAATGATTATATACTATATATACATACCCAAAATGTTCTATTAGGAACAAAACATTCAGGTTTTCAGTTTGGGATACCTACAGAAAATGGGATGGTTTATCATACAATAGATTTAAGCCAAAATTCTGCAGGAAAAATAGAATTCAAATATGACTCTTATATTGAAGGAGAAACAGTTCCTTTCATTGAGAGGGCTCAAATAGCAACAAGTTCGGATGCGATAGCGGCCTATAATAAGTTAATGATAGCCACATCCATGATTAATTTATTTTCATCATCTTTAGATTATGGCTTATTTACTCAAAACTGCAATGGAAGCACCGCTATTTTTGCAGAAAGATTTTTTCCTCAATTCGCTAATAACGGAAGCGGTATATTTAATGATTTATCAGGTCCTTTTATTGGAGACGAAGCCAATTCTCTTACTAAAAATACTGATTTTATGAATGCCTTATATTGGGCTGAAAAGCTTATTTTTGAAATAGGATACAACATTGATGACGGGCTTTTAGATATAACCAAATTTGATGATTACATTTTGGTTTCAGACGGTGATAGTGTTTACAAATTAGATAATCAAGGAAGACTTTGGCTACAAGATGATGACGGAGAGTTTCAAACATTTCTTAGCCGGGCTTTCAACCAGTGCCTTATTCCCTTTGACACTCTATTTTCTGTTTCTTCACTTTACCAAACAGCAGAAGTACAGACGTCTCCGCTGATTGTCGATTTAGACGGTGACGGTGTCGAGACAATGTCTGTTGCAAACGGGATTTATTTTGATCATGACGGCAATGGCTTTGCCGAAAATACCGGCTGGGTTGGCAAAGATGACGGTTTGCTGGTTCGAGATATTAACGGAAACGGTCAAATTGATGATGGAACGGAGTTGTTTGGAAACAACTCCGTTCTGTCTAATGGGCAAAAGGCTGCCAACGGTTTTGAAGCTCTGAAAAATTTAGATTCGAATAATGATGGTGTTTTCAACAATCAGGACACGGCTTGGAACGAAGTAAAAGTTTGGAAAGACAGCAATTCTAACGGCATTGTCGATGAAGGGGAACTGCTGACTATGGAACAAGCAGGAATAACCGGCTTTGACCTCAATTATCAATCTCAATCCAGAGATGACGCCAACGGGAACGCCCATTTGCAACAACATCAAAGCCCTGCCGGATGTGGCCGGTTTCGGCAATGTGCATTCTTTGCAAATTGCCATGGCGTTGGATGAAAGCGGTGCACTGAAAGCTTTGATTGAACAATATGCCGCAACCACAGACAAAGCTGAGCGGGAAACAATTCTGGACAACATTATTTATCATTGGGCAGGCGTGCAAGATGAAGATCCGCGCGGCCGTGACCCTGCACATACTTATGGCAAAGTTATAGATGACTGCCGCAAGTTGGAAGCTCTGGAGGAATTTATGGGCAGAGACTATGCCGGCACCTGGTGCTGGGGCGAACGCGATCCCAATCCGCACGGACGGGCAGCGCCGTTTATTTTGCAGGCTTATGACATCTTAAAAGAATACGTCAATAACAGTCTGCTGGCACAGACACATTATAAGAGCATGCTTGAGAGCATTCCCCTCACCTACAATTCCGAAACGGGCAAATGGGAAGCCGACACCACAGCATTAACTGCAGCTTGGGAGAGCGCTTATGCCGCTGATCAGGAGGGGACGCAAGCGATGATGAAAGAATTTGCGAGAGTATTAAACTGTTTCGGAACAAACGGGCAACTGGTGGCGGAAACTATCCGCAACAGTGCCGGAAGCTCAGGCAGCAGCTTTGAAAATGCCTTGCTGATGTTCGGTGTGTGGGAAAACAGCGGCACGGAAAACAATGATGCTTTATACGGCACCGACGGTAACGATCTGCTGGAAGGGAAAGCCGGCAATGATAATCTGTTCGGCAATGGCGGTGACGATTTGTTAATCGGCGGGGCCGGAAATGATTATCTGATTGGCGGCAACGGCGACGACATTTATCACTTTGACCCGGGTTTTGGCGACGACGCTTTAGACAATCTGCAAGATGAAAGTGTTCCGAACAGCGATATCATCCGTTTCGGCGAGGGAATTTTGCCGGACAAGGTTTCACTCGGGCGTCAGGGGTTTGACCTGATTATCACTGTTTCATATGCTCCGGACGAAGACGGCAGCACACGCCCTAATGACAGTTTGCGGGTTTACAGTTATTTTGACAAACAAGGGACGACCAGTGCGACGGTCAGTACCATAACTTTTGCCGACGGAACCAGTTGGGATTACGATTATGTATCAACGCACTGGAACAGCGTTCCCGACATTAACGGCGGAGTTACGAGAGAGGGTAATAATGAGGATAATTCTTTGTCCGGAACAGAGGCCAATGATATTCTGATCGGCAACGGCGGTAATGATACGATTAATGGCTATGGCGGCAATGATCGTTTGTTTGGTGGTGCGGGAAACGACAATTTAAGCGGCGGAGACGGTGACGATACCTATCTCTACAATCTTGGTGACGGGCTGGATACAATTATGGATAGCGGTAACCGGGATAAAATCTCTTTCGGCGAAGGGATTTCTTTTGAGGATTTGAGTTTCAGCCTGGTAAAGCACAATTATCTGAAAATTACGGTTAAAGGAGATGAAAATCAGGGCATTATCATTCAAAACTTTAATGGCGGGCTAAATTACAAAATCGAGGATTTATATTTTTATGACGGTTCGGTTGTTCATCTGTCTGAAATTCCGCTGACTTATCGCCAGAATGATGAAGATGAAGTTTTGCAATTATCGGACAACGGTGACACGATTTATGCCGAAGGCGGCAAAGACCAAATCATCGGGGGAATGGGCAATGACACCATTGCCGGCGGAAAAGGCTGGGATGTTATCAATGGCGGCCGCGGACAGAATACTTATGTTTGGAACCTTGGTGACGGTTTTGACACAATCACTTGCGATTACGACAGTGATGACAGCATTAAGTTCGGTGCCGGCATCAAATTTGAAGACCTTACTTTCCGGTATGATTATCCTCATCTAGTTATTTTGGTCAATGGTGACGAAACTCAAGGTATGACAATCAGCCGGCCCCAGTATCTGCATTATCTTAAATTTGCCAACGGCCGGACTGTTGATTTAACTAAGACCGGCCTGACTTATCATCAGACTGATGATGTGGAAGCTTCTATTAACGGCTCAGATAATAATGATGTTATTTATGGTTTTGGCGGCGATGATACCATTTCAGCAGCAGGCGGCAATGACATGCTTATCGGCGGCAAAGGCTGTGATACCCTTAACGGCGGTGACGGTGATGACACTTATGTTTGGAATCTCGGTGACGGGCTGGATACGGTTTCAGATTCCAGCGGCACCACAACACTGCAATTCGGCGAAGGCATTACCTTGGACAATTTAACTTTTGAAAAAAGCAATTATCAGTGGCGCGTTTACGTTAACGGTGACCGCACGCAGGGATTTTATTGTTCGCAAGGAATGCCGGATATTATCAAACTTGCCGACGGCTCTGTTTTAAAGATGAATGAAACCGGATGGAATATTCATAATTCTGACAACAACGACAATATTCAGGGCAGTGTCTATGATGACATTATCAACGGTGGCGGCGGTGACGATTCAATTACATCAGAAGACGGCAATGATACGCTTATCGGCGGTAAAGGAGATGATAGTCTTGTCGGCGGAGACGGTGATGACACTTATGTTTGGAATCTCGGTGACGGTTTTGACACGATTAGTGATAACAGCGGAACCGACCGAATCAAATTCGGTGCCGGCATTACGTTTGACGATTTAAGCTTCGCCAGAAATCCTAACGGCGGTTTGGAGATCTATGTTAAAGGTGACCGCAGTCAGGGATTATACGTCAGCAGTCATTTCATTGGCGGAACGACAAATCAAATTGAATGGCTCGAGTTTGCCGACGGTTCAACTTTCGATTTGATGAACAGCGAGATTGAATTTGTTGATTATCAAAAAGTAGTCATTGATAATCGCAGACAGCCGGTGGAAATAACCGAAATGAACGGATCGGACGGCGCAGACCAAATGACTAACCGCTATGACTATTCCGTAACTTTTAACGGCGGTAAAGGCAACGACAGTTATAATGGCGGCGGCGGTGCAGATACTTATATTTATAACCTAGGCGACGGACTGGATTATATCTATGACAATTCTGGTGACAACCGGATTAAATTCGGCCCCGGAATCTCTTATGAAGACCTTTCTTTTCGCACCAATTATGGCGGTATCTTATTTATTTTTGTTGATCCGGAAATGACGCAAGGGCTTAAACTGTCTTCCAGGTCTTCAATTAAATATCTGGAATTTGCCGATGGCAGCGTTGTTGATTTCTCTACTCAGAATTTTGTTGTCCGGCAGGATAATAAAGATGAAAGTTTGGAAATTAATGATAACAGAATAACGCATTTATATATGGGAGACGGCGACAGCACCGTTTATAACCGTGTCGGGCATGATATTACGATTATCGGCGGCAAAGGAAATGACACAATCCGCGGCGGCAGCGGGGTTGACACTTATGTTTGGAACCTCGGCGACGGTATGGATAATCTGCGAGACACCGAAGCGAAAGATAAAATCGTTTTCGGAGCAGGAATTACCGCAGCGGACCTGACTTTCAGAAAAGAAAGAAACGGTTTGCGCATTATCGTAAAGAACGATGAAAATCAGGGAATGCTGATTGCCACTTATCAGCTTTATAATCAAAATGAATTGAAAAATATTTATTTTGCCGACGGAAGTTCGTTAGATATCTCTCAAAGCATCGTTTTGCATCAGACTAATGCTGATGACGAATTTTGTGTGGGGTATGGAGATAATACGGTTTATTGTGGTGCCGGTAATGATAAAATAGAGTCTTACGGCGGCGATAATATTTATGTCGGAGGAACCGGCAATGACAGTTTTTCCGACAGGGACGGTGACGACACCTATATTTACAATCTGGGAGACGGATTTGACAGCATTTCCGATGGCGGCGGCGATGATAAAATCGTTTTCGGTGAAGGAATCAACCCGGGTGATTTATCATTTAAGCGAAATGAAAATAACCTGAGTATCTCTATTAATGGCAATGAAGAACAGGGAATTGAGATCAGTAATCACTTTGGTTCAGATTCCAATAAAATCGAGACGATAGAGTTCTATGACGGCAGTACGCTGGATATCAGTAATGCCGACCAACTGATTCAGGCGATGAACAGCTTCAGCATCAGCAATTCGGCTTCGACCGATACTCCGTCCAATCCGACACAGGATGTCACCGATATGTATTCATTGGCTGCGAATTCTGTTTTAACCAGAAAAGCGGCTTAAATGTTTTAAGCTCTCTGCCTAAAAAAGCAGAGAGCTTTTTTGTATAAAAAAATCTCCGTATTTCTACGGAGATTTCTTAAATGGTGAGCTCGGGCGGGTTCGAACCGCCGACCCTTTGATTAAAAGTCAAATGCTCTACCGACTGAGCTACGAGCCCGTTAACGGAGATGAACTCACATAACGAGGTGATATATAGAGGATAAAAAACACTTAGTCAACATAAAAAATGAAAATTTTGCAAAAAAAATAAAATGTAGTATATTTGTTAATAATTATATGTTATCGTTTTTTCAAATTTAGATGTTTTTAATACAATTGAGGCAGGTAAATTATGGTTAACGCTAATAATTCCGAACAAGAAGGAAAATACGATATTCTGCAGAATGCAGCCGGCGAAATCCTGATTATTATTAAATATCATCAGGGCGGTCCGGAAAATCCGCGCTTTGTTTATGACGGAGGTTCAAGCGCCCTGCTCTATCGCAGTCGTGAAAGCGCTATTATGCTGGATAATATTAACGAAAAGGCCCGCATGCCGCTAAAATCAGTCAGCGAGCTGCTTATTGTTGAGATTGAAGATGATGATGTTGCCCGCGAGTATAAAGTTCCGGTCAGACATATTCAAAATCTGGATAAGTTTATTTAAGATATTTCCAGAAAAAATCCCTTACTTGAAAAAGTAAGGGATTTTTTTAATCTTTTTGCTTTTTACGCATTAAAAATAATGAATTTCTACCTATTTTGAGATTTTCATTTTCAGGAATATAATGAACCAGTTCGAAACCTTCATCTTCAAAAATGTGCCATAATTCTTCTTCCGTATATTTATTTACAACATATTCAGGCTTTTGACGATCGCCATAAAAGATATATGAACAAACAACATTATCCGTGACAGATGAAATCTTTTTTATGAAATCAGGTAAATTATAAATATATTCAAATATTCCCAAACAGAAGACTGCGTCTACCTTTTCATAAAGAAATTCTCCATTATTAAAATCTTTTATTATTGTTGTTTTAATGTGGTTATGCTGATCAACTGGAATATAGTGGACATCATCTGCTAAATATTTTTTCAATGTTTGTTTGCCACATCCTAAATCCATCACACTCTTAAACTTTTCAATATCAAACATCTTTAATATGGTTCTGATTCTGTTTTCCATAATATCTGAATATTCCATATCCTTAGTCCAAGTGTTATGGACTAATTTATCTGGAGAACGTTCATATATTTTTTCCATATATTTATAGCTTGTTTTATCAAACTTACCATATAATATTTTTTTCTGAGCATGGATAAACATTTGATTTTTCAATTCTTCCAAATCGATAACATCCGGCTCCCAATTTATTTGATTATAATTTTCTTTCAAATAAAGCGGTGTTAATTTTTTTATTGCCGAAAAACGGTCATCATATTCGTCTCTTGCCAAGATAACAGGAATCCCCATTCCTAAGCAAGGAGAAGCACAATGCAACAACGGAGTAACAACTAACTTTGCTTCATTCCGGTAACGTTCCAACAACTTCAGAGCCTTTTCCTCTTTTTCTTCCATCTCTTTTTCGGTAAGAGGATAATCATAAGCCTCATCTCTTTGTATGATAAATTCTGCATTTTTTAAGAGATACGATGGAATATATTTTTTTAATTCGTCAGAAACTCCGACAAAGAAAACTTTCTTTTGCTTTTCGCTTTTCTGTCGCCGAGGCCACATTATTGAATAACATCCGGTAACATAACTGGCTATACCGTACTCTCTAAGGAGCTGAGCCGAGGAACAATCACGACAGCCGATAGGTTCATAACTTTTCAGCTTGTCTTTATTTTGAATAATTAATGTTCTATCGGGCGTATTAAACCCAAGAAATATATAATGAATATTATTTGAAAAGACAAAATTTCCATTATAAAAGACTGCATTGGTTAATAAATTCACTTTTGTCCCCTTATAATTGGGAATAGTGTCCCTATCAATGGATGTAATCTTTTTAAGCTTTAATTTCTCATATAAATTTTTTATTGAAAGAGCCTGTATATTATCCCCTAAATTTACAGTATATACTTTCTTCTTTTTTAATTCTTCATCAAACCAGACAAATGTGTTATAACTATATTTAAGATAAGCAAAAGGATAATATAAATTTATTCTGCTCCGATTAAAATTTATTTTAATCCCCAAAATGCGCAAATGCAATTTTGAGTTTTCTGTTTTAATTTTAATTATTCCGTTTTTTATTTTTCGCATAATACGCTGAAAGCGTTTTGAAAAACTTTTCTTTTTTATTTTCTTTATTTTATTCTGTAACAAAATATTTTGCTGATTTAGATAATATACTTGATTTTTTAATTCGTTCATTTGGCTATAAATATTATTGATTTCTTCTGAAATTGACTCATTTTTGATCACATTATCTCTCCTATTTTTCAGATACATATTATCAACGACTATTGGCATAAGGGGCCAATTTCCAAAACATTCATCAGGAATCAGGCTTGAAATATTCTCGGGGACATTATTAATAAAATTTATTATTCTCTGTTTATTCTCCTCATGACTGCTTAATCCTTCATAAAATTCAAAACAGGGAGCTATATTTTCTATTTTATCTAACATACGTAACAGATATGCTTTATCTTTAAGAACAGAATCCAATACCCAATATTTATTTATGAAGTGGTATAAAATTGCATTTTTATCTAATAATTTCGGATTATCTAAAAATTGTTCCAAACCATTCAATCCGTCATAGTCAGAAAAGACAGAGAAATAATTACGTCCTAATGATATCAAAGGTTTCTGCCACCATAATGCTAGGAAAGACACCGTTGAAGACACATTCAGAATCGCATCACAATATTTCACTAAATTTTCGGAACATCTAAAATATTCCTGTTCTAAAGGCAAATATAAAAAATTTTTATATTTTTCAGAAAAATACTCAAACCATTGCTTATTCATATGAGGGAAGTAGGGGTGCTCAGTTACAATAACACCGATATTTGGAGAAATATTATCTAATACATACTTTAAATAATGGAATTGGCTTTTAAAATTACAAGTCAGATCAAAACTATATATATTTGAAACTTGTAAAGGAAGTAATACATTATATTTAAATTGTCTAAAATATTTTTCATTATCCTCAAAAACTTTTTCCTGACGGAAATGTAAAAAATATGACTTTCTTATTTCTTCAATAAAATTGTTTTGCTCTTGATTTGCTCGCAACGCTCTTATTTGCATACAATACTTAAGCAAATAAGAGCATGGAATATCTCCAAAAATATCAAAATACCAGCTTTTGGGAAATGGTGTCTGAAAAAGTCCGCCAGCTTCGCAACCGATAAATTTAGCCCGAGGATATAATTCTTTTAAAAATGAAATAGGATTCATAAAAAATAGTACATATTCTGGTGTATAAGAACTACCTAAAACTTGAGAAACTAAATTTTTCAAAAAAATTTTTTTTGTTTCAGTTATTGTTTTTAGATAGAGTGAATAAATCCAATTATATGCTTCGGCCTCAATACCTAAATCTTCATCTTTTATAAAAACAATTCTGACATTTTTATATGCTAAAGATGTATTTTTTTGTAAAAACTTATATTGTGTTTCTCCCATAACGACGGTTACATTATATTTTTCAATAATCTGCGGAAGCAATTCTAAGGTCAATATAACCCAATGATTATTTAAATTCGGACGATCTTGTTCTATAAATGGAGGAATATATATAAGAAAATTCTTCATTATTGTTTTCCTGAAATAGTCAAAAATATTTTTTTCAGTTATATGGATATGACAAATCGCCATGCCTTAAGATATAGAATAAAAAATATCAGAGTCTTATTTTAAGAGTTTCTAAATGCAATATTTTTTTGACGAGGGAGTTGTCCAAGAGGGTTTCTTTAGCCCGTTTGGCAGTAAAGATTTTATTGTCTGCGTCCATACTTATCGGGCGAATTTTGCTCTCATCCAACCCGTGTTTACGCACTATCCGCAAGCCGAGTTCATATTTTGACAGCGCCTCATCTCCAGCTATGTTTACTATCGGATATTCCTGCGCCTTCGGCGTCTCCGAAAGCTTTATCAACATTTCAGATGCCGTATCAAAATCTATCATTGTCCGTTTCTGGTCTTCAAACATTTCCATGCTGCCGCCGGATTGTACCGTCCCGACAATCTCGTCATAAAAATGTTTCTTGCCCTTTACCAAGCTGGGCCCCATCAATACAGGGAAACGGACTACATTATAACCCGCCACGTTTACCATCCTTTCCGCTACCGTCTTATGTTCTCCGTAACGGTTGGCCGGGTGCAGCTCATCGCTTTCCTTAAAGCGATAA
>QWCN01000613.1_pt1 | contig 61863 bp, 48 predicted proteins | sample 1972711 | NCBI WGS metagenome assembly QWCN01 (sample SAMN09866707, study PRJNA288562) | Human gut metagenome isolate term1_stool, whole genome shotgun sequencing... | isolation source: gut | host: Homo sapiens | place: USA: California
CCGTATGAGCGTCCCATACCTTGTCAAAAAGAGTCTTTCCCATCTGTTCGGTATTTAAGTGTTCTTATTCTGCCTTCTCCGTCGCATTGAGCAGATTCAGCGCGTCGACGAACGCCTCGACGGCCGCCTTCACGACATCGGTATTGGCCGAAAAGCCGTGGACGAGCATCTGTCCGCAACGCACCTGCACGTGTACGCGTCCCACGTCGTCGCTGCCCTTGTTCATCGCCTGAATCAGGAACTCGGTGATCTGCACCGTCTCGTTGATCAGCGTCTTGATCGCCTTGACGGCCGCATCGACCGGTCCGTTCCCGGTGCAGGTCGCCGTACGTTCGCTGCCGCCGATCTTCAGAATGACCGTCGCGGTCGGAATCAGCGTACCGGTCAGTATCTGCAGGTATTTCAGCTTGATCCGCTTGGTTATCTTCTCGCCCGTCGTCGCGCCGACCAGATAGAGCAGGTCGTCGTCGCGGATATCCTTCTTCTTATCGGCCAGATCGAGAAACTTGGCGTACACCTCGTCCAGCTCGGTCTGCTCGAGCTTGAAACCGAGCAGATCGAGACGATGGCTCAGCGCCGCGCGACCGCTGCGGGCCGTAAGCGCGATGACCGACTCGTCGAGTCCCACATCGACCGGATCGATGATCTCGTAGCTCTCGCGGTTCTTGAGCACGCCGTCCTGATGAATGCCCGACGAGTGGGCGAACGCATTGCGGCCGACGATCGCCTTGTTGGCCTGAACGGGCATGTTCATCATGCTGGCGACCATGCGGCTCGTCGAAGTCAGCAATTTCGAGTCGATGCTCGTATCGATGCCCAAGTGCTTGTGACAGCGCAACGCCATCACGACCTCCTCGAGCGCCGTGTTGCCGGCCCGCTCGCCGATGCCGTTGATCGTCACCTCGACCTGACGGGCTCCGCTGATCACGCCTTCGAGCGTGTTGGCCGTCGCCATGCCCAGATCGTTATGGCAATGGGTCGAAATGATCGCGCGGTGAATGTTGGGCACATGCTCGACAAGATACCTGATCTTGCGGGCGTACTCCTGCGGCAGGCAATAGCCCGTCGTATCGGGGATGTTGACGACCGTCGCCCCGGCCCCGATCACGGCCTCGATCACGCGCGCGAGGTACTCGTTGTCGGCACGCCCGGCGTCTTCGGCATAGAACTCGACGTCCTCGACATACTTCTTCGCATGCTTGACGGCCGCTACGGCCCGCTCGATGATCTGCTCCGGAGTGGAATTGAGCTTATAGTAGATGTGCGAGTGCGATACGCCGATGCCCGTATGTATCCGTTTGTGCTTGGCCAGGGCCAGCGCGTCGGCCGCCACGTCGATGTCGTTCTGCACGGCCCGCGTCAGCGCGCAGATCGTCGGCCGGGAAACGGCCTTCGATATTTCCCGGACCGAATTGAAATCGCCGGGACTCGACACGGGAAAGCCGGCCTCGATGATATCCACGCCCAGCGCTTCGAGCGCCCGGGCCACCTCCATTTTTTCGATCGTATTGAGCTGACAGCCGGGAACCTGTTCCCCGTCGCGCAGCGTCGTGTCGAAAATGTACAATTTCTCGCTCATGACTTCTCCTCCCTATTTAACAACGTTCCAAAATCGCATTGTTACAAAATTAGCCCGATTGTTAAATTTTATCTCGAATTGCAAATATATAAATACGACACCTAAAATCAAAATGAATCGCCGAACCGCTTCCCGACCGCGCGGAAACCCCGGTTCGCCATCGGAAAAATCCGACCGCAAAAAGCGAAAAAAACGCACGGCCGATCTTCCAGCATTGCAAAAAATCACCCGACGCCCCGACATTCCGTCACGCGATGCGAGGAAATCCCGTCTCGGAAGCCGGGACGAAATACCGGAACGTCCGGACCTCCGTCAGCAGGCCCGGTCGCCGAGCAGCAGGCGGGCCTGCTCGCGCGCCGCCTCGGTCACGTCGGTCCCGCTGAGCATGCGGGCGATCTGCTCGACGCGTTCGGAAGGCGCCAGCTTCCTGATACGAGTCGCCGTGCCGGAGGCGGACTCCTCCTTATACACGAAAAAGTGGTCGCTCCCCTTGGCGGCCACCTGAGGCAAATGCGTGATGTTGATTACCTGCAAGCTGGACGAAAGGCGAACGATGATCTCGCCCATGCGGTCGGCCACCGACCCGGAAACGCCCGTATCGATCTCGTCGAAGATCACCGTAGGAAGCTGCCCCGAACGGGCGACGAGCGACTTGAGACTCAGCATCAGCCGAGACATCTCGCCCCCGGAGGCCACCTTCTCGACCGGCTGGAGCGGCATCCGCCGGTTGGCCGTGAACAGGAAGCGTATCGTATCCGCACCGTCGGGCCGCAACTCCGCGGCCGGCGCGATCTCGATCCGCAGAACGGCCGACTCCATGCCGAGCTCGGCGAGCATCCCCGCTATCTGCTCTTCGATCCGCGGAGCGGCCGCCGTACGAACCGCCGTCAGCTCGCCCGCGATCCGGACAGCCTCGGCACGCAGCCGCTCGACCTGCTGCCGCATTTGGGCAATCGCCTCGGCACCGCCTTCGATATCCGCCAGTTGCGCTTCGTATCGGGCCTGCAATGCGAGCAGTTCGGAAACGGAAGCGACGCGATGCTTCTGCTGGAGCGAATAGATGCGGTCCAAACGGGCAGTCACCTGTTCGAGTCGCCGGGGGTCGGCATCGATCCGGTCGGCGCCGGAAGCGGCCTCGGAAGCCAGATCCTTCAGATCGAGCGCCGCCGCGTGCAGGCGGGCATAAAATTCCTCGGCCCGAGGATAGACTTCGGTTATGCGGCCGACCGACGTTTCGACGCTCTTGAGCCGGGAAAGCAGGCTATCCTCGGCCCCTTCCAACTCGGAAGCGGCGAAAAGCAACGTATCGCGGATCTCCGAGGCATGCGACAGCTCGGACAGACCGGCCTCCAGCTCCTGCTGCTCGTTCTCCGACAATTTCGCCTCACGCAGCTCGTTCAACTGAAAGGAAACGTACTCCCGGTCGCGGCCGCTCTGCTCGGCCCGGGCCCGAAGTGTCTCCAACTCGCTCTCGCAACGGCGGAGCTCGCCGTATATCCGGCGATACTCCCCCAGCCTGTCGCCGGCCTCTCCCACGCTGTCGAGCAAACCGGTCCGGAAACGGCTGTCGCCCAACAGCAGCGTCTGGTGCTGCGAATGAATATCGATCAGTCGGACGCCGATCTCGCGCAAGGCCGTCAGCTGGACGGGAAGATCGTTGACGTAAGCGCGGCTCTTGCCGGCGGGCGTAATCACCCGCCGCACGACGGTCCGCTCGTCATAGTCCACATCGAGCGACCCGAACAGCGGCTCCAAGCCGTAACCCCGGACGTCGAACTCGGCCTCGACGACGCAGTTGCGCCCCGAGTCCTTGATCGCGGCCGCGTCGGCGCGAGCTCCCAGCACCAGCCCCAGCGCGCCGAGCAGGATCGACTTGCCGGCTCCGGTCTCGCCGGTAATGATATTCAGTCCGGCGGCGAACTCGATGTCCAGCCGGTCAATCAGCGCATAATTCTCGACCGTCAAACGACACAGCATATCCCGTATGAATTAAACGGACCCTTCCTCGCCGGAAAAGTCCGAACTACAAAGCGAAAGTTACGAATTTTCGGTTATTCCTCCTTTTTCCAGAACGCCTCGATCTCGTCCGCGATATCCGAAGCGACCGCTCGCTTGTTCTTGAGCCCGAAAGCGTTCCGCCGCCCGTCGCGGTGCAGAATCGTAACGCGGTTCGTATCGACGCCGAAGCCCGCGCCCGGATCGTCCAGTGAGTTGAGCACGATCATATCCATATTCTTGCGCTCGAGCTTATCCTCGGCATGCTCGAGCCCGTGATCGGTCTCGAGCGCGAAGCCCACCAGCAGACGGGGCCCCTTGATCTCTCCGATCGCCGCGGCAATGTCCCGCGTAGGACGCAGCTCGATGCTCCGCACCTCGCTCTCCTTCTTGATCTTCCGGTCGGCGACCGAAACCGGAGTATAATCGGCCACCGCCGCACACATTACGGCTCCGTCGCAACGCTCGAAAGCATGCAGGGAGGCCGCGTACATCTCGTCGGCCGTCGTAACCTCCAGCGCCTGCATCCCGTCGGGAATCGGCAATGCCGTGCGTCCCGTCACCAGAATCACGTCGGCTCCCCGATCGCGCAGTTCCTCGGCCAAGGCATAGCCCATCTTGCCGGACGAATGGTTCGATATGTAGCGAACGGGGTCGATCGGCTCGATCGTCGGGCCGGCCGTCACGAGCAGGGTCCGCCCCTGCAGCGAGCGCCGGCGGGCAAAATAGTCCGACACCGCACGCGCGATCGCGGCGGGCTCCTCCATCCGTCCTTTGCCCGAAAGGCCGCTGGCCAATTCTCCCGAAGCCGGTTCGATGATCCGGCATCCGTAGCTCTTGAGGCTGTCGAGGTTATAGCGGGTCGTCGGATGAGCGTACATATCGAGGTCCATCGCCGGGGCGACGAACACGGGACAACGCGCCGACAGATAAGTGGTCAGCAGCAGGTTGTCGGCCACGCCGGTAGCCATCTTCGCAATCGTATTGGCCGTAGCCGGAGCGACGACCAGCGCGTCGGCCCACTCGCCGAGCGAGACATGGCTGTTCCACTGTCCGCTCTCCGGATCGAAAAACTCGACGAGAATCGGGTGGCGGCTCAACGTCGCGAGCGTCAGCGGCGTGATGAACTGCTTGGCCAGCGGAGTCATCAGTACGCGCACTTCCGCGCCCTCGCGGATCAGTTCCCTGACGAGTATCGCAGCCTTGTAAGCTGCGATACTGCCTGTTACGCCGACGATTATTTTCTTGCCTCCGAGCATGTCTGCGACCGTTAAAAACTATTCGGCGATCGTCTCGGGCTGAGGCTCCGGTCTGTTCTCGCGGAAATAGACCTTTCCCTCCAGAAATTCCTCGGTCGCCACGAGCGTAGGCTTCGGCAGCCGCTCGTAGTATTTCGATATCTCGATCTGCTCCCGGTTTTCGAACGTCTCCTCGAGCGAATCGGTGACGCTCGAGAAATCGGCCAGCTTCCGGTTCAATTCCTGCTTGATCTCGCTGGCGATCTGATTCGCACGGCGGGCGATCACGACCACGGACTCGTAGATGTTGCCCGTCGGCGCGTCGATGTCGGTGAGCGTCCGGGTGACTGTGTTCGTCGGAATGCTACTTTTCTTGATTTCCATCTTTCGTTTCGGAATTATCTGATTGATTCGTATTGTCGCTGTTCGAGCCGTTCTGCGGGTCGCCGTACTTGGCCAAGTGCTTCTTGGCCTCCTCGAGCATCTTGTCGACCTCCTTCTTGTACTTGCTGTCGGGATATTGGTCGACGAAATTGTAATAGGCGTTCTGCGTATCGAGATACCGCTGGCGCTGCAGCGAAGCGACGCTGTTGCGCGCATAGAGACAGTGGGCGCTGACGATCAGATAGGCCAGCTCTTCGCGGTGACCGCTCTCGGGATACATATCGATGGCGTTCTGAAGCGCCGTAACGGCCGAATTGTAGTATCCTATATCGTAGTACACCTTGGCGTTCATGAAAGCCTTGTCGTAGAGTTTCTGCCTCAGCTCGATCATGTTCTCGATCAGCTGGTCCTTCTTCACGCTGTTCGGATAGCGGTCCAGATATTCCGTTATGGCCTGAAGAGCCTGATGCGTGGCCGTCTGGTCGTACTCGGGCTTAGGCGAGGAAAAGTAAAAACCCTTGGCATACATATACTCCGCGTCCTCCAGAAACGGGCTGCGCCCGAAACGGCGGCGGAAGCCGTCGAACAGCTCGGCGCTCGAAACGAAGTCCCCGCTTTTGTAGTAACAGAGTCCCGTATAATAAGCCAAAGTATCGGCGCGGGCCGACTGAGCGTATACGTGAGCGACGTCCTGAAAAAGCGTCAGCGCCTTGTTGTATTTCCCCTTATCGGTGTATTCGATGGCCGTCTGATACTTCAGGTTGCTGTCGTTGCTTTTGAGGACCTTGCTGTATCCGCTGCACGAGGCGGCCGTCACGCCCGCCAGCACGACCAAAGCTTTGTTTACGTCGATTCTCATCTTCAATTCATTAAGGATTAGGCGCCTACACCGACTCCGAACCGTCCCGAGAACGGTTCGTCGCCTAATTTCGGCAAAGTTATGTATTTTTAACGAGTTGAAAAAATATATATTGCGTTTTCGGGCGGATATTATCCGCAGCCCCGGACGCCCCGGCATAGCCGGCACGGAGAGCGAGCCGCGCACCCGTTCCGCCGCCCGCCCGCAACGGACGGCCAATCCGCACGAAGGCTCTCCCCTCCGCAGGGCGACCATGACAAAAAAAGCCGTTTTTGTACGCGCATACGGAAAAAAATAGTTAGCTTTGTACGTTTGTTTCCGAAACGATTACTCAATTTAAATACAATTTAAAACGGATACGATTGTGGATATTTTCGAACGACTCAAACAGAATGCCGGGGGTCCGATCGGCCAATACCAGAAGCTGAGCCACGGCTACTACTCTTTCCCGAAGCTCGAGGGCGAAATCGGCCCGCACATGATCTTCCGCGGCCGCGAGGTGCTGAACTGGAGCCTGAACAACTACCTGGGCCTGGCCAACCATCCGGAGGTGCGCAAGGCCGACGCCGAGGCGGCCGCCGAGTTCGGCATGGCCTATCCGATGGGGGCCCGCATGATGAGCGGACAGACCAAGTGGCACGAGCAGCTCGAGCGCGAACTGGCCGCTTTCGTGGGCAAGCCCGACGCCTTCCTGCTCAACTACGGCTATCAGGGAATGATCTCGATCATCGACTCGCTGCTCACGCGCCGCGACGTGGTGGTCTACGACTCGGAGGCGCATGCCTGCATCATCGACGGGCTGCGGCTGCACACGGGCAAGCGCTTCGTATATCCGCACAACGACATGGAAGCCTGCCGCAAGCAGCTCGCCCATGCGACGAAACTGGCCGAGGAGAACGGCGGCGGCGTGCTCGTCATCACCGAGGGCGTATTCGGCATGAAAGGCGATCTGGGCAAGCTCGACGAGATCGTCGCGATGAAAAAGGACTTCAACTTCCGCCTGCTGGTCGACGACGCGCACGGCTTCGGCACGATGGGCAAACGCGGCTCGGGTACGCCCGAACACTTCGGCGTGACCGACGGCGTGGACGTGCTGTTCAACACGTTCGCCAAGTCGATGGCCGGCATCGGGGCGTTCGTATCGTCCGAGAAGTTCATCGTCGACTATCTTCGCTACAACATGCGCTCGCAGACCTATGCCAAGGCGCTGCCGATGCCTATGGTCAAAGGAGCGCTCAAGAGGCTCGACCTGATCCGCACGCATCCGGAGTTCAAGGAAAACCTGTGGAAAATCGTCCGTGCGCTGCAAAGCGGCTTCCGCGAGCGCGGATTCGACATCGGAGGCACGCTGTCGCCCGTCACGCCCGTCTATATGAAGGGCGGCGTGGACGAAGCCTGCAACATCGTCGTCGACCTGCGCGAGACTTACAACCTGTTCTGCTCGGTGGTCGTTTACCCGGTGATCCCCAAGGGAGAAATCATCCTCCGCATCATCCCGACGGCCGTGCACACGCTCGACGACGTGAACTACACGCTCGACTGCTTCGAGAAATGTCACAAGAAGCTGCTCGCCGGCGAATACAAAAAGCCCATGCCCGACATGAGCGAGAAATAAGTCCCTTACGGACGACACGAGACACGGGGCGCCTGCTATGCAAGCGCCCCGTGTTAGCGAACACAGGACACGCATTCGATCAGCCCTCTGTCACAAATTCCCCTCCGGCGCAGGGGACTTCATATCGAGAAACCGGAATCGTCGAAAACCCGAGGTCCGGTTATTATATTAAGGTAACTATATAAATTCATTCCCGGCCGTTATTTCAGCCGGCGGACGACACGGGCCGGATTGCCGGCCACGACGACGTCCGGCTCGACGTCGCGCACCACGACGCTGCCTGCGCCGACGACCGAGCGAGGCCCGATCCGGACGCCCGGACAGAGAATCGCCCCGCCGCCGATCCAGCAGTCGTCGCCGATCGCGACCGGACGACAGCTTTCGACCGGGCGGCGATCCTCGCTCAGTTGCGGGTCGAGCGTCTCGAACTGCTCGCCCCGGAGCATCTTTTCCCTTTCGGTCATCGGTCCGCTCAAGAAGTAAACGTAAAGAAATAGTTCATAAAGAAGTTCCACAGCGTCACGACGCCGATCGCGATCAGCTTCGACAAATAGAACCCGACACGGGCCCGGTCGTTGAGCAGATAGATAATCAGGTTATTGATCAGCAGCCCGATAGCCGATATGCCGATAAACTGCATGTATTGCTGGGCCACCTGCGGATCGCGGCTATGGAAAGTCCACAGCCGGTTAAGCACATAGTTGGTCGAGGCCGCCGAAATGAATCCCAGCGAGTTGGCGACATACTTGTTCAAGCGGAGCTTCTCCTTGCCGAGGAAGGTAATGCCGAAATCGACCGCCATGCCGGAAGCGCCGACAACGCAAAATTTGATGAATTGAATAAGCATATCTCGTTATTTTGCAATCGTTCTTATCCGTTCCGTCGGCCCGTTGAACCAAGTCGTCACCGGAAGGTTGGACACGGTGAAGCCTACCTGCCACGTGCGCTCCGGCAATTCGGGCACGACGAAACGCGCCTCGCGGCGGAGCGTCCCGCCGGCAGGAAGCAGGCCCTGCACTTCGGGCAAATCGTAGCGACGGGTCGTCTCGCTCAGGTTGCGCCACACGATGCCGACCTTCACCGAGTCGCCGTCGAAACGGTAGTCGTAAGGATAGGGATTGCGCAGCGTCAGACTCAGACGAAGCGTGTCGCCCGGCCGGACCTCGGAGGGCAGCGAACCGGTCTCGACCGCGATGCGGCGCACCGGAACGAACCGTCCGCAGCGCAGATAGCGGAACGTCCGGCCGTTCGGCAACTGAACGTCGCGCGAGCCCGGCACGCTGTCCCACACCTGAATCAGCACGGGGCCTCCGGCCATCCGGTCGTCGTCGTCGCGCAGCTCGTACTGGCTCGTCCGGTAATAGATCGACGGCTGGGCATACGCCTGTCCGCCCGTATAGAAGGCATATTTGGCCGCCGCCGTATACTGGCCGTCGAATATCACGGGAGCTCCCGCAGCCTCCTGCGCGATCCGTCCGTAGGACGTCCGGTTGTCGAACACCTCGAAGCGCAGGCCGAGCGGGTTGAATATCATCTCGATGCGAACCAGCGCGACGAGCGCGACGGTCACCCACCCTACCCGCACGACGTAGCGGCGCGGACGACCGCCCCGACGGGCATGGAGGAACAGCAGCGCGATCACGCCGAACGCAACGGGAATCTCCCATTGAGGCTGCACGTACCCGCGCAGAGTCGTCGACAGGAAAAAGAGGACAAACCCGGCCGAAATGAAGTTGAGAGCCCGCAACACGGGCGTTTCGGCTCGGGTCTTCCACCAGACGGCGACAAAAACGGGAAACAGCAGCGGATTGAAAATCGCCAGCAGATTAAGCAGGTACTCGGTCACGAACGAAAACTGAAAATCCTTGTTGCGTCCGGCCAGATGATAGCGGAACGAAACCCAGTCGTGCCCGGACTGCCATCCCAGATGCGGAAGGATCAGCAGCAGCGTCACGACGCAGGCGGCGTAGAATTTCGGATTGCGCAGCAGGCGCAGGTTCGACAGCACGGTCAGCAGCACGACCAGCGCGCCGTGATACTTACTGTACGCGAGCGCTGCCATAGCGACGCCGAGCCACAGGACATGGCTCCAGCGGTCGTCCTCGGTCAGGCGCTTGTAGCACCACAGGAACAGCGCGGTAAAAAGCATCAGCGGACCGTCGGGCACGGCCAGAAAGCCGTAAAGCTGCAGGATCGGCATCGCAGCGGCGATCAGGACGAACAGCCCCGCGTCGCGCACCGTCGCGGAATCGGGACGGACGATCCGCCACAGCAGATAGAGGTAGAGCGGCTGCAACAGCGTGAAGAAAAACCGCACGCCGAACTCTCCGCCCCAAAAACTTCCCAAGCGTACGAGCAGCGCCGTCATCGGCGGATGATCGAAATAGCCCCACGCCAGCGACCGGGAGAACATATGGTAATAAGCCTCGTCGTTGGCCAGCTCGGTGCAGCCGGCCTGAATCAGGTTGGCGATCCACCACAGGCCCAGCAGCAGCCACAGCCGTACGTCGGGATTTCGCGATTGCAACAGTTTTCTCATTTCGGTCGAGTTACCCCGGACTTTCCGCGCGGGGAGGTTTCGGTCGGAATCTATCTTGCAAAGATACGAAAAAAGCTGCAACGAATCGCGCTTGCCCGCAGCTTCCCGCCTCACGCACCGCGCCTGTGCCGGAAACGGCCGGTCCGCCGGAGAAAAAACGGACCGCGGCCGGCCTTTTTCAAACGGTCTTCACCGGCAGAGGCACGGCAAAACCGGAATTTTCGCCTCCCGGCCCACGGGAAACGGCTTCGTCGCAGACATAATCCGAAAACACGCCGCCCCCCCGAAAACAGGACCGAACGCCTTGTCCTTCCCGAATCGCCGGAAACGGTATGCCGAGCAACCGAAACACGTCGCAACAACCGAAAAGGCCGGCATACGCCGATCCTACCCCTCCTTTTCAAAACTTTTCAGAAGCTCGATCTCGGCCGGCCAACGGCTTTCGTCGGGCGTCTCGAGAATCAGCGGAATGTCGTCGAAACGCTTGTCCCGGGCGATAAAGCGGAAAACGGTCATACCCAGAAAACCGTCGCCCAGATTCCGGTGACGGTCGACCCGGCTGCCCAGCGGCTTCATCGAATCGTTCAGGTGCATACCGCGCAGGTAACGGAATCCGACCGTGCGGTCGAACTCGTCGAAGGTCCTCTCGCACGCCTCGTCGCTCGTCAGGTCGTAGCCGGCGGCAAAGGCATGGCAGGTGTCGATGCAGACGCCCACGCGGCTCTGATCCTTCACCAGCGAGAGGATCGTCGCCAGCTGCTCGAACGAATATCCGACATTGGAGCCCTGCCCGGCCGTGTTCTCCACGACGGCCGTCACACCCCGGGTCCGCTCGAGCGCCCAGTCGATCGACTCGGCCACGAGCCGCAGACATCGGTCGGCGCCGATCAGGCCCAGATCGCTGCCCGGATGAAAGTTCAGCCGGTCGAGCCCCAGCTGCTCGCAACGCCGCATCTCGTCGAGGAAGGCAGCGCGCGACTTCTTCAGCTCCTCGTCCTTGGGATGGCCCAGGTTGATCAGGTAGCTGTCGTGAGGCAGGACGACGCCCGGAGCGTATCCTCCCGCCCTGCAATTGGCCTCGAACGCGCCGATCGAGGAGGGCTTGAGCGGCGCGGCCGACCATTGCCGCTGATTCTTCGTAAACAGGGCGAAAGCCGTCGCCCCGATCTTTTCGGCGTTCAGCGGAGCGTTTTCGACCCCTCCTGCCGCACTGACATGCGCTCCAAAATATTTCATCGTACCATGTTATTGTCGCGTCCGTCTCCTCGTCGCGCCGGAAAGGCGGACGCACCGGAGCAAAAATACGGATTTCCGAAGCAAAAAAAAGAGGGTCCGCTCAATCCGGGTCAAAATTGCTATCTTTGCGCAAGACTCAATTCTGCGCAGACCATGAACCCCCTGAGAATTTTTCTGTTGCTTGCAGGACTTTTGCTGGCTTCGAGCCGAGCCGAAGCCCAGTTCTCCATTTCAAAAGTCACACCGAAAGAAGCGGACGTCAAAAACTTTCGGGACACGATCAAGCAGCTGTCGGCCGTCAACAACCAGTTCTTCAGCGAAGCGCGCTACCGGGCCGAGAAAAAACGTTTGCGCAAGGAACGGAACACGATCACCTGCACGGTCGGGCTATCGTTGAACCAAACCGGCTTCGACAACTGGGCCCCGGGCGGAAACAACACGTTCGACGCGACCGCCTCGCTGCTCTATACGCACGTCTACACCCGCGACAAACTGAACATGACCTACTCGTTCGACTCGAAATACGGCATGAACGTCATCTCGGGCACGACGTTCAAGAATCTCGACTATTTCATTTTCAACCTCAACACGGGATGGGCCATCTCGAAGAACTGGTCGTACAGCGCCAGCGCCAACCTGCGAAGCCAATGGTCGAAAGGATACAAGTCGGTCACCGAGAAAATACTGGTCAGCAACTTCATGTCGCCCGGCACGCTGACGCTCGGCGTCGGCTTCACGTACCGGGCGCTGAAGAAAGTGCCGCTGATCGTGACGGTCAACCCCCTGAGCGGCAACATGCAATTCGTTCTGGACGACTCGCTCTCGCGGCAGGGCGCCCACGGCGTGCCGGCCGGCAAGCACCAGAAAAGCTCGCTCGGATCGACGATGCGCATCGACCTGAACCAGCCGATCGCAGGAGGAAAGATGAGCTACATCACTTACTTTTATGTCTCGACGAACTACGAGCAGAACAACTACGTCGAATGGCAAAATACGTTCAGCATCATTGCAGCCAAGATATTCAACGTCGGTTTTTTCTGCCGCATGGTCTACAACGAGCCTCAGGCGACGCCTCGGAACCGCTCGCTTCAATGGACCTACAAAATCGGGGTCGGATTGTCCTATACGTTCAAAAACAAGTAGCTTCGGGTACGGGAATTGCCCATGCGCCCCGACAAGAAACTTTCGCTAAAACGACATGTACAAAAACAGTAAATTCACGATTCTGCTGCCGACCGTGATCGCCTGCTCGCTGGCAGCAGGGATGCTGCTCGGCAGTTTTCTGCTACGCAGCGGCGCGGACCGACCTGCACGCAGGGCCGCGCTTTCCGTAGCCGGGACCGACAAGCTCAACATGCTGCTCCGCCTGATCGACGCGCAATATGTCGACACGGTGCGGATGGACTCGCTCACGGAAGAAATCATCCCGCTGATTCTCGAAAATCTCGACCCGCACTCGATGTATTTCAGCGCGAAGGACCTCGCTCAGGCCAACGAGACGATCGAAGGAGAGTTCGACGGCATCGGCGTCGTGTTCAACATGGCGACCGACACGGTCGTCGTGCTGAACGTCATCGCCGGCGGACCGAGCGCCAAAGCCGGCATACAGGGAGGAGACCGGATCGTGACGGTCGAGGACAGCACGATCGCCGGAGTCGGAATGGACCAGAACGAAGTAGTGAAAAGACTCAGGGGTCCTCGAGGCAGCGAAGTCCGGCTCGGAATCCAACGCTCCGGAATCGACGGGCTGACCCCGGTCACCGTCCGGCGCGACGCCATTCCAATCAAGAGCATCACGGCTTCGTACCTGATCCGCCCGGATATCGGCTATATCAAGTTCGATCAATTCTCGGTCAACGCCTACAAAGAACTGAGCGAAGCGATCGGACAGCTCAAGGGACAAGGCATGCAGAAGCTCATCCTCGACATCCGGGGCAACTCGGGCGGCCTGCTCGAACAGGCCATCGCGATCTCGAACGAGTTCCTGCCCGCCGACAAGATGATCGTCTACACGCAGGACCGCGCGGGAAACAGGGAGACCCAATACAGCGACGGGCAAGGAGAGTTCACCGACGAACAGCTGGTCGTGCTGATCGACGAATACAGCGCCTCGTCGAGCGAGATTCTGGCCGGAGCGCTTCAGGACAACGACCGGGGCACGATCATCGGCCGCCGCTCCTACGGCAAGGGACTGGTCCAAAGTCAGATCCCGTTCCCGGACGGCTCGGCGGTCCGCCTGACCGTCGCGCGCTACTACACGCCGACGGGACGGTCGATCCAGAAACCGTACAGCGACGGAACGGAAAGCTACAACCGCGAGCTGCTGTCGCGCTACGAGCATAACGAGCTCTTTTCGGCCGACAGCATCCATTTCGCCGACAGCCTCAAATACGTGACCGAAGGCGGCAAGGTCGTCTACGGCGGAGGAGGCATCATGCCGGACATTTTCGTACCGGCCGACACTTCGGACATGACCCCTTATTTCAGAGAGGTGGCCGGGCGCAACATTCTCTACCGTTTCACGCTCGACTATACGGATCGCCACCGCGCGCAACTGAACGGAATCCGGACGCTCGAGGAATTGGACCGCTTCTTCGGCTCGCAGCCGGACCTGCTCGGCGAATTCGTCCGCTATGCGGCCCGGCAGGGCGTGGCACCGAAACCGGCCGAAATCGAACGCTCGAAAGAGGTCATGCTGGCCCAGATCAAAGCCTACGTAGGCCGCAACACGCCGCTGGAGGACAATGCTTTTTACCATAACATCCAAAGCATCGACAACGTGGTAAAACAGGCGCTCGAGGTGCTGTCGGCTCCCCGGCCGGACAACGAGCTCCATGTCCGGGACACGGTCGCGCGGACCGAGCCGTCGCTTTAGCGCAACGACACGAGGCCGGAGCCGAATGGCTCCGGCTTCTCTTTTCGCTGCGTGTACCGGTGCGCACAGCGGGAAACAACGCGACGTCGCATGCTTACGTCACACCCGACATACTTTTATTGCAAGTATCCTCGACATTACAATCGACTCGCCCGGACGACCCGGACAAACGGACCGTTTCCGACCGGAACGATGCCTTGTCGCTAAGACGGCGAAAAGTCGGGAGAGCTCCTGCAAGCACGCGATCGCGAAAAACCGGAACGGTGTGCGTAGCCTCATGCATATTTATTTCAAGACGCTTACATGACTATGCTGTCGCGGAAGTCGCTGATAGATCGGTTCCTTTGTTCACCACGACCTGATCGTTTCCGTATTATACGGGAGAAGATCTATACCGGCATGCCGGTGCGTCATAGCGGACTTAACCTATCATACCGGCCCGGGAGGGGAATCCGAAATCCGAAAGTCGCGAGGCAGGACGTAAACGGCGCACCGAAATATGCTATCAGGGGCTGAAATACCGTTCTCCGGGCGTTCGGCCGTCGATATCTCTCAACCGTATATCAGATAACCGGCTACGCCCGAGAGCACGATCAGCAGGATCGGATCGATCTTGCGCAGCGAAGCCAGAAAGACCGCGCCGAAAATCAGCCAGCTCTTGTAGTCGATAAAGGTGACCGGAGTGAACAGCACGGCGCCTGCCAGTGCGATCATGGCCAGAATCATCGGCCTCATGCCGTACATGACTCCGCGGATGTAGGCATTGTTCCGCAGGGCCAGGTAAAAGCGCGTCAGTACGATCATCAGCGTCATGGCGGGCAGGCAGACGGCCGCCGTCGCTACGACCGCTCCCCAGACGCTGCCGGTCACGACGTAGCCGATATAGGTCGCGCTGTTGATCGAGATCGGCCCGGGCGTCATCTGCGAAACGGCGATGATGTCGGTCAGCTCCTCGTTCGTGATCCAGCCGTGGGCGATCACCACCTCGTGCTGAATCAGCGACAGCATCGCATACCCCCCGCCGAAGCCGAAAAAGCCGATTTTCAGATAGGATAGGAACAGTTGCAGATAGATCATGGCTTCAGCCCCTTTCTTTTCAGACAGAACGTCCAGCCCAGCCCTCCGACGGCCCCGACCAAAATCAGATAGACGGGCGAGAATCCGAAATACCACGTCGCGCCCAGCGCCAGAGAGGCCAGTACGAAACGCCATGCCCCGAGCCCCTTGGACAGATGAATGATCGGGGCCAAAATCAGCGCCACCACGGCCGGACGCATGCCCTTGAACACGGCCTCGACGACCGGCTCGTGCTCGAACGAAACGAAAAACAGCGCCACGAGCAATATGATGACGAACGAAGGTACGACGACACCGAGCACCGAGCTGAACGCCCCCCGGTAACGATCGATCTTGTAGCCGACGAAAACCGCCGTATTGAGAGCCAAGGGTCCCGGCGAAGTTTGGGCGAGCGTCAACAGGTCGAGGAATTCCTCGCGATCGATCCACGCCCGGCGATCGACCACTTCCTTTTCGATCAGCGGAACCATGGCATATCCCCCGCCGAAGGTAAATACCCCGACCTTGAAGAACGACCAGAAAAGATTCAACGATTTCCGCATAAAGTCTTTTTCTCCTGTAATTCGCCCGCTCGCTCGCTTTCGTCCGTTTCCGCACGGACTTTTCTCCCGGAAACGGACGGAAGCGCCGGTCGGGCCCCTTCCGCCAAATCCGCGGCTTCGCCGTTTCCTCTATGACGGATACGTACGCATTCGGAAACGGAAACCGCGAGCGACTTCTTCCTCCGATTGCGTCCGCCGCCTTGCACCGGTCCCCGAAGGAGTCCGGAAACACCGGTCTCGCGCAACCGGATACTGCGGGCACCTGCGGCACGGCGCGCACCGCTAAAGAGCGTCCCGCAAAGTTCCTACCAGCCGTTTACGAACGCGACCGAGTGCGCAGCCACGACGCCGGCCGTTTCGGTCCGAAGACGGCTGCGGCCGAGCGAAACGGCCCGGAAACCGCTGTCGAGCGCCGAGCGGATTTCATCGGAAGAAAAATCGCCCTCGGGCCCTATAAGGATCAGCACCTGCTCCCGGGGGCCGAAAGCCTCCCCGAGCGGAGTCCGGTTCCCGCTCTCCTCGCAATGGGCGATCAGCCGGCTACCCGCGCAAGGGAGCTCCAGCAGCTCACGCAAAGGCATCGGAGAATCGACCCGGGGCAGATAAGCCTTCAGCGACTGCTTCATCGCACCGGTCACCACACGGAGTATCCGGTCTATCCGGAGCGTCCGCCGCTCGCAGCGGTCGGTCAGCACGGGCGTGATCCGGTCGACGCCGATTTCGGTCGCCTTCTCGGCGAACCACTCGTAACGGTCGACGTTTTTCGTCGGCGCGACGGCCAGATGCAGCGAGTAAGGGCGTTGCCCGAAGCCCTGCTCGCAGCCGAGTATCTCGAGCCGGCAGCCGCGCGGCGAATCGTCGGCGATCTCGGCCCGGCACATCGCGCCCCGGCCGTCGGTCACCCACAGGCTGTCGCCCCGGCTCAGACGCAACACGCGGACGGCATGCTTCGACTCCTCTTCGCCGAGCAGATAGCTTCCGGAAGCAGGGTCCAGATCGGGGGCATAAAATAATTGCATAGAAATAGGCGTTTTGTGGATCGGTATCGCTACTTTTGCAATAGCGTCCCGAACTCTCCGGGCAAAAGTACAAAACAACCGACGAACTCACAACGTTTGCCATCGATGAAAAAATTTTCGTTTCCGCTCATCGTTCTCTTATCGATAACCGCCATGTCAAGCTGCCGCAACAAACAGGCGGAGGTCAATCCGCTGCTCGCCCCGTGGGACACGCCCTACGAGGTTCCTCCTTTCGACAAGATCGAAATACGCCATTACAAGCCGGCCGTCGAGCAGGCCATTGTCCGTCACCAAAAGGAAATCGACTCGATCGCATCGAACCCGGCGGCCCCGGATTTCGAAAATACGATCGCGGCGCTCGACCGGAGCGGGGAAACGCTCGACCGGGTCTACACGACCTTCTCGCTGGTCGCCGCAGCCGACAACAACGAGGCGATGCAGCAGGCCGATCTGGAAATATCGCCGGCGGTAGCGGCCCATCGGGACGACATATACCTGAACGAAAAGCTTTTCGAACGGGTGGAGGCCGTCTACGAGAAGCTCGACTCGCTGCCGCTCACGCCCGAGCAGAAACGTCTGACGGAACTCACGTACAAAAACTTCGTGCGCGCCGGAGCCGGTCTTACGCCCCGCAGCAAGAAACGGTTGCGCGAGATCAACTCGGAACTGACGACACTCGGCATCCGCTTCGGCAATAACCTGCTGGCAGAGAACAAGGACTTCGCGCTCGTGCTCGACAGCCTCAAGCAGACGACCGGCCTGCCCGACGACGTGATCAATGCGGCGGCGGCCGAGGCCGAGGCCCGGGGTATGAAGGGGAAATACGTCTTCACGCTCGGCAAACCCAGCCTGATTCCGTTCCTGACCTACGCCAAAGACCGCAACCTGCGCGAGCGGCTCTACCGGGGCTATTTGAACCGGGGAGCCAACGGCGGCGACCACGACAACACGCGGATCGTCGAGCGGATCGTCAGGCTGCGCTCCGAGAAGGCCGCCCTGCTCGGCTATCCGTCTTACGCGGCGCTCAAGCTCGACGGTACGCTGGCCGCGACGCCCGAGCGAGTATACGAGATGTTCGACCGGCTCTGGGAACCGACGCTGAAACTGGCCGGCGAGGAGCTCGCCGAAATGAAGGCGATCAAGGCGGCCGAAACCGGCGACAGCACGTTCGCCTCGTGGGACTGGTGGTACTACGCCGAACGGCTTCGCCAATCGAAATACGATCTCGACGAAGAGGCCCTCAAGCCGTACCTGTCGCTCGACAATGTCAAGCAAGGCGTTTTCATGCTCAGCAACCGGCTCTGGGGACTGACTTTCCGCCCCGTGTCGATCCCGGTCTATCATAAGGAGTGCCTGACATACGAGGTTCTCGACAAGGACAACGCGCATTTGGGCATCCTCTACTTCGACCTGTACCCGCGCGAGGGCAAGCAGGCCGGAGCATGGTGCGACGCATTCCGGCCCGAGCGGTACACGGCCGACGGACAGCGCGTTGCGCCGGTCGTGACGGTCGTAGCCAACTTCACGCCTCCCCGAGGCAACGCTCCGGCTCTGCTCAGCCTGGACGAAACCGAAACGCTGTTCCACGAGTTCGGACATGCGCTGAACAACCTGTTCGCCCAGACCCGGTACAAAGAAACGGGCATGAACTCGATGGAGCTCGACTTCGTCGAAATGCCGTCGCAGATCATGGAGAACTGGGCCACCGAGCCCGAAATGCTCCGCGCCTATGCCAAACACTACGCTACCGGCGAGACGCTCCCTGCCAATATGATCGCGCGCATCGTCCGCAGCAAGCTGTTCAATCAGGGATTCATGACCGCCGAACTGCTCGCCGCAGCGCAGCTCGATATGGACATTCATGCGCTCGGAGCGTCGGACACGCTCGATCTGACGGAACTCGAGCGTCGTTCGCTCTACGAACAGCGGGGATTGCTGCCGCAGATCGCCCCGCGCTACCGGTATCCCTACTTCGCCCACATATTCAACGGCGACGGATATGCGGCGGGCTACTACAGTTATCTGTGGTCGCAGATGTACGACGAAGACGCCTACGAAGCTTTCCGGCAGAGCGGCGACGTATTCAGTCGCGAGCTGGCCCGTTCCTACCGGAGAAACATTCTCGAGCGGGGCGCCGCCGAGCCGGGAGCCTCGCTGTACCGGAATTTCCGGGGAAGCGATCCCGACATCCGGCCGCTGCTGGTCGCACGGGGACTGGCTCCCGCCCCGTCTTCTTCCGATACGACGGCCGTGCGGGATACGGCCGTAATTCTCCAAGTATCGGCCGACACGACCGACGGCAAGAGGCAATAAGTCCAAGACAAGTAACAGCCCTATTTCGCTAAGGCGCACCGTCGTCCGTTCCGGCGTGTCATCGGCAAGCCGGAGACCGGCCTTATCACCGCGTGTCACACGACAAACAAGAAAATCAGGAAATACAGCCGTGCCGAAAAAGTTCGTCGCAACCGATCGCCCGGCAACAAGTCAAGACAGGCAACAACTTCTCGTGGCAGCATACCGACATCCGTTCCGGCAAGCCGGGGACCTACCTTACCCAGCACGGCAAGTCGAATAACGGCGGACAAGCAGCGGACAGGAAATGCACGCCGCACCGAAAACCCGTCGCAACCGACGCTGTCCGGCAATCGCGGCCGAGCCGCCGATCCGACGGCATCCGCAATGACCGGCGGTTCGTTCCAGCGCCATGGCGAATTTCCGAAGCGACGAAAACGCGGGGCAACGGAGTACCGGACCATGCGTTGCCTTGCACGCCCAAAAGCTCCGCCATACATGAAAGACGACGGAGAAGGATATACGAAAGGGGAGGCTCGCGCCTCCCCTTTCGTATATTGACGTTCCTCGGCTCTCCGACGAACGCGCCGGATCGGCCGGCACTTATTTCACAGGCTTCCCTTGGCTGTCTACCACGACCAGATCGCCCAGACCGAGCGAGCGCACGCCGGCCAACTGCGTCTTGGCGTCGCCCACGATGACGATCGTCATCCGGTCGAAATCGATATACTGCCCGATCACCTGTTTGGCCTCGTCGAGAGTCATATCCTTAAGCGTCTGCTCGTTGCGCTTGACGTAATCGTCGGCCAAGCCGTAAAGGGCGATCTTGCGCAACATAGCCAGTTGGGCCGCCGGCGTCTCGAACGATCCGTTCATCGTGCGCAACAGCGCCTGACGGGTCCGGTCCAGAAACTCCTGCGAGTAATCCGCGCCGTAGGAGGAAAGAATATCGCGGAACAGAGCGACCGACTCTTCGGTCACGATCGCCTGAACGCTCGAAAGAGCTTGGAAATTGTTGTAGTAATTGCCCTGCACGAAATGGGAATACGCCCCGTAGGTATAGCCGTGCTGCAAGCGCAGGATCTCGAACAGCAGGCTGCCCGAGGAGGCACCCAGCTTATCGTTGACGATTACGGCCGGATAGGCCTCGGGACTGCGCATCGGCATGGCCTTGGAACCGATCAGCACATAGGACTGGCGCGCTCCGGGATAATCGACGAAGAGAACCTTGCCCGCAGGCTCCGTGCCGTCTTCGCCGATCTCGGGCTGACGGACGTCCTTGGCCGGCCAGTTCCCGGTCAGCGACGCGAGCGACTTCTCCACCTCGGACTGAGTGAAACCTCCCACGAAGCTCATGCGCGCGACTTTCGGGCTGAAGCACTCGTCATAGAAAGCCTTCAGATCGTCGAGCGTGATCGACTGAAGCGACGCTTCCGTGCCGCTCGGATTCTCGGACAAGACGCTGCCCGTGCCGTAAAGCGCCTTGTCGAAAACGCTCTGAGCAATCGCCTCCGGTTCAGTCGCGCGCTGGCGGACGTTATCGATCGCCCGCTCCTTGACCACGGCGAACGACTGCTCGTCCCAACGCGGATGGAGCAGCATCTCCTCGACCAGCTCCATCGCCCGGGCGAAATTCTTTTTCAGGCAAAGGCCGCTGAGCGTCATCGACTCGCGGCTGCATGCGACCCGGATCGAAGCGCCGAGCTGTCCGATCGCCTCCTCGAGCTGCTCGGGCGTCTTCGAGGCCGTTCCCTCGTTCAGCATCTGCGCGGTCAGATAAGCGACGCCCACCTTGCCGGGAGCATCGAGTAGCATGCCCTGATTCAACTCGATCGAGAAGTTCACCAGCGGCAGCTCGCCGTACTCGATTCCCTTGATCTGCATTCCGTTGGGCAGAGTCGAGCTCCAGACAGCAGGTACGCTGAGTTCGGGCGTATTGGCCATCAGGGCGGGCTCGACGCTGCGGTCGATCTGCGAGGGAGTCTTCTCGTACGGGTCGTCGACGATCTGTCCGCCCTCGGAGCTCATCTGCTGGTCGTCGATCGACTCCTGCTCGACCTGAGCCGGCACGGAACCGGTCACGGCCAAAGCGGACTGTCCCTCGGGATAGATGCCGACCGACAGGAACGGACGCCCCTTGACGTACTTCTCGTACACGCGCATCACGTCGTCGACAGTCACTTCGCGGTACTTGTCCAACTCCCGCAGCGAACGGTCGGGCGCGCCGCCGAACACGTTGTCGCGCGCCATGGAGATCGCCTTGCCGTTGGTAGAGGTCAGCCGGTTATACGTACGCGTCTCCTCCTGATTCTTGTAACGCTCGAGGTCCTTCGGATCGATCCCCTCCTTCTCGAAGCGGGCGAGCGCCTCGTCGAACGCAGCCTGCACGTCGTCGAGCTTCACGCCGGGGAAGGTTTTGGCATCGAAAACGATCAGTCCCGCCACTTCCAGCTGGTAGCTGAACATCTCGACCTCGGGCGCGAGCTTGCGCTCCTCGACGAGCACCTTGTACAGCGGCGACTTCTTATCGCCGGCCAGCAGGTTCGTGAGAAAATCGAGCGCATAGCCGTCTTCGTTATAGGTTTCGACCCCGGGATAGGCAAGCAACAGCATCGGCGCGTTGCAGAAGACATCCTCGTACGAAATCTTCTTCGTCGAGTCGAGCGTCACGTTCTGCACCTGCGGAGCCTCGGGCTTGCCTCGGTCGGGTATTTCGCCGAAATACTTTTCGATCAGTTTTTTGGCCTCTGCCTTGTCGAAATCGCCCGCTACGACGAGCGTCGCATTGCTGGTCGTGTAATATTTGTCGTAAAACTCCTTGACGTCATCGACCGTCGCGCTGCGCAGATCGGGAATTTCCCCGATCACGGTCCAGCTATACGGATGTCCCTGCGGAAACAGGTTCTTGAATGTCAGATCCCACGCCAGACCGTAAGGCACGTTCTCGCCCTGACGTTTTTCGTTCGACACGACGTCGATCTCGCGTTTGAGCCCGCCCTCGGTCACCGTATTGATGAAATAGCCCATACGGTCGGACTCCATCCACAGCACCTTCTCCAGCGCATCGCGCGGCACGGTCTCGAAATAGACGGTACCGTCGTTGCTCGTGCCGCCGTTGAACGTGCCGCCGAGCGCGTCTATTTTCTGGAAAAAGGCGTTGCGCGGCAGGTTCTCGGAACGCTGGAAAAGCATATGCTCGAAAAAGTGCGCGAAACCCGTCTTGCCCGGTTTCTCGCGGTTGCTGCCCACATGGTACTGGATAGCCACGGAAACGACCGGATCGGAGGTATCCTGGTGCAATACGACCTCGAGACCGTTGGGCAGCCGGTACTTCTCGTACTCGAGAGAAGCGCGGTCGTCTGTTCCGCTCGCACAACTACTCATGCCGAAAACGGTTAGGGTGAGAAACGGAAACAAAGAAAGCTTTTTCATAGATTCTATCGGTTATTGACTTCATACATTGAAAATTATTGACTTCGGACCACAGGGATGCAATCCGTAATTCGACAAAGTTAACCATTATCCGGCACAATCAGGCAAAAAATCGCGCAATACCGTTTCAAATGCAGTAAGGCGGGCACGAAAAAATTCCATGCGAAATCGGGCCGGTCTCGGGCACGGAGGTAACGGGCACAGCGCAAACCGGCAAGAAAAAGGAGTTTCGGCTTCCGGTTTCATTCGCTACATATTGAGGATAATTCGTAGGATTCGGCCCGGAAATTTTCCGGAAAAACGAATTTTTTCTCCTCAATTGCGCCCGCCTTTGCTTATATTTGTCGTCAAAGAGCCATTCGAAATGACCCGGCGCGAAATATGGGATACGGTGTACGGCGCGGCCGCGGCGGCTTACGAGCCGAGGGAGGCGCGGGCCGTCGCGGCGCTCGTGTGCGAGGACCGGCTCGGGCTGCGATTCACGGACGTGATCGTCGAGCCCGACGCGCCCTGTCCGCTGCGCGACGATCTGCAACGCCTCGCTTTCGAGATCGGGTCGTACCGCCCGGCCCAATACATAGCCGGATTCTGCCGCTTTTGCGGCAGGAAGTTTTCCCTCGAGGAGGGCGTGCTGATCCCCCGTCCCGAAACCGAGGAGCTCGTCCGGACGATCGTCGAGCGGCACAGGAGCGACAGCGGCCTGCGTATTCTCGACATCGGAACGGGGAGCGGCTGCATAGCCGTGACGCTGGCGGCCGAGCTGCCGGATGCGCGGGTGACGGCCGTCGACATATCCGATACGGCGCTGCGCATCGCCCGACGGAATGCGGAACGCCTCCGGCAGACGGTCCGCTTCGAGCGGCGCGACATCCTGACCGGCCCGCCCGAGGAAGAGTTCGATCTGATCGTCAGCAATCCACCTTATGTGACGGAGTCCGAGAAGAGGCAGATGAGCCCGAACGTGCTGCGATACGAGCCGCACCGGGCGCTGTTCGTGCCCGACGACGATCCGCTGTTGTTCTACCGGGCGATCGCCGGTCTCGGCCGGCGGCTGTTCGCACCCGGAGGGACGGTTTATTTCGAGATCAACGAGCGGTTCGGCACTCAAACCGTCGAATTGCTCGAAAACGAGGGCTACCGCGAAATCGTCCTGTCGAAGGACTTTTTCGGAAAGCCCAGAACGGTCAGCGCGCGATGGAAGTGAAACGGACCAAAACGCCCGAACAGGCTCTGCGGGCCCTGATGAACGTCTGCGCCAAGAGCGAGCGGGCGATCTCGGACGTCCGGCGATCGCTGACACGGTGGGGAGTAGCCCCCGAGCAGCATCAGCCGATTATCGACCGGCTCGTCAGGGAACGGTTCATCGACGAGGCACGCTATGCCGAGGCATACGTCCGGGAAAAACTGAACCTGAGCCGCTGGGGCGTCCGCAAGATCAGAGCCGCGCTGAAAGCCAAGCGGATTCCGGAGCAGACGATCGACGAGGCGCTCGCCCAAGCCGACCCGCAAAAACTGGGCACGAAGCTCGAGGAGTCGCTGCGGCGCAAGATGCAGGGTACCCGTGCCGTCTCCGACTATCAGATGCGCGGCAAACTGCTGCGCTACGGCGCGGGCCTCGGATTCGACTACGACGAAGTGAGCGACGCGATCGACAGATTGATGCGCGAAAGGGAAAAATGACGATCAACAAGGAAAAACGCCATATGAAAAGGAAAATTGTTGTTCTGCTGCCATTGGCTGCGGCCGCTGCTCTCTGCACGGCATGGATCGCCTCGAGCGGTACGGACGAACCGCTTCCGTCGGAGCGGACGGTACGGACGAGCTCGGAAGCACGGACCGGAGAAGACAAACCGAGCGAATTTTCCGAGTCCTCGCCCGCCCCGTCCGCAAGCGCGGCAAACGAAGCGAGCAGAGTCGAGCCGGCCGCCGTTTCAGGACAAGCGACGGCGCCAAGCGGACAGGCGATCGGCTACGCTTCGCCGCTGAATATTCCGCTGCGGCTGTCGGCCAACTACGGCGAACTGCGCGGAGGCCATTTCCACGCGGGGATCGACATCAAGACGCAGGGCGTGATCGGCAAGCCCGTCTTCGCCATGGACGACGGCTATGTCTCGCGCATCAACGTCTCGCCGGGCGGATTCGGCAAGGCGCTCTACATCACGCACCCCGACGGACGGATGACGGTATACGGCCACTTGGAGCGCTTCACCGAGCCGATCGAAGCCTACGTCCATGAGCTGCAATACGCCCGCAAAACGTTCGCCCTCGACTTCGCCCCGCCCGAGACGCGTTTCCCGGTCAAACGCGGCGAGCGCATCGGGCTGTCAGGCAACCGGGGTTCGTCGGGAGGACCGCACCTGCATCTGGAAGTGCGCGAAGGAGCGGCGCAGAGACCGCTGAACGTACTGGCGCGCGGATTCCTGAAAGTGCCCGACACGATCCCGCCCGTCGTCAAGAAGCTTTACTACGTATCCGTCGATACGGTCCAGGGCATTCCCCTGCACACCGTACGGCTGAGCCTTCCCGTCGGCCGGACGGCCTCGGGCGGATACGCGCTGCCCGATACGGTCCCCCTGCCCGTCACGGCGAACGGATACTTCGCCGTCGAGGCCGAGGAGAAAAAGAACGGTACGAGCAACCCGATGGGCATTTACGAGGCCGAAGTGTCGAAAGACGGGGAACCTTGCTTCTCGATGACGGTCGACCGGATCGGCTTCGAGTTGGGCCGCTACTCGTACGCCGTCGCGCTTTACCCCGAATCGCGCGGCACGCGCAACGGAGTGTACCGCCTTTGCGCCCTGCCCAACAATCCGCTGCCGATCTACGGCAAGGACGCTCGCAGGGGCATGCTCTCATTCGAGGAGGGACGCACGCACAGAATGGAAATCACGCTCGGCGACGACTGCAAAAACCGCTCGACGCTCGCGTTCGACGTCCGCCTCGCGTCGGCGGACGGAACGGACGAGGAACAAGACAGGCCCTCGGGCATCCCGGTGCGCTGGAACAGCGACTACCGCTACGGAGGCGAGGGTCTTTGGTTCGCCATTCCCCGGGGAGCGCTCTACGAATCGATTCTGCTGCGCATGCAAACCAAACCCCGACCCGCCTACGGATACTCTCCGCTGTATACGGTCCACACGCCGGACGTGCCGCTGCACAAGAGCATCCGGGTCAGCATCGACGCATCGGAGCTGCCCGAGCATCTGCAAAGCAAGGCCCTGATCGGCTCGATAGGCGCCGACGGACGGCGCAGCTCGGCCGGCGGCTCGTGGAAAGAGGGCAAGGTGAGCACCGACACCCGCTCTTTCGGAACGTTCTACATAGCCGTCGACACCGTTCCGCCCCGCATAGCTCCCGCCTTCAAGGCCGACGCCGACTTCGGGTCGCGGGAAACGATCGCTGTGAAAATAAGCGACGACTTCTCGGGCATCGGCTCCTACTCGGCCACGATCGACGGCCAGTGGGCCCTGTTCGAGCTCGACGCCAAAACAGGGACGTTGACGCACTATTTCGACGACAAGCGCTGGGAGAAGGGCAAGACCCACGAACTGGTGCTGACCGTGACGGACAACAAGGGAAACCGGGCCGTCTACAAAAAGAGCTACAGGCGGTAGCCGCGCGACGGCAGGCAAACGCCGCGGAAACGTCCGCCTCGTCGCAACGGACGAAAAGAAACAGCGGCGACTCCCGGTTCCGCCGAGCCGGACGGCCTCGCCTCCGGGACCGCGGACGGGAAGTCGGAACCGGCCCGGCAGGCTAATATCCGGTCAAGCCGCTTGCCAAGCGGTCCGGATACGGACCGGAACGAACGCCGGGAAACTTCCGGGCCATATTCCGCGACGGTCCGGTCGTGACGACGGATCGGGTTCGCCGCCTTTCGCGACGCCGGCGGTACGGAAACGATCTTACGCTTTCGGGAAAACAGGCGAAATCTTTCCGCCGACAGGAATCCCGACCGAGAAAACCGATAAAAAACCGGAAGGTCATGGCATACGACGGAATCATTTTCGACTTCAACGGAACGCTGTTCTTCGACTCCGACAAGCAAGAGCAGGCATGGCATACCGTATCGCGACAACTACGCGGAAAAGGTTTTACCTCCGAAGAAATGTACGAGCGGGTACACGGACGCTCGTCGCGCTCGATCTTCGAATACCTGCTCCGGAAACCGCTGACCCAAGAGCAGGTCTGGGAACTGATCGAACGCAAGGAAACGATCTACCGCGAACTCTGCCTGCAGGACGAGGAGCGCTTCCGTCTGGCTCCCGGAGCCGCCGAACTGCTGGACTGGCTCTGCGAGCACGACATCCCGCATACGATCGCAACGGCTTCGGAAATACGCAATGTACGGTTCTTCAGGGAGCATTTCGGGTTGGACCGCTGGTTCGATCCGAGGCGAATCGTCTACGACGACGGCACGTTTTCAGGCAAGCCGGCGCCGGATATCTACCTCCGGGCCGCCGAACGGATCGGGTTGTCCCCTTCCCGGTGCATCGTGGCCGAGGACGCCCGTTCGGGTATCGAAGCGGCCCGGAGAGCCGGCGCCGGCATGATCGTCGCCGTCGCCTCGACGATGGACCGCGGGACGGTAGGCCGGATCGAAGGCGTGGACGTCGTGATCGACCGCTTCGACCGACTCGACCGGAATCTGTTCGTTCAATATCCGAAAGCATAGTTCCCTCCGGAAAAACGTCGTCGCGACCGGAAAATGCTGCCGAGTCCGCTTGCAAGTCTGTCTTGTTTTCACTATCTTGCGGATAAACAGAGTAAAAACGCGCGGTCGACAACCGAAAAACCGGTCCGTCACGGACGGACGGCAGGCGTATGCCTTACGAAACGGGAACGGCCGGAATCAAGGAACGCGGGGCCGCGCGAATCGTCCTTAAAAACCTTACACGATGAAAACGGTCAAGGAATGCGGCAGCCTGTTCGAAGCTCAGGTCGTCAGGCAAAGACTCGAAAGCGAACGGATACAAGCTTTCGTCCTGAACGAGAACTCCAACGACTACGTGCCGTTCGCCGGGGCTATTCCGTCGCTGGCCGTACAGGTCGTCGTAGCAGACGACGACTACGAGAGGGCCCGCGACCTGTTGGCCGAAGAAACGGCCTCGGAGCGACCGATAGTCTGTCCCGAATGCGGGTCGCAGGACGTGCGTTCGGAAGTGGGAGAAACCCGTCTGAAACGTTTCGGCGCCTATCTGCTCGCCGGCCTCGGCGCATTGGGGAACGGCTCGGCAGGCAACATCCGCCGGTATTTCCGGTGCAACCGGTGCGGAACGCCGTTCCATTAGCTCACTCTGCTCGTCCGACGGAAAACGGTTTCAACTTCACGCCCGAAATGCACGGCAATCCGCAGAAGGACTGCTCGGCTTTTTCTTGCGATCAGACGTTCCGGTTCGTGGCTGCGTTTCGGACGCATGGCCAGAAGCACCCGGACGCTGTGAAAAACCGGCAGAGACCACGGCCCGACATCGTCTTATCCGAAATTCCGATTATCTTGCATTTACGACCAAGCGTTGCCGGTCCGGCAACGGGAGAATCGCCGACGCGCTTCCGGACGGCTCCGCGACGGATTCCCCGTTTCAGAACTTCCATTTCGAAGAGAGCGAGCAGGTAACGTAATCGTATCCGGAGCCGAAGTCCGTTCGCAAAGCGGCGAGCGACCGCTTCCGGCAAAAGCTCCGGGCAAACGAAATACGGAGAGGAACGCCCGCGAGATACGGCACCCCGTGCGCCGGCCGTCACATCATACGACCGAAGCGGCGGCGGCCCAACGCATGCCGCAACACGATGCTACCGAAAAATATCCAGCGCGAACGGGCCACGCGGCCGCGCTGAATCGCGCGCCGCTTCCGATGAAGCGAGCTGCGGCGACGATGGAAGTCTATGTGAGCACGGAACACCTGTCTGAAAAAATCGGGGCGCCCCTGAACCAGAAAAACGAGAGCGGCCGCGCCGTCGAGCGCCATCCGGGCGAACAGCACCGGCCAGAACGACAGCGGGGAGAGGTTCTTGAACAGCATGCACAGATTGTTGCGGAAGTTCAGATAGATCTTCTGCGGACTGTTGTTCGGCAGCGTGCCGCCCCCGACATGCAGCACGCAACTACGGGGCTCGACCCGTACCGCATAACCGGCCAGCTGGGCCCTCCAGCAGAAATCGATCTCCTCCATGTGGGCGAAGAAATCGCCGTCGAACCCTCCCAGCGAGCGAAACACGTCGGCTCGGACGGCCATGCAGGCGCCCGACGCCCAGAACACCTCGCGCGGATCGTCGTACTGTCCCTTGTCGGACTCGATCGAATCGAGTATGCGGCCGCGACAGAAAGGATAGCCCAGAAAATCGATGAACCCGCCGGCCGCACCGGCATACTCGAACTTGTCCGGCTCGCCGAACGAGCGGATTTTCGGAGACACGGCGGCGACCGACCCGTCGCCGTCGAGCGTGCGGACCAACGGATCGAGCCACCCCTCGGTCACTTCGACATCGGAATTGAGCAGTACGAAATACTCGGCGTTCAGCCCGGCGAGCGCCCGGTTGTATCCCTCCGCATAGCCGTAGTTGCGGTCGAGCCGCAACAATTCGACCTGAGGATAACTACGCTCGAGGAAACGGACCGAATCGTCGGTCGATCCGTTGTCGGCCACGACGATCCCCGCGCCCGGCGTGCGCGAAACGAGGGTGGGAAGAAAACGCTTCAGGTAATCGCGCCCGTTCCAGTTCAGTATGACGATTTTTACTCGGGTCATGCTTCCGGGGTATTATGCGTTTCCGTATCGCGGGAATGACGCATGTCGTAATCCGCGGGCTTCTTGTGCTTCCAGCGGCGATGCGACCACATCCACAACTCGGGCGACTCGCGGATCATCGCCTCGAGCAACGCGATGTAGCGCTCGGTTATCTGATGCTCGGCCACCGGTTCGACCCCGTCGTAGACGAGCTTGAACTCGGCCTCGTAATGTCGGGGAGCGACCTTGCGGACGTGCATGAAATAAACGGGCATTTTCAATTTCAGGGCCATCTTCTCGATGCCCGAGAAGAAAGGAGTGTCCTGCTCGAGGAAACGGTACCAATGCTTGATCTCGTGCCATGGAGGCGTTTGGTCGGCGATCAGCGCGACGATCACGGGCTTTCCTCCCGAGAGCCGAGCGGAGATCGTCTCCTTGAAGATATCGTTCATCGGTACCGGCTGGGTCCCGAAGCGCGATCGGGCCGAGTGATAAAAACGATCCACCACGGCATTGTGCAGCGGCCGGTATACGGCGAACACGCGGTGGTCGGTATGACAGACGTAATTGATCGTCAGCTCCCAGCTTCCGAAGTGCGACATGGCCGAAATCCAGCTGCGGCCGCGCATCAGCTCTTCCTGCTTTTCCACATCGCGGTAAACCATGCGCTCGAGTATCTCCCGCCGGGAAATCGAGCCCAGCAGAATCGTGTCGATAAACACCTCGGACAGATGCCGGTAGAATCTGCGCTCGATGTCGCGCAGCTCTTCCCTGCTCTTTTCGGGGAAAGCGTTCGCCAGATTGGTCCGCACGACGCTCACCCGGTAGCGGACGACCCGGTGGAGCACCCAGCAGACCATCGGCGCGAACCCGCGATAAAGCAGTCCGCGGGGAAGCCACCCGGCCACCCGACTGACCCCCCACAGCAGCCGATACTGTATCCGCTCGCTCGACGTCATTTGACCTGCTTTTGAAATTCGTCGTACACGGCCGGCGTAGCCGCGATGATCCGCCGGCCGTACAAATAGCCGTTCCCTCCGCCGTAGTCGGTCACCCGCGCCCCGGCCTGCATAGCGACCAAGGCCCCCGCCGCGACATCCCACGGCGACAGGCCCTCATGGAAGAAAGCGTCGAAGCGACCGCAGGCCACGTAGGCCAGATCGGCAGCCGCCGACCCCAGACGGCGCACGCCGTTGGTCGTATTCTGAAAGCGTATGAGACTATCGATAAAGCCGTCCGTCTTTGAAACCGCCCCGTAGGCGAATCCTATGGCAATCAGCGAGTTTTCCAGCCGGTCGGTCTGCGAGACAACGATCCGCTCACCGTTCAGATAGGCATACGAGCCGCGCCAGGCATAGAACATCTCGTCGCGGGTCACCTCGTATACGACTCCGACGACCGGCTCGTCCTCTTCGGTCAACGCGATACTGACGCAATAGGGCGAAAGCCCGTGCACGAAATTGGTCGTCCCGTCAAGCGGATCGACGATCCATTTGAGACGGCTCGCCCCACCGGCGGCGGAGACGGTTCCCTCTTCGGTTACGAACTCCGCCTCGGGAACCAGGGCCTTCAGACGTTCGACAAGCGTCCGTTCGGTCTGCTTATCGACATACGACACCAGATTCTGGGCCCCTTTGAATTCCACGTCCGAAAACGTAAAACGCTCGCGCTGCCGGGCGATATAGGCTCCCGCTTCGCGGGCCAGCTCGCACACATCCAGACAAACCGCTCTGTAATCCATCGCTCTATTCGATATAAAGTTTCAAACTGTCGGTCCGGGTCCTCGCACGGAGCCACGTCTCGATCTTCGCGCGCTCGGCAGCCGGGAGCCGCCCGTCGGTACGGACCACGCACAATACGAGCGTATCGGCCGAAGAACCGTAACGAATCGTCTTCGACAGCGACACCTCGCGCAGGGAAGGCACCAGCGCGCGCATCTCGCGCGCGATGTCGGCCGAGGGCAGCGTATCGGTCGCATAAGCGGACAACTTCCGCTCCAACTCGCCGATGCGGCGGTTCTTCTCGGCGATCAGCTCGCGGTATCCGCTTTGCAGGGAGACCAGATCGACGTGATCGTCCTCGCCATTCTGCCGGACGATCAGCTTCGCTTGCGACAGGCCGTAACCGGCCATTTGCAGTCGGGCGCTCTCGATCGCCTCCTTCGAGACGGGTTCGCCGATCATAAACACCTCGATCGAGGAGCTGTCGGAATCGAAATGCGTGTGGAAATCGATCGCCTTGGCCTTCGGAAACTGAAACACGTTCGACACGTAGCGCTGAGCATTCGTTTCGAAAAAACTGCGTTTGACGATACGGTAGCCGATCACGACGCTCGGCACGATCGTCACCAGAACGATCAGCAGCATCGAGCGGCGGACACGCGCCTCGCGGCCCTTGTCGAGAAACTCCTTCTTGCGATATTTCAGGAAGCGGACGACGACGAAGGTAGCGATCGCTATGAAGACCGTATTGATGAAAAAGAGATAGAAAGCGCCGAGAAAATAATTCAGTTGGAGCGTGGCCAGTCCGTAACCGGCCGTACACAACGGCGGCATCAGCGCCGTTGCGATCGCCCCGCCGGGAATCACGGTCGAAGTCCGGTCTCGCCGCGACTGGGCGACGATACCCGCCAGTCCGCCGAAGAAAGCGATCAGCACGTCGTAAGTCGTCGGAACCGTGCGCGCCAGCAACTCGCTCTGCGCTCCGCTCAGCGGCGAAACGACGAAATAGAGCGTCGAGGTCAGAATGCTCACGAGCACCATGAAGCCGAAATTGCGCACCGAACGCTTCAGCAGGTCGAAATCGTTGATGCCGACCGACAGTCCCATGCCCATGATCGGGCCCATCAGCGGCGAAATGAGCATCGCGCCGATGATGACGGCCGTCGAGTTGACATTCAGGCCCAAGGAAGCCACGAACGTCGCGAATATCAGCACCCAGAGATTCGTGCCGCGAAAATCGACCCCGCGGCAGATATTGTCCACCACCTCGTCCTGCAGGGCGCCGTCCTCCCCCAGATCGAAACGGTCCCTGAGAAAACGCCTCAGCGAGTCGAACGGAGATCCGGAAGCGTTATTTCTGGTCATCATAATCCCATGGAATTAATGTCGGCGGAATCCCGCCCCGACGCCGCCGGTCCGTCGGCACCCGCCTCGCGGCGAGGACGTCCTCCGAGCACGACGACGATTTCGCCTTTAGGCTCGTGCGCGGCGAAATGGGCCGCCACCTCGGCGAGCGTACCCCGCACCGTCTGCTCGAACTTTTTGGTCAGCTCGCGCGACACCGAAACCGGACGTTCGGGTCCGAAAACCCCGGCGAACTGCTCGAGCGTCTTCGTCAGACGGTAAGGCGACTCGTAGAAAATCATCGTACGCTCTTCGTCGGCGAGTTGCAGCAAGCGCTTCGTCCGCCCTTTCTTGGCCGGCAGAAAACCCTCGAAACAAAAACGATCGCACGGGAAGCCGCTGTCCACAAGCGCCGGCACGAAAGCCGTAGCGCCCGGCAGCGTCTCGATTTCGATCCCGTGCTCGAGGCAAGTTCTCACGAGCAGAAAACCGGGATCGGAAATACCCGGCGTGCCGGCATCCGACACCAACGCGACCGCCTCGCCCGACTCGATGGTACGGGCAACGGCCTCGACGGCCGAATGCTCGTTGAACTTATGGTGACTCCACATCCTCTTCTCGATCCCCAGATGTCTGAGCAGCACCTGTGTGGTCCGCGTATCCTCGGCCAGAATCAGGTCCACGTCCGAAAGCACCCTCACGGCGCGCAGCGTAATATCGTCCAAGTTGCCGATCGGCGTGGGCACCACATAGAGCTTCGACATGGTTCCTCTCAGCTAAGTTTGCGCTCGAGCAGATCGACCAACAGCTGCACTCCCTCGCTGTCGGGGTCCCACTCGAAATTTTCCTGCATGTAAAGCAGCGCGTCGTCCAAGTCGGTAAAGCTGTCGAGCCGTTCGATCGTCGCCGAATAGGCGGCGGCATCGCCTCCGAACAAATTGCGGATCAGCATGAAACGGTCGTTGACGCCGATATGCTGGCGCAGCTCCCCGCGTATCCCCTGCTGAATTTTCGATGCGACGTCCGCATGGAGAGTCTGCTTGCCGAGCACTTCGTTCATAGCCGTCGCTCCGCTGCCGGCAAGCACCTCGCCGAGCACTTTCTTGCTCGTACCGCCATCCGGCACGGCCGTATGAGACGAAATCCCTTCCGGCTCGGAGACAGTCGGCAGACCGGCCGCTTCCTCGTGTTTGCGATAAGAAGCCGAAGCGGGATAAGGCGAAGCGGCGGGAACATCCCCGTACAGAGACAGAATGACCCGTTTGTCAACCCGGTGACGAGTGACAGGCTCGTCGTCGAACAGCTTTTGCTCGACGGAATCCTCCCCGTCCGGCAGCGCTTCGGCCGCAGCGGTCGCGCAACCGTCCTGCGGCGCCTCCGCAGTTTCGGCACAAGCGCCGGCCGGTATCTCGGCGACCGCTTCCGGCACGTCACCGGCCGTTGCCGCAGGGATTTCCTTCTCCGCATGCCTTTTCCCGGCGGCAGCGAACCCTACGTCGCAGGAAGACTTCTCCTGCGCACTCTCCGACGGCGCGTCCGAACCCGGCCGTCCGGCCGTCGGAACGGCTGCCTCTCCTTGCGCGCCGGAATGCGGCTCGGAGACCTCGCAAGCGGGAAGCGGCTCCGAAAACAGAACCGTTTCATACAGTCCCCTGAGCTTTTCCAGCACCAAGTCCCGTTCGAGAGTTCCGGCCGGTCCGGCCGCGCTCCAGCTTTTTATCAGGGCGCGAAGGCGCTCCACGTCGTCGATCAGTTTCTGTACATCCATAGATACTCCGTCAAATTCTTATCAGTCCGTTTCCGTACCGCCGCCGAAGCGAGACGCCCGTTCGCCGCGCGCCCGTCGTATCCGCCAGCGGCCGAAATATACGAACAAAATTTTTTCAAAGTTAGAATTTATACGGGATTAATACAAATTCCGGGAGACGGCCCGTTCGGCCCGCTCCGTTCCCGAATTTCGGCCGGAAAGCCCCGGGAAAGCAAAAAAGCAACCGTTCGATACAAAAAACACAAGAAAAAATTGCATTTTATACCCGAATTGCATACTTTTGGAAAACAAATCGACGGTTCCGGCGCACAGCGAACGACCGGAATTTTTGTAAACTTATACAATAAAACAACTTATCCAATACTATGAATTCACCCTGTGGATCATGTAGAATCGGAGTATTTTACGACGGAAATTTTCTGCTGCACGCATCGAACTACTACAACTATATCCATCCGGTAAAAAGGCGGCTGAGTCTGGGCGGACTGCATAATTTCATCCGCCACCGCGTGGCCGAGGAGGAAGGCATCGAGCCCTCGAAATGCCAGATCGCCCAAGCGCACTATTTCAGAGGGCGGCTCAATGCGGCCGAGGCGGCCCAGCGGGGGAACCAGCTGTACAACGACCGGGTGTTCGACGATATCCTGATGTCGGAAGGGATTCAGCCCCACTACCTGCCGCTGAGAAATCTGCAAGGGAAAAAGGAAGAGCGAGGAATCGACGTATGGCTTTCGCTGGAAGCCTACGAACTGGCGATGACCGGCCGCATCGACACGGTCGTGCTGATCGTCTCGGATACCGACTACACCCCGCTGATGCGGAAACTCACGGGGTTGGGACTGCGGATCATGCTGCTCAGTTGGGAATTCGAGTATGTCAACGACGACGGCGTGAAGATGGTCACCAAGACCTCGCACGAATTGCTCTCGCTGGCCACCTATCCGGTCGCCATGCACGACGTGATCAACTACGGCGTACAACAGAACAACCCGCTGATCAGCGAAATGTTCGTCGCGCCCGACCCGTCGCGCCAAGCCCGCGAGCAGACGTTCGAAACGAGCGAGATATTGAGCCTCAAGAACGGTTTCGGCTTCATCAAGTACCCGAACAACAACCTGTTTTTCCACTATCAGGACGTCGTCGGGGAGTTCGCGGACCTCAACGTAGGCGATCCGGTCGAATTCACGATCGAGCAGAACCAACAGAAGCAGGACGTCGCCAAGAACGTCCGCAAGTTGCTCCCGTCGGAGATCAAGAAGATAGCCAAAAAGGGAGCCGGCCTTTAACCGATACGACGAAGAATGATCCGGGAACCGCTTTCCGGATCATTTTTCATTAGCGACGAACTACCAAACCCTAATTGCCGTATGAAACTCAAACCTTTTCTGACGATCCTTTGCCTGAGCGCCCTGCTGTGGAGCTCGGACCGTGCGGTCGCAGCGTTGCCCGACCGCGCGGAGCGGCCATGGAAAGCCCGCTGGATCAGCTCGGGCACGACGCCCGAACAACCCAATACATGGCTCAACTACCGCTACACGGCCGATCTGCCCGCCCTGCCCTCCTCGGTCGTCGCCCGCATCGGAGCGGACAGCAAGTACTGGCTTTGGGTGAACGGCCGGCTGATCGTATTCGAGGGAGGTCTCAAAAGAGGCCCCAATCCGCAGGATACCTACTACGACGAGGTGGAGCTGGCTCCTTACCTGGTCAAGGGGAAGAACACGATCGCCGTGCTGCTGTGGTATTTCGGCAAGCCGTCGTTCTCGCACAACGACAGCGGCAAGGCCGGTCTGATCTTCGACTGCCAGACGGCCGATTTCGACATTCTGAGCGACGAGACTTGGAAGTGCGAGACGAACGCCGCCTACGGAACCTGCGACAAGCCGGACCCCAACTTCCGCCTGGCCGAGTCGAACATCCGCTACGACGGGCGCAAAAGCGACGACGCATGGTACATGCCCTCGTTCGACGACCGCGACATGACCCGGGCGGTCGACAACGGACCGGCCGGATGCCGGCCTTGGAACAAGCTGGTCAAGCGCCCGATCCCGCTGTGGAAGATCGGCGAGTTGCGCGACTACGCCTCGCAGAGACGCAGCGGCGACTCGATCATCTGCACGCTGCCCTATAACGCTCAGATCACACCGTACATCAAGCTGAAGGCGCATGCCGGCGACACGGTGAAGATCATGTCGGACAACTACCTCGTCTACAACGGCGGCGACAACTACCTGCGCTGCGAATACATCGCCCGCGAAGGTCTTCAAAGCTACGAGAATCTGGGTTGGACGAACGGGCACAAGATCTATTACGTGCTGCCCAAAGGGGCCGAAGCCGTCGAGCTGAAGTTCCGTGAGACGGGCTACGACACGGAGTTTACCGGCGAATTCGAGTGCTCGGACCCGCTGTACAACAAATTCTGGAAAAAAGCGCTCCGCACGCTCTACCTCACGATGCGCGACACCTATATGGACTGCCCCGACCGCGAACGCTCGCAATGGACGGGCGACGCCGTCAACGAATCGGGCGAAGCGTTTTACGTGCTGTCCGAGTCGGCCGCGCTGCTGACGCGCAAATGGCTGCACGACCTGGCAGGATGGCAGAAGACCGACGGCGTGATCTACGCCCCCGTTCCCTCGTCGAACTGGGACAAGGAGTTGCCCGGACAGGTCATGGCCTCGCTCGGATTCTACGGACTGTGGAACTACTACTGGTACACCGGCGACCGGCAGACGCTCGCCGACGTCTATCCGGCCGTGCAACGCTACATAGCTCTTTGGAAAAAAGGGAACAAAGGGACCATGCTGCTGCGCGAGGGAGGCTGGAATTGGGGCGACTGGGGCACCGACATCGACATCGTTCCGCTCCAGAACTGCTGGTACTACCTGATGCTCAAAGGCATGCGCAATACGGCGCAAATATTGGGCAAGAAAGAAGACGCCAAACGTTACGCCGAACAGATGAGCGCGCTCAAGCAGGCTTTCAACGCCCACTTCTGGACTGGCAGCGAGTACCGCGACCCGCAATACGAGGATGCCACGGACGACCGCATCCATGCGCTGGCCGTCGTATCGGGACTGGCCGACCGGGACAAGTATCCGGCCATTCTGGAGGTCTTCCGCACGCAGGAACACGCCAGTCCCTACATGGAAAAATATGTACTCGAGGCCATGCTGCAAATGGGTCACGGAGCCGAAGGGCTCGCGCGGCATAACCGCCGGTTCTCGAAAATGGTCGAGGACGACCGCTTCACGACGCTGTTCGAGGGCTGGGGCATCGGAGCGGAAGGCTTCGGAGGCGGCTCGGTCAACCATGCATGGAGCGGAGGCGGGCTGACGATCGCCTCGCAATATATCTGCGGTATCCGCCCGCTGGAAACGGCCTACGCCAAGATCGGCATCCTGCCTATGCCGGCCGGACTCGACTCGGCCCGGACATCGGTTCTGACACCGGTCGGGCGCGTAGTCTCGTCGTTCGAGTACACGCCTTACCTGTTCGCGCTCGACGCCGAGCTGCCCGCCGGGTCGCGCGGCGTGATCGGAGCTCCGAAACAGGGCGTCCGGGAGATCAAGATCAACGGCGTCACCGTCTGGAAAAACGGACGGGCCGTCCGCAACAAGGTAGCCCGTCTGAGCGCGAAACAACCCAGCGACCAGCACCTGAGTTTCGACGTGCGGGGCGGATCGTATAGGCTGATCGCCGTCCAATAGGACCCGCCCGGTCGTATTCGTCAGGCGGAGGCCATGCAGGGATGACGGATTCCGGAAACGTTCCGACCGCGAACCGGGACGCCGGAAATTACAAACGGCGAGTCTGCGAATGAAAATAATCGGCGCACGACACCTGCCATACGAGCGCGGCAAGCTTTCAGGAAAGGCTTGCCGCGCTTTTCGTTTCAACGGCGAGCGGTTTTTCCGGACACATCAGGCTCGGAGCGCCCGCCCCCGACCGGCGCAAAGCACTTTCTCCGCAAGCTGCGATATGCACGGCACCGGGAACCGAGACCGCTGGTATCCCCCAGTACCGGCGGGCCCTGCCGGAACCGTTCCGACAGTTACGCCCCGCCATGCATCCAGCGAATCGCCCTGTACGAAAGCGCATGGGCATCCTATGTGAAAAGTATAAAAACCTGCCTGTGCCGAAGTCCATCCGAATCGGCCGAGAATCGCCGCCAAGAAAGAACCGCCGAAAAACCAAAGAAATCGAAAGAAACAACCGGAAACGGTCGGGAATCCTCATCATATACCGGCATATCCGCCGCAAAACGATCGGGAAAGCCCGCAAAGCTTCTGAAAACGGTCGAAACGGTCGGAACGACAAAAGCAGGCCGGAAGGCAGCCTACCCATGCCGCAAACGCCGCCGGCAAAGGATCAGCGCATAGTGCAAAGCATGCCGGAGCAGCCGCAAATCGGCACGTCCCGTCCGGTAGCGCCGGTACATGCTCCGGGCGAAAGGCACGTAGGCGCTCCGCCCTTCGGAAAGAACCCTTTTATAAAACTTATAGGCCGCGAAAGTTTCCGTCTCCCGCACCTCGCGCGGACTCATCGGCACGACGGTCAGCGGCAGGCAGCCGTCCCATCTGCGCTGGAACAGCAAGACATTCCAGTACCGGTCATCGTCGTACGATCCGACCGACCCGTGTTCCCCGAACACGCTGTGGCAGATATAATTGGCATAGCGACGGGCTATGCGGACGCAGGAATCGACGTCGTACAAATGGAAGTCGCGAAAGAGTTCCTCGTCGAAAGGATGTTCGCGCCAGACCGACTTGGGCACGATCAGGCATTGGCCGTCCACCTGAACGACCGGCGAAAAGTCGGCTTCTCCGGCCCGGTTTTCCGTGCGGACCACACGCCCGCCGGCATGCCGGTACAGACTGGCACGCACGTAACGCTTCAACCCTCCCGACAGCGAAGGCGACCGCGTTTTGAGCGCGTACCCGAAGAACCCGATCACGCCCGCTCCCGGCGTAGCCCGGTAAAAATCGACGATCGTGCGGGCCCACGAGTCGGTCCTGAACGAGAATCCTCGTGCAGAAAGCACAAACAGTCGTTCCTGGCCCGAGAGGCGTAATGGTTGTAGGTTTCGCACCGTCCCCAGCCCGCTTCCCGCTTGTCGTGAATGAAAATCTCGGGATCGATCCCCGCACCCCGGCGGATATTCAGTTCGGCCCGCCGGCTCCGATCCGGATCGACAGAGCGTATGACAAAAGGTTATCATCGGACGAATGCTCGTCGCCCGCCCGTCGGACGACGGGCACGACGACCGGCATCATGACGCAGGGATTATTTCCACGACCCGGCGAAGTGATGGATGCAATAGGAATTTTCCGTCAGTTCGAGCTGCCCCGTCTCGTAGGTTTTCGGACAGAAATAATCTTTCGGGAAAAAATGCAGCTCCCCGTCGTACACCTGATACGTGTTGTCGAGCCGAATCCCCCGACGACGGAAAATTTTCGAGATGATCAGCGTATTGGGGGTATCGTTCAGGCGGCCATACCAGCGGACGAAAGGCTTGCCGTCATAATAGTTCATCAGCATATCGAGCCAAGGCGCCCCTTTCCTGGAGGCAAGCAGTCCCGTCGGCAGCAGACAGTTGGATTCGAATCCCGTAAAGCCGGGCAGGCCCAGCAGATCGTCCAGACTGCGCAACACTTCCACGTCGGTATCCATATAGATTCCGCCGAAACTTTTCAGGGCATACAGCCGGACATAGTCGGTGACGAACGCGAACTTGCGCCGCTCGTATGCCTGACGGGTGAACCGCAGCCGGTTCACGTCGAAACTGTCCTCGTTCCAAAGCTTGAGCTCGTAGTCGGGAAGAAACTTCCGCCACGAGGCCAGGCAATGCTCCGCCAGTTCGGGCATCTTTCCCCGGCCGAACCAGCAATAGTGAATGATTTTCGGTATCATACGTCGCCGTTTATCCGACAAATATAGCAATTTTCCGCTCTTGCGGAACGGCCGGCCCGGCCGGAGGGCGCTCCGTCGTCTTCCCGAGGTCACAAATCTTGGGGAATCGGACCGTGTTAGTCGGTATTTTTTCGTACATTTGCGCACATTACCAAAAGACACTAACACTCCGGACAATGGCATTACAATGCGGAATCGTAGGCCTGCCCAACGTAGGCAAGTCGACGCTGTTCAACTGTCTGTCGAACGCCAAGGCGCAGGCGGCGAATTTTCCTTTCTGTACGATAGAACCCAACGTCGGGGTCATCACGGTGCCCGACGAGCGGATCGTGAACCTCGCGAAAATAGACAACCCGAAGAAAATCATCCCCACGACGATCGAGATCGTCGATATAGCCGGTCTGGTCAAGGGCGCGTCCAAAGGCGAGGGGCTGGGCAACAAGTTTCTGGCCAACATCCGCGAGACGGACGCGATCATCCACGTGCTGCGCTGCTTCGAGAACGACAACATCACGCATGTGGACGGAACGATCGACCCGGTGCGCGACAAGGAGATCATCGACACGGAACTCCAGCTCAAGGACCTCGAAACGGTCGAGAGCCGCATCGGCAAGGTGAGCAAGCAGGCCGCCACGGGCGACAAGACGGCCAAACGGCTGTTCGACATCCTCTCGCGCTACAAAGCGGCGCTCGAACAGGGCAAAAGCGCCCGGACCGTCGAACTCGACAAGGAGGACCGCAAAGCGGTACACGACTTGCATCTGCTGACCGACAAGCCGGTGCTGTACGTCTGCAACGTGGACGAAAAGAGCGCGGCGAAAGGCAACTCCCATGTGGATGCCGTCCGCGAGGCGATCCGCGACGAGAATGCCGAACTGCTGATCGTAGCGGCGGCGACCGAGGCCGACATCGCCGAACTGGAGACCTACGAGGAACGGCAGATGTTTCTGGAGGAGGCAGGACTCAGCGAGTCGGGCGTCAGCCGGCTGATCCGCTCGGCATACAAGCTGCTCGATCTGGAGACCTATTTCACGACGGGACCGGACGAGACCCGCGCATGGACATACCGCAAGGGGACCAAAGCCCCTCAGGCCGCCGGCATCATCCATACCGACTTCGAGCGGGGGTTCATCCGCGCCGAAGTGATCAAGTACGGCGACTACGTCGCGCTCGGCTCCGAGAAAGCCTGCCGCGAGGCCGGCAAGATCGCGGTCGAGGGCAAGGAGTACGTCGTGCAGGACGGCGACATCATGCACTTCCTGTTCAACGTATAGCGAAAGAACAACCTGAAATACTATAAAACCGTAAACTCATGGCAACTGCAAACAAATCAGGCAACCTCTACCTGAAACTGGTCCCGATCATGCTCTCGTTCTTCGCGATGAGCTTCGTCGATCTGGTGGGAACCGGAACGAACTTCATCAAAAAAGACTTCGGGCTGTCGGACACCATGGCCGGACTGTTCCCGCTGATGGTATTCCTGTGGTTTCTGATCTTTTCCGTGCCGACGGGCCTGCTGATGAACCGTATCGGCCGGCGCAAAACGGTACTGATCAGTTTGGTGGTCACGGCGCTCGCGCTGCTGCTGCCCGTACTCACCATCCCGATGCCGCACAATACGGCATCGTTCACGATCATGCTCGTGTCGTTCTGCCTGCTGGGCATCGGCAACGCGATCATGCAGGTCTCGCTGAACCCGCTGCTGTCGAATATCGTGCACGGCGACCGGCTGGCCAGCGCTCTGACGCTGGGGCAGTTCGTCAAGGCGATCGGCTCGTTCGTCGCTCCGATCATCGCCGGGTGGGCCGCCCTCGAGTTCGGAAATTGGAAACTGCTCTACCCGATCTTCACGGGTATCTCGATTCTGGCCGTGCTGTCGCTCGGCGTAACGAAGATCGAGGAGGAGGACGAGAAGGGAGAAGCCTCCACGTTCCGGCAGTGCCTCGCGCTGCTGGGCAACGGATTCGTGCTGCTCGCCTTTCTGGGAATCGTTTGCCACGTGGGTATCGACGTCGGCATGAACCTGACGGCTCCGAAGATATTGCAGGAGCGTCTGGGCATCGGCATCGAGCAGGCCGCCTACGCGACGAGCATCTATTTTCTGTTCCGTACGATCGGGAGCTTCGCCGGCGCATTCCTGCTGGCTCGTTTCGCGGCCCGGCCGTTCTTTCTGGTCAGCGTGCTGATGATGATCGTCGCCCTCGCCGGGCTTTTCTTCTCGCACGACCAAACGGTGATCTCGATCTGCATCGCGCTGTTCGGCCTCGGCAACTCGAACGTTTTCTCGGTCGTCTTCTCGCAGGCGCTGCTGCACATGCCCGATAAGAAGAACGAAGTATCGGGCCTGATGATCATGGGCCTGTTCGGCGGCGCCGTGTTCGCGCTGCCGATGGGTATGGCTGCCGACTCGCTGGGATCGCAAGCCGGAGCGCTGGCCGTGATGATGATCGGCGTGCTGTACCTGCTGTTCTTTACCAAGAAAATCAGAACCAACCGATAAGGCTTATGAACGGTCCGCTCATCGTAGGCATAGGCGAAATCCTGTGGGACGTCCTGCCCGAAGGGAAAAAACTGGGCGGAGCGCCGTCCAACTTTGCCTATCACGTATCGCAACTGGGTCTGGCAAGCTGCGTGGCGAGCGCTATCGGCGGCGACGCGCTCGGACAGGAAGCGGCCGGCACGCTCGACGGCAAACGGGTAACTCACCTGTTGCAACGAGTAGACTTTCCTACCGGCACCGTGCAAGTCGAACTCGATGCGCGAGGCGTACCGCGCTACGATATCCGCACCGGCGTGGCATGGGACAACATCCCCTACACCGACGCGCTCGATGCCTTGGCCGAACGGACGCGGGCCGTTTGTTTCGGATCGCTCGCCCAACGAAGCCCCGTTTCTCGAGAGACGATCGCCCGGTTTCTCGACCGGATGCCCGACGACGGCGACCGCTACCGGATATTCGATATCAACCTCCGGCAGGACTTTTATACGAAGGAAGTGATCGAACGATCGCTCGAGAAGTGCAACGTACTGAAGATAAACGACGAAGAGCTGGTCATTGTGAACCGATTGTTCGGCTATCCGGGCATCGATCTGCAGGACACCTGCCGGACGCTGATCGCGCGGTACGGACTCCGATACCTGATCCTGACGCTCGGAGCGAACGGGAGCTACGTGTTCCCGCAGCACGGGGAAGCCTCGTTCTGCGAGACGCCGAAAGTGGAGGTCGCCGACACGGTGGGCGCCGGCGACTCGTTCACGGCCGGGTTCTGCTCGGCTCTGCTGCGAGGTAAGACAATGCGCGAGGCCCACAGACTGGCCGTCGACGTGTCGGCTTATGTCTGCACTCAGCACGGAGCGATGCCCGTCCTGCCCGAATCGCTGAAAAAGCGATTGGAATAAAGACAGCGGCCGTTGTACGGTCGGCAGAACGGACGTTCGTCGAACGTTTTTTGAAAGCCAAGCACTTCAATGTCCGCCGGACCCGAGACGACAGGAGAAGCTCCAACGGAAACGCCGGCGGTATGGGGACCGAGCGAAACCGCATCGGAGCAAACTCCGGAAGCGAGAGGAAGCGGTTCCGCTACGGCATCCGGAAAACGAAAAAGAGAAGATCGAGAAATGAAACAGAACATTTGGAGCGCAGCCGTCATCGGTCTGTGCGTTATTCTGACGGCCGCCGTCCTGGGCGGAGCCTACAAGCACAAATACCGCTCGCAGAACCGGATCGTCGTAACCGGACTGGGCGAGCGCCAGTTCACGTCGGATTTGATCGTATGGAAAGGCTGGATCGTCGAGCAGGCTCCGGCGATCGAAAGCGGTTATGCCGCATTGGAAGCCAACAAGCGCAAGGTGCAGGAATATCTTCGCAGCAGGGGAATCGCCGACAGTGCCGTACTGTTCATGTTCGTCAACGTGAACCGACAGACCGAGTCGGTCTATCAGGACGGCCGGTACGTAGGCGACCGCTTCACGGGGTATGAGCTGCGGCAGGAGTTCCGCATCGAGTCGACCGACGTGGAGGCCGTCGAAAGCGTATCGCGCGAAATCTCGTCGCTGATCGCCCAAGGGGTCCGGATGGACGCCGAACAACCGGAGTATTTCTACACGAAGCTGTCGGACCTGAAGCTCGAACTGATCGAAGAGGCGACGGCCGACGCGCGTGCCCGAGCCGAGATCATCGCCCGCAACGCCTCGTCGTCGCTCGGCCGGCTCGCGAACGGCCGCATGGGCGTATTCCAGATTACCGGAGCCAACTCGAACGAGGCGCTGTCGGCCGGCGGCAACTATAATTCGGCCTCGAAGAACAAAAAAGCCAGCATCACGATGCGGCTGGAATACATCACGAAATAAACGGAAAAGAACTCACATGGAACGAAAAGTCAGAGTACGATTCGCGCCCAGTCCGACGGGCCCGCTGCACATGGGCGGCGTCCGTACGGCGCTGTACAACTACCTGTTCGCCCGCCAGCACGGCGGAGACTTCATCCTCCGCATCGAAGACACCGATTCGCAGCGGTTCGTGCCGGGAGCGGAGAAATATATCCTCGACTCGCTCGCATGGTGCGGGATACGCATCGACGAGGGGGTCGCCGAAGGAGGACCGCACGCCCCGTATCGGCAGAGCGAGCGCCGCGAAATCTATCTGAAATACGCACAGCAGCTCGTCGAATCGGGTCACGCCTACTATGCGTTCGACACGCAGGAGGAGCTCGCCTCGATCCGGGCCGAGGCCGAATCGCGGGGCCAGACGTTCGCCTATAACCACGAGGTACGGGGCCGGCTAGCCACGTCGCTCGCGCTGCCGGCCGAGGAAGTGCGCCGGAGAATGGAAGCCGGCGAACCGTGGGTCGTACGCTTCATGATGCCCGAAAACGAGCAGGTGCATATGCACGACCTGATCCGGGGCGACGTGACGGTCAACACGTCGACGCTGGACGACAAAGTGCTCTACAAGTCGGCCGACGCGCTTCCGACGTATCATCTGGCCAATATCGTCGACGATCACCTGATGGAGATATCGCATGTGATCCGGGGCGAAGAGTGGCTGCCGTCGCTGCCGCTGCACTACCTGCTCTACCGGGCTTTCGGCTGGAGCGACTCGCAGCCCGAGTTCGCCCACCTGCCGTTGCTGCTCAAGCCGACCGGAGGCGGCAAGCTCAGCAAGCGCGACGGCGACAAGATGGGCTTCCCGGTCTTCCCGCTGCGCTGGGTGTCGCCCGACGGCGAAACGGCGCACGGATACCGCGAGGACGGCTATTTTCCCGAAGCGTTCGTCAACATGCTGGCGCTGCTGGGCTGGAACCCCGGAACGGAACAGGAGATCTTCTCGATGGACGAACTGATCGGAGCTTTCTCGCTCGAACGGGTCAGCAAAAGCGGCGCCCGGTTCAACCCCGAAAAAGCCCGCTGGTTCAACGCGCAGTACCTGCACGCGAAAAGCGATGCCGAACTGGCCGGAATACTGATGCCCGTGCTGAAGGAAAAGGGAATCGAAGCGGGAAAGGATCGGGCCGAAAAGGCCGTAGCGCTGATCAAGGAGCGCGCCACGTTCCCTCAGGAGCTGTGGAACCTGTCGTGGTTCTTGTTCAAAGCGCCCGAAGAGTACGAGGAGAAAGGCGTTGCCAAATTCTGGAAAGGAGAGAACCCGGCCCGGATCGCCGCGCTGAAGGAAGTGATCGCCGGCATCGACGACTTCACGAAGGAAAACGCCGAGCGGATCGTGCACGACTGGATCGTGGCCCGAGAGTATCCGATGGGACAGGTGATGAACTCGCTGCGACTGACGCTCGTCGGAGCCGGCTCCGGCCCGAGCATCTTCGACATCTGCGAGATCATCGGCAAGGAGGAAACGCTCCGGCGTATCGACGCGGCGCTCGACAAGTTGGGACGACAGGCGATCGGTTGACACTAGCGCGAGCCATCGAACGGCTACGGCCGGCGGCCGTACCGGTAAAAGCTCGGCTGAAGCGGCAAGAGCATGAACGAGGAGAAGCCTTTCTTAGGCTTCTCCTCGTTCCGTGCAGAACCGGAGCGAAAACTTTCCCGGCGACGATTCCGCCTTCCCCCCGCAACTTCGGGATACCCGGACCGTGAACAATATCGGATGCCGTACGTCCAAAAACCGAGGAGGGAGGTCATAAAATCCTTACAAATGGCTCTTCATCCGGAAGAAACGGCAAGAACGCCTTGTCCGAAGGGGAAGGCGACGGTACCAGCAACGTTTAAAGGGGGGAGAGGAGCAGTCCCGCCGGCGTCTTTCTTCGGAGACGACCCGGCTCAACGGCTCGACCGGACATCCGCTGCCCGGCAATCGTAATTCGGCACGCCTTTCCGGCCCGCAGGAAACAAATCACGCGCTCCGGTCGGGCACAAAGCCGGTTCTGCAAAGCGACAGCGAACTATTCGTGATGATAGGGCTCGTTGCGGATAATCGTAAAGGCCCGGTAAAGCTGCTCGGCGAAAAGGGCGCGCACGATCTGATGGGAAAAGGTCATGGCCGAAAGCGACAACCGGCCGTCGGCCCGCTCGTACACTTTCGGCGAGAAACCGTAAGGCCCGCCTATCACGAAACAGAGCCTGCGCAATCCGCTGTTCATCCGCTTTTGCAGCCACAGCGCGAAATCGACCGAGCGCAGCTGGGCTCCTTTTTCGTCGAGCAGCACGACATAGTCGCCCTCGCCGAACTGCCGCAACAGCGCCTCGCCCTCCTGCCGTTTCTGGCTTTCGGCCGACAGGCTCCGGGTATTCTTCAGGTCGGGCAGTTCCGTAAGCGTCACCTTCGCATAGAAATTCAAGCGCTTCAGATAAGCCGCCACGAGCGAGCGCACTTCGGCCTGGTCGGTCTTGCCGACGACGATCAGATCGACTTTCATCGGCGGCGCGCGGAGGCTTTGCCCTTGGGTTTGGCGGCCGGCTGCTTCTGAGCGGCGGCCGAGTTCAGGTAGGTCCGCCCGTCACGGGTGGCAGGGAAATCGAAATCGGAGTTCCACTGCCCCTGCGCGTCGCGGTAGGTGACCAGATGCAGCGAATCGGCTGCCTTGAGCCACTGGTAAGCCTTGTAGAGGTTGTACCCGTTGCCGCAATGGCCGCCGAGCGACAGCGCGACGACCGACGTGTGATTCTTGCTCCGTCCCTGCATGGCGCACACCCGATCGATGAACTGAGGCAGGAAATCCGGCGCATTGGCCACCGAGCCGCCGACATTCGGATCGTCCGTCCGGTATCCGGCGTTGACGTTGGCCTGATCGATCACATAACAGCCCACGCGGTCGCACAGGCCGTAGAACCAAGCCGGCTGCGGATAGCTGACGCAAACCGTGTTGAATCCTCCTTTCTTCAGCGCCTTCAGTTCCCGCTCGGTCGCAGCGGCGTCCGGGGCCGCATCGTAGTCGGCCGCCGCCAGCGACGCCCTGCTGCCGTTGATCCACAGCTCCCCGTCGCGCAGCTCCACGTCCTTGAACCCGAACCGCAACGGGATATACTCGATGATACGCCCGTCGCGGCGCGTATAGAGCATCAGTTCGTACAGCGTCGGAGCGTCGGGCGTCCAGGCCGATTTCATCACATGGTAGAGAAGTTCGTGACAACGGATCGTGTCGGTGCTCTCGCCGGGAATCTCCCGCTCGACGAGGTTGTACGTCAGCAGCTTGCCGGCCGGCGAATAAATGTCGTAACCGAGCGTGACTTTCTCGGCGCTGCGGTAAGAGTTCGACATCACCACGGCGAAGTCGACATTGCCGTGCACCCGAGCCGAATCGGGACTCGTCTCGACGACGAAATCCTCGATCCGCAACTTAGGCTGAGAGTAAAGGTAAATCTTGCCGAGCGTGCCGGCGGCCGTCTGCGGAATCAGCGTTTCCATCCAGTTGCCCGCCGAGAAGCCGTACACCTCGATAGCAATCGTATTCACGCCGTCTGTCACGGCCGGGGAAATCGGAAATTCGGCGGGTGTACGGCTGTCGTTCGCGTAGCCGATCCGCCGTCCGTTCACATAGAGCGAATAGCCCCCTCCCACCCCCTCGACATGCAGGAACAGGTCGCGGTCGAGCCACAGGTAAGGAATCTCGATCTGGGCGCGGTACTGCACCAGCGGAATCTCGGCAGGCAGTTGCGGCGGCACGAGCCCTTCGAGCGGCGAGGCTCCCGCCACGGGAGCCGTGTTCGGCAACTCGGTCTGCTGCCACAGGGCGGCCGAGAAAGAGGGCAGATAGAAGTCGCGCTCTCCTCCCGAGGCCGTCGTCGAATGGCGCACCCGCCACTTGCCCTCGAGGGACACGTAATGGGGGGACCGGGAGGGATCGCCGGTCTCGGCCTGCTCGCGGGTCGAATAGCTGACGAATTCGGGCCGGGAGTCGGCCTTGCCCTCCGAGGCGACCGACGGATCGGTCCAAAAGCCTTCGGGCGCATTCTGGGCACCGAGCGCACCGAACCCCAGCAGGCTCAGCACGGACAGGCAAACGGTTCTTTTCATGGTATAGCGAATCGGAATCCTTGCGTTTCTGTTTTTCTATTTATGCTCTCCGCAGTCCGCCGCTCCCGAGACGTAAAGCACGACAACGGCAATGCCGCAAGCCCCGGGAGCGGGCGCTACTTCTGGCGGAAGAAAATCTGAATCGGCACTCCCTTGAAGTCCCACCGCTCGCGGATCTTGTTCTCCAAAAAGCGACGGTATCCCTCCTTGATATACTGCGGCAAATTGACGAAGAACGCGAAAGCCGGAGTCGGGGAAGCCAGTTGAGTGACATACTTGATGCGGATGTACTTGCCCTTGGTCGACGGCGGAGGCGTCTGCTCGATGATCGGCAGCAGATACTCGTTCAGCGCCGAAGTCGGAATCCGGCGGATGCGGGCGTAATAGACGTTCATGGCCGTCTGCAGCACGTCCAGAATACGCTGCTTGTTCAGCACCGACGTGAAGACGATCGGCACGTCGTCGAACGGAGCGATGCGGCGACGGATGCTCTCGGCATACTCCTTCATCGTATTGCTGCCCTTTTCGACCAAGTCCCACTTGTTGATGACGATCACGCAACCTTTCTTGTTCCGCTCGATCAGGCGGAAGATGTTCATGTCCTGAGCCTCCACTCCGGCCGACGCGTCGATCATCAGGATGCAGACGTCGGACGACTCGATCGAACGGATCGAGCGCAGCACGGAATAGAACTCCAGATCGTCGGTCACTTTGGTTTTCTTGCGCAAGCCGGCCGTGTCGATCAGATAGAAGTCCATGCCGAACTTGTTGTAGCGCGTCAGGATCGAGTCGCGCGTCGTCCCGGCGATCGGCGTCACGATGTTGCGCTCGCGGTCCAGCAAAGCGTTCGTCAGCGAGGACTTGCCGACGTTCGGACGGCCTACGATCGCGAACTTGGGCAGATCGTCCGTCTGCTCGGCCTCCGCGTCGGGCGGCAGCGCGGCTACGACGGCATCCATCAGATCCCCCGTCCCGCTGCCGCTGATCGACGAAATGCAGTAGGGATCGCCCAGACCGAGCGCATAGAACTCGTGCGAGCCGTACACCAGGTTATTGTTGTCCACCTTGTTGACGACGAGAATCACTTTCTTCGACGTACGGCGCAGCAGATCGGCCACCGCCATGTCCAGATCGGTGATCCCGGTCGACACTTCGACCAAAAACAGAATCACGTCGGCCTCCTCGACGGCCAGCACCACCTGCTTGCGGATTTCCTCCTCGAAAATATCCTCTCCGCCCAGCGCGTATCCGCCCGTATCGATCACCGAAAACTCGCGGCCGTTCCAGTCGGTCTTGCCGTAATGGCGGTCGCGCGTCGTACCGGCCGTATCGTTCACGATCGCCTTGCGCATGCCGACCAAGCGGTTGAACAGCGTGCTCTTGCCGACGTTCGGACGGCCCACGATAGCTACTATACTCATCTTCTATTGACTTCAGATTGACCCCTGCGGTTCCCCGCATGGGTCAAAGATAGGTAATTTTTCTGTAAAAACCGGTCCGCTCAGCCGCCCTGCCGACGCTTTCCGAAAACCGAGAGCGCCCCGCGCAGCGCGTCCGGAAACCGCATATGGAAACCACGCGCGCATGCCGACCAAGCGGTCGAACAGCGTGCTCTTGCCAACGTTCGGGCGCCCCACGATAGCTACTATACTCAATCTTATACTGACTTCAGATTGACCCATACGGTTTTCCGCAAGGGAAGCCGCGCACAAGCCGGCCAAGCAAAACGGCACGGAAACGCCCCGAACGGAATCCGCCAACCCGACGCCGTCCCCGTCGGAACGAACACCTGCGACCGGCTACCGCTCGCCCCGGACGGCACGGAAATCGGCCTCGCGCTGCTCGGGCGCATCGATGCCGTAGCCGGTAGCCATGACGGGAGCCCGGTCGCGCAAGGCATCCTGCCCGACGGCCGCCTCCAGCGCACGGCGGTCGTCGGCTCCCTGACGGACGAGCTCCCCGATATCGTCCGAGCCGATGCTTTCTTCCGGCTTGCCGAGCAGTACGGACAGGGCGTACAGCGCCCAACGGCGCGCGTCGGCCTCGTAGCGTCGGTCGATCTCGCGGAAAGCCTCTTCCAGACGGTTCAGATCGTCGATCTCGCCCCGGTCTATCCGGTCGAGCAGCGCCTCGACACGGCTGCGGGGCGCGATCAGGCCGGCCAGATCGACCCACTGCCGGAGCGACGCATCCGGCCGGGCATCGGCCATCCCTTCGCCCAGCAGTCCGGCCAGATAGGAGCGAAGGGCCTGCCGGTAGAGCACGAGTCCCTTGCGGAGCGAGGGCATCTTGATCTTCACCCGGTTCCACGTGACGGCCTCGGCTGTGGGATGGCGCTCGAGCAACGTCTCGCACTCGCCTATGGCGTCGAGCACCCGGCCGGCCGTATAGGGATTCATCATATCGTAACGGATCAGGTCGTGCGCGACTCCCCGTCGGCGGTCGCGCCGGGGCCATTTACCGATGTCGCGGGCCGTTCCGCAACTGCGGATATTGACGGCGGGCAGCAATACCGAGTCGCCGGCCTCCTCGACCAGATACGAAAATGGCATCCGTTCGGTATCGTGATGATTGTAGTGACGGCCGGTCACGATCGTGAACGCGCCGGTCGAAGCGGGCAACAGCACATAGGCGTCGCTGCCGAACTTGCATCCCCGCAGGTGAACCCCCTGATGTACGGGTCCCGACTTGTACATGTGATTGCTCTGGTTGGCTCCGCTACCGGCATTGAAAAACGAGAAGTATCCGGCGATCAGCAGCGTCGAACGATGATGCGAAACGGTATACGGCCCGGCGAAAACGGCGCACGCCTCGCCGTGATTGAGATGGCTGTTCGCAAAAAAGAGCGAGTTCTCGGCCGAGAATCCGTTCTCGATCACCACGCCCTCGCCGACGAAACAGCGGCGCAGCATCGATCCGGTATCGACCGTAGCCGAGCAAGCGACGACGAAGTCGCTCGCCGTCACGCCCGATCCGATCCTCGAGGGGGACTCGAACGTGCTGTTCAACGTTCCGTTGCAGAGCGACGCGGCTCCGTCGATCGAAGCGCCCTCTCCGACCGAGACGTTCAGCAGCGACAGCGTGTTGACCACCGAGCTGCCCCGGCCGATCGCGCCGCGCGATGCCGTCCGGCTCTCAGCGTACCGGGCGATCAGGCCGCGCAGCCGCTCGACGGTCCGAGTCCGGTGGCGGTACATGGCCAGCACGTAAGCGATCTGGGCCGTCAAGCCGTCGTATATCGGGACCTCGCGCCCCCCGGCTTCGTTGATCGTCGCGACCTCGACCCCGTTCCCGAACGACGAACGCCCGTCGCAGATGATCTGCCCGACGTTCTCGATCACCGCGCCGTCTTCCACGTCATACCGGGCCATATAGCGTCCGACGTTGGCGATCAGCACGCCGTCGCCCACCGTACAGTCGTGAAGCGCCGCACGGTATATGCCGCTGCGGCGGACCACGCCTCCCGGCAACTCGACCGGCGTACCGTTGGCGCCGAGCCGGACCTTTCCGCCGAAATGAGCGTCCCGGACGAAATCGGTCCGGAAGCCGTCCCCCACCTCGATCGAATCCCACGAGTCGGACGTGCACCCCTGAGCCTGCAAAGCCGCCCTCTGAGACTCGGAAAGCTTGCTATACTTTTCCTTCATACCCGCATGATAATGACATGGCCGCAACGACTCCGCAAAACAGGGACCGAAAGCCTCTTTCCCGAATCGGCAAGCGCCGTTTCCGGCAAATATGCCCCATTATTTCAATATTAGCAAATTAGTACGTAGCTTTGCAGAGGTCTGCTTTCGGTTTCCGCCTCGGAAGCGAGGCTCCCGGCAAAGACGCCGCGAAGCCCGCCGACGGGAGGTTTTACGGATGCAACGTTTCGGACCGCAATAACATCTATAAGGAATACGTTATCCTTTTGCGTCGCAAAACGCGCGCAAGCTTTCGACCGAATGAATGACAAACCGCAAAAATCAAATGAACAATAAACCGCAAAACATGAAAAAGCTATTGCTTCTGATGGCCGGGTGCGCCGCCCTGTTTTCCTCTTGTCTGAAGGACTACGAAGGAACCAGCGCCCCGTCGACGCTTCCCTACTATTCCCTTTACATCAACACGATGAACCAAAGCGTGTTCTCGCTCGATCCTTTCGACGTCGCATTCCGGCTCAATACGCTGATCGTCGAGGGAAACGGCGACTACGAGGCCGCCCCTCAGGGAGTCAGGGACACGCTGTTCGCTCCGGGAACGATCCTCAGCTACAACGAGACGGACGGCCGCTATACCCTTCAGTACAACGGCCGGGCCCCTCACATGAAAAACGACTATACGCGTATGGGCGACCTGATAATCAAAACGAACGGATACGCTACGCTGACCGAACCGGGGGCCCGCTGGAACATCGAGTTCCCCAGCGAAACGAAATACAGAATAGTCGACGGAAGCGCCTCGGTAAGCATGACCTCCACCAGCTATATAGTCAGCCTGACGAGCACGAACCAGTGGGCCGTCACGATGAGCGGAATGGCCACGACGCAATCGGCCAGCAACCTGAGCTCGGACTGGAACGGAACCTACCGGATCGTACAGCTCTCCGGCGACCAGACGTACGATGCGATCAAAGCCTCGCACTACACGATTTCGACAGAGATACTCTACGGCAAGTCGATGTACGAAATGTACACGTCTTCCGACAAGAACGAGTTACGGATCAACACGAAGACCACCGTTCCTTTCTATTATAATCCGGAATGCTCGACCCGGAATCCCGTCGCCCAAGGGAAGCTGACGATCTATCTGGCGAGCGATGTAGCGGGACAGTACCCGATCGATATCGAGCTTCTCGGAGAGAACAACCCGAAACTGTGCAACCCCAAGACCAAAGTCACTATCGGGGAATATTCGGACGAATACGGCGGCAGCAACTGATTCGCCGCTTCTTATCCAGTTTTATCCAAGCGCCCGAACCGACCGGATTCGGGCGCTTTCGTTGTCGCACCGACGGCAAGTAAAAGAAAACCGATACCCGGCCGGACCGCCCGTCGGCAGCCATTTTCGGAACCCGGGAAGACGACTTTTGAATTAAATTTACGATATTTGCGTTCAGAACCGCTTTCGGTGCCGTGACAAAGGCAAGCCTCATTATCACGATGCAGGAAACGGATGACGCGCAAACTACTAAAAGACGAAATATGCCAGACAGCAGAACGAAAATCGCGGAGTTGCTCCGATCGACGGCGCCGGGAACGGACGTGGTCGTCAAAGGATGGGTACGGACCAAACGGGGAAATAAGAACGTGGCCTTCATCGCCGTCAACGACGGTTCGATCATTCACAACATTCAGATCGTGGCCGATGTCGCCCGATTCGACGACAGCCTGCTCAAAAAGATTACGACCGGATCGTGCATAAAGGTCGAGGGCCGTCTGGTCGAGTCGCTCGGTTCGGGGCAGCCCGTCGAGGTACAGGCCGAGCGCATCGAGCTGTACGGGACCGCCGACCCGGAAACCTATCCGTTGCAGAAAAAAGGACATACGCTCGAGTTCCTGCGCGAGATCGCCTACCTGCGCCCGCGCACGAACACGTTCGGAGCCGTACTGCGCATCCGCCACGCCATGGCCTACGCGATACACAAGTATTTCAACGACAGGGGATTCTTCTATCTCCACACTCCGCTGATCACGGGCAGCGACGCCGAGGGCGCCGGCGCCATGTTTCAGGTCACGACGCTCGACCTGAACAACGTGCCGAGGAACGACGCAGGAGAGGTAGACTATGCGCAGGATTTCTTCGGCAAACCCTGCAACCTGACCGTGTCGGGCCAGCTCGAGGGAGAGCTCGGCGCGCTGGCGCTGTCGCAGATCTACACGTTCGGGCCGACGTTCCGGGCCGAAAACTCGAATACGCCCCGACATTTGGCCGAATTCTGGATGATCGAGCCCGAAATGGCGTTCTATGAGCTGGAAGACAACATGGAGCTGGCCGAGGACTTCCTCAAGTACCTGATCCGGTACGCGCTCGAAAACTGCGCGGACGATCTGGCGTTTCTGGCCAAGATGTACGACGGAGAATTGCTCGAGCGACTTCGTTTCGTCGTCGAGAACGATTTCGTGCGGCTGGACTATACCGAAGGGATCGAAATCCTCGAGAAAAGCGGCGAGAAGTTCGAGTTCCCGGTCAGTTGGGGCCTCGACCTGCAGAGCGAGCACGAACGTTATCTGGTCGAGCGCCACTTCAAGAAGCCGGTTATCCTGATCAACTACCCGAAAGAGATCAAGGCGTTCTACATGAAGCAGAACGAAGACGGCAAGACGGTACGCGCCATGGACGTGCTGTTCCCGAAGATCGGGGAGATCATCGGCGGTTCGCAGCGCGAGGAGAATCTCGACAAGCTGCGGGCCCGGGTCGACGAGCTGGGCATTCCGCAAAAGGACATCTGGTGGTACCTCGACACGAGACGATGGGGCAGCGCGCCGCACAGCGGCTTCGGGCTCGGATTCGAGCGGCTGCTGCTGTTCGTCACGGGCATGGCCAACATACGCGACGTGATTCCGTTCCCCCGCACGCCGAAAAGCGCCGAATTCTAAGCGTTGTCCGATTGTGCGATCCGCAGGCGAAAGATCGCTATCACTTACGACTTATCACGACACAAAGTCCCCTTTCACGGGGGCTTTTGTCAAATAGATTATGCGTATCTTTGTCCTATACGAACCGAGCATACCATAATTTATTTAACCGCTATGAAATATGTCTAACATCAACCAACGCCAGGTACAGAAACTGCTGCAGAAACTATCGCCGCAGCAGATCCAGATGATCAAACTGCTGGAGTTGCCCGCCGTTCAGCTCGAACAGCGCGTCAAGCAGGAGATCGAGGAAAACCCCGTACTGGAGGAAGAAGCCACCGAGGAAAACGACGAGCAGCAAACCAAAGAGGTTTCCGTCGAGGAATACTTCGCCGAGGACGATACGCCGCGGTACAAATATCACGCCAACAATTATTCGAAGGACGACCAGAAACGCCCCGTCTACCTGACCGAGGGAATGTCGTTCCACGAGAACCTGATCGAGCAGCTCGGCTTCAAGAACCTCTCTCCGCGCGAGATGACCCTCGGGCAATACCTGATCGGCAGCATCGACGACGACGGGTACCTGCGGCGCAGCCTGAGCTCGATCGCGGACGATATCGCGTTCAGCCTCGGAATCGAGACGACCGAGCAGGAGCTGGAAAACGTACTGAAAGTCATCCACGAACTGGAGCCCACGGGCGTCGGGTCGCGTAATCTGCAGGAATGCCTGCTGCTCCAGATGCATGCCATGCCCCAGCACAGCGAGGCACAGAAACTGGCCATGAAAATACTGACCAACTATTTCGACGAGTTCACGAAGAAGCATTACGAAAAGCTGATGTCGCGGCTGAGCGTCGGCGAGGACGAGTTCCGGGACGCGATCGAGGAGATCGTCCGCCTGTCGCCCAAACCCGGCAACCTGTACAGCGACGGGAAGAACGACAACCAGCCCTATATCATACCGGACTTTACGCTCGACTATCAGAACGGCATCTTCGAGCTGAGCCTCAACTCGTCGAACATCCCCGACATCAAAGTCAACCGGCGCTACGTCGAGATGATCCGCGAGATGGCCACCCGGGGCGGGCAGAGTACCGAGGCCGACCGCGAGGCGATCCAGTTCGTCAAGAACAAGATCGACTCGGCCAAATGGTTCATTTCGGCGATCAAGCAGCGCCACGACACGCTGATGCATACGATGCAGGCCATACTGGACTATCAGCGCGAGTACTTCATCGACGGCGACCAGTCGAAGTTGCGCCCGATGATCCTCAAGGACATCGCCGACGCGACGAATCTCGACGTATCGACGATCTCGCGCGTGGTGAACAGCAAGTACGTGCAGACGCAATTCGGAATCATACCGCTCAAGCGGCTGTTCTCGGAGGCGATGCAGACCGACAGCGGCGAGGAAGTGTCGTCGTACGAGATCAAGAACCTCCTCTCGGAGTGCATCGACAAGGAGGACAAGCGCAAGCCGCTGACGGACGAGGTGCTGATGGATATCCTCAACGCCAAAGGCTACCACATCGCCCGGCGCACGGTGGCCAAGTACCGCGAAATGCTCGGCATTCCGGTCGCTCGGCTCCGCAAGCAGCTATAGCGGTCGCCGTCCGCGCGGCGAGCCATGCGGGCGAACAGCACGCGGAAGCAGACCGAGGCTCGGCTCCGTATCGGCCGGGGCCCGCCCTCGGAAATTCGCCATGGCCCAGAACGGCGCGATCCGCACTCCTTTTTCGCCATACGCAGTTTTGCAACACACGGTCCCGATTTACGGAATCCCGATCCGGGCAGAGCCGAGACTCGAGAGCGTACCCTACGGTAAACGCGCGTACCGACGCGCCTGAAGGACGGAACCTTTCGGGCCGGTTCTTGCAGGTATGCCGCAACGAAGCGGGATCGTAAGGCGCAAAGGCCGCTCTCTACGACGAAATAAAAGACCCGAGCGACAATCCGGATTTTTTCCTTAACTTAGGCCGCCTGAAACACGCTTGTCCATGAAAAATCCATACGACCGCCTCAGCCGGGCGATATCCTACGCTCTGCACCCTCTGATCGTTCCGACGATCGCCGCGCTGCTCCTGCTGTTCGGCCCGACCGTCATGTCCAATCTGCCGGCCGAGGCCCGCTGGTTCATCGCAGCGGTCGTCCTGCTCAACACGCTGATACTTCCGGCCTTCTCGCTGGCCGTACTGAAACTGTTCGGCGGTCTGTCCGACCTCAGGCTGCAAAGTCAGAGACAGCGCATGCTGCCGATGGGTATCGTAGCCGTCTGCTATATGCTGTGCATTCTGTCGTTTCGGCAAATGACGGTCGCTTTTCTGGTCGACCGGTTTCTGATCGCGGCGCTCTGCTGCGTAGTGATCGCGTTCGTCGTCAACCTCTACTGGAAAATCAGTCTCCACATGACAGCGGCAGGCGGCCTGCTGGGTATGATGATCGTGATGAATTACACGGGACTGGCGCAGTTTCGGACTGCGCTCATCGTCCTGACCGTTCTGACGGGCGCGCTCGGCAGCGCCCGCCTGCAACTGGGCAGCCACAGTCTCGCTCAGGTCGGGGCCGGTGCGGCGGCAGGCGTAGCCGTCACGGCGGCCACCGTGCTGCTGATCTGACACAGGCGCTTTTGCCCGGTCGGTCCGTCCGAAATGCTTGGTTTTTCAAGCCTTATTCGCTATTTTTGACCGAAACCTAACAAACTCTGCCGATATGAATAAAAAATCGTTGCTTGCCGCAGCCGCACTGCTGCTGGGCTTGTCCGGCTCCGCCCAATGGCAGCCGGCCGGGGACAAGATCAAAACGCCATGGGCCGAAAAGGTCGACCCGGCCTGCCCGCTGAACGAATACCCGCGCCCTCTGGCGGAAAGAGCGCGATGGAAAAATCTGAACGGACTGTGGAATTACTCGATCGTCCCGGCCGGAACGCCTGCCGAAGCCTACGATGGCCAAATTCTCGTACCGTTCGCCGTCGAGTCGAGCCTGTCGGGCGTAGGCAAGCGGCTCGGAGCCGAAAACGAGCTGTGGTACGCCCGCACGTTCGTCGTCCCGACCGACTGGAGCGGCGACCGGATACTGCTCCACTTCGGCGCCGTAGACTGGAAAGCCGACGTCTGGGTCAACGACGTGCAGGTAGGCAGCCACACGGGCGGCTATGCTCCGTTCACGTTCGACGTGACGGCAGCGCTGCACAGGAAAGGAGAAAACACGTTGAAAGTCCGGGTTTGGGACCCGACCGAGCGAGGCGAGCAGCCGCGCGGCAAGCAGACGTCCGCCCCCGGCGGAATCTGGTACACGCCGGTCAGCGGGATCTGGCAGACGGTCTGGCTCGAACCGGTTCCGCAACGATACATCGCCGGGCTGCGGACGACGCCCGACATCGACCGCCGCACGCTGCGCATCGAAGCCGACGTGCCCGATGCGGGGCCGAACGACCGGATCGAAGTGACGGTCATGGACGGCGAGCGAACGGTCGCTACCGCCGTGGCCCTGCCGGGCGTGGCGGCCGAAGCGGCCATGCCGGCCGATATGAAACTGTGGAGTCCCGACTCGCCTTTCCTGTACGACCTGCGGGTAACGCTCAAATCCGGCAAGGAAACGGTCGACGAGGTGAAAAGCTACGCGGCCATGCGCAAATTTTCGACGGCCCGCGATGCGGACGGCATCGTCCGGCTGCAGCTCAATAACCGCGACCTGTTCATGTTCGGACCGCTCGATCAGGGCTGGTGGCCCGACGGACTTTACACGGCCCCGACGGACGAGGCGCTCGAATACGACGTAATCAAGACCAAGCAATGGGGATTCAACATGATCCGCAAGCACGTCAAAGTCGAGCCGGCCCGCTGGTACACGCACTGCGACCGGCACGGAATCATCGTCTGGCAGGACATGCCCAGCAGCACGGGCGGACCGCAATGGCAGATGGAACAATATTTCGACGGAGCCGAATGGCAGCGGTCGCCGGAATCGGAAGCCGACTTCCGCAAGGAATGGCAGGAAATCATGGACTATCTCTACTCAAATCCGTGCATCGGCGTTTGGGTTCCGTTCAACGAGGCGTGGGGCCAGTTCGAAACCGCAGAGATCGCGCAATGGACCAAGACGCACGATCCGACCCGTCTGGTGAATCCGGCCAGCGGAGGCAATCACTACCCCTGCGGCGACATGCTCGACCTGCACCACTACCCGGACCCCGAAATGTATCTCTACGACGCGAAGCGCGCGACCGTGCTCGGCGAATACGGAGGAATCGGCATGGCGGCCGAGGGGCATCTGTGGGAGCCGGACCGCAACTGGGGATACGTCCAGTTCAAGACACCGACGGAGGTGACCGAAGCCTATCTCCGCTACACGGGCATGCTGCTCGACATGATCCCGCGCGGATTCTCGGCCGGCGTCTACACGCAGACGAGCGACGTGGAAATCGAAGTGAACGGACTGATGACCTACGACCGGAAAAAGATCAAGATCGACGAAGCCAAGGTACGCGAGATCAACCAAGCGATCTGCCGCTCGCTGGAGCACAAAGATAAAACGGCACGAAAACAATAATACGGCTCACTCTCCCGTTTCGCAAGAGGGTTCCAGATAACAAACAAGACGGTCTTATTCGATAAGCGGCGGACGGAAGACGTTCCGCCGCTTGTTTTTTGGCATGGACTTTGCGGTACTCACAATCGAAAGGCGTTCCGCCATGCACGGTTTTCGGAAACGGCAAAACGGAAGATCGGATTTTCGGCACGGTATTTGAAGTATTCCGAAAGCAGAAAGCGATGACGCGAAACAAGTCGCACGAAATTTGGCACAGAGTTTGAAATATACGCTTTAGAAAGTAAAGTGGACAAGCAACAAGGTTTCTTCATTTATTTAAGTTTGGGTTAGTAGTTTAGGGATGCAAGTCCCGCAGAAGGAGGCAGCCGCGACGGCTCCCTCCTTTTTGTTTTCGGGCAAGACGAACCCGCGCAGCCCGCTCGGGAGTCCGCGAAACACGAAGGCTGTAGAAACAGGCTGAGCATCCGCTGGTTTTCCACACTGCGCGCTCCACACATTTCCACAGAATACCACACTTCTCCACATGCAGGGTTTCCGTCGCACACGCCATGCGGCCGGCCGATGAAATCGAGGGCGGACAAGGAATGCAGAGCATAACCCGCGCCCGGGTACCGGAGAGGTGACCGGATCGTGAAAATCGTGCCGCCCGTAACCTGCCCGGGCAGAGAAGACGGGCCGAACCTCCGACTTCACCGGCAACATGTTATCCAGACGAAAGAATCGGCCGAACGCATAAGCGGCCATGCAAACCGGAAGCGATACACGGAGGTTCCGAATATCTTCCCCGGGAAAGACTATCCGGACCGAGCCCCCTTCATGGCCGAAACCGGCATGAAAACCGCCGGACTTCCCCCGGTATGAATACACTTTTCGAGCGACAACCTGGCCAAACGGAAGGAAGCGCGCCTCCGACGGAAACGCACGATCACGAAAGAGAGATCATAAAACGACCGGAAACGAGCTACTTGCGAACCAACTTCGTCTTGTAGGCAGCCTTGTACTTGCCTTTGGCCATGGCGGCCAGCTTGCCCTTGATCAGCGTCTTGCGCAACGGAGAGAGACGATCGACGAACAGCTTGCCGTCCAGGTGATCGTACTCGTGCTGAATCACCCGGGCCGCGAAGCCGTCGTACTCCTCGTCGTGTTCGACGAAATGCTCGTCCACATAGCGGATGCGTATCCTTTCCGGCCGGCTCACGTCCTCGTTCAGGCGGGGCAGGCTCAAGCAACCCTCGCCGTAGAGCACCTCCTCGCCGGAACGCTCGTAAATCCGGGCATTGATGAAGGTCTTGCGAAACCCGGCCAGACGCGGGTCCTCGTCGGCATTGACCGACGCGTCGACAACGAACACGCGGATGTTGCGGCCGACCTGCGGAGCGGCGAGCCCCACCCCGTCGGCCTCGTACATCGTCTCCCACAAATCCGCCAGAAAGCGATCCAAATCGGGATAATCCTTCGTAATGTCGACCGACTCGTTGCGCAGAACCGGCGACCCGTAGATATAAATCGGTAAAAACATAGTCGCGTATCTTCCTTTTACTCTTTTCCTGATACCGGGCCGTCCGCCCGGAACCTTTCGGCCGACTCCATGTACCCCTGCAGGATGATCGTCGCGCTGACGCGGTCGACCAAGCCCTTGTCATGGCGACGGCGGCTCTTGGGCACGCCGCCCTCGATGATGGCCCGCTGGGCCAGCACGGAGGTAAAACGCTCGTCGAACAGCTCGACGCGCACCCCGGGCAGCTCCTTCCGCAGACGCTCGACCAACGGGCGTATCTGCGAATAGCTCGCCGACGGAGCCCCGTTCATCTGCCGGGGCATGCCCACGACGATCAGATCGACGCCCTCGGCGACCACATAGCGTTTCACGTAATCGAGCAGCGCAGCAGTAGGCACCGTATCGAGCGCCCCGGCAATGATCCGCAACGGGTCGGTCACCGCCAGTCCCGTCCGCTTCGCCCCGTAGTCGATCGCCAGAATCCGCCCCATAATTTCCTCGCCGCCTTTCCGGCGTTCGCACGCAAAGTTAAGAAAAATCTCTGGAAAAGACGAATAAAAAGGGACAAATGTCTTCGTAATGCCTGTCAATAAGGCGTTTGCGAAGACAAATGAGGACAGGCGAAAAATCG